>Ga0207678_10000416_pt1 | contig 38515 bp, 35 predicted proteins | sample KBSC63metaG_FD_184319 | JGI IMG/M metagenome (GOLD analysis project Ga0207678, IMG submission 184319) | Corn rhizosphere microbial communities from Kellogg Biological Station, Michigan, USA - KBS C6-3 metaG (SPAdes) (version 2) | ecosystem: Host-associated > Plants > Roots > Rhizosphere > Soil ... | reverse complement strand
CGCACATCGGGAGGCAGAGGGTGAGTGACGATCGCACGCCCACCGCGGTGGTCGTGGGGGCCGGCTTCGCCGGCATCGGGGCCGCCCACGAGCTGGCCACGCACGGCGTGCGGGTGGTGCTGGTGGACCGGAACGACTACCACCAGTTCCAGCCGCTGCTCTACCAGGTCGCGACCGCCGGGCTGGCCCGCTCGGACGTCGCCGCCTCGCTGCGCACCTTGATGCGTCGCCAGGAGCTGGTCGACGTCAAGGCCGCCGACGTGGCGTCGGTGGACCCGGAGGGACGCCGGGTGACCGCGGCCGACGGGACGACGTTCACCGGCGACTACCTGATCCTCGCCGCCGGGTCACGGCCGAACTTCTTCAGCACCCCTGGTGCCGACGAGCACTCGATCCCGCTGTACTCGGTGAACGACGCGGAACGCCTGCGTACCAGGGTGTTCGCGGCATTCGACGCCGCCGACCGTGACCCGTCGCTGGTCGACCGCGGCGTGATCCGGTTCGTCGTGGTCGGCGGCGGGCCGACCGGGGTCGAGGTGGCCGGCGCGCTGGCCGAGCTGATCCACGACGTGCTGCCGCACCAGTACCGCGGCCTGGCCGTGCGCTCGGCCAGCGTGCACCTGGTCGACCACGCGCACACGCTGCTCGGCCCGTTCTCCGACCGCGCGCACGACTACGCGGCGAAGGTGCTGCAGCGCAAGGGAGTGCGGCTGCACCTGGGTACCGGCGTCGTCGAGATCACCCCGGAGAAGGTCGTGCTCAGCGACGGCACGTCCCTCACCACCCGCACCGTGATCTGGGCCGGCGGGGTGATGGCGGCCTCCCTGGCCGACCGGACCGGGCTGCCGGTGGGCCGCGGCGGCCGACTGATGGTCGAGCACGACCTGAGCGTCGAGGACGTCCCCGGCGTGTACGCGGTCGGCGACGTCGCCAACGTGCCGGCGCCGGACGGCACGCCGTACCCCCAGCTGGGCTCGGTCGCCCTGCAGAGCGGGCAGTGGGCGGCCCGCAACGTGGTCGCCGACGTGCACGGGAAGTCCCGCAAGCCGTTCCACTACCACGACAAGGGCATCATGGCGATGATCGGCCGCGGGGCCGCCGTCGCCGAGATCGGCGAGCACCGGCACGAGCTGCACGGGCCGGTCGCGTTCGCCTCCTGGCTCGGGGTGCACGCCTACCTGATGAGCGGGGTCCGCAGCCGGGTCGACGCGTTCATGTCCTGGGGCTGGGACTACTTCAGCTCCAACCGCACGCCCGCGATCGTGGACCGCGGCGCCGCCGCCCGCATCGACTGGGGCGACGAGGCCGACGAGCCCGACGAGCCGGACGAGGCCGCCGCGGCCGCCCCGCAGCGGGAAGAGGCGGTCGTCGCCGAGCCCATCCGCAGCGGGTGAGGACCCGGCCGCACCGGTCGGACGAGCATGGCGGCAGGCCGACTCCAGCGACCGGCCGGCCGGACGGGCAGGACGACCGCCGGCGGCAGCCGGATGTCATCCGGGCGCGCCGTAGCGCCCACGACCGCACGAAAGGGCTCACCATGGCCGACCAGCGCACGTCGCCAAGCTCAATGTCCATCGCCGAGCACGGTCTGATCGGCGACCTGCACACCGCGGCGCTGGTGGCGACCGACGGGACCGTCGACTGGTTCTGCTGCCCGCGGTTCGACTCGCCCTCGGTGTTCGGCGCGCTGCTCGACCCGGAGAAGGGCGGGCACTGCCGGATCCGCCCGGTCGGCACCGAATACATCACCAAGCAGCTCTACCTGCCCGACACGGCCGTGCTGATCACCCGGTTCCTGGCCGCGGACGGCGTCGGCGAGGTGGTCGACTTCATGCCGCCGGCCGGCGCGGTGGCGACCGCCCAGCACCGGCTGGTCCGGATGGTCCGCTGCGTGCGCGGCCAGCTGAGCTTCGAGATGGAGGTCGCGCCGCGGTTCGACTACGGCCGGCGGGAGCACACCCTGCAGCTGACCGCCGCCGGCGCGGTGTTCACCGCCGGGGACATGGGCCTGACGCTGCACGCGGTCCGGGAGCCGGACGACGAGCGGGTCGCCGAGGTGCGCCCGTCCGGCGAGGACCTGGTGGTGCGGCTGCCGCTGACGGCCGGCGAGACCCGCGGCGTCATCCTGGAGTGGGGCGCCGGCCGGCCGCGGGAGGTCAGGCCCGAGGAGATCGAGCGCGAGCACGCCGCAACCGTGCAGTTCTGGCGGTCCTGGCTGGCCCGCTCGACGTACCGGGGTCGGTGGCGGGAGATGGTGCAGCGCTCGGCGATCACGCTGAAGCTGATGACGTACGCGCCGTCCGGCGCGCTGGTCGCGGCCCCGACCGCGGCCCTGCCCGAGCAGGTCGGCGGCGAGCGGAACTGGGACTACCGCTACACCTGGGTCCGTGACGGCTCGTTCTCGGTGCACGCGCTGCTCGGGCTCGGCTTCGTCGACGAGGCCGCCGGGTTCGCGCTGTGGCTGCGGGACCGGGTGGCGGACCGGGACGCGCACAAGGGCGGGCCGCCGCTGGACATCATGTACCGGGTGGACGGCTCGTCCGACCTGGTCGAGGAGTCCCTCGAGCACTGGTCCGGCTACCGCGGCTCGCGCCCGGTCCGGATCGGCAACGGCGCCGCCGAGCAGCTCCAGCTGGACATCTACGGCGAGGCGTTCGACAGCCTCTACGCCGCCGACCGGATCGGGATCCCGATCGGGCACCGCGGGTGGACGGAGCTGGCCGGAGTGCTCGACTGGCTGGTGGACAACTGGGACCAGCCCGAGGAAGGCATCTGGGAGACCCGCGGCGGCCGGAAGGACTTCACCTACGGGCGCGCGATGAGCTGGGCCGCTTTCGACCGTGGCATCCGGCTGGCCGCCGAGCACGGCCGGCCGGCTCCGCTCGAGCGGTGGACCCGGGCGCGGGACGCGATCTACCAGCAGATCATGGACAAGGGCTGGAACGCCGACCGCGGAGCGTTCGTGCAGCACTACGGCAGCCCGGTGCTGGACTCGTCGCTGCTGCGGATGTCCCGCCTCGGCGTCATCTCCCCGCTCGATCCGCTGTGGACGTCCACTTTGGACGCGATGCGGGACGAGCTGGTCAGCGACAGCCTCGTCTACCGCTACGACCCGGCCGCGTCACCGGACGGGCTGGCGGGCGACGAGGGCACGTTCTCGCTGTGCACCTTCGCCTGGGTGGACGCGCTGGCCCGGTCCGGGCGCCTCGAGGAGTCCAGGCTGGTCTTCGAGAAGATGCTGACCTACGCCAACCACGTCGGGCTCTACTCCGAGGAGATCGCGGCGACCGGGGAGCAGATCGGCAACTTCCCGCAGGCGTTCACCCACCTGTCGCTGATCGACGCCGCGCTGACCCTGGACGGGGCGCTCGACCGGATGGCCGGCGGGTCGTCGAACGGGCACCGCCCGGTCGGGCTGACCCTCGCCGCGATGGGAGGCCGGGACCGGCTGTGACGGCGCGGGTCGCGCTCCGAGCGCGGCGATGACCGCGCCGCCGGTCCGGGAGCGGGAGGATGCGACCGTGCGCAACCGTCACCGTGACCGGTACGAGCTGGTCTTCCTGCTGCTGGTGTCGACGTTCGTGCTGGCCGCGTTCGGCGTGCAGGCGCGGGGACGGCTGCCGCTGCTGCTGCTCTACGCTGCCGCGCTGGTGCTCGCGCTGCGCTCGTCCCGGCTGTCCGGCTTCGTCGCCCGCGGGCTGCGGGTGGTGCTCGCCGCGGGGACCATCGGCGTGGGGGCCGCCGCGCTCGCCGCGCCCGGCAACCTCACCGAGGGCATCGTCTCGTGCTGGATCGCCCTGGTGCTGGCCACGACGATCGTCCTAGTCGTCCGGCGCATCCTGCGTCATCGGATCGTGACCGGGCAGACGATCTTCGGCGCGCTGAGCGCGTACCTGATGATCGGCTTCTTCTTCTCCGCGGTCTTCACGGCGATGGACCGGCTCGACAGCGAGCCGTTCTTCGCCGGCGGGCAGGCGGCCACCTCCGCGACGGTGCAGTACTTCAGCTTCGTGACGTTGTCCACCACGGGCTACGGCGACTACACCGCCGCCGGCGAGGCCGGCCGGTCGATGGCCGTGCTGGAGGCGCTGCTCGGGCAGATCTTCCTGGTCACGCTCGTCGCCCGGCTGGTCGCGCTGTTCGGGACGGCCAGGCCGGACCGGCCGAGGGAACGCTCCGGCGGGCGCCTCACTACGGGGACGCCCGCCGGCGACGGACCGGACGGTCCTGACCCGCCCTAGTAGCGGGAGTGCTTCGGCTCGCGCAGCTCGCGGCCGTGCGCGATCAGCGCGTAGATCACCAGCACGTCGACCGCGATGATCAGCGTCGACCACACCGGGTACGAGGCCATGTAGGCGAAGTTCAGCACCGCGCTGAGGACCGCGGCGATGACGCCGACCGTCCGGCCCCAGACGCGGCCGGAGAAGATCGCGGCGCCGGCGCCGACCAGCACGAGGCCGAGGATGAGGTGCACCCAGCCCCATACGGTGAAATCGACGTTGACGACCAGGCCGTCCGAGCGCACCAGGTAGACCTCGTCCCGGAACAGCGCGACGAGGCCGTCGATAGCCTGGAACGCCCCGACGACGATCAGCATGACGCCGGCGAAGACGGCCCAGCCGGCCCAGCCGGTGCGCTCGGGGGCGCTGGTGTAGGTGGAGGCGGAGCTCTGAGTCGTGGGTGTGTCCGTCACGGTGTCTCCTCGGTCTCGTGTCGCGACGGGGTCGCTGGATGTCACCGTGGCGTGGCCGGCGGCCGGAAGCGTCATCCGGCCCGGATAGTTGCCAGCCCCTGCGCGCCATCCCTGCCGCCTTCTCCGGCACCGACCTACCCGGGGCGGACGAGGCGGACCGGCCGCCCCGCGGCTTGTATCACGGAAGGCGATGTCCTCGACACGGTCGAGAGGGGGGAGCCGGTCATGTCCACGCTGATCGCCATCGGGTACCCGGACGAGACGACCGCGGGCTCCGCCGCCGAGGAGGCGCACCGGATGGCGTGCGACCTCATCCTCGATGCCGAGGCGATCGCGGTGATCAGCCGGAACCGCGAGGGCAGGTTGCAGGTCAGCACCAACCACGATCCGGTCGCCGGCGGCACCTCCTGGGGGATGTCCTGGGGCCTGCTGTTCGGCGTCCTGTTCTTCGTCCCGGTCTTCGGCATGGCCGTCGGGGCGGGGCTCGGCGCGGTGCTGGGTCGGGTCACCAGGACCGGCATCGACCGCCAGTTCCGCGACCAGGTCCGGGACCTTCTGGAACCGGGGACCTCGGCGCTGTTCCTGGTGGTCGACCGGGTCACCCCGGACCGGGCCGTCGAGCGGCTGCGCCGCTTCGGCGGCACCGTGCTCAAGTCCTCGCTGAGCAAGCAGGACGAGCAGGAGCTGCAGGAGGCCCTGCACGGCCGGCCGGCCCAGGCGTCCGGGTCGGCGTCCGCGTCGGCGTCGTGACGAGGCCACCGGCATGCTGAGCAACCACGAGCGCCGCGAGCTGGCCCGCCTCGAGCGGGCTCTGCGCGAGGACCCGGAGTGGCGCGAGCCGCCGGCGATGCCCGGACGCGGCACGTGGTGGCATCGCTGGGGACTGCGCCTGCTGATCGGTTTCGCCGGCCTGGTCATGACGATCGGGGTCGTCACGACCGACGGCGACCTGCTCCTGCAGGGGGTGCTGATGATGGGCGCGTCGTGTGTCTGGTGGTTGCGCCGGCAGGTCGTCGCCGCGAAGCAGGATTCGCCGTCGACCGACTCCCGACCCGAGCACTGACCCGCACCCCCCGCCGGGCTGGACCGGGGCCCGCGGAACGGGTATGACCTGCCCGTCGTCGGCGTGCGAAGGGGTGGGCCGTGAAGGTCGGTGTGGTCGGAGCGGGTGCGGTCGGGGCGGCGACGGTGCTGTCGCTGATCCAGCGGGGCGGGATGTTCCGGGAGCTGGTCGTGCTGGACCTTGACCGGAAGCGGGCCGAGGGCGTGGCCGTCGACATGCGCTACGCCACACCGCTGGCGCCGACCGTCGACGTCCGGGCCGGCGACTACGACGCGCTGGCCGGGGCCGAGCTGGTGATCATCACGGCCGGCGTGAACGAGAAGGCGGGCGGGGCCACCGACCGCGCCGACCCGGAGGGCCGGCGCCGGCTGCTCGACACCAACGCGGAGGTCTACCGCGACGTGGTGCCCAAGGTGGTCGCGGCCACGCCGGACGCGGTCCTCATGGTCGTCACCGACCCGCCCGACCCGCTGGCCGACCTGACCCGCCGGCTGGCCGGGCACGACCGGGTCTTCTCCACCGGCACGCTGATCGACAGCCTGCGCTTCCAGGTGCACCTCGCCGAGCGGCTGCACATCCGCCCGCGCGACGTGCAGGCGATGGTGGTCGGCGAGCACGGCACGTCGGAGGTGCTGCTGTGGTCCTCGGCGCGGGTGAGCGGGATCCCGGTCCTCGACCTGCTCCGGGACGGCGACCAGCCGATCGACGAGATGAAGGAGCGGATCGAGAACGACATCCGGTACGCGAACATCACGATCATCGAGGGCACCGGGGCCAGCCAGTACGGCATCGGCGCGGTGTCGGCGCGGCTGGCCGAGGCGGTGCTGCGGGACGAGGGCGCGGTGCTGCCGGTCGCGGCCTACTCGCCGGCCTACGACGTGACCTTGTCGCTGGTCAGCGTGCTCGGCGCCGGCGGCGTGCAGCGGATGTACGAGCCGGCGATGACCGGCGAGGAGCGCGCGGCGCTCGAGCGCAGCGCCGGGATCCTCCGCGACGCGGCCCGCCGCATCCTCGACTGACCGGGCGGGCGAGCCGGCGCGGCCGCCGATGCGCTCCCAGCCGCGGCCGGGTGTCCTCGGCCGCCGTCAGCGCGCCACGACCGGCCGGCGCACCGCGGTGAGCGCGAACACGGCCGCCGCCGCGGACACCGCGGCCAGCAGCGCGAGGCCGAGGCCGTAGTCGGAGAACTGGGCGTAGAGCGAGCCCATCAGCAGCGGCGGGACGAACCCGCCGAGGCCGCCGGCGGCGCCGACCACCCCGGTCACGCCGCCGACGGTCGCTGCCGGCGCCCGCTCGCCCACCAGCGCGAACGTCGCCCCGGCGCCGGCGCCGAGCGCGCCGGCCATGGCCAGGAACGCGATCGTGCCGACCGGGACCAGGTCCGGTGTGAACGCGGCGGCGACCGCGCACACGGCGACCACGGCCAGCGCCCCGGCCACCACGGGCACCGCGCCCAGCCGGTCGGACAGCCAGCCGCCGACCGGCCGCAGCACCACCGCGACGAGCACGAACCCGGCCATCCGGTTGGCCGCGTCGGAGGGCGTCAGCCCGTACGCGGTCTTCAGGTATGTCGGCAGGTAGACGGAGAACGCGACGTAGCCGCCGAAGGCGACCGCGTACAGGGCGGAGGCCTGCAGGGTGATCGGCAGCCGCAGGGTCGCGGCCAGCCGGCGGGTGAACGGCTCGGTCGGTCGGGTGCGGTCGGGGAAGTCCCGGATGAGCACCCAGGAGACGATCCCGAAGACGACCAGGACGGCGGAGGTCAGCAGGAACGGCGTCCGGGTGCTGAACGCGTCGACCAGCCGCACGGTGGTCAGCGCGCTGATCGCGGTGCCGCCCATGCCGGCGCCGAACACCCCGAGCGCGAAGCCGCGCCGCGCCGGCGGGTACCAGGCCGACACCAGCGGCACGCCGGCGGCGAAGATGGTGCCGGCGATGCCGAGGAAGAAGCCGCCGACCAGCAGCCCGGCCAGCGACTCGGTGCCGACCAGGCCGAGGAACAGGGTCGGCACGACGCTGGCGAAGGAGATGATCGGGAACATGATGCGGCCGCCGTACCGGTCGGTGAGCGCGCCGACCGGTATCCGGCCGAGCGAGCCGACGATCACCGGCACGGCGACGACGAGCGCCTGCTGGAACGAGCTGAGCCCGAGCGACTTCTGCAGGGCGGGACCGAGCGGGCTCAGCAGCGCCCAGGCCCAGAAGTTGATGACGAAGCCGACGGTGGCGACGACCAGGATGAGTCCGGGGCTGCGCTCCGACGTCGGATCTGACCCAGGCGCTGCCAGCGGCGGCTGCTCGCCCGGCATGGCCATACCCGCCCTCCGTCCCCGTTGGCGCCGGCGTGGTCGCACGCTATCGGGGTGGCGGCCCCGGGCGCATCCCCTGGTCGCCGGTCGGACCTGCCGGTCGGACCTGCCGGTCGGACCTGCCGGTCGGACCTGCCGGTCGGACCTGCTGGTCGGACCTGCTGGTCGGGCCTGCTGGTCGGGCCTGCTGGTCGGGCCCGCCGGTCGGACCCGCCGGTCGGACCCGCCGGGCAGAGCCGCCGGTCAGAGCCGCCGGTCAGACCCGCCGGTCAACCCTGCCGGCCGACCGGAACCGGGCCAACGCCGGGGGAGGACCCCGCCCGGCGCGGCCAGGGCGGGTGTCGGGTGGGCGGCGTCGACGACGACCCGGGTCAGCAGCAGCACGCCGGGGATCTGGGCCAGGTGCTGCAGCGAGCGGGCGTCGAGGCCGAGCGAGGTCGGGTAGATCCAGGCCGGCAGGACGAAGAAGACCGCCGAGACGGCGAGGACCGCGATCGCGACCAGCATCCGGCCGGCCTCCGGGTGCCCGACGTACCGGCCGTAGCACCAGAGCCCGACGATCGTCGCCATCGTCACGCTCTCGCAGAGCACCAGCGGCGCGGTCCGGCCGATGCCGACGATCCCCATCCAGGCCGCATACGCGAGCAGGCCGCCGATCCTGACCCGGATCACCAGCCGGGCCCAGCGCTCGTCCAGCGTCGCCGTCGCGGTCGCGGCCAGCAGGTAGGACAGCGCGACCGCGACGAGCACCCCGACCGCGACCCAGCTGAGGTCGGCGGCCCGGGGCGAGTGGCTGAACACCAGGTGGTGGGCGGCGCCGGCGAACGCCGCCGCGCCGGCCGACCACCAGATCAGCGCCCAGTAGCGGTGCACCCCCGGGGTCCACCGCAGCCGGACCGCGCAGCCGACCAGAACCGTGCCCAGCACGAGATCCGTGACCCCCGCCCCGACCTCGCTCATCACCGCAGCCTAGTGCCCCGGGTCAGAGGTCCTCGCACCGTTTCCCGGCGCGGAACCGCTGACGCGGGAGACTGGGACCCGGGCGACCGGCAGCCTGCGTATTTCCGGCCGCCCGGCGCCGGCGAGCGCGATCATCGGTGCGAGGGGTCAGCCATCGTGGGCGACGTAGAGGAGGAAACCATGCAACTCGGCATGGTCGGACTGGGACGCATGGGCTCGAACCTGGTCCGGCGCCTGATGCGGGACGGCCACGAGTGCGTCGTCTACGACGTCCGGCCCGACGCGGTGCGCGGCCTGGCCGGCGAGGGCGCCACCGGCGCCGACTCGCTGGCCGACCTGGTGGCGAAGCTCGCCAAGCCGCGGGCGGTGTGGATCATGGTGCCGGCCGGCGAGATCACCCAGGCGGCCGTCGACGGCCTGGCCGCGCACCTCGAGCCGGACGACGTGATCATCGACGGCGGCAACTCCTCCTACCGCGACGACATCGCCCGCGCGGCGTCGGTCCGCGACCGCGGCATCCACTACATCGACATCGGCACCAGCGGCGGCGTGTGGGGGCTGGACCGCGGCTTCTGCCTGATGATCGGCGGCGAGGACGAGCCGGTCACCCGGCTGCGGCCGATCTTCGCCTCGATCGCGCCGGGCGTCGGCGCGGCCGAGCGCACGCCGGGCCGCACCGGCGAGCCCGTCGACGCCGAGAACGGCTTCCTGCACTGCGGCCCGACCGGTGCCGGGCACTTCGTGAAGATGATCCACAACGGCATCGAGTACGGGATCATGGCCTCGTACGCGGAGGGCCTGAACATCCTCAAGAACGCCGACGCGGGCCTGCGGCAGCGGGACGCCGACGCGGAGACGGCGCCGCTGGAGCACCCCGAGTTCTACCGCTACGAGGTCGACGTGGAGGCCGTCGCCGAGGTCTGGCGGCGGGGCAGCGTGATCCAGTCCTGGCTGCTCGACCTCGCCGCCACGGCCCTGCACCAGTCGCCGCAGCTGACCGAGTTCGCCGGCATGGTCGCCGACTCCGGCGAGGGCCGCTGGACCGCGATCGCCGCCGTCGAGGAGGGGGTGCCGGCACCGACCCTGACCACCGCGCTCTACTCCCGGTTCGGCTCCCGCGGCCTCGACCACTTCGCCGACCAGGTGCTCTCGGCGATGCGGCAGGGCTTCGGCGGCCACCTGGAGAAGCGCGGCCTGCCGCACGACTCGGGAGCGGTCCGGCCATGACCGGCGGGGTGCACATGCCGGCGCTGTCCGGGGCGACCGCCTGGATCAACTCCGCGCCGCTGGAGCCCGCGGACCTGCGCGGCCACGTCGTGCTCGTCGACTTCTGGACGCTGACGTGCATCAACTGGCTGCGCACCGAGCCGTACGTGCGGGCCTGGGCCCGGGCCTACCGGGACGACGGCCTGATCGTCATCGGGGTGCACACGCCGGAGTTCTCCTTCGAGCACGAGGTCGAGCTGGTCCGGCAGGCGACCAGGGAGCGGGACATCGACTACCCGGTCGTCGTCGACAGCGACTACGCGATCTGGACCGCCTTCGACAACCACTACTGGCCGGCGCTCTACTTCGTCGACAAGGACGGCGTCATCCGCGACCAGCACTTCGGCGAGGGCCGGTACGAGGAGTCCGAGCGGGTCATCCAGCGGCTGCTCGGGGTGGACCGGCCGCTCGTCGACGTCGAGGGGACCGGGGTGGAGGCGGAGGCCGACTGGGCCGAGCTGCGCACGCCGGAGACGTACGTCGGCTACGGGCGCGGCGAGCACTTCGCCTCCCCGGACGGGGCGGCGTTCGAGGAGCGCAGCAGCTACCACCTGCCGGCGAACCTGCCGGTGAACCACTGGGCGCTGTCCGGCGACTGGACGATCGGGCGGGAGAAGGCCGCGCTCGACGGCGCCGCCGGCAGCATCGCGTTCCGGTTCCGGGCCCGCGACGCCAACCTCGTGCTCGACCGGTCGGCCCCGGAGCCGATCCCGTTCCGGGTGCTGGTCGACGGCGCGCCGCCGGGCCCGTCGCACGGCGTGGACGTCGACGCGGACGGCGCCGGGGTGCTCGGCGAGGGCCGGCTCTACCAGCTCGTCCGGCAGCACGACGGCGTGCGCGAGCGCACCGCGGAGATCACCTTCGACGGCGCCGGCGCGCAGGCGTACGTGTTCACGTTCGGGTGACCTCGAGCAGGATCGCCTCCTCCGGGTGCAGCACCGGCATCGGCAGCCCGACCGCCGCCAGCACCCGGCCCGGGAGCTCGATCCCGCCGGCCGCCAGCCACGCCGGCGGCGCGTGGCCGGCGGGCTGCGGCGGTCCGGCCGGGTATGCGGGCCGCACCGTGTAGCGCCGGTCCGGGTCGAGGCCGGGCAGCCGGGCCGGCTCCGGCACGGCCAGCGCCGAGGTGGTCAGCTGGACGAACGCGTAGAGCGCGCGCTCGGCGCCGACGACGCCGTGCAGCCAGGCGGACGGGTCGGCCCGGTCGGCCCGGACCACCGTGCCGGTGTGCAGCACCGCCCGCCAGTCCCGGACGAACGCCAGCCAGGACGCCACGGCGGCCCGCTCCGCCTCGGTGGCGGCGGCCAGGTCCCACTCCAGCCCCTGGTGGCCGAACAGCGCGGTCGCCGACCGGAACGACAGCGTCTGCACCCGCCCGGTGGTGTGCGAGCGGTCCGCGCCGACGTGCGCGCCGAGCAGCTCCGGCGGCAGGAACACGCCGGTCCAGCGCTGGATCGCCTGCCGTTCCAGCGCGTCGTTGCAGTCGCTGGTCCAGACCCGGTCGGTGCGCTGCAGGATGCCGAGGTCGACCCTGGCCCCGCCGGACGCGCAGCTCTCGATCTCCACCCCGGGATGCCGCCGGCGCAGCTCGTCCAGCAGCGCGTACAGGGCGAGCGTCTGGGTCCGCACGCCGGGCCGGCCACGCTGGTCCGGCCCCGCCCGGCCGGCGTCGACCAGATCGCGGTTGTGGTCCCACTTGAGGTAGCCGATCTCGTGCTCGGTCAGCAGCGCGTCCAGCCGCTCCAGCAGGTATGCCGACACCGGCGGGTGGGCGAGGTCGAGCACCTGCTGGTGCCGGGCCGGCACCGGCTGCCGGCCGGGGACCGCGAGGATCCAGTCGGGATGCGCGCGGAACAGGTCGGAGTCGGGGTTGACCATCTCCGGCTCGACCCACAGCCCGAACTGCATCCCCCGGTCCCGGACGTGCCGGATCAGCGGGTTGAGCCCGCCCGGCCAGACCGTCTCGTCCACGTACCAGTCGCCCAGCCCGGCGGTGTCGTCCCGGCGGTGCCGGAACCAGCCGTCGTCGAGGACGAACCGCTCCACCCCCGCCTCGGCGGCGAGGTCGGCCAGCCGCACCAGCCGGTCGAGGTCGTGGTCGAAGTAGACCGCCTCCCAGACGTTCAGCGTCGCCGGCCGCGGGTTGCGCGGATGCCGTGGCCGGGAGCGCAGCCAGCCGTGGAAGGCGGCCGAGATGCCGTCGAGCCCGGCCCCGCTGTACGCGGCGCACAGCTCCGGCGTCGCGTACTCCTGCCCGGGCCCGAGGACCACCTCGCCGGGCAGCAGCAGCTCGCCGCCGCCGAGCCTGGCCGGGCCGCGCGGGGCGCGCTCCGCGTACGTGACCGAGTTGCCGCTCCAGGCCACGTGCACGACCCAGACCTCGCCGGAACGGAAGCCGAACCCCGGCGTGCCCGCGCACAGCCCGATGGTCGCGTCGTGGCCGGTGCGGCCGGCCCGGTTCTCCCGGACCCAGCTGCCCATCACCAGCCGGTGCCGCTGCGGGCTGCGCTCCCGGCACCAGTGCCCGGTGAAGTCGAGCAGCTCCCCGGCCCGGTCCGGGATCGGCAGCGCGACGGCCAGCCCGTCGAGCTGGTAGGGCTCGGTGCCGGTGTTGGTGAGCACGTGCCGGATCCGCAGCAACCCGGCCGCGGCCAGCTCGACCTCGGTACGCAGGGCCAGCTCCGCGTCCGGGTCGGTGGCCGTCAGCACCACCCGGCCCGGCCCGCGCTCGGCGACCGCCGGCGACCGGAACAGCGGCGAGAAGGCGCGGCCGCCGCGGGAGCCGGACAGTCCCGGCCGGGCCGGGTCGCCGCTCGCGTACGCCGGCAGCAGCGCGACCGGCACCGGCACGTCGAGCGTCCCCGTGGGCACCGCCGGTACCGTCCCGGCCACCAGTCCGTCCACAGTGGACCCGTCCAGCTCGCCGAGGTCCGGTCCCCAGTGCGGCACGGTCACCGGTCCGGGGCCGCTCGCGTCCAGCAGCAGGCTGGCGCCGGCCGCCCGCAGGTGCACGAGACCGCCGGCGTCCGCGGTGGTCATCCCTTGTTGGCTCCCAGCGTGAGGCCGCCGACGAACTGCTTCTGCAGCAGCACGAACACCAGCACCGTCGGCAGCACGATGATGACGGAGCCGGCGGCGAGCAGGTTGTTGTCGGTGAAGAACTCGCCGCGCAGGTTGTTCAGCGCGGACGTGATCGGCCGCTTGTCACCGGTGTTCATCAGCACCAGCGCCCAGAGGAAGTCGTTGTAGATCCAGGTGAACTCCAGCGTCGCGAGCGCGGCCAGCGGCGGCCGGCACAGCGGCATCGTGATCGTCCAGTACTGCCGCCAGGCACCGGCACCGTCGACCAGCGCGGCCTCGGTCAGCTCGTGCGGCAGCGTCTGCATGTAGTTGGTGAGCACGAACGTGCAGAAGCCGATCTGGAAGGCCACGTGGATCGCGATGACGCCCCAGTACGTGTCGTAGATGAACGCCTGGTGCTCGACCACCCAGTTCTGGTCGTCCCAGAGCCGGTATGCCTGGTAGAGCGGGGTGAGCAGGATCTGCTGCGGCAGCAGGTTGCCGGCGGTGAACATGATCAGCAGCCACTTGCCGCCCCGGACGCCGAACCGGGCCAGCCCGAACGCGACGAACGACGACAGCAGCAGGATCAGCAGCAGCGACGGCACCACGATGATCAGCGTGTTGACGAGGAAGTGCAGCACCCGCGACTGCTGCCAGGCGTGCGCGTAGTTGGCGAACGTGAGCGCGCGCGGCAGCGAGAAGTAGCCGTACTTGGCCGTCTCCGCGTACGGCCGCAGCGACGTGTAGACCGCGTACAGCAGCGGGAACAGGAACACCAGCGACGTGATCACCAGGAAGACGTGCAGCAGGATGCGGCCGCGGGTGACCGGCCGGCGCCGCCGCTCGACCCGTGCGCTGCCCTGCTCCGCCTGCCGGGGCGTCTGCACGGCGGTCATCGCCGCTCCTCGCGGAAGATGTTGAGCGTGTAGATCACGATGAACACCGTCGAGATCACCAGCATGATGGTGGCGATCGCCGAGCCGTAGCCGATCCGGCTGGCCTCGCCGATGATGTTCTGGGTCACCAGCACGGACAGCAGCTCGAGGCCGTTGCGGCCGCCGTTGATGACGTACACGAGGTCGAACGCGCGCAGCGACTCGATGACGGTGATGACCAGGACGACGATGTTGATCGGGCGCAGGGCCGGGAACACCACGTAGCGGAAGGCCTGCCAGTCACTGGCCCCGTCGATCGCCGCCGCTTCCTTCAGCGCCGGGTCGACGCTCTTCAGCCCGGCCAGGTAGAGGATCATCATGTAGCCGACGTGCCGCCAGCTCGCGGCGATCAGGACGGCCCACAGGTTCAGCTGCGGGTTGCCCAGCCAGTCGATCGGTGCCGCGCCGAACTTCGCGAGGACCGCGTTGATCAGGCCCTGGTCGGTCGAGTACATGAGCTGCCAGATGAACCCGACGATCGCCAGCGAGAGCACCACCGGCAGGAAGATCAGGCTCTGGTAGACGCGGGTGAACCGCAGCTCCCGGTCCAGCAGCACCGCCAGGAACAGGCCGATCGGGGTCGGGACGAGCAGGAAGAACAGCAGCCAGATCAGGTTGTGCCAGAGGGCCGGGTAGAACGGCGGGTAGATCGTGAAGATCTCCCGGTAGTTGCGCAGGCCGATCCACTGGATGCTGTCCAGGCCGATGCCGTCCCAGCGGGTGAACGACAGCGCCACCGAGGAGAGCGCCGGCACCCAGACCAGCGCCACGCTGATCAGCGTCGGGACGCCGATCATCAGCGCCAGGACGACTCTGTCCCGCCGGGTCCATCGGTGCGCGGACCGCTTGCCCTTGCGCGTGGGGACGTCGGGGGCCGGGGCCCCGGTCGGGACCCCGGTCGTGGAAACGGCCACGGTGCCCCCTAACTCTGGTAGATCGACTTCTTCTGCGCCTCCATGTTCTTGGCGATCGAGGCGGCGTCAGCCGGGTTCTTGATGAACGACTGGAACGCCGGGATCGCGACCGTCGACGCGAAGGTGGGGTCGGCGTCCCGGTCCAGGAACTGGGAGATGGACTTGGCGTTGCTGATCAGCTCGGACGCCTGCTTCTGCAGGGCGTTGTACTTGGACGTGTCAGCGTCCTTGTGCACGGCGACGTCGTTGGAGTCGGTGGCCAGGTAACTGTTCTCGGCCTTGGCCGAGCCGAGGAACTCCAGCAGGTTCTTGGCGCCGTCGGCGTTCTTCGGGCGCTTGGCCATCATGAAGCCGTCGATAGGCGCCTCAACCGCGTCGGTCCCGACCGACGAGTCGACTTCCGGGAACGGGAAGAAGGTGAGGTCGTCCTTGTCCGCGCCGGTGAACTGCTGGCCGACGAAGGTGCCCAGCAGGTACATGCCGGCCTTCTTCTGGGCCACCGTCTGCGCGGCCTCCTGCCAGGTGCGGCCAAGCGAGTTGGGCTGGCTGATCTCCAGCAGTCGCTTCCAGGTGTCGAAGACCGTGGCCACCTTGGGCGAGTCCCAGGCCTCCTTGCCGGCCATCAGGTTGATGTGGAAGTCGTAGCCGTTGATCCGCATGTTCAGGTAGTCGAACGTGCCCATTGCCGGCCAGCCGTCCTTGTCGGCGAAGGCGAGCGGGGCCAGGCCCTTCTTCTTCATCTGCTGGCCGAGGGTGACCATCTCGTCGAGCGTCGTCGGCGGCTGGAAGCCGTTGGCCTCGAACACGCTCTTCCGGTAGTGCACCGCCCACGGGTAGTTGTACAGCGGCACGAAGTATTGCTTGCCGTCCTCACCGGTGGACGCCGTCTTGATAGCGTCGGTGAAACCGCCGCCGATCTTCTCCCACACGTCGGAGACGTCCCCGACGAGGCCCTTCTTCGCGAAGAACCGCATCCGGTAGCCGGCGAACCAGGTGAACACGTCGTCCGGGCGGCCCTGCAGGTAGTTGTTGATCTGCTCCTGGAACGTGTTGTGGTCGACGGTGTTGACCTTGACGTCGCCGCCGCCGGAGGTCTTGTACGCCGCGAAGGTCGCCTCGAACGCCTTCTTGGGCACCTCGTCCGAGGCGTTGGAGCCGAACGTCACCGGCCCGGTGGCGTTGCCGCCGCTGCTGCCGCCGGAAGACGACGACGACGAGGAGCCGCCGCAAGCGGCCAGACCGAGCGAGCCGAGAGCGACGGCGCCCGCCCCGAGGAAGATCCGGCGGTTGAAGACCGCGGCGGGCAGACCCGGCTGGTCGGGGTCCTGGAGCATTCGCTTGCCCATGACGCCTCCACTACGTAGCCGACAGGTTCGAACGCAGTTCACCAGTATCGATCGGAATTGAAGTGGTCCCGGTCACCACTGTCAATCGGCCGAGCCGGTCGTGCATCCAGGTCAACGTCGCGATCCGGTAACGGTTTGCACTGTGTCAGGGCGGCCACGACACGGGCCGCACACGATGCGCGGCTTCTGTTCGAGTTTGTTGACTCTGGATCTTCGGCTGAGCAGTCTTGTCCTCATGAGCTCACCCGGCGGCGCCCGCACCGTCTGGTTCGGCGGCGACTACAACCCGGAGCAGTGGCCGGCGCAGGTCTGGGCCGAGGACGTGGAGCTCATGCGCTCGGCCGGCGTCACGCTGGTGACCGTCGGAGTGTTCGCCTGGGCCAGGCTCGAGCCGCGTCCCGGCGAGTACGACCTCGGCTGGCTGGAGCGGGTGATCGAGGTGCTGCACGGCGGCGGCATCGCGGTCGACCTGGCCACCGCGACCGCGTCGCCGCCCCCGTGGATGGCGCGGCTCGACCCGGCCTCGCTGCCGCAGCTGGCCGACGGCACCCGGCTGTGGCCGGGCAGCCGGCAGGCGTTCTGCCCGTCCTCGGTGACCTACCGGCAGCGGTCGCTGGAGCTGGTCGAGCGGATCGCCGAACGGTTCGGCCGGCATCCGGCCGTGGTGCTCTGGCACGTCGGCAACGAGTCGGGCAACCACGTGGGGGAGTGCTTCTGCGACCGCAGCGCGCAGCGGTTCCGGGACTGGCTGACCCGCCGGTACGGCGACCTCGACGGGCTCAATGCCGCCTGGGGCACCAACTTCTGGTCGCAGCACTACTCGGACTGGGCCGAGGTGCTGCCGCCGCGGGCCACCCCGACCTTCCCGAACCCGGGGCAGCGGCTCGACTGGCGCCGGTTCTGCTCGGACGAGCTGCTCGACCAGTACCTGGCCGAGCGGGAGGTGCTGCGCCGGCACTCCGACCGGCCGGTCACGACGAACTTCGTCGGCTTCCGGCCGACGGTGGACTACTGGTCCTGGGCGCCGCACCTTGACGTGGTCGCCCAGGACACCTACCAGGACCCGGCCGATCCGCGCGCCCACGTGGACGCGGCGATGGTCGCCGACCTCATGCGGGGGCTCGGCGGCGGCCGGCCGTGGCTGCTGATGGAGCAGACCACGGCCCGCGTCAACTGGCGCAAGCGCAACGTCGCGAAGCGGCCGGGCCAGTACCGGCTCTGGTCGCTGCAGGCGGTGGCCCGCGGCTCCGACGCCGTGCTGCACTTCCAGTGGCGGCAGTCAGCGGCCGGCGCGGAGAAGTGGCACTCGGCGATGGTCGGCCACGACGGCGCCGTCCGGCCGGAGGTGTCGGCGCTGGGCGCCGAGCTGGCCGGCCCCGGCGGCGCCGCGGTCCCGGGCGGCGCGGCCGGCTCGGGCGGCTCGGCCGGCGCGGCCGGCTCGGGCGGCGCGGGCGGCGCGGCCGGCTCGGGCGGCTCGGGCGGCTCGGGCGGCTCGGGCGGCTCGGGCGGCGTGGCCGGCGTGGCCGGGGCCCGGGTCGAGACCGAGGCGGCGATGCTGTTCTCCTGGCCGTCCTGGTGGGCGCAGTCGCAGCCGGCGCAGCCGGCGGCCGAGCTCGACCACCTCGCCGAGGCCCGGCGCTGGTACGGCGCCGCCTGGGACGAGGGCATCACCCTCGACTTCGTCGGACCTGGCGCGGACCTGGCCGGCCGGCGGCTGGTCATCGTGCCGACCGTCTACCTGCTCGCCGACGCGGACGTCGCCGCGCTGGCCGGGCACGTCGCCGCGGGCGGGACGCTGCTGGTCGGCTGCTGGTCCGGGCTCGTCGACGGGCGCGACCAGGTGCCGCGCGGCCACTACCCGGCGCGGCTGCGGGACCTGCTCGGCGTCACCGTCGCCGAGCACCTCCCGCTGGCCGGTCCCGCGGTGGTGCGGATGGACGGCGCGGACCACGCGGTCGAGGTGTGGTCCGAGCGGCTCGTGCCCGACCCGGACACCGAGGTGCTAGCCCGGTACGCCGGGGGTGACCTCGACGGGGCGCCGGCGGTCACCCGGCACGGCAGCGTGTTCTACGCCTCGGCGCCGCTGCCGCCCGCTGTCGCCCGCGCGCTGGTCACCCGCGCGGCCGGGCGGGCCGGCGTCCGGCCGGTGCTGCCGGGAGCGCCGCCGGGGCTGGAGGCGGTCCGCCGCGGCGAGACCCTGTTCCTGCTCAACCACACCGACGACCCGGTCGAGGTGCAGGTCGGGCGGCGACCGGTCCGGGTCGACCCCCGGGACGTGGCGGTCCTGCCCGCGGACGGTGATGACTGATGCTCGCGCGCCAGCGACAGGCCCGGATCGTCGACGAGGTACGCCGCCGGGGCGGGGTCAGGGTCAGCGACCTGACCAGCCTGCTGGACGTCTCCGACATGACCGTCCGGCGGGACCTGGAGGAGCTCGACCGCCGCGGCCTGGTGCACAAGGTGCACGGCGGTGCCGTGCTGGCGACCAACAGCGCCGAGGAGCCGGGCTTCGAGGCCAAGTCGGTCCGGGAGCGCCCGGAGAAGAGCGCGCTCGCGGTCGCCGCGGCCGGCCTGGTCGGGCCAGGGCAGGCGCTCGCGATCAGCGCGGGCACGACGACCAGCGCGCTGGCCACCGCGCTGGCCTCGATCCCGGACATCACCGTGGTGACCAACTCGGTCCGGGTCGCCGAGGCGTTCACCGGGACCGCGGGGCCGGCCCGGCAGACCGTCGTGCTCACCGGCGGCGTCCGCACGCCGTCCGACGCGCTGGTCGGCCCGCTGGCCGACGCCACGATCCGCTCGCTGCACGTCGACGTGCTCTTCCTCGGCGTGCACGGGATGGACCCGGTCGCCGGCCTGACCACGCCGAACCTGGCCGAGGCCGAGACCAACCGAACCTTCCTCGGGCACGCGAAGAAGGTGATCGTCGTCGCCGACCACACCAAGTGGCGGACGGTGGGGCTGTGCACGTTCGGGTCGCTGTCCGCGGCGGACGTCCTGGTCACGGACGACGGGCTGGACGCGGACGCGCGGGCCGCGCTGGCCGAGACCGTGGGTGAGCTGATCGTCGCGCCGGTCGATGGGCCGGACGGCCAGACCCCCCGCTGACGATCTCACCCGCGGTGGATGAGTGCGGCGGCGGACCGGCACCGCGTACCGCGAGGTGCGGCAGGGTCAGTGGCGGCGCAGGATGCGGGGCCAGATGATGCGCTGGATCAGCAGCGTGAGCGCGCCGGCGAGGACCAACCCGAGCAGGTTGAGCAGGAGCTGGCCGGTCGAGCTCGCGGCCTGCTGGAGGTAGTCGCCGCGGGGCCGGCTCGGGTCGGTCGAGGACGCGAACGCCAGCGCGACCGCGAGGTCGCCGGCGGCGGGGATCGTCGTCACCGAGACGAGCACACCGACCAGCGCGCCGGACCGGGCCGAGGTCAGCGCGAGCATTCCGGCGATCCCGGCGAGGAACGCGACGACGAACGACAGGGCGTCCGGCCGGTAGATGAAGGCGGTCTGCGGACGGGGCTGGAAAAGCTGCGCGGAGTCGATCAGGCCGACCGCGGTGAGCAGCCAGGTGGCGAGCACGGCGGCCATGATGCCGACGCCGAACCCGACGGCCAGCGCGACCGTGGACCTCCGCACGACCGGCCACCGGCGCAGTACGGCGCCGGCGCAGATGCCGGCCAGCACCCCGAACTCCGGCCCGACGATCATCGCGCCGACGACGAGGATCGACGAGTCCAGCAGCACGGCGATGCCGGCCAGGATGACCGCCACGGCGAAGAAGGAGAGGTACGTGGCCGACAGCGTCGACTCCTCCTTGGCCCGGGCCGCCAGCTCCGCCCACACGACCGCGTCGCTGCCCTCACCGGGCGCCTGGGCCTCGGCCCGGTCCGCGTCGGTGGACAGGGCGAGGTCGACGCCCTGGACGGTGATCGACCCCCGCCGGGTCAGGCCAAGGCCGGCCAGCTGGTCCAGCACGTGGTTGGCGGACTCGCGGGCCACGTCAGCGAGCATTACGTCGCCCTCCGGCCGGACGCCCGCGCCGGGCAGCACGACCACGTTGGTGACGCCCTGGTGGTCGGCCAGCAGCGAGCGGGCACGGTCGGTGGAGTCGACCGGGACGATCAGGCGCAGGTGCAGCACGGGCCGACCGTAGCCGCGGGCACGCCCCGGCGCGGCCCGCTACGCCGCGGGCCGGCCCCAGCGGTGCCCCGCGTGTGCGACGACCGTGCGGCGGTCAGCCGGTCAGGCGTTCGAAGGTCACCAGCAGGCCCTCGACGCCGCCGGGGCCGACGCGCCCCTTCACCTGGACCGAGGTGATCGCCCGCAGCCGCCAGCCGTCGCGGGCGTTGTCGTTGAGCAGCTTCTCCAGCTTGTCGCCGGACATCTTGCCGCCGACCATGCCCTCGCGGAGCTCTTCCACCTTGTACTCGAACCGGTTCGCCATGTCGGGACGATAGTGGCCGCCGTCGCACCGGCCGCGGGTCAGGCGAGGACGAGGGCGACGGCGAGCAGGACGGCGTAGGCGAGTTGCAGGCGGCCGGTGTCGCGCAGGGCGGGGACGAGATCGCGGCCCCGGCGGCCGGCCGCGACCGTCCGGGCCGGACGCCCGGCCAGCGGGACGGCGGCCAGGGTGAGCAGCGTCCACGGGGTCACCGCGACCAGGGCGACGGCGGCGAGGAACGCGACCGCGACCAGGGCCACGTACAGCGCCCGGGTCCGGCGCTCGCCGAGGACCACGGCCAGCGTGCGTTTCCCGGACACGCTGTCGGTCGGGATGTCGCGCAGGTTGTTCACCACGAGCAGCGCGCAGGCCAGCGCCCCGCACCCGATGCCGCCCGCGACGGCGGTCGCGGTCACCCGCTCCAGCTGGACGTACGCGGTGCCGATGGTCGCGACCAGGCCGAAGAAGACGAACACCGACAGCTCGCCGAGCGCGCGGTAGCCGTACGGCCGGGAGCCGCCGGTGTAGAACCAGGCCGCCAGCATCGCGGCGGCGCCGATCGCGAGCAGCCACCAGGTGGTCAGCGCGGCCAGCACCAGCCCGGCCGCGGCGGCGACCGCGAACGCGGCCACCGCGGCCCGCTTCACCGCCGCCGGGCTGCTCACCCCGGAGCCGACCAGCCGCAGCGGCCCGACCCGCTGCGTGTCGGTGCCGCGGACGCCGTCGCTGTAGTCGTTGGCGTAGTTGACCGCGACCTGCAGCGCCAGCGAGACGACGAGCGCGAGCAGCGCCCGGCCGATCCGTACGTCGCCGCCGGCGGCCGCGGCGCCGGTGCCGACGAGCACCGGCGCGACCGCGGCCGGCAGCGTGCGCGGCCGGGCGCCCTCGATCCACTGGCCGACGGTGGTCACCGCGGCTCCCGCAGCAGCGCCCGCCGGTCGAGCTTGCCGGAGGCCAGCAGCGGCAGCGCGTCGACGACCCGCAGCTCCCGCGGTGCCGCCGCCCGCGACACCCGCCCGGCCACCTGCCGCCTCGCCTCGGCCAGGGTCAGCCCGGCTCCCGCCCGCAGCACCACCACCGCCACTACCCGCTGCCCCCAGTCCGGGTCGGCCACCCCGACCACTGCCGCCTCCGCCACCGCCGGATGCTCGGCCAGCGCGTCGGCCACCGCCGCCGGCGCGACCTTCTCGCCGCCGGTGACCAGCACGTCGTCGGCCCGGCCGAGCACGGTCAGCCGGCCGCCGGCCAGCCGGCCGGCGTCGCCGGTGACGAACCGGCCGCCGGCGAACACCCGCCGGCTCAGCTCCGGCCGCAGCCGGTAGCCGGCCGCCAGCACCGGCCCGCCGATCGTGATCCGATCACCCCCGACCAGATCGACGCTCACCCCGTCCAGCGGCACGCCGTCGTACACGCAGCCGCCGCAGGTCTCCGACATCCCGTACGTCACCACGACCGGCACCCCGGCCGCTCGCGCGGTCGCCACCAGCCCGGCCGGCGCGGCCGCCCCGCCGAGCAGCACCGCCGTGTACGAGCGCAGCGCGTCGAGCGTGGCCGGGCCGGCGTCCAGCAGCCGGCGCAGCTGGGTCGGCACCAGCGAGGTGAACCGCCGCCCCGGACCGAGCGCGGCCGTCGCCGCCGCGAAGTCCGCGGCGTCGCTGCCCGCGGGCACCGGCGCCGACCCGGCCCGCAGCGCCCGCAGCACCACCTGCAGCCCGGCCACGTGGGTGACCGGCAGCGCGAGCAGCCACCGCCCCGGCCCGCCGAGCCGGCGCTCGGTCGCGGCCGCGGACGCCGCCAGCGCGGCCGCGGTCAGCAGCACGCCCTTGGGGTCGCCGGTCGACCCCGAGGTCGGCACGACCAGCGCGACGCCCTCCTCGGCCGGCTGGTCCGGGCGCAGCGCGGCCCGCAGCCGCTCGCCCTCGACGCCGTCCGGCACCGGCAGCACCGCCGGGCCGGTGCCGTCCAGCGCGGCCGAGAGCGCAGCGACCAGCTCGGAGCCGTACCGGGCGGGGATCGCGCGCATCAGTAGTAGTAGGGGAAGGCCGACCAGTCCGGTCGCCGCTTCTCCAGGAACGCGTCGCGCCCCTCGACCGCCTCCTCGGTCATGTACGCCAGCCGGGTCGCCTCGCCCGCGAACACCTGCTGCCCGACCATCCCGTCGTCGGCCAGGTTGAACGCGAACTTGAGCATCCGCTGCGCGGTCGGGCTCTTCGCGCACACCGTCAGCGCCCAATCCAGCGCGACCGGTTCCAGGTCGGCGTGCGGCACGACCGCGTTGACCATGCCCATCCGATGCGCCGCGGCGGCGTCGTACGGGCGGCCGAGGAAGAAGATCTCCCGGGCGAACTTCTGCCCGACCTGCCGGGCGAGGTATGCCGAGCCGTAGCCGCCGTCGAAGCTGCCCACGTCCGCGTCGGTCTGCATGAACCGGGCGTGCTCGGCGCTGGCCAGGGTCAGGTCGCAGACCGCGTGCAGGCTGTGCCCGCCGCCGGCGGCCCAGCCGGGCACGACCGCGATCACCACCTTCGGCATCATCCGGATCAGCCGCTGCACCTCGAGGATGTGCAGCCGGCCGGAGCGGGCCGGGTCGACGGTCTCGGCGGTCTCGCCGGAGGCGTACTGGTAGCCGGCCCGGCCGCGGATCCGCTGGTCGCCGCCGGAGCAGAAGGCCCAGCCGCCGTCCCGCGGGGACGGGCCGTTGCCGGTCAGCAGCACGCAGCCGACGTCCGGGGACGTCCGGGCGTGGTCGAGCACCCGGTAGAGCTCGTCGACCGTGTGCGGCCGGAAGGCGTTGCGCACCTCGGGCCGGTCGAACGCGACCCGGACGACCGGCCCGTCGCCGTCCGCCGTGACGTGCCGGTGGTAGGTGACGTCGGTGAGGTCGAAGCCGTCGACCTCGCGCCAGCTGTCCGGGTCGAACAGCTCCGATACCTCCGGTGGCGGCATGCGCCGATCGTAGGGGGCGGGCAGGATGTAGCCGTGCCGTCGCCGCCCGACCTGCCCGGATGGACGGAGCTGGCCGCCGGTCTGCACGTCGTCCGGGTGCCGCTGACCGTGCCGTTCCGGGGGGTCACCGAGCGGGAGGCAGCGCTGCTGCAGGGCCCGGTCGGGTGGGGCGAGTTCGCGCCGTTCGTCGAGTACGGCGACGCCGAGGCGGCCCGCTGGCTGGCCGCCGCGGTCGAGGCCGCCTGGGCCGGCTGGCCGGCGCCGCGGCGGGACGCGGTGCCGGTGAACGCGACCGTGCCCGCGGTGCCGGCCCGGGCGGTGCCGGCCGTGCTGGCCCGCTTCCCCGGCTGCACCACGGCGAAGGTGAAGGTTGCCGAGACCGGTCAGGGCCTGGCCGACGACGTGGCCAGGGTCGCCGCGGTCCGGGACGTGCTCGGTCCGGCCGGGCGGATCAGGATCGACGCCAACGGCGGCTGGACGGTCCCGGCCGCGGTCGACGCGCTGGCCGCGCTCGCCCCGTACGGGCTGGAGTACGTCGAGCAGCCGTGCGCGACCGTGCCCGAGCTGGCGGCGCTGCGCCGGCAGCTGGCCGGTGCCGTCCCGGTCGCCGCCGACGAGAGCGTGCGCAAGGCCGCCGACCCCGGGCGGGTCGCCCTGGCCGGTGCGGCCGACCTGGTCGTGCTCAAGGTCGCGCCGATGGGCGGGGTACGGCCGGCGGTGCGGGTCGCCGCCGGCTGCGGGCTGCCGGTGGTGGTCTCCAGCGCGCTGGACACGTCGGTCGGGATCGCGGCCGGGGCCGCGCTGGCCGCCGCGCTGCCGGACCTCCCGTACGCCTGCGGGCTGGGCACGGTCGGGCTGATGGCCACCGACGTGACCGCGGCGCCGCTGGCCCCGGACGGCGGCCGGCTCCCGGTGCGGCCGGTCAGCCCGGACCCGGAGCGGCTGACCGCGCTGGCCGCGCCGCCGGACCGGTGGACCTGGTGGGAGGACCGGCTGCGGCGCTGCCACGCGCGGCTGGCCGGTGCCGGGCCGTGAACCCGGCCACGGCGCTGGCGCGGGTGCTCGTCGACGAGCTGGTCCGGTGCGGGGTGCGGGAGGCGGTGCTCGCGCCGGGCTCGCGGTCGGCGCCGCTGGCGTTCGCGCTGCACGCCGCCGACGCGGCCGGCCGGCTGCGGCTGCACGTGCGGATCGACGAGCGGTCGGCCGGGTTCCTGGCGCTGGGGCTGGCGAAGGCGTCCGGGCGGCCGGCGGTGGTCGCGACCACGTCCGGCACCGCGGCGGCGAACCTGCACCCGGCGGTGCTGGAGGCGGCGCACGCCGGCGTGCCGCTGCTGGCGCTGACCGCCGACCGGCCGCCGGAGCTGCGCGGGGTCGGGGCGAACCAGACCGTCGACCAGCTGCGCCTGTTCGGCCCGGCGGCGCGGTTCGTCGAGCTCGGGGCGCCGGAGACCAGGGCCGGGCAGAACGCGTACTGGCGCTCGACGGTCTGCCGGGCGGTCGCCGCCGGCGGGCCGGTGCAGGTGAACCTGGCGTTCCGCGAGCCGCTCGTCCCGGACGCCGGGGACAGCGGGCCGGCGGTCATGGGCGACCGGCCGGACCCCGACGGGAGCCGGCCGACCGCGGCAGACACCTGGCCGGTGCGGGAGGGCTGGCCGGAGTCGTTGTCCGGGCGGGCCGGCGGCCGGCCCTGGACGGAGGTCGTGCCGGCGCCGGCGCCCGGTCCGCTGCCCGACGACCTGCCGGCCCGGACGGTCGTCGTGCTCGGCGACGTGCCGGCCGGACTCGCCGCCGCCGCGGTCGCCCTGGCCGAGGCCCGCGGCTGGCCGGTCGTGGCCGAGCCGAGCGCCCGGCTCGCGTCCGGTCCGTGCCTGCTGGCGGGCGGGGACCTGCTGCTGCGCGGCGGGTTCCCGGCCGCGCACCGGCCGGACCGGGTGCTGTGCGTGGGCCGGCCGACGCTCAGCCGCGCGGTCGCCCGCCTGCTCGCCGCCGCCCCGCTCGACGTCGTCGCCGCCGGCCCGACCTGGACCGACCAGGGCCACCACGCCAGCCGCGTGCTGCCGACCGTCCCGACCCCGGCCGCCGGCCGCCGCGACCGGGCCTGGCTGCCGGCCTGGCAGGGCGCGGCCGACCAGGCGCGGGCCACCACGGACCGGCTGCTCGACAAGGCCGGGCTGTCCGAGCCTGGTGTGGCGGCGGCGCTGATGGACGCCGTCCCCGCCGGCGGGCTGGTCGTCTGCGGGTCGTCCAAGCCGGTCCGCGACCTGTTCCTGGCCGGGCCGCGGCCCGGCGTGACCGTGCTCGCCAACCGCGGCGTGGCCGGCATCGACGGCACCGTGTCGACCGCGGTCGGCGCCGCCCTCGCGACCGCCGGCCCGGCGTACGCGCTGCTCGGCGACCTGACCTTCCTGCACGACGCGAACGGCCTGGTGATCGGTCCGGGTGAGCCGCGCGCCGACCTCACGATCGTGGTGGTCAACAACGACGGCGGCGCGATCTTCGGCCTGCTGGAGCAGGGCGCGCCCGAGCACGGGCCGGCGTTCGAGCGGGTCTTCGGCACGCCGCACGGGGTCGACCTGGCCGCCTGCTGCGCCGCCACCGGCACCCCGCACCGGCTCGTCGGCACGACGGAGGAGCTGACCGCGGCCCTGGACCGGCCATCCGGGATCAGGGTCGTCGAACTGCGCACCGACCGGCGGGCGGCGGCCGAGCTGGACGCCGCGATCACCGCCGCGGCCGGCTGAACCGCGGCCGCGCAGCGCCCGCGGTGGTCGTCCCCCGAGAGGCACCGTTCTCCTGTGCCGCCCGGCGGCCGGGGCTTCCCGGGTTCCGGCCGACGGCCCACTCGGTCCCGGCGTCCGGGGAAGGATCAGGGTCATCACGGAGGCGCGGGAGTCGGCTGAGGCCGTACGGTCGCCCCGTGCCGCCGCTGATCCAGACGCAGTCGCTGACGATGCGCTATCCGTCGGCCCTGGCGCTCGACGCCCTCACCGTCGAGGTCGAGCCGGGCGTCGTCGGGCTGGTCGGGGCGAACGGTGCCGGGAAGTCGACGCTGATCAAGATCCTGCTCGGCCTGCTGCAGCCGACCGCGGGCTCGGTGCGGGTGCTGGGGTTGGATCCGGCCCGGGACGCGGAGGCGATCAGGGCGCGGGTCGGCTACATGCCGGAGCACAGCAGCCTGCCGCTCGACATGGTCGCGGCGGAGTTCGTCACCCACATGGCCCGGATCAGCGGGCTGCCGCGGGCCGCCGCCCGGGAGCGGGCGTCGGAGGCGCTGCGGCACGTCGGGCTGTACGAGGAGCGGTATCGGCAGATCGGCGGCTACTCCACCGGCATGCGGCAGCGGGTCGCGCTGGCCCAGGCGCTGGTGCACGACCCGGACCTGCTGCTGCTGGACGAGCCCACGAACGGTCTGGACCCCGCTGGCCGGGATGCGATGCTGGGGCTCGTCGAGCGGATCGGCGCCGATTTCGGCATGTCCGTGCTGGTCTGCTCGCACCTGCTGGGCGAGGTCGAACGCATCTGCGAGTCGCTGGTGGCCATCGACGCCGGACGCCTGCTGCGGGCCGACCGGGTCGCGTCGATGACCAGGCGCCGCGACGTCCTCGTGGTGGAGGTGGACGAGGGCGTCGAGCGGCTTGCCGCCCACCTCGACGAGCTCGGGGTCGCCGTCCGCCGTTCGGGCCGGGAGCTGCTGGTCCCGTTGGAGAGCGACGACACGTTCGATCTGATCATGAGAGCGGTCGCCGGACTCGGCCTGCCGCTGCACCGGCTCGGCCAGCGCCGGCACGGGATCGTCGAGCTGTTCGCGGACACCTCGGCCGGCCGGGCCGTCGAGTATGCGCAGGAGGCCGACCATGGCATCGGATGACGCAGCGGTCGGCGCCGGCGTCATCCACGACATCGGCTACCAGCGGTACGCCGGGCCGCGGCTCGGCCGCCGCCACGTGGTCACGGCGCTCTACCTGCACAGCCTGCGCACCGCGTTCGGGCTCGGCCGGAGCGCCGCCGCGAAGATCTTCCCGGGGATCGTGGTCGGCGTCGCCTTCGCGGCGGCCGTGGTGCTGGTGGCCGTGCGCAGCCAGGCCGGTGGCGTCATCCCGTACACCTATCTGCAGTTCATCGACGGGCTGGGGATCCCGCTCATCGTGTTCCTCGCCGTGATCGCGCCCGAACTGGTCAGCCGCGACCTGCGATCCCGGGTGCTCCCGCTCTACTTCTCCCGCCCCCTGCGCCGCAGCGACTACGCGCTGGCGAAGCTGGCCGCGACGGTCAGCGCGGTCTGGCTGCTGCTGGCCGGCCCGCTGCTGCTGATCTTCCTCGGCGGGGCGTTCTCCCGCAGCGGTGGCGCGTCGGCCGTGTGGCGCGAGTTCACCGATTTCCTCGGCGGGCTCGGCTACGCGGCGATGACCGCGGTGGTGCTGGGTGCGTTCGCGGTGCCGCTGGCCTCGCTCGCGTCCCGGCGCGCGATCGCCGCGGTCGTCATCGTGGTCGGCTTCGTGGCGACCGCTCCGGTGATCGGGGTGGTCAACGCGATCGGCGGGGCGACCGCGCAGCAGCTCAGCCCGCTGGTCAACCCGGCCACCCTGCTCACCGGTCTGGAGGCGTGGATCTACCGGGACGAGAAGCTGGACGTCGGCCGGTACGGCCCGCTGTACCTGCTGGTCGCGGTCGCGCTGGTGACCGCCTGCGGAGCGGCGCTGATCGCCCGATACCGGAAGGTGACGGTCTGATGCCTCCGTCGACGGGCACGGTCGAGCTGCACGGGGTCTCCCGCTGGTACGGCAACGTGGTGGCGGTCAACGACGTCAGCATGACCCTCGGCCCCGGAGTCACCGGGCTGCTCGGCCCGAACGGCGCCGGCAAGACCACGCTGCTGCAGATGATGGCGGGCTTCCTCCCGCCGTCGCGCGGCGAACTGACCGTGGCCGGCCGGCCGTCCTGGCGCAACCCGGAGATCTACCGGGTGCTCGGACTGGTGGCCGACCGGGAGGCGGTGCCCGGGTTCCTCACCGCCTGGCAGTTCGTGCTGGCCAGCGCCCGGCTGCACGAACTGCCCGACCCGGAGCGGGCGACAGAGCGCGCGCTCGGGCAGATGGAGTTGCACGACGCCTGGCATCGCAGGCTCGGCACCTACTCCAAGGGCATGCGCCAGCGCGCCCGGGTTGCCGCCGCGCTGGTCCACCAGCCGACCGTGCTCCTGCTGGACGAGCCGTTCAACGGGATGGACCCACGGCAGCGGCTGCACATGATGGACCTGCTGCACCGCACCGCCGATGCCGGCGCGATCGTGCTGTTCTCCTCGCACATCCTCGAGGAGGTCGAGCAGGTCTCCGGAACGGTGCAGGTGATGGTGGCCGGGCGGCTGGCCGCGTCCGGCGACTACCGCAGCATCCGCCGGCTGATGACCCACCGGCCGCACGTGTTCGCCATCCGCTCCAGCGACGATCGGCGGCTCGCGGTCGCGCTGATGGCCGAACCGGCCGTCGCCGGAGTCGACATCGGACAGTCCGGGTTGACGGTCCGGGCCGGTGACTACGGCACCTTCGCCCGGGCGCTGCCGAGGATCGTGCAGCGCGAGCGGATCCGGGTCCGGCAGGTCACTCCCTCGGACGAGTCGCTGGAAAGCGTCTTCGCCTACCTGGTGGCACAGTGAACGCGACCATCGCCTCGATCACCGCGCGGGCGCTGCTCGGGCGGCGCCGGTTCCTGCTGCTGCTCCCGCTGCCGCTGCTGCTGGTCGGGCTGGCGTGGTTGGCCCACGGGTTGGACCCGGACCCCAGCGCATGGGGCGAGCCGGTGGTCGCCGGGCTCGGGTTCGCGGTCGTGCTGCCGATGATCGCGCTCGTGGTCGGCACCGGCGTCCTCGGTGCCGAGATCGACGACGGCACGATCGTGCACGTTCTGGCCACCCCGGTCGCCCGCCGCGACATCGTGCTCGCGAAGCTGGCGGTCGCGGCCGGGGTCACGACCGCGGTCACCGCGACCGCGATGTTCCTGACCGGCGTGATCGTCGGCTCGGTGCGGTTCGGACTGGGCCTGGCGGTCGCCTGCGTGGTCTGCTCGATCGCGTACTCCGCGGTGTTCCTCGCGCTGAGCCTGCTCACCCGGCGGCCGGTCCTGCTCGGCCTGCTCTACGTGCTGATCTGGGAGGGGTTGCTGGGCAACCTGCTGGCCGGCAGCCGGGTGCTGTCGATCCAGCAGTACGCGGTCGCCATCGCGGCGGAGATCGCGCCGTCGCCGGTGCTGCACGCGCGGCTCTCGCTACCGCTCGCTCTGGCCATGAGCGCGGCGTTCGCGGTGGGCGGCACGCTGCTGGCCATCGACCGGCTGCGGTCCTTCCGGCTGGCCGGTGAGACAAGCTGACGCGGTCCGCCGCGGATCGTTCAGCTGGCCCGGACCACCCGGCGCAGGCGGCCGTCCTAGTGGAACCGGACGCTGACGACGATCAGCACGACCATGGCCGCGGCGACGACCCAGTCCACGACGAGGCAGAACGGCGGCCACCATCGAGTGTCGGCGACGTAGTGGCTGCGGTGCTGCCAGAGATCCTTGAGCCCGTGGCCGAGGAAGCCGACCACCAGCAGCCACGCCGACCCGGTGACACCCGCCGCGGCGAGCACGACGAAGACAGCGGCAACGACGCACTCGACGACGATGACGGAGGGCCGTCCGTCGGCCACGGCGAAACCGATGTAGACCGCCGCGATCAGGGCCAGCCCGAGCGCGTAGACGGTCGCCGGGTCGAGCCACCAGAACGCCACCGGCGAGGCGGCCTGCAAGGCGCCGACCACGACGCCCCACAGCACGGGCTCGCGCAGCAATCCCGCCACCTGCCGGGGAGCTGGCTCTGCCGGTGTCACGGTCGGTTCCTCCGGTCGGCCCCTCCCCGTTCGTGGGGCCCGATCGGCCCCGCAGGGCCGGGCCACCCACCGTACGGGCCTTCGAAGACCACGAACAGACCTCCACAGCAGGGCTCGGCACAGCGCAACCCGACACCGGTGCCCCGCGTCAGAAGTCCCCGCACCGCTTCCCGGCGCCCGGACGGCGACCGGCGGCGTTGTCGTCGCGGCCGATACAACCCGGTATCGGCCACTCCTCCGCCTTGCCGGACGCCGTCTGGATCACCGGGAACCGGCACGAAACCTCTGACGCGGGACACTAGGACAGCAGGGCGTCCCGGACCGGGACCAGCTTGGCCTCGCTCTCGGCCAGCTCGTCGGCCGGCTTGGAGCCGGCGACGATCCCGCAGCCGGCGAACAGCCGCAGCCGCTCCGGTGCGTCCGGGTCGATCTGCGCGCAGCGCAGCGCGATGCCCCACTCGCCGTCGCCGGCCGCGTTCATCCAGCCGACCGGACCGGCGTACCGGCCGCGGTCGAGGCCCTCGATCTCCCGGATCACCCGCAGGGCCGCGCCGGTCGGCGACCCGCACACCGCCGCCGACGGGTGCAGCGAGGCGAGCAGGCCGAGCGAGGTCGAGCCGTCCGCGACCACCGCCGACACGTCGGTGGCGAGGTGCATCACGTTCGGCAGGGCGAGCACGAACGGCTCCTCCGGCACCTCGACCGAGCGGCAGTGCCGGGCCAGCGCGTCGGCGACCGAGCGCACGCCGTACCCGTGCTCCTCGAGGTCCTTGATCGACCCGGCCAGCGCGGTGCCGTCGTACCGGTCCCGGGCCGGGTCGCCGTTGCGGCGCAGCGTGCCGGCCAGCACCCGCGAGGTGGCGACGCCCTTCTCCAGCCGCACCAGCATCTCCGGGGTCGCGCCGAGCAGGCCGTCGACCGCGAACGTCCAACAGCTCGGGTACTGCCCGGCGAGCCGGCGCAGCGGCCAGCGCGGGTCCACCGGCCGGCCGGCCTCGACCACCACGTCCCGGGCCAGCACCACCTTCGCCACCTCGCCGGAGGCGATCCGGCCGACCGCCGCCGCGACCAGGCCGGTCCAGTCGGCGGCGGTACGGGCCCCGTCGCGGCCGGTGAGCGGCCCCGGGGCGGCCGGCCGGTCGCGCCGCTCGGGCAGCCCCGGCGACCGGCCCACGGTCGTCAGCCACCACACGCCGTCGTGCACGCCGACCACCGTCTCCGGCACGACCAGCGCCGACGACCCGGTCTCGGCGTCGAACGCGAACGAGCCGAACGCGACCGGCCCGCAGCCGGGCAGCCCGACCTCGTCGACCACGTCGACGCCCGCGGTCAGCTCCTGCCACCACGCCTCGGCCCGGCCGAACGGGTCGGGGCCGGTCAGGTCCAGCCGTGCCGCGGTACCCCAGCCGACCAGGCCTTCGCCGCCCGTCACCCAGGCAAGGCCGCCGCGCTCGGGGAGCAGTTCCAGCAGCTCACCCGGCTGGGCGATCGGCACGGTCCGGACCGGACCAAGCGAAGGGAAAAGATCCGTGGGCACGCCTCAGCGTACGGACCCGGTGGCCCGGCCGCCGCCAGGGGTGGTTGGCTGCCTGGCGTGGACGGGATCGAGGAGTGGAGCAAGGCCCAGCAGCGGGTCATCGGGCTGGTCGGCGACCTGACGCCGGAGCGGGCGCAGGTGATGGTGCCGGCGTGCCCCGCCTGGACGGTGCGCGACCTGCTCTCGCACATGGTCGGGCTCGGCGCCGACGTGGTGGCCGGGGACGAGCCGGACGACCACAACGCCGAGTGGACCGCCCGCCAGGTGGCCCGGCGGCGGGACCGCGACGTCGACGCGCTGGTCGCGGAGTGGCGGTCGGTCGCCGGCCCGCTGCGCGACTGGATGGCCGCGCACGGCACCCGGCCACTGTTCGACGTGACGATCCACGAGCAGGACCTGCGCGGCGCCCTGGGCCAGCCGGGCGCCCAGGACACGCCGGCGATGGCCGCGGTCCGGGACCGGTACGTGGCCCGGCTGGCCGATCGGCTGCGCGACCGGCCGCCGCTGTCGCTGGTGGGCGAGCGCTGGCGCTGGGACTCCGAGCTTGGCACCGAGCCGGCGGTCGTCATCCAGGCGCCGGAGTTCGAGCTGACCCGCGCGCTGCTGGCCCGCCGGTCGGCGCACCAGCTGCGGTCCTGGACGGTCCGCGGCGACGTCTCGCCCTACCTCGACGCGTTCACCTCGCTCGGCCCGCTGCCGACCACCGACCTGTCCGAGTCCGGCCGGACCGCCGGCCGGCAGTCCGAGAAGTAGCCCGGCACCCGCTTGCGGGGCCGTCCTCGGCCCCGCTTGTGGGTGATGATGCGGCCCTCCACGACGATCTGGCCGCCCCAGACTCCCCAGGGTTCCCGCCGCTGCAGGGCACCGTCGAGACAGGCCGCCCGGACCGGGCAGTCGGCGCAGATCGCCTGGGCACGGGTCAGCAGCTCCGGCCTCTCGGCGAACCAGAGCTCGGGGTCGTGCTCCCGGCACGGCCATCCGGTGCTGTGTGTCATCGCCCCAGCCCCATCCGGATAGATGAATGCCTGGTCGCCGGGAGGCGTCCTGGCAGAGCCAGGGCCAGGACCTGCTCGGCCGCGACTCCCAGCACGAGGAGGAAGGCGAGGTTGGACAGCGTGCCGAGGACACCGCCGTCCTGGACGAACAGCGAGGTGAGAATCCGCCAGGGCTGCCCGTGGAGCTCTGCCGGGGTGCGCTCGAGCCGGGGGAGCAGACCGGGATGCCGCCACTGCGCCACGCTCATCCCTGCCGTCGCGGCGACGATGAGCGATGTTGCCACCGGAGGGCGCGTCAGGTACGTGACATGCCGCCCGAGAGCCGACGTCACGGCGCGGGCCGGGGATGGATGCATCGAGCGGACCTTCGAATCGGTGGCAGCTGCGGTTCGACCTTGTCGACGCGACCCGATCGAGACATCCGCCAGCCAGCCGATCTCCTGGCTCGGCTAGGAGCTCTCGGCTCCGATTCCGGTCGCGTTCTGCCGCGCCACCTCGGCGCCGAGAAGCGTTCGCGAGGAGATCCCGAGCTTCTCGAACACGTGGGCTATGTGCGTCTGGACCGTGCGCCGCGACACGAACAGCCGCTCGCCGATCTGCGGGTTGGTCAGTCCCTCGGCAGCCAACCGCGCCACCGTCTCCTCGGCCGGGGTGAGGCCCTGCCAACCCGACTCGGGCCGGTGGCGGGGCTTCCTGCTCCCTCTCCTGATCCCGGCCGAGCGCAGCACCGCGTCGACCCGGGCGATGTCACGAAGCGCGCCAAGGCGTTCGTACGTCTCCAGCGCCTCGTCGAGACGCGAGCGACCCCGGGCCACGTCTCCCCGGCGGAGCAACGCGACGCCCAGGTCCTCACGGGCGCCGGCGGCGTCGACGACACGCGGTCCGCCGGCGTAGGCCTCGACCGCCGACTCGAGCGGCCCCAGCTCGTCCTCGACCAGGCCGCGGCACCGCAGTGCGGCCGCGGTCAACGAGGGAACGGTGTTGGCGGCCGCCAGCGCGCTGATGCGTCGCGTCGCCTCGGCCGCACGGGGTCGGTGGTCCGTGGCCAGCGCGAGGCGGACCAGATCCGGAGCGAGGACGCGATACTCGAGCGCAAGGCCGAGCTCACCGCACCGGTCGAACGCCTCGGCCAGCGTCGCGTACGCGTCCTCGACTCGTCCCTGCGCCTCGAGGACCAGCGCCCGGGCGCACACCGCCCACTGGGAGCGGTAGCGGCCTTCGGTCTGGTTCAGCTGCTGGACCGCCGTGTCGGCGAGCTCCGCGGCCCGGGCGATCTCGTTGCGGTGCAGGCAGATCAGGGAGTGCACGCCGCGGCTGACGATGAGGCTGTAGGACTCCCCGGTGTCGGCAGCCAGTTCGACGTTCGCCGTGACCTCGTCGACTGCGTCGTCCCACTCGCCGGCGACGAACCGTTCGACGGCGCGGACCATCTGGTAGCTGGGCTGGTGCCACCGGATCCCCATCTCGTCGCTGCGCCGGGTGCCCGCTTCGAGCGCGGCCCGTGCGTCGTCGAGCCGGTCCTGTTCGACCAGGATGAACGCCGCGGGCGCGTAGATCGGGTACCGCAGCCCGGTCCTGTCCGGGCTGTGCTCGGCAGCGGCCAGGCCGGACTCGATGGTCGCGCTCGCCACGTCGAGCTCGCCGCGGAGCATCGAGACGACCGCGACCATGGCGGTCGCGATCGCCGCCGTCATGTGGTTCTCGCTGACCGATGCCGCGGCTCGCGCCTCCGCCGCGACGGCCAGCGAGCCGTCGAGGTCGCCCAACCACATCCGGCTGATGCACGCCCACCCCAGCGCACTGGCCCGGCCCGGGTCGTCGTCACCCAGCCGCTCGATCCCCACCCGCAGCTCGTCCAGCCCGTCCCGGGGCCGGCCGCCGGTCAGCAGCACCAAGCCGAGGCCGGTGTGGGCACGTGCCTGTGCGGCGGCATCGTGGCCGGGACCGAGCAACGAACGCCAGGCCGACTCCGCCTCCGCGACGCGACCGGCCGACATCAGCGCACCGGCACGCTCGGCGATGACCGCATCACGGCCGTGATGCCCGGCATCCATCAGCTCGATGGCACGCTCGAACAGGTCCGCGGCGATGTCCGGAGACCGGGGTGCCGCGTCGCGAGCGGCGGTCGTGAGCCACCCGACCGCCTCGACGTCGCCCTTCGTCGCCCCTCGCGCCAGCTGTTCGGCCACGAGTCGAGTCGCCGCACCCGCGGCGGCGAGACGTTGTCCCGTCTCGCGATGCAGTGCGAGCCGGAGGCTGTGCGGGGTGTCCTCGTACAGGACCTCCCGGATCAGGTCGTGGCGGAACCGCAACCGCTCGCCGTCCTCCTCCAGGACACCCGCGCGGATGCCCTCGGTCACGGTCGAGGCCAGCCGGACCGCCGGAACACCCGTGCTCACGGACAGGTCCTGGATGGTGAACCTGGCGCCCAGGATCGCCGCGGCCCGCAGCACGTCCATGACGTCGTCGGGCAGATAGCCGAGGCGACGCAGGATCGTCAGGCGCAGGCTCGCCGGCAACCTCACCTGGGTCAGATCGACACGCCCCGGCGTCACCTCGAGGATGCCGTCGGCCTCCATGGCGGCGAGCAGCTCGGTGATGAACAGCGGGTTCCCACCGGCGCCGGCGATCTCGCGCAGGAGGGTTGGTCCGGGACGGCCGGAGACCAGCTCGGACACGAGCGCCTCGACGGCCGACTCGTCGAGCCGGCCGACGGCGAGCTGGGTGGCCCCGGCCCCGGTAAGCGCGTCCACGACGTGTCGCAACTGGGCCGAGCGCGGACTCGGCCGATAGCAGCCGAGGAATCCCAGCGGCATGAAGGACGAGCGGCGGCCGATCGCGCCGATGGTCAGCAGGCTCGACGGGTCGACCCACTGCAGGTCGTCCACGGCGACGACCAGCGGTGTGTGCAGCGTCAGGTCCTCGACCAGGTCGACGAACGCGTCCACCACCCGGAACTGCAGCCCGGCATCACTCGTCACGGTGACCGGACCCCTGCCGTCGTGGCCGCCCCGGCCGGCATCGCCGCTGGTGGCGAGCAGGGCGGCGATCGCCCGGCGGCGCGGGTCCGGCGAGGTCGGGCTGCAGTCCAGTGCCTCGGCGATCGCGCCGAACGGCCGGGTGCGCTCCAGCTCCTCGCCCTGACCCGTCGCGACCGAGAAGCCGCGGGATCGGGCGTCGGCGAGCGTCTCGGCCAGCAGCCGGGTCTTCCCGATACCGGCCTCACCCTCGACCAGGACGACTGCCGGGCGACCGGTCGCCAGCGTGTCCAGCGCTCCGGAGAGCACATCCAGCTCACGCACACGCCCCCGCAGCGTCGCTGCAGGTGTGGCGGCGACCACGGACGAGATCATACCCGGATCAGCATCATGGCGGATGTCTCGCCGCCGTCGCGGTGACACGGTGGGCAGCCCGAATGCCGAGCCGGCAGGAACCGCCATGACCCACACGACAGACCCGACGGCCGCGCACGGTGACCCGCGCGGGGGTGACCGGCACCGACCCGGCCTCCGTTCCGCCCGGGCCATCGATTTCGAGCAGGCCATCGACATCCAGCGGCCGATCGAGGAGGTCTTCGCCTACCTCGCCGACTTCACCAACATCCCCGAGTGGAACTACTACGTCCGGCAGGTCCGCCAACTCACCGCGGGACCTGTGGCGGTGGGAACCAGATACGAACAGGTCCGGCGCACCGACCGCCAGTGCTACGAGGTCACCGTTCTCCGGGCACCCCGTACGGTCGCAGTGACCACGCTCGGGGGAGAACGCCCGGCCTTCCACCGGCAGTTCGAGCTCGAGCCGAACGGGCGCGGCACCCGGCTCAGCGATCGCTGGGAACTCGACCTCGGTTACCCGCCAGCGGTGCAGCGCTTGGCAGCGCCGCGGGTCACGAGGGCGGTCGGGGAGAACCTCGCCGTGCTGAAGCGGCTGCTCGAGCGGGACCGAGCGGCATAGCAGGACCGCCGCCCGGAACCCCTCGCCGCGATCAGCTCTCGCCGGGAAGTGGCACGTGCTGGAGCTTGTCCGGGTTGTTGACCACGTAGATCTCCTCGATGCGGTCGCGCTCGACCCGCAGCGCACACACCCGCGGCTCGCCGGCGACGTAGAGCACGCCGGCCGGCTGGCCGTTCACGTCCAGCGTCGGGCCGGGGCTGAACTCGCGGTGTTCCAGCAGCCCGGCGAAGAACGACAGCACCCGGTCGATGCCGCTGACCGGTCGCAGCGCGGCCCTGACCTTGCCGCCGCCGTCGTTCCAGACCGTGATGTCGTCGCTGAGCACCCGACCGAGGTCGGTGAGGTCGCCGGTCTCCGCCGCGGACAGGAACGTGCGCAGCAGCCGCGCGTACGTCTCCGGCGCCGGTCGCAGCCGCCGCCCGCCGGCCAGACGCCGCCGGCCCCGGCTGTGCAGCTGCCGGCAGTTGGCCACCGAGCTGCCGAGGATCTCGGCGATCTGCTCGTACGGCAGTTGGAACGCCTCACGCAGCACGAACACGGCCCGCTCGGGCGGGGACATCCGCTCCATCAGGTGCACCGTGGCGTACGCGACGCTGTCGCGCAGCTCGGCCGTGTCCATCGGCCCGAGCGCTCCGGTCGCGACCGGCTCGGGCAGCCACGGGCCGACGTAGGCCTCCCGGGTCACCTTCGCCGACTTGAGGTGGTCGAGCGCGATCCGGGTGACCACGGTGAGCAGGAACGCGCGCGGGTCCCTGACGTCCTGCTCGATCCGGGCCCATCGGGTGTACGCGTCCTGGACGACGTCCTCCGCGTCCCACATGCTGCCGAGCATCCGGTACGCGGCGCCGAGCAGCAGCGACCGGTGTCTTTCGAACACCGTGACCGAATCCACGACCGTCAGCATGGAACCTCCGGGAGAGCGACGGAACTCAGGCAAGGACGAGCCGGCGCCGCCGAACGTGACAGCGGCCACGGCGAGGCCCACGGGTGTCACGGTCGCGGCCGGCCGCTCGTCCTCCTCCGGTCCCGCCCCGACCGAGCAGGAGTTGCCATGCGAGTCCTCGCCACCACTGCCGCTGTCCTCGTCCTCGTCGGCCTTGCCCCGGCCGCCGGCGCCGCCCCTCCCGCCCCGTGCGACCCGCTGTGCCAGCAGCGCGAGAACGCCCTGCCGCGGACGGGCTTCTACCACCCACCGGACCCGCTGTCGCCGCGGCCGCCCGGCACGCTGATCCGGGC
>Ga0207678_10000414_pt1 | contig 38612 bp, 32 predicted proteins | sample KBSC63metaG_FD_184319 | JGI IMG/M metagenome (GOLD analysis project Ga0207678, IMG submission 184319) | Corn rhizosphere microbial communities from Kellogg Biological Station, Michigan, USA - KBS C6-3 metaG (SPAdes) (version 2) | ecosystem: Host-associated > Plants > Roots > Rhizosphere > Soil ... | reverse complement strand
GGCGGCATCAAGGAAATTGGTGGCGACATCCCGATTCCTGTTCCGGCTCCCGCTCCGGTGCCGACGTACGATATCTATTCCGACTGGTACGTCGGATTCGCGATCGGCGCCAACGTCCTGCAAGATGCGACGATCGAAGACTCTGACATAAACATGCCAATGAAGGACAGCGGCGATATCGGTGCATCGCCAATTTTTGGGTTGAATTTCGGACGCTATATCACGCCATCGTTGCGCGTCGAAATCGCCGTCGACTATACGCCCGATGCTAACATTACCAGAAGCGGAACGCTGAACTACGTAGACTCGGTGTCGGCTCTAAATGGTGGAGGTGTCGATACCAATGTTTATGGAATAGCGCGGACCGACACCGTAAAACTGTCGCGGACGACCGCTCTCGTGAATTTGCTTTACGACATCCAAACGGGCACGCGCTTTACACCTTATATCGGCGGCGGGGTCGGATTCTCTTGGCGCAAGTTGCGCCGAAATTTCTCTGAATTCTCTAGCTGCGTCCGGACACCGGAGTTCCCCGACCTTCCACTGGCGTGTGACGTGACAAACAATCCAGCGTTGCCGACGCCAAATGCCAGTGTGAGCGGTTCCAGTGTCGAGGAGCGCTTCGACTTCGCCGCGGCAGTTCAAGCGGGTATTGCCTACAACATCACTGACTCGATTACCTGGGACAACGGCTGGCAGATGCTATGGGAGGGCGGCGCAATCGCTTCATCTGCACCATCGATTTCAGGCGAGAATCGGATTGTCTACAAAGACTCCGTCCTTCAGCAATTCCGATCCGGCATTCGCATCAAGTTTGACTGAAAGCTGCGCACCTTCGTTGTCGGTGCCTGAAAAGGCGGTCGATTTGGCCGCCTTTTTCGTTGTGCGCATGTCGTGCTAAGACGCCCGGCGCGGTGCCTTGATGGCCGCGCCACGAGAGAGTCCGATGTCGCAGAACCCAAAACCAAAAACAAAGCCCGCTCGACCGTTCTTCTCATCCGGACCTTGCGTAAAGCGTCCGGGCTGGCAGCCGGACGTGCTCGGCAATGCTCTGGTTGGCCGCTCGCACCGTTCTGTTGAAGGCCGCGCCCGCCTGAAACTTGCCATCGATCTGACGCGCGAGGCGCTGCGCCTGCCGCCGGGCTATGAGGTCGCGATCGTTCCGGGCTCCGATACCGGCGCCCTCGAACTTGCCTTGTGGAACTTGCTGGGTCCGCGGGGCGTCGACGTTCTGGCGTGGGATGTTTTCGGGCGCAACTGGCTGCGCGATGTGGTCGAGGAATTGAAGCTTCCCGGCGCTCGCAGGTTCGAGGCCGAGCCCGGGCATTTGCCCGATCTCGCAAAGGTTGATTTCTCGCGCGACGTGATTTTTACCTGGAACGGCACGACGACGGGCGTGCGCGTGCCGAATGCCGAGTGGATACCCGACGACCGCGCCGGGTTGACGTTCTGCGATGCCACATCGGCGCTTTTCGCCGAAGACATCGACATCGCGAAGATCGACGTGCTGACCTATTCCTGGCAGAAGGCGCTTGGCGGCGAAGCCGCGCACGGCATGCTCATTTTGTCGCCGCGCGCGCTCGAACGCCTCGGCAGCTATCGTCCCGCTTGGCCCGTGCCGAAACTTTTCCGCCTGACGAAGAAGGACGGCATTCTGCGTGACGTGTTCGAAGGCGTTACGATCAACACGCCGTCGATGCTTTGCGTCGAAGACTGTCTCGACGCACTCGGCTGGGTGAAAGAGATCGGCGGCATCGAGGCGACGGTCGGGCGCGCAAAAACCAACGCGGCGGCTCTTTATGACTGGATCGAGTGCACTCCTTGGGTCGAACCGCTCGCCGTTGATCCGCTGACGCGATCGCATACGTCCGTTGCGATGCGCTTTGTCGATCCGGATCTTCTAAAGGCGGGTGACGCTGCGGCGTTGAATGTTACGCGCGATATGGTGCGTGTGCTCGAAGCCGAGGACGCCGCCTATGACATCGCGGCCTATCGCGGTATGCCGCCGGGGCTTCGTATCTGGTGCGGCACGACGATCGAAAAGAACGATATCCTGGCGCTCACTCCGTGGCTCGATTGGGCCTATACGCAGGCGCGGGCGCGCGTCAGCCTGGAAGCCTGATTCAATCGGACATTTTAAACATTACGGTTCCGTGTCAATGGCTTCCTCTTGCCTCCCGTATCGGTCATAATCGCTCCGTGCTCGCCAGCCGCCGCAAAATGGCCGGGCGTTTGCCGTTGTCACTCGCAACCGTCAATCAGCCAAAGGTCAGTCATATGCGTTTTGCCCTAGCGGCACTTCTTTTGGTCGTTCCGTGCTCGGGGGTATTTGCCGCCCAGGTGCCTGCAACCTCGATCGTCGATTCCGTGACCGTGTATTTATCGGGTGCGGAGGTGACGCGCCTCGCCAAAGTGAAGATCGAAAAAGGCGAACACACGATCATCATCGATGATGTGCCCGCGAGTGCCGTGCCGGGGTCGATCCGCGTCGAAGGTAAGGCCACGGGTAAGCTCGAGATCGGCTCCGTCGATACCTCGCGCAAGCTTCTGCAGCGCGCCGAAAGCCAGGCAGCGGATGCGATGCGGAAATCGCTCGAAGACCAGATCGAGCAATTGAACGATCAGAAAGCCGGGTTCGACGCGCAGGCGGAAGCGGCCAAGACGCAACAGACGCTGATTGGAAATCTTGCGGAGCTTCCGACGCGGCCGCTACCCCCGGCGGCGGCTGGGGCACCATCAAGCGGTGACGACTGGCCGAAGATTCTCGCCCTCATTGCCCAAGCGACCGGCGACGCCAGCAAGCTCGGGCTCGAGGCAAAGCAGAAAATTCGCGACATCGATCGCAAGGTCAAAGATCTCGAAAACCAACTGCAGTCGTTAGCTCCGGCAAAGACGCAGCAGACCGAGGTTACGGTTCACGTCATCGCGCAGAGCCCGCTCGATGCCGATCTGACAATCCGCTACCAGGTGCCGGAAGCCCATTGGGCGCCGATCTACGACGCGCGGCTGCAAACGGGATCGAAGACGGAACTACCGAAGGTGAACCTTGCGCGTCGCGCCGCGATCACCCAGAAGTCAGGAGAGGACTGGACCAATGTTGCCCTGGAGCTTTCGACCGCGCGGCCATCCGATGGGTCATCAACCCCGCCGCTCGAGACGCAGTTCGTCGATTACGAACATCAACTCAGGCCCGTTGCCATGGCCGCGCCGAGTGCCGGTCTTGCGGCATCGAAGCGTAAAATGAGCGCCGAACCCGCGCAGGACACCGCCGAAGAAGAAGCGGCGACAGCCGTCTCCGAACCCGCGCCGGTTGAGGAAACTGTCGCGCAACTGGAAAGCGCGCCGTTCGAAGCGACATTCACTGTACCGGGACGAACAACGGTTGCGGGTAACGGCGAAGTCAAACGCGTGCTGTTGATGTCGGAGGATATCGAAGCGACCTTGAGCAGTCGTTCCGTGCCGAAGTTCGACCCCAACGCCTATCTCTATGGCAAGATCAAAATCGCGAAGGGTACGCCGCTGCTGCCGGGTCAAATTTATCTGTTTCGCGACGGCACCTTTGTCGGCGCCGGCGACATGCCGCTCCTTCAGCCCGGTGAGGAACACGATCTCGGCTTTGGGGTCGACGATCAAGTCAAGGTCAAGCACACGGTGCTCGAAGAAAAACGCGGCGAGTCCGGTCTCATATCGACCTCCCACGTCGACAGCCGCAATTACCGCGTCAGCGTCAAGAATTTGCACGAGCGGCCGATCGACGTGACGATCCTGGACCGCATCCCGGTGTCGCAGAATGATGAGATCAAAGTCGAGTATACGGGCGTGTCGCCGACGACGCAGAACGTCGACGGCAAGCGCGGTGTTATAGCGTTCGCAGCGGCGCTCGAGCCCGACGAGGAAAAGGTGCTCGAATACGGTTACCGAATTTCGTGGCCTGCGTCGAAGTCAATCGTCTACGGGCCCTGAGAGGGCCTCGCAGTCCTCGAAGCTCGGTTATAAACTCGGTGGTATTGACCCCATGGCCTCGGCAGACGCCGGGGCCAAGTCGTGAGAAGGTTTGAGAATGGCAAACGTCGTCGTGGTCGGCGCCCAGTGGGGTGACGAGGGCAAAGGCAAGATCGTGGATTGGCTCTCAGAGCGCGCCGACGTCGTGGTACGATTCCAGGGCGGCCACAACGCCGGGCATACGCTCGTCATCGACGGGAAGACGTTCAAGCTTTCGTTGCTGCCGTCGGGCGTCGTCAGACCGGACAAGCTCTCCGTCATCGGCAACGGCGTCGTCGTTGATCCTTGGGCGCTCGTCGGAGAGATCGCGAGACTGAGTCAGCAGGGCGTTTCGGTGACGCGCGACAACCTCCGTATCGCGGAAAACGCCACGCTGATCCTGCCGCTGCACCGCGAACTCGATCTCGTTCGCGAGGCGGCCGCGGGCACCGAGAAAATCGGCACGACTGGCCGTGGCATCGGCCCTGCTTACGAAGATAAAGTCGGACGCCGCGCGATACGCTTTCAGGATCTTGCAGCGCCGGCGACGCTTGGGCCGAAGGTCGATCGGATACTCGCCCACCACAACGCCTTACGTCGCGGCCTCGGTCAGCCCGAAATCGTGAAAGAGCAGCTCATCGCCGAACTCGTCGATATTGCGCCGAAGGTCTTGCCGTACATGGATGTGACGTGGGACCTGCTCGATCAGGCGCGCCGTCACGACAAACGCATCCTGTTCGAAGGCGCGCAGGGCGCACTTCTCGATGTCGACCACGGAACCTACCCGTTCGTCACCTCGTCGAATACGATCGCGGCACAGGCGGCAACGGGTTCGGGTGTCGGGCCTCGCGTCCTCGGGTATGTGCTCGGCATTGCGAAGGCCTACACGACACGCGTCGGGGCCGGGCCGTTTCCGTCGGAGCTAACGGACGCGCTTGGCGAGAAGCTCGGCGAGCGTGGTCACGAGTTCGGCACCGTCACGGGGCGCAAACGGCGCTGCGGATGGTTCGATAGCGTTCTCGTCCGTCAGGTCGCCAAGGTTTCGGGCATCGACGGGATCGCACTGACGAAGCTCGATGTGCTTGACGGCTTCGACACGATCCGTATTTGCGTCGGCTATATGCTCGACGGCGAGCGGCTCGACCGGTTGCCCGCGAGCACCGGCGCTCAGGCGCACATCGAGCCGGTGTACGAAGATTTCGAAGGCTGGTCGGAGTCGACGCAAGGGGCGCGGCGTTGGGCCGATCTTCCGGCGCAGGCGGTCAAATATGTGCGCCGTGTCGAAGAGCTGATCGAATGTCCCGTGACGCTGCTATCGACCAGCCCCGAGCGTGACGACACGATCCTGATGAAAGATCCGTTCTTGGGCTGATCTGCTCCGGCGGGGGTTTTTTTGTAGTTTCCAGGCGTTCTCGAGCAGAACGGGCCGCTCGGAAGAACATTGCGATGTTCGTGGTTATCGTTCCTTCACACCCTTATCCTTAAGATAGGTGTCAAACCGCTTCGGTCCCTAAATCCTCTCACGTCGGGCGGCATCGAATCTCTGCCACACTCGGGTGGCAGAGATGGTTTTCCGACCACTTGGCGTTTCTTTTGACAGGGTTAGCGTTTGCGCCGGTTCGTCATCCTATTGATGAGTTGCTTCGTTGCCGGACCTCTGTCTGCGCAGCAGGTGCAGCTTACCGACGATGGCATCAAGACGGCCGTTTCCGGCTCTGTGCTCGAACTCGACACTCCCCTCGGCACCACCGTGTCCATTCGCTTCAACCGGGACGGTCTCATGTCGGGAGACGCCAAAGAATTGGCCTCTCTGCTCGGCGCTGCGACCGATCGCGGGCGCTGGTGGGTGGCAAGCAACCGGCTTTGCTACAAATGGTTTCGATGGTTCGATGCCGAAACGCGTTGCCTCGTCGTAAGCAGAGAAGCCAAGCGGATTTTCTGGCAAAGGGATGATGGCGAAAACGGAACCGCGACGATCGTAGAAGAGGGCCAGACTCTCGCGAAGCCAATGCTTGCCATTCCGGTCGCGACGCACGTGGCGGAGGTGAAGAAGAAAGAGCCGGATCGCAAGCTTCCGCCTCCGGCGAATAGGCATGAGCTCAAAGAAGCCGTTGCAAGCGCGCCTTTGGCCAATCGATCAAATGAACGCGGCGGTGCTCAGCCTGAGCAAGTTTCTCTTTCCACGCAGCTTGCGACGAAAGCCTCGATAGATTTGCCGCCGCTGACGAAACCTCGAAGCATGCCGATTAATGTGCCTGTGCCCCGGCTTGCAGTGCGGCCGAAAACGCATTTGGCAAAAAAGGTACTTGCGAGTTCTGCGAGGCCCGCACCTGCAGTGAAAAGCACGTCGTTTAAGGTGGCGGGCGTCGAACCGTATGATGTGCTGAATATTCGCAATGGACCTTCACAAGACCATGACTTGGTCGGAGAGATTTCACCGGCCGCCGGTGGCATCGTCATTACCGGGCGCTGTGTGGAAGACTGGTGCCCGATCCGGCATCGCAACGTAAGCGGCTGGGTCAACCGATATTATCTCGCCGAAGAAATTTCGCATTGATCTGACGGTCCGGCCGGATTTGTGTCCGTTATGCCTGACCTGGGCACCGGCTTCATTCGGATTGGAACGAATGTCCGGCCACTTTGTACAAAGCGCTGGAACGCGGCCGATGGTCGATATCTTCGCCGAAGATGCGGACCATTTTTCGGCCGGCGGCCTTCGCCGCATACAAGGCGGAATCTGCTTCGGCAAAGAGCTGTGAGGAATCTTGATGATACGACCGCTTCAGAATTGCGGCGCCGATCGAGGTGCCGACGTCGATAAGCAAGTTTCTCCATATGACGGGGCGGCACAAGGCACGCAAAGCGTGAGCAAGTGTTTGCTTGATTTCCAAGGATGGAAGCGGGCCGCGTAGGAGCACCGCGAACTCGTCGCCTCCAATGCGGGCGACCAGTATCGCATCTCCGAAAGCCCGTTGCAGCCGGATTGCGACCTGCCGCAGACATTCATCTCCCGCAGCATGGCCAAGCCGATCGTTGATCTCTTTGAAGTGGTCGAGATCGATGAGCGCAAGAGCTGCAATCGAGACGTCGTTGAATGCGTGCTTGCTGAGCTGATGGTAGCGCTCTTCGAATACGCCGCGATTGGCCAAGCCTGTCAGAGGATCGCACTCGGCGAGTTGCCTCAGGCGATCCCAAAGCTGCCTTTCATAAGTGATATCCTGCTTGGCGCCGAAAAGGCGAACGGGCCTTCCATGCTCAAACGCGACATCGGCCGTCAGACGCATCCATCGGTCTGAGCCGCGGCGCGTCTGAATATGCGCATCGAGCGTAAAGCTGCCGCCGCCCCTGATAGCTTCGGAGCGCATCCGTTCCATCTGCTGACGTGAATCGTCGTGATACAATTCGACGATCGCCGCCCTACGGACTGGCAAACCTCGCGGAAGTTCGAAGAGATCATAGACACCATTGGTCCAGGTCAGCTCACCCGTGTCCAGGTTGCATTCCCAAGCGCCCATCTTCGCAAGCTGCGAAGCCTGATCATATAGTCTCTTGAACTGTGCGATCGATCTCGTGTCGCCGGGCAACGTAGAGCCATTCATTTTGCAGACACATCAATCCAAATCGAACCAAGGCCGGATCGGTCGGATACTTGATGAGAAAAGTTAAATATCGATTGGACATGCACGCTCAATCGGGGGTGTATAACGTGCCATGATCACACCCTACGCGATCAATTTAACCGTCAGCGTGGTGATCATGTCCTACCGCTTGATTTTGAACTGAATAGGAAGCGCCAGCTCCACAGTTGCGCCGCCCATATCGTTAGGAGGTGGCGGCAAGGGGCTCGCCCGGGACAGGACGTCGAGTGCTTCTGTATCCAGAGGCGGCGCGCGAGCGTCGGCGCCAGAGCCTGCGGAAACTTGATTGTTGCCGAGTGTTGCGACCTTCGACCATTGCACGTCCATTCTGTAACGAGAGAATAAACAGCACGGCGCGTACACCGGCAGACGGCATCATGACACTCGCCGGATTGCAGAACGCCGCGGCGGCGATAGAAGGTTTGGGAGCCCGCTAATTCAGAAGGCAGGTGAAAACCAATGCTGCGCTGCATTGGGCCGACATATCGAACGAATAGAAAATTGGAAATGTTTTGGTAAACGCTTCCCATAATCGTTTAGGCATATCGTGCGCTAGCGCATTGCGGCGCAAACACACTTTGTAATCGCCTTGGTCATAAACCTGAGCTACAAATTCCTGCGGCTCGATGGTGGAGATCAGTATGCGTAAAACGATGTTCGCATTGCTCGTCGCTGGTTCGGTCATATTGCCGTTGGGGTCAATGACGGCCTCGGCTGGTCCGGCCAGTTTCCTCGGTTCCAACTTGCACGTCGCGCGTACCGGCAATTCCGTCAGCACGGTGAATTATTATCGCAGGTACGGCTACGATTGGTGTTGCGGGCCCCGGTACTATTCCAACTATTACTATGCCCCGCGTGGATACGGATATTATCTACCGCCCGCGGTTTATTACCCGCCTCCGGTCGTCTACTACGCGCCGCCAGTTCGCTATTACGCTCCACCGGTCGTGTATGAGCCCTATGACGATGTTTATTTCGACAGGCCCTTAAGACGCCGGTATTACGGCGGCTGGTGAATAGCGGCTCGGTTCGTTACGAACAGGCAGCGGTGGCGGCTAGCGCGGAGCCACCTGGAGTTCTTCGATCAGTCGCCGCGTCTCCTCGGCGCGTGGTTTTGAGAACGGCGCCAGGATGCGATAGGCGACGGGGATCAGGAACAACGTAAAGAGCGTCGCAAACCCAAGTCCTCCGATAATGACCCAACCCAAGGCGAGGCGTGATTCCGCGCCTGCCCCATGCGCCAAGATCAGAGGCAAGGCACCGAGCACGGCCGCCGACATCGTCATCGTGACGGGCCGGAGACGCGTGCGTGCGGCCTCCCGGATCGCGCTGTCGACATCGGCGCCCTCGTCACGTCGGATGTTGGCGAATTCAACGATCAGAATGCCGTTCTTGGCCATGACGCCGACCAAGAGCACAAGACCGATCTGGCTGTAGACGTTCATCGTACCGCCCGTCAGCTTGATCGCGAGCGCCGCCGCGGCAAGGCCGAACGGTACTGTGAAAAGAATGACGAGAGCGCTCGTCACGCTTTCAAACTGCGCAGCCAGGACCAGGAAGACGATCAGCAGCGCGATGCCGAAGACGAAGGCTGTGTTCTGCGTCGTCTCGGCAAGCGTCTTGGCCTCGCCCAGCAGCGTGATCGACATGTTCGGCTCAAGCACCGATTTCGCCGCGGCTTGCATCTGTTGGACCGCGTCGCCCAAAACGACGCCTTGATTGAGATCGGCCGTGATGCCGACCGATCGCTGACGGTCTTCGCGCCCGAGCGTCGGGGCTATCGCGACTTCCTTGATCGTAACGAGTGAAGAGAGCGTGATGAACTTGCCGTCGGCCGCCTTCACAAACAGGTTGTTGAGGTCGGATGGATCGTTGATCGGGCGGCCACCGGCTTTGACCTGAATCTCGACGATGTCGTTGCCGATGAACAAGTCGGCGGCCTTCTGGTAGTCGATCATCGTGTTGATCAGGCTCGTAATCGTCGCGATCGGCACGCCAAGCTTGGTCGCCGCTTCCCGATCGATGCGAACCGAGAGCTGCGGCTGCGTCGTGTCATAGTCGGTTCGCGCACTTCTGAAGGCAGGCAACTCTTCAAGTTTGCCGATGAGCTTGACCGCCGTGTCGGAGAGTTTGTCGTAGCTCGGGCCGACGATGGCAAAGCGCAGACCCTGGCCGCCGCCGCGTATGCCGAGGCTGTTCGCGGTTTGCAGCAAGACCCTGAGCCCGGGGATATCCGCGAGTTTTTTCTGGAGCTCAGCTTGGATCTGCTGCTGCGTGCGCTTGCGGTCGGACCAGGGCGCCAGAGATGCGATAACTCTTGCGTTGTTGACGCCGCCGTTGCCGATTGAGCTCAATACGTCGGTGACTTCGCCGGTCTGCTTGTAGGCTGCCAGGACGTTCTCAACCTTCTGAGTCAGTTTCGACATGTAGTCGAGATTGCTGCCCTGCTGCGCGGTCAAGCGGATCTGGATGACGCCTCGATCCTCCGCCGGCGTGATTTCCTGTTTGAGCGATTGGAATGCGAACCAGCCGAGCGCACCAAATCCGAGGCACAGTAAGACGACCAGCCAGCGAAGCTTCAGACAGATCTCGACGATGCCCATGTAGAGATTCGACAAACGCGTTCCGAAGCGGCCAATCAGTCCGTGATCGTCGTGGCCTTCTTCCCCGGTGCCAAGTTTTGCAGCGAGCATTGGACAGACGGTCAATGCGACCACCGCCGAGATCGTCACGGAGAACGCCAGCACGAATCCGAATTCCGAGAACAGGTTACCGACGATGCCGGGCATGAACGAGACCGGAATGAAAACGGCAGCCAGCGTCGCCGTCGTCGCCATGACGGCAAACACGATCTCCTTTGTACCCAGAACAGCGGCCGCCCTTGGTCCGGCGCCCATTGCCCGATGCCGGGCGATGTTCTCGATGACGACGATGGCATCGTCGACGACGAGGCCGGTGGCGACGACCAACGCCAGAAGCGTCAGGATATTGATGGAAAAGCCGGCGGCCCAGATGGCGGCGAGGGTACCAATGAGAGAAACCGGAATAGAAATCGCCGGGGCGATGACCGCGCGGAACGAACGCAAAAACGCGAAGATGATCAGAATGACGATAGCGTTCGCGAGCAGGAGGCTCGTGATGACTTCCTTCACCGATTCACGAATGAACGTCGCATCGTCCGACGTGATCGCGATCTCGACGCCTTCCGGCAGCGACTTGCGCAATTCGTCTACCGCGGCGCGGACGCCGTTTGAAATATCGATGGTGTTGGCTTGGGCCGCCCGAATGATTTCGATGCCGATGGCTGTTTTGCCATCGAGGCGCGTCATCGCGGTGGCGTCCTGAAAGCCCCACCGAACGAACGCCACGTCCTTGACCCGCGTTTGCGCATTGATTTCGAGCGCACTTACGTCGTCAGGCGTGGCAACGGGCGCCTCGGCGCGCACGAGCAGCTGCTGCGTCGCGTTTTCGAGCGCACCCGACGGCGTCGTAACCGCGGCCTTGCCGATCGCGGTAATGAGGTCTTCAAGGCTCAAACCTCGTGCCGCGAGTGCAACCTGGTTTACGCGGACCTCGATCGTCTTGGCTCGAAGGCCGTACGAATTGGCTGCAGCGACACCCTCGACGGCCGCCAGCTTGTCTTCGATGACGTTGTTGACGAGATCCGTTAGTTCGCCTTCGGACAGTTTTGTCGACGCGACCGACATTTGAATAATGGGCTGGGCATCGGCATCCGCCTTGATGACGCGGGGCTCGTCCTCCATGTCTTTCGGCAGCTGATTGACGACGCTGGCGACCGCATCGCGAACGTCCATGGCGGCGGTGTCGAGATTTGTGCTGCTCGAAAATTCGATCGAAATGCGGGCCGAGCCAAAGGACGAATTGGACGAGATGCTCGTCACGCCCTGCACCCGCGACACGGCACTCTCGATAATGGCGGTCACCTGGGAGTCTATGCTCTCGGGCGTCGCGCCGAGATAATCGGCTCTAACGGTCACGACGGGCCGATCGACGTCAGGCAGCTCGCGAACCTCGATGCCCTGGTAGGCGGCGAACCCGGCTATGATGATCAAGAGATTGAGCACGAGCGCAAGAATGGGACGGCGCACGAAAATGCCGACCCATCCGCCGTCGTCGGCGTTCTCGGGTATCTTTTCCTCTTGTGCCGAGGTCATCACATCGCTCCTTCAGTGAATGGTCCAACGAGGCTCGGCCCGTCGGAAGCTCGACGATTTCAGGAGCTCTGCGGTCTTACAGTCTGGCCGTCGCGCAGCGAACTGCCGCCCTCGCTCACGACCTTGTCGTTGGCGTTCAACTTGGCGTCGAGGTTCACGAGATCGCCATCACGGCCGAGGATCGCGACGTTCACCCGTTCGACCGTGTTCGCCTCGGAGACGCGCCAGACGAACGCGCCCTGCCGGTCCCATTCGATCGCCAAGGCCGGCACAACCGGAGCGTCCTGGCCTGGGAGCTGAACTGAGATCGAGAAGGTCGAGCCAGGGATTAGTTTCAAATCGGAGTTGGGAATTTCGGCGCGCACCGCGAGCGTTCGAGATACGGGATCGATGCGGGTGCCAACGGCCTGAATCGTTCCGTTATAGACTTCGCCCGAGCGCGTGATCAGATTGGCGCGGACCGGAAGCCCGACCTTCATCGAGGGTGCCACTGACTCGGGAACGGTGAACTCGATCAGCAGCGTCGAACGATCGTCGATGGTCGCAATGGGAGAGCCAACGGCGAGATAGTCGCCGGCTTGTAAGGTCGACAGCCCCATTATTCCCTTGAAGGGTGCCTTGAGCGTCATCCGTTCGAGATCGTCGCGGGCTCGGCGGAGGGCCGCGTCGGCGACCTTGAGTGCCGTATCGGCCTCGGAAATCGCCACCTTGGTAATCGTGCCGGGATTCAGCTGCTTGTACCGTGCGACAGTATCTGCAGCCTGAGCGCGCTGTGCTTCAGCTGTTTCGACAGCGATCGCTTCGGTATCGGCATTGAGCTTGACGAGGGCCTGATTGGCTTCGACGAGCTGGCCACCTTGGAACAGGACTTCGGTAATGACGCCCGCTGTCCTGGTCGTAAGGGTCACCTGTTGGCGGGCGCGGCCGGAGCCGACCGCCGCGACGCGTTCATTCATGCGCTGAATTTTGACTTGTGCGAGCGTGACGGCCGGCGCGCTATTGCCGCGACCGCCGGCACGTTGAGCCTGTGCCTCGGAATGGCCAAAGCAAATCGAGACGTAAAAGAAGGCCAGCACCAATCCTGCCGTGCGGAAAGGAAACTTTCCGCCGGGCGACCAGAATTCGCTCATAGGTCAGTCCCCCCAACAATCCCGTTCGTTTTCTATCACGTCCAATACCGGTCGAATTCCGGCATGCTCAGGTCGAGAACTTCAGCCGCCCGTAAAATCCGTCGGTCAATCTATTGCGCCATTGCGAAGTTATCTACTTGGCTCGTTGAAAAAAGCGAGCAGGCGATGGCTATTGGCCTGATTTACGTAGCTGAATGCGCCGCAAGCCGCGCGATGTTCATCGGGAGCCTGCCGCGGGCGCCTTGGATGGCTCGGCGACGACGAGACCGCGATAGCAGGCGCACGCGCCGTCTTTCAATTCGCACGCCAAAATACGCGCCGGGTTGACCGGCCCGGGAAAAACAATCTGTCCAACCGGCACGGGCTTGAAGCCGAAACGACCGTAATAGGGTTCGTCACCTACCAGAACGACGAGTGCCGTGCCGCTGCTGCGCGCGGCCTCGAGGGCCTGGATCACGAGGGTTGTGCCGACGCCGTTCGCGCGGTGTGCAGGCTCGACGGCGACCGGTCCGAGCAACGCCGCGCCCGTTGTGCCTCCGATCGCGATTTCCGTCATCCTAAGCGAAGCGACAAGTTGGCCGCCCAGTTCGACGACGAGGCAGAAACGCGAGAGATGGCCCTTGCCTTCGCGCACCCGATAAGCCGATCGCGCGAAGCGGCCCGGCCCAAAGATCCGAGCGTGCAGCTTCGAAATCTCGGCGATGTCGGCGGGCAGGGCTTTGCGGATGACGAGAGACGGGGACATGCGAGACGCGCTTCGTGCAGCTGAAGGTCGGGCGGGCTTCTAGCACACTTCCGAGGGCGTGCGACCCTCGAGGATGTGGCTGATTCGCACTGCCGTCTCAGCCTCGATTTCGGGCGGCAATCCGTCGAGGCGAAAGAACGCCTCCGTCTCGAGCGAAGCGGGCGCTACCTGTTGCCAGTGCTTCACGACGAAAAGCCCGGTCTGCTGACATCGGGAACTGTCGGTCTCGGTGTAAATCCAGAACAGTTTTGGCTTGGATTTAACTTCGATGCCATGGATCATCTTGAGGCAGCTCTCAAGCGCTTCGCCGAGCGTTTCGCCCTTTCGCACGGTCGCACAAGGCAGAGACCAGCGGCTCTGGTCTGCGTTCTTAACCAGCATCACCCTGTTGCCCGCATCGACGACGCAGGCTTCGGCGCCGAGTTTCAGGCCGCGCGTAAGGCGCCAATAGCTCTGAAGGACGCGTGCTGCAATACGGGTCAAAAGCAACGCGCACTCCCTTAATCTACTGCTTAGATATTTGAACGTGTCACGAGCGTGCTTTGTAGCACATTGTGCTACGTTGCGCGGCCCGACCTCGTGCGCTGTCCCACCAGATGACTGAAACCTTCACCCTCGCCCATTTTTCCGACGTGCACATGTCGCCTATTCCAGGCGTCGCTTGGCAATATTGGAATGCCAAACGCCTGTTCGGCTTTCTCAATTGGCAGCGCTCGCGGCGTCATGTCCATAGCGTTGCAGTTGCCGATCGTTTGATCGCCGACGCGCTGGCGCTCAGAAGCGATCACATCGCGATCACCGGCGATCTGGTAAATCTCGGGCTACCTGCAGAGCACGAGGCGGCGCTGGTCTGGCTAACGAACATCGGGCCGCCGGACAAGGTCACGGTCATACCGGGCAACCACGACATCTATTCGAGCATGCGCGGAGACCGCGGCGTCGCCCGGTGGGCACCCTATATGGGTTGCGAAGAGGACACACTGGCCTTCCCGTTCATCAGGCGCGTCGGACCGCTGGCACTCGTCGGCCTGAATTCGGCCGTCGAAACTCCGCCGTTCGTTGCGAGTGGCCGGTTGGGACCGCATCAGCTCGAGATCGCGCAGGAGCAGTTTGCCGAACTCGGCGAAGAGGGCGCAATTCGCGTCGTCCTCATTCACCATCCTCCGTTGGCCAGTCTCGACACGCCACGACGTGGTCTCAAAGATGCGGCCCATCTGAGGCGCCTGCTCGAGCGAGGCGACGCCGAACTCGTTCTTTATGGGCACAACCATAAGCCGACGGTGACTTGGCTACCGACGCTCGGCAAACCGGTGCCGCTCGTCGGCGTGGCTTCGGCATCGGCCGCAGTCGCACATGGCGACGAACCGTTGGCACAGTACAATCTCTTTACGTTTTTCAAAAATCCGGATGGCTTGCGAATTCGCCACGTCGTCAGAGGGCTGTCGAGGCCAGATGGTCCTGTCACAAAAATCAGCGAATCTTTCCTCGACGCATCATCGTGAAACGTACGAGCGCACAAGCGAGCGTGCATAGGTGTCATACACTTCGCGAAGCGGCCATTTGCCACGCAAAATTTGTGCATTTCGTAATCACAGCGCCGGAAAATTTGCACGATGGCCGGATCTCGCAGTGCCGTCGTTCAACGCTGATGCTGCTTTGTAACAATCGCGCAGATTGTTTGGGAATCCGTAACTAGGTGTGTGTGGCATTTGGCATTGATGCTTTACGAATGAAGCTGAGATGAAGTGGACGTCGTTGTGCCGCGGGCCCCTGACATGAGCCTGCCGCCACCGCTAGGCAAAAGCAAAATGCACTAGCCTATGGAATCGATACGCAGCGCGCGGGGAGCAATGCGGTTTGCCAAAAATTGTAGACATCAATCTCGCCCTTCAGGGCGGCGGCGCTCATGGCGCTTTTACCTGGGGCGTACTCGACCGTCTTTTAGAAGACGAGTATTTGCGATTCGGCTGGATCAGCGCGACGAGCGCCGGTGCGGTCAATGCGGTTGCGCTCGCGGCGGGCCTTGCGGAAGGTTCGCGCGAAAAAGCGCGAGAGAAAATGTTCAAGATCTGGCAGGCCATTCACAAGGCCGGCGTTCCGGATCTGACGTGGCTCAATCCTTTTCTCAACGGCCTCGTGCGTCCGTCGCAACTGACAACGCACTTCGCGACGATGCTGTCGCCTTATGAATTCAACCCTCTTGGTTTCGATCCGCTGCGCCGGTTGCTCACCGACAACGTCGATTTCGATCTGATACGTTCGAAATCCCCTGTGGAGCTGCTGATCGCCGCAACACATGTTGCAACCGGCCGAGCGCGGCTTTTCCGTCAGGACGAAATCACGGTCGAGACGGTGTTGGCGTCCGCCTGTTTGCCGGTCTTGCACCAGGCCGTCGAGATTGAAGGAGCGGCCTATTGGGATGGCGGGTTTTCGGCAAATCCCGATCTCATCACGCTCGCCAGCGAAAGCCCGACGTCCGACACGCTGCTCGTCATGGTGGCGCCGCGCGTCAACTCCAAACTGCCGACGACGGCGCGCGATATCTCGAACCACGCCAACCGGCTGACGTTCAACGCGCCGCTGTTGCGCGATATCGAGGTCATCACCGCCGTGCGCGAAACGTCCGGGGCGCTGCTTGCAAAGGGACGCTTGGCGCCGATCTGCCGGCATCGCTTCCATCTGATCGACGGCGGACCGATCACCGGCACGCTCAGCCCCGACACGACGGTGAAGCCCGATTGGGACATGATCACGTATCTGCACGGTGCCGGCCGTGACCACGCCGAGAAATGGCTGGACGTGGCACGCTCGGCGGTCGGGCGGCTCGAAACGGTCGACCTCGCGAAGTACTTCTTCCCGCCGGTCGAGGATGGCGTCGTGTTTCGCCCGGCGGTATCGCCAAAGCGGACGGTCGCCAGACGCAGCGTTGCCGGCCGGCACGCCAAGTAATCGAGGCGTCCGATAATCAGATCACAAGCCGCGCGTAGCCTTGCTCGATCGTTTCGTCGAGCAACCGTTTATACTCAGCGTAGGCCCGGTTTTTAGGGGTGATGTCGCCAAGGGCTTCGGCCTCGAAGCTCTCTCGCCGGGCGTAGACGATCGGCGTCGCTACCGGGATGAATGTGGCCCGCTGCTTGTTCAGCGTTGTGATGATGCCTCGCATCTCGCCGGCGCGGTCGAGTTGCGAGACGACGACCATGCGCATGGCCCCCTTGGTCAGCGATACAAGGTGGATGAAGCTCGACGATGCCGGAATGTAGAGGCGGCCACGGTGCGCGTAGGGCGCGTCGGGCCTGTCGCGCTCCTGAAACAGCAGGCTTGGCCAATCGGGATCCCAACTGATGTCGGTTCGGTAGGCGACGATCGTATCAGGCAACGTAAACGCCCGCCTGAGCGTCAAGTAGCTGCCGATGTAGTGATCGACCGCGGCGCTCGAATAGGCGCCCATGTAAACGGGCGCGACGCCGCCCGTGTTTCCCTTCAATTCCAACGGGCCGTTTGCGACCGCAACCGACTCTCCATGCCAGGCGTCCCGCAGTCCGTGGAAGTCGAGGCCAAGCACCATGCAGACATCGAACAGCGTCTGATCGCGGACCGACCGGCCGCCAAGCATGTTCTGGATCGTCTTCTCGTGGCAGTCGGCGGTGTCCGCCAATTCTGCCTGCGTCAACTTCTTCTCGACCATAGCCGTTTTGATGCGGTCGAGGGCCTCGGCGCGAGTGGTCGCAGGCGCAAGAGGTGCTGTCGCTTTTTTCATGGGCCACGCGAATGAGGGACGGGTGCGTCGATGCCGGAAAATACCGATTTTTATCCCTCGACGGCAACCGGAATTAGGACCCAACTCGCGGCTTCGGCGACTTGCCGGACGATCATGGCTAATGGGCTGATGTTTCCTGCCGGCGAACGGCATTCTCCAATCTCCACCACGGGGTGGGTTCAAGCGAGACCGGGAGACACGGGCACCATGATGGACAGACAGAATTTGAAATCGGCCGCCACGCGTTGGGGCGCCGTCGGGATGACGCTTGCCGCAGTGCTCAGTCAGAGCCAGCCAGCCGCCGCAAGGCAGTTCGATTGCCGCAACGCGGAAGCCGCGTCGGAGCGGATTATTTGCAGGAACGACACATTGGGCGCGCTCGACGAGCAGATGAGCCGGCGCTACGACGAACTGATGCAGGCCTATGACACCGAGAGCCAGCGCAAGGCGCTACGCAACTATCAGCGCCATTTCCTCGCGGTCCGCGATGACTGTGGCCGCGACGCGAGCTGCATAAAAGGCGCCTACCTAGATCAGATCAGCGTTTTGGAAGCCCGTCTCGAAAAAGCGTACAGCCGCAGCGAGCGATGACAAGAATGGGGCGGCCGCTTTACCGGCCCAAAATTTCGAGGCGAACCTGGGCCAAGCCGATCCTGGTTATGCCGAGGTTTTCCGCCGCCCCCTCAGACAAGTCGATGACGCGGCCCGGCTTGAACGGTCCGCGATCATTGATGCGGACGACGACGCTGCTGCCGGTATCGACCCGGGTAACGCGGACGCGGGTGCCGAATGGCAGCGTCCGATGGGCGGCGGTCATGGCGGACGGATCAAACCGTTCGCCGGTCGCCGTCACCTCGCCTTGTCCGTAGTAGGATGCGAGGCCGGTCACGCCGTGCCCGGCGCCCGTCAGGCGGGGACCGCGCTGGGCGTCCGGATCTTGCGGGCGTGCGGGAGGGCTGATCGAAGCATGAGCGATGCGCATTTTGGCGGCGCTGAGCGAAATTGCGGTCCAAAGCGGGTCGCGGGCAGGAACGCCGGCCTCTGGAGACACTGCCGTCTGCCAGGCGCCGACCGGAGTCGGCGGGCGCTCCGATGTTGCGGCGGTGGCGAACGCCGCCTCCGTCAGCGACTGAGCGCCGGCGGATCCGGAAACGGCCGTGATCGCGGCCCCCAAGACAACGACAAAGCTTACGCAAGATCCTCGGCGCACGCGGCTTTCCCCCCGGAAATCCCCCTGATCCTCTATTCGGTAATTCGATTCGGTGGCAGCAAAACGTCCGGAGGCGCCGAGTTTCCCCGACGCCTCCAGAAATCCCGCGATTTGGGTTACGGGTTTAGCTTCGTCCCAGAATTTCCAGCGAGACGTTTGCGACGCCGGCACCGGTCATGCTGATGGCCTGCGCGGCGCCCCGCGATAGGTCGATGATGCGACCGCCGACGAACGGTCCGCGATCGTTGATCGTGACCACGACGGACCGGCCGTTCGAATGGTTCGTCACGCGTACGCGGGTGCCGAACGGAAGCGTGCGGTGAGCGGCGGTCATGCCGTTAGGGTTGAACCGGGCGCCCGAGGCCGTCTGTTGGCCCTGCCAGTAGTAGGAAGCCTTGCCGCTATAGCTGCCGCCGGCAGAGGCGACCCTATAAGACTTACGGGCTCGGCTGGGAGCCTCGGCGTAGTTGCGCCGATACGACCTGGAAGCGACCTTGGATCGCGAAGTCCTGTGTGCGACCCGAGACTTCACGGCTCTGTGAGAATACCCGGACCTGGACGTTTGATGTGCTGCGGGTGCCCCACAAACGTATGCTGGACCCTGGCATGACCAAGTGGCCGCATCTGCCGGCATCACGCCGGCCATAAGTGCTGCAGACGCGAAGGCAGCGATGGCAATATTCGTCGAACGCATAGTGCACTCCTTTTTTCAAAAGGAGCAGCAGTGGTCCGGGTCGAATGAGCGTTTCCCCCGCCCGCAGCCACTTAAGGCACTGCAGGTCAACCGCCTCGGTGGCGGCACAGTAAGTGTTGAGAGAGATGGCCCGTCTAGCATGTGACCCGTCACAGAACTCCAGAACCCAGTTCTTCTGCTGCCCTGCTGACTGGGGAGTTCCCCCGTCCTGGCGGTGCACAACGAGCATTACCGGGTAGGGCGGTCAACCTGCTGCTCCCAACGCATTTTAACCATATTTCCCATCGAATTGAAAAATATAAACTTTTATCCATGCACCTTTGGGTTGCGCGACGCCACGCCGCAGAATGGAACTCGGGAGCGGTAACATTCCGTGTCAGATCATTTCTATTCCGGATCAATTGACTACCGCGCTGCGGGAACGATTTATGTCTGTACACTGTTATTTAAATGCTCAACGACAGCAAAATGCACGTCAGGCGAGTGCCGCCTCGCGAATTGAACCGAGCGTTCGCTGACTGCCTCGCGCCGTAGTCATGCAGACGTAAGCGTTCGCTCGGCAACCGATCTGTACTTTGAGTTTTCTCTGCGGCTTCTCCGGCGATGCACGCCGACAGCTAAGAGCCCTAGCCGGTCGCCTACAGCCAACCCTTTTTGCGGAAGTAAAGGTACGGCACGAGGCCAGACACGAGCATCAGTCCGAGCGCCGCCGGATAGCCAATCGACCAATCGAGCTCCGGCATGTGCCGGAAGTTCATGCCGTAGATCGAGGCGACCAGGGTCGGCGGCATCAGCATCACTGCCATCACCGAGAAAAGCTTGATGATCTGGTTCTGCTCGTTCGAGATCATTCCAAGCGTCGCGTCGAGGAGGAACGTCGTTCGGGCGGACAGAAAACGAAGACTTTCCATCAGGGACATGATGTCGTGGCCGGCGGCTTCGATGCGGGCCAGGATCCGCTTATCGTCTTTCCGCTCGCGCACGGCGTTGGCGAAGTACAGCACGAGCCGGTGGACGGACATGGCGCTTTCCTGGGCTCTCGCAGTCACGTCGCCCTCCCTGCCGATCGTTTTCAGGAGCACGTCGAGGCGACGGTTGCGTGAGGGCTGTCCGGCGCCCTTCTGGCCGAACACTACGGGCGCCATGCGCTCGACTTCGTCTTGTACGCGTTCAATCAGATCGGCTTCCCGCTCGATCAGCATTTCGATGAGGCCGATCATGATCCCGGCGCCGGTGGCGCAGGCGGTGTCACCCTTGGCGGCGCGCGCCACATAGAGGGGGAAGGCGCGCGGGTCGGCATAGCGCACCGTCACCAACCGGGTCCCGGAGAGGATGAACGTGATCACGGATGTCATCGGCACGTCTTGCGAGCTGTTGTGCAGGATGACGCCGGTCATGTAGTAAGCGCCGTTCTCGGTATAGAACCGGTTTGACGCCTCGATCTCGCGCATTTCCGAGCGGGTCGGCACTTCTATGCCGAGCGCCTGCTCGATGGCCTTGTCCTCGTCCTCGGCGGGGTTTTGCAGGTCGATCCAGACGCTGGTCGAAAGATTGCCGGTTTCATCCCGCGGCTTCAGCTTGCCGCCAGCGGCGTCATAAACCGTTATCATCGGCAGACCTCCTCGGCGTCATGCGTTTCACAGTAGCGCCAATTTAAGAAACGCAGATTTCGGCGGAAACCCATTTCACGACGTTTCGGCATAGGCAAGACGGCCGGGCAGGAAAAGGCGTATATAAAGCGCACGTTTTTCAAAGCCCGAGTCTGGGTGACGTGAGGATTAAATACCATGATGCAGAAATGCACTGCGATAGTTTGGGCGAGCGCGGCATTGGCGTTCGTAGCAATCAGTGGTGGCGCCGAGGCCAAGATCGCCTGTTCGAACGGCTACCAGAATGTTCAGGGGTCGTGGCTCGCGACGCCCTACTGCCAGGATGACCTCGTCGCCAAAGTCGCCCGCCAGTATGGGATGACCACTTCAGCCGCCGCTATCCGCAACAATCCGAATTACAAGCGGCAGGTTTGCCGGCTGGTCGGCCAGGACATCCGGATCAAAGACTCGTGCGATCTGGTCAATCCGCACGGCCGTGTGCCTTTTTAGAGTAAACGCGAACGCTCATGGTCCGTGGGATCGACGGCCGGAAAACGACGATGACGTTCGCAGGTTGCGAACGTCATCTGATATCCACGTAGCCGATTAGCCGGCGCGTCGATTAAGCTGCGCCTCAGCTGAGATCGGGGGTTACCTCGGCCGGGTCCTTGGCGCGACGGACGCTGCCGTCGAACTGGGCGCCCTCGTCGATCGACAGTGTCTGCTTGACGATATCGCCGTCGACGCGCGACGTTGCATTGAGGTTCACGGAGGAGCCCTTCAGCGCCCCCTTGACCTCACCCTGCACGATGATCATGCGTGCCGTGATGGTGCCGTAGACGCTGCCCGTATCGCCGACCGTAACGCTCTCGCCGTGCACGTCGCCTTCGATGTGTCCGGCAATGAGCAGCGATCCCTTGGTTTTAAGGACGAGCTGCTGGCCCGAAATCGTGATGTCCTGCCCGAGCACCGAAGTCGGCGCATCAAGGCCCGAAGCCGACTGATGCACACCCGACGTGAAAAGCGGCTGCGCCGGTGGCTTTGGCGGAAGAGAATGTGGTGTGATGCTTCTGACTGGTTCCATTGAACGCGGATCTGGCGTTGCTACGCGGTTGAACATGAACTTACCCCCAAATCAAAACTGTTATCGCCGGTCCCGCAAGCGCGTTTGAAGCACCGTAGTTTGTGGACATTATGTCCAAGTCAGTCATACCGCGCCAGCGTCGATTTCTTTCTCCATCCAAGACCGGGCCCAACGGCAGCGGGTCGCCCCGCCGTCGTTGCCGGCTGAGAGAAAAGAAAGCGGGCCGCTCGAAAGCGACCCGCTCGTGTTTTTCCGCAATTTTATTTGCTGGGGCTTCAGCGCGGCACCCAGAGGTCCACAAACGGCGCCACGACATGGTGGCCGCGACGGCCGGAGTAGACGTGCGCGAAGGGCGCATCGACCACGGTGTGACGGCCGGTCTCGACGCGCGTGAATGGCGCGTCGACGACTTCGCCCCGACGATAATGTCTGTGGTGATAGCGCCTGTAATGACGATCATACCAACCGTCGTCCCGCGAATCGTGCTGGACTTTGACAACTGCGGAGTGTGACGAGGTCATTGCATGTTTAGCGACCGGCGTGGCGTCGGCGCCGGAAATCGATGTGATCGCAACAGCGCCGACGGCGGCGACGATCGCCGAAGCCGAGCGGGGAAATGTCGTCATGACTGGTACTTTCCGTTTTCGTTCACGTTGCGCGGAAACTAGAAGCCTGGGTGGCGCAGGACAACCTTTGAGGGCCCATCCGCGTCGGGATGCGACACTTATGCTGGAAATGAGCCAAGCCTCGACCTCTGAAAGCGGCGGGTTTGCCGATCAGACGAAACGTTCGTCGCGTCCACTGAACGAAATTTGCGACAGGACTGCCGCAACGACGGCCGTCTGATATGATCTGGCCAAATAGAAATTGGGGAGTGCGGATGACTATGCGGTGGCTTTGGGTCGCTTTTCTCGTCGCCGCAGGGGCGGCCGTCCCATCCGGATATGCGGCGGCGGCGGACGGCGAGGGCGCGTGCCCAAGGGCCGGAACGCTCGGCGTCTCCCGAACGGTCGAAATCGACACGACCGGCGGTCCCGGTTTCGGAATGGAACATTACAAGGCCTACGACTTTCTGCAGCCGAAGGAAGTGGTGCTGACGTTCGATGATGGGCCGCAGAAATACTCGACCGAGGCGGTGCTGAAGGCGCTCGGTGACGAGTGTGTCAAAGCGACGTTCTTTTCCATCGGCAAGATGGCTCTCGGCTACCCTGGAATTATCCGCGACGTGGCGAAGGCCGGTCACACCATCGGCACACATACCTGGAGCCACAAGGCGCTCGGCAAGCTTAAAAAGTTCGACGACGCAAAGGACGAGATCGAGCGTGGCTTCAGCGCAGTCCACCGTGCCGTCGGCGGGCCCATTGCTCCATTCTTCCGCTTTCCGACGCTGGTCGATACGCAGGAAGCGGTTGCCTATCTCGGCAAGCGTAACATCGCGATGTTTTCTTGTGACATCGATAGCATCGACTACAAACCGCAAACGGCGGAACATCTCGTCAAGTCGCTGATGCAGAAGCTCGACAAACGAGGCAAAGGCATCTTGTTGATGCACGACATCCACAAGACGACCGCGAAAGCCGTGCCGATGCTGCTCGCCGAGCTCAAGGCCAAGGGTTACAAAATCGTGCACATGACGGCGAAGTCGCCGGTTACGACGGTCGCCGAATACGACGCTGCCATTGAGAAAGACGCGAAGGGTTTACCGCAAGTTGGCGCCGAGCGGCCGATCTCGAGCATCGTCCATACCGTCGAGGGTACGCCGGCGCCCGCCGAAGCCTCGCCCGCGAAAGACTCCGCGGCTACCACCTCCGCGACGGCCGCAACCGAGGCCGCGCCGCCTGCTGTTCCGCCAGCGTCGCCGGTGACTGCACCTCCTGCAAGCCCTGCGACGACCGTCGGTGCCGTTTCTGGTGAAACGCCTGCGCCTGGGTCTGCCACGGCAACGCCGGCTGAAAGCGAGCCGACCGGGTTGCCCGGCGAGGAGCATCCTGATGTCGCTCCGTCTCAATCAAGCGAGCAAACCGCAGCACCGAGCACTTCGGCTCCCGCGCCGGAGGCGACCAAGGCGGTCACGAATTCCAGCGCCTCGGGAACTCCGGCGACGACGTCGTCGGTTGTGCGCACGGTTTCAGAGCCTCCCGCAGAGGGCAACACGACACCCGGCAAGTCGGCCGCTGACGGCCAGCCCGCGCATCAAAATTCGAAATCAATTATGGAGCGCGCCAAGGAAACATGGCGTCTATGGTTTGGCGAATAAGCCTGCTCAGCGTCCGGCCGGAAACAAAAAAAAGAAATGGGTGGCAGCCTGCCACCCATTTCTTTTTGGACGCCCTGTGAGGCCCCCCCGGGCCCGCCGCAAACCATTGTCGTTCGCCTAGGCGCAATACAGCGCGCTGGCTTATCATTGGGCGTACGTCTTGCGTATTGCTCGAAAGCCAGACGCTCGACGTTTACGGCTTTTGGTGGGAAATTCTTCACCCCCAGCCAATCCCCCGATCGGCTGTCCCACGCAGCAAAAAGGCTATTTCAGCGCAGCGTTTTCTTCCACAGGAAAACGAATCACTCTGTTCAGTTTCATTCCGGCTGTGGTGTTTTGGTTACAACCAGACGCCAGCTTGCGAGTCGCTCATCGCGCGTCACGGCGTGCCCGCGAGCCAAGAAAAAGGGCCGCTCCATGCGAAGCGGCCCCGTGAGATCATTCGTTGTGAAAGCGGAGAGCGAAGTCCGCCGCTTCTGTCTCAGCTCTGTACCAGGAGATTTCCGGATGCAGGCCCGAGCGACCACGACATCGACCGCCTCAAGATCCCACTCGACATCGGATCACCTCCTCTCTGTTGTTTCTGCCGCTAAGAAGTTGGCATTGTTCGCACGTTTTGAAAAGCCCGCGCTATTTCTCGTCCACGGGGAGGTGCCGACCTGGCGCAACCGCTTTTTCTCCACAGATGCCAACGATCTGTGGGTCGTCCGATATCCTCATGTATGAGCTTTGTCAGAAATGCCTTAGCGTCGCGACCATTGGCAGGGCAATGTTGTTGCAATTTTTAGATTTCTACGGGGAGACATTTCATGTTGATTGCAAATATTTCCAAGTCTGCGCCTCGCCGCGCGATCATGGCGGCCCTGGCACTGGCCATACCCGCCTGCATCGTGACGGCAACGAACGCGTCGGCGCGTGACGAACTCACACTCGTCATCACAAAGGTGACGGCGCTCGACGCCGCCGATGCTTGGATGGCAGGTCCCGATGATTTCTACGCGCGCGTGACGATCGATGGTCAGGTCTTCACCACCAAGATCAAACGCCAGAGGAACCACGCCGAGCCAAACTGGAAGATCACCAAAGACGTGCGCCGCGGCCCGCATGACGTGAAACTCGAAATTTTCGACAAAGACATCGGCAAGGGCGACGACAAGATCGACATCAATCGCATCGACGATAAGCGCGATCTCGATTTCACGGTGAATACACGAACATGTCGTGTCGACGGCTTCTCGGAGCGGTATCGCTGCGGCGAGCCGATCCGCCGCGAGGGCTTCGAGCGGAAGAAAGCCGCGGTCGAGTTCTATGTCGATGCGATTAGGTGAGGGTGATCGCTACTACTTCCCGAGGCAGCTCGGATAGGGCGCCTTTTCGCCGCCGACGATTGGACAAATCCGAATTGGAGTGAGCTTGTCCAATCGTCCTTTCCATTTGGCGTCGTCAATCGTCAGGTTTTCAGCAGACGACGGCGTGCGCTCGGCCCATTGTATCGTGTAGTAGTCGGCGCTGCCTTTCAGGGCGACGATCAAGGCCGTTTCGCTATGCTTGTTGGCGCTCGAAACGACTTTGCCGCAGCTGGCCACGGCCACGAAGGCGTCGTGATCCCCGAATTTGGCCGGACCGAATACGCTCGCGGTAAACGTGTCGGGGCACGCTTTCTTGAATCCGCCGGCGATGCCTGCCGCAACGGACTCAGGCGTAGTCTTTGGATTTCCGGCTAATCCCTTTGCTCCAGTCACCGTGATCATTTGAGTCCAGCGATCCGTCGTTTCGCCTTTCAGCACCGCCTCGCGGATGTAGCTTCGGTCTGACGTATTCTCGAAGACGGTTTTGAAATTCGCCGGCAGGGAGAACGCGACGAGCTGGCTGAAGATCGGTGAAATCGCTGTGAACGAAGTTGCCGCGACGTTTCGCTGCCGGTCCGTCGTCGGCTCCGCGGCTGCGGCCAAGATTCCAACCGCGCTTAGTGCGATGACGAGGGCAGCCACCGTTCGCATGTCAATCGGACCTTTCAATCCCAGAGGCATGCGCACGGTCGGCACGTTCGGAAAAACCCCGTCGCGGGCCTATCGCTTTTCGGCATCGATATAAAGTTCCCCGCCCATTTCCCGGAACTTGGCGCTCATCTCGTCCATGCCGGCCTCACGCACCGCTTCGGCGTCTGGGTCGATCTGCGTGCTCTCTTCGGCGATCTCGACAGCCGCCTCGTTCAAGCGCGCCGCGTAGTCGCGCACGTCCTGCGTGATCTTCATCGAGCAGAACTTCGGCCCGCACATCGAGCAGAAGTGCGCCACCTTGTGCGCCTCCTTCGGCAGCGTCTCGTCGTGGAAGGCGACGGCCGTGTCGGGGTCGAGCGACAGATTGAACTGATCCTGCCAGCGGAAATCGAAACGCGCCCGCGACAACGCATCGTCGCGCAACTGCGCGGCTGGATGACCCTTGGCGAGATCGGCAGCGTGCGCCGCGATCTTGTAGGTAATGACGCCCGTCTTCACGTCGTCACGGTTCGGCAGACCCAGGTGCTCTTTCGGGGTCACGTAGCAAAGCATCGAAGTTCCGAACCAGCCGATCATCGCCGCGCCGATGGCGGACGTGATGTGGTCGTAGCCCGGCGCGATGTCCGTCGTCAGCGGCCCGAGCGTATAGAACGGCGCTTCACCGCACGCCGCGAGCTGCTTCTCCATGTTGATCTTGATCTTGTGCATCGGCACGTGGCCGGGGCCCTCGATCATCACCTGGCAGCCCTTGTCCCAGGCGATCTTGGTCAGTTCGCCGAGCGTTTCGAGTTCGGCGAACTGGGCGCGATCGTTGGCGTCGGCGATCGAGCCGGGGCGCAAACCGTCACCGAGCGAGAACGACACGTCGTAAGCCCGCATGATGTCGCAAATATCTTCGAACCGCTCGTAGAGGAAGCTATCCTTGTGATGCGCGAGGCACCACTTGGCCATGATCGCACCGCCGCGCGAAACGATGCCGGTGACGCGATTGGCGGTCAGCGGCACGAAGGGCAGGCGCACACCGGCGTGGATCGTGAAGTAGTCGACGCCCTGTTCGCACTGCTCGATCAGCGTGTCGCGATAGAGTTCCCAGGTCAGCTGCACCGGATCGCCGTCGCACTTTTCTAGCGCCTGATAAATCGGAACGGTGCCGATCGGAACGGGCGAATTGCGGATGATCCACTCGCGCGTCGTGTGAATGTTTCGCCCCGTGGACAAGTCCATCACCGTGTCGGCGCCCCAGCGGATCGCCCACACCATTTTCTCGACTTCCTCCTCGACCGACGACGTCACGGCCGAATTGCCGATGTTGGCATTGATCTTCACGAGAAAGTTGCGGCCAATGATCATCGGCTCGAGTTCGCCGTGGTTGATGTTCGCCGGGATGATGGCGCGGCCGCGGGCGATCTCGTCGCGTACGAATTCGGGCGTGATGTGCTCCGGGATTTCAGCGCCGAAGCTCTCGCCGTCATTCAACGCTTCCTTGGCGCGCGCTAGCGCGGTCTGCCGCCCAAGGTTCTCGCGATGCGCGACGTAGATCATCTCCTTCGTGACGATCCCGGCGCGGGCATATTCGTATTGGGTGACGGGCGCGCCTCCGGTGCCACGCACCGGCTGATGGACATTCGGAAAGGCGCGCGCTGCATGCGATCCCGACACATTGCCGTTGTCCTCGGGCCTGATCACGCGGCCGTCGTAGGCTTCGACGCCGCCGCGCTCCTTGACCCATCCGTCGCGAATGCGTGGCAGGCCACGCTCGACGTCGATCGCGGCCGCCGGATCGGTATACGGTCCGGACGGATCATAGACGCGGAACGACGGCTCGCTCGTGTCGGTCAGCGCGATTTCGCGGAACGGCACGCGCAAGTCATTGCGGCCGGCGGGCGACGTGTAAATCTTCGTCGAAGCCGGAAGCGGACCCGTTGTCACCTTCGGAGCGATGAGATCGCTCGAACGCGTGATCTTGTTCATGATAGCCTCTTTCAAATCGTCGTGCCGTAAGCCTTGAACGACAAAAATGCTCCGAGCGCCAAAAGAACGGCGCCCGCCACAAGAAGAAGTGTCGGATCGCTGCCGAAGGTCGTGGCGATTTCCGAAGCCTTCTTTGGACACCACATGCGGGCGACACCGCCGACGATCAAGAGCCAGCCCAATATCGTGACGATCACCGGCCAGCCGCCGGTCCAAACATTGTGAACGCGGACGATGGCGACGCCGGCAAGAAGGCTTAAAGCTCCGGACAGGAATATGATCGCGTAGTTCTGCGCGACCTGCGTGATCATCTCGGGGAATGCCTGCCGATTGAGCAGCATCGCAATTCCGATCGCGGCCATCACCGGGCCGATCAGTCCGGCGATAAGCTTGGTTGGTGCCATGTTCATGCCTCCTGCCTGGCGTCGCAAAACGCAGAGCGTGAATAAGCGAACGTATCGATCGCGCCGGAGGGCTGAATATCCGTCCCTTCGCCGGCATGACCCGGATCAGGTTCTAAGAGTGCTCGCGCTGCGTTACGCGATCTCAGCCGGACTACCGGCGCCCCTCGGAAACAGGCGTCATTGTCGCCCCGTTGACCGAGCTTGGCAAGCGCGGTTGCAGCGAGGGCCGTTTCCTCTGCTCATTCGAGTGCAGAAGAATAGGGGACTATCGCCCTGGGCCTGCTATCGCGTGGGTCTTACGCGGCAACGGCGTGGCGGGCGACGTCGACCCAGCTTTTGATTTTTTCGATGTCGGGCGGGCGGCCCTCGCGCAGCACGCGCTTGCCCTCGGACGTCGACACGAACTTCAGCACGCCGACTGAAAGCGCGATGGGGTCGGCGTCGGCGACGGCTTGCGCCGTACGATATCCGGCTCCGACCAGCAACTGCGCATGCGTGCCTCTGAGCCCCGGAACGTCGATGACGAGCTGTGCCTGATCCTGCCAGTCAGCGAGAGACTCAGCGTCGAAGTGCGCGTCGTCGAGAAGATCGGCCAGATCGTGCGGATCATGTCCGAGGAAATCCCCGACAGTATGAATCCCAATGGCCGTAAAACGTTCGGCCATTTTCGGACCGATCGACGGCGCCGCCTCGAGATCGTCGCTGGCGAAAAGGTACTTCTTGCGATCTTCGCTTTGGGTCTCGATGCGGGCGACGGGCTGATAACTCCTCGGCTGCGGCGCTGGCTGGTACAGCTCGGCAGTAGAAGGCGCGTCCGGTATTGCCGGCGGTATCATGGAAACGTCGGGCCTGATGTGCGCCGAATTTGCGACCGCGAGTTCCAACGCATTATCGCCGGCCTGTTCGGCCGGTGTTGCACGGCTGACGGGGCTGGCGACGTCAATCGGTGCGCCGGTCTCGATGCGGGCAGCGCGAATCTCACTGCGTTGAGCCAGTTTCGGTTCCAGGACTTCGCGCTGGTGCAAATCGCGGATTGTGCGGTCGTCTTCAGGCAGCGCCTTGTCGACGCGCCCGGTCGCTTTGAGTTCGTCGTAAATCGCTCCAACCAGTTTGCGATCTTCGGCGTTGGTGAGCCGCTTCTCGATGAACTTCGCTGGAATCTTCGTTGCGGCAAGGAATGTTTCCGCCGTCAGCGTGACGTCGGGAGCGGCAACGCCGGCTTCAGTAATCGCCGCGTCGAGCACGTGCCCAAAGCCTTTGGCGGCATAGATCAGCAACTCGGCGACGATACCGCGGGCGATGCTATCGAGCCCTTCCGCCGGCCGGACGGCGCCTTTGTGAATGTCGTAATGCGCAATCAGTTTTTCATAATAGCGATGCGAGAACTCGGCGCCGTCGCAAACCAATTCGGAGAGCCAGTTCGGCCCTGCCGGGACCGGAACATCGAGGTCTGCGAACTTCTGCTCGCCGAGCGCACGAAGGTCATCGTACGTACGGCTGATGCTCCATTCGGCGGCGCGATGGATGGCATTCTCGGCTTCCGTTTGGCCGGTGTGAAAGGGCTGAACGGGGTCGGTGTAATAGTGGCTCAAGACACCGGCAGCGTAGACCGCTTCCGGCCAATTGCCGGCCTTCAGCTCGTCGACGGTCTTCTGATACCAGGCTGCGGCCTTTTCCGGCGCGCCGCCCCAGTATCCTTCCGCCACATGCAGAACGTGGTTCTTGAAATCCTTGAAGCTGACGTCGGGGGCTTTTGAGCCTTCGAGGTAACGCTCGACGTGCTTCAGGAAAACCCGAGTCCAGGCATCTTTGTCGCCATGCTGCATCTCGTTGAGTGCATCGAGCGCCAGCTTGTGATGCGTGCCGTTGGCGTGCGTGGCATAGACAATTCGAAAAAGCGCGGACATCACGGCCTCGGGCTGACTGCGGATCACCCATGCTTACGTGAGTCGGGCGTTGGCCTCGATTATAGCGGAACCGGTCATCAACGGTTTTCGCGGTAAAGCCGCTGCCGTTGGCGCTTTTCGGCTCTGAAGTCGCGATCTCCGGCGATTCGGCGGCGGGACGACGACGGGTCCTAGCGTCCTTCGCGCCACCACGCCAATGCGATCAGCGCCAATAGCGCCGACAGTGCAGCAAACCCGGTGAACATCGGCGTCAACTTCACGCCGCGCGTCAGGAACGCCTGACGATCCTTGAGGCCGAGCCAGCCGGAGCCGGCCATGATCTTGGCAGACGACATCATCGAAATGCGCGGAACGTCGACGTCGGTCGCGGGTCCCGACGAGCCCTTCGACTTCGTCCAGAAAACGCCGCCGCCCGTCGCATCGGCGATCGGCTTCATCTTCTGTTCCGTCGCCGTGACTTCGCTCATCTCGCGCGGATCTTCGATGCCGGCGTTGGCGACTGCCGTCAGCGTACTGGAGGGACCAGCCGTTTCGGCCTTGTAGAGGCCGGGAAGTTTGACATCGACCGTTGAGCGCCAGACGCCTGGCTCGGTCGGAACCGGCTGAAGCGAAACATCGCTCGTTTCGCCGCCGGGACCCAAGACTTTCACCGGGCCGACCTTGTCTTCCATCGATCGGCGTTCGAGCGTCAGCTTCAGCCCCTTGGCGGAAGCGATCAAACGCTCCTCCTCGAGGTCGGGCTCCTTCATCAGCCAGTGCGACAGGCGTCGCAAAAGATCGGTGTGGGGGCCGCCGCCATCGTAGCCGCGCGCCCAGAGCCACGCGTTGTCCGAGGTCAGCAGGGCGACGCGGCCCTTGCCCTTACGATCGAGGATGAGAAGCGGTTTGTCCTCGGCGCCGCTCATCACGACGCGGCCGCGGTGCGGGTTGACTTCGGCCTGTCGGAACCAGCGGCCCCAGGTTGGTTCAGGAGACGCATCCGCCGTCTTTGCAGAGTTCCAGCCGGGAAGGCCCTTGGTGACCGGATGCTTTTGACCCTCGGGCGTGATCTTTGCCTTGAACGGCATCTCGAATACGCGGCCAGTGGGCGCGGCGGGAAGCACCGATGCCAACGGCGTATGATAGATGCTGTAGCTGCCCGCGTAATCGTCACCGCCGGCGACGAGAAGGGCGCCGCCGTGCTCGTCGACGTAGCGGGCGATGTTGTCGTAGTACAGAAGCTGCAGAATGCCCCTGTGCTCGTAGCGGTCGAAGATGATCAAATCGAACTGATTGATTTTCTCGGAAAAGAGTTCGCGCGTCGGAAACGCGATCAGCGACAGCTGATTGATCGGGGTTCCATCCTGCTTCTCTGGCGGCCGAAGAATGGTGAAATGCACCAGATCGACAGCAGCGTCAGACTTCAGAAGATTTCGCCACGTTCGCTCGCCCGGGTGCGGTTCGCCCGAGACGAGCAGCACGCGCAGGTTTTCGCGCACGCCCTCGGCTGCAATGACGGCGCGATTGTTCGCGGTTGTTAATTCGCCGGGCGTAGGTTGCAATTCGATCTCAACGATGTTCTGGCCCGTGTGCGGGATCGGCATGTCGATTTTGACGGTTTGCCCGACTTCGGTTTGTAGCGTCTCGTCGGGGAGGCCTTCACGGCGAACCTTCAGCGTGGCGGTGCCTATACCGTCGGCGGCGGTTTTTCCCGTCTCGCGAACGGCAATCTGGATCGGGCGCGATTGACCGACCAGGCCGTAGCGCGGCGCCTCGATCACTTCGATGCGGCGGTCGAATTCATCGGGTTTGCCGGTAAGCAGCGTATGCACCGGCGCGTCGAAGCCCAATGACGCGGCCGACTTCGGAACGTCATGCACTTGTCCGTCGGTGACGAACAGGACACCGGCGATGCGGTCGGGTGCGGTATCGTTCAGCGCCGCATTGAGGTCGGTGAAAAGATTTGTGCCGGCGGCGGTCTGCTCTCCGGGAATTCCGGCGGCAACCCACTTGATGTTGAGGTTCGGAATTTTGTCGAGCTTGGTTTCGAGATCGCTGCGGATCGCATCCATTTGCTTGGTGCGATCGGCGAGTTTCTGACTGGGGCTCTCATCCAGCACAACGATGGCGACGTTGGCGAGGCTCTCACGCTGTTCCTGCTTGAGGATAGGATTGAGAAGGGCCGCGATCAGTGCCGCGAGCGCTGCGAGGCGGATCAGCGCGCCGCGCGAACGCCGTACCAGCAGGGCGACGACAAGGCCCAACGCGACGATCGCCAGCACTGTCAACACAGGCAGCGGAACGAGCGGCGCAAAGGTAATCGACCAGTTCAAAACTTATGCCTTTACTGACCTAGTCTTTCGAGCAGAGCCGGCACATGCACCTGATCGGCTTTGTAGTTGCCGGTCAGAGCGTGCATGACGATGTTGATGCCAGAACGGAACGCCATCTCGCGCTGTTCTTCGCCGCCGGGCACCACGGGGTAGATCGGCCGGCCGCGATCGTCGAGCGCCCACGCCGCGGCGAAATCGTTTGACGTGATCATGATCGATGTCACGCCGTCCGAAACGCGGGCCCGATGCGAGTCGTTCTTATTTTCCGGAATGGCTTCGACCCACAGCTGCCCGCCGTCCCAGCGACCCGGGAACGAGCGAAGCAGGTAGAATGACTTGGTAACGACGTGATTTTCCGGCACCGGTTCCAGGCGCGGCACGTCGAGCTTGCTCAAAAGCCGCTCCAACGCCGTGCCGCCCTTGCCTGCAAGGGGAAGCACGTTCGAGCCGCCTTGCCCGTAGTCGCGGGTGTCGAAAATGATCAGCCCGCCTTCCTTCATGTAGGCATCGATCTTGGCGATGACAGGATCGGGCAGTGCCTCGGCCGAGCCGAGCACGGGCCAATAGAGGATTGGATAGAACGCGATCTCGTCCTTGCTGATGTCGACGGCGGCGGGTTCACCCGGCTCGACGGCGGTTCGCGTTTCGAGAACGCGCCCGAGGCCGGCTAGGCCGGCGCGGCTGGTGTCGTCGGTTTCGCGATCGCCGCTCAGGACGTAAGCGAGGGTTACGTTGGCCGTCGCGGCGATGGCCGCCTTGTCGGCGGCGGATTCATTTTTCGATCTGACCGTGACCGTTCCGGGCCCTTGCGATGGCGGCGAAAACGCATCGAACGGCGACAAGTCCTGGGCTCTGGCGTTGGGAACTGCGGTAAAGGCGAGAGCGGCAAGAGCCAACACGGCGGCAGTCGCGCGCGGCCGGGCACGACGCGAAAAGAGGCCACCCAGTCCACCGGCCTGCAGCAGGATGATGGCGATGATATCGGCAAAGAGCAGCGCCAGCGCCGCGGCGAGCAGGCCTGGCTTCAATGCGGTGCTGGCGGCATTGGCGTACGACAGCCGCGTGACGCTCGCCGGCATTTCAGGAAATGGAACGAGCGTGCTTTTCGGCGTGAGGATGTTGAGGGCGCGCGGGCTGGCGGACTGACCGTAGTAGCCCGGAGGATGCTCGAAGCTCGGTGACGTCGTCTGCAGTTCGGAAGCCTTAATCGGCTCGGCCGTCGGCGGAGGTGATCTCAGCGCGCCCTGGCCATCGAGGGTTTTCATCGGTGCGAGCACGTTGGCGTTGGCGTCGGGCGTCGTGCCGGCTTTCGTCTCGCTGCCGCCTTGTCCCGATGCGCCGATGGTGCCCATCGTCGAAAGGCGTCGCAGCATTTCGACGAACAAACCGGAGATCGGCAAATTCGACCAGTCCGAATTGGCGGTTACGTGAAACAGCACGAGGCGGCCGGTGCCGTGCTTCGTCGCCGTGACGAGCGGCGTGCCGTCCTTGAGCCGTGCCCAGATTTCGACTTCCGGCGTCAGCTGCGCGGGATCGGCGAGCACCTGCCGGTTGACCGTAACATCCGCCGGGATCGTCAGGCCGGCAAACGGACTGTTTTCGTCGAAGGCCGCCAGCGCTTGCGGTGACGACCACGAGAGGGCACCGCCGAGCGACCGGCCGCCGCTGCGCAACGGCACTGGCAGCAGATCGTCGCCGGCCTTCTCAAGACGCGGTCCGGCAAAGCGTACGAGCAGTCCGCCGCGCTTTACGAAATCATCGACTTTCTTCGCAGCCTCGCCCGTCAACGTCCCGATGTCGGCGAGCATTAGCACAGAAATGTTCTGCTTCAGGATGGAGTCGAGACCCTCAGAGAGATTGGCGTTTTGGGCAACCGCGAGGTCGGCATAGGGCTTCAGCGCTTTTTGAATGTAATAGAGCGGCGCCAGCAGCGGTTGGGCTTCCTCGCGGCTTTCGCCGGAAATGAGTCCGACGCGATGCCATTGCGTCGCCGCATCGATGAGGTTGACGGCACCGGCCGATCTCTCGCCGGCGAGTTCGATGCGCGCCACCTGATTGCGGAGTTCCAGCGGCAGATCGAACGCGACGTCGGCTGATCTCGCTCCGGCATTCAGTTTGAACGGGGCTTCGCCCAGCCGCTCGCCGCGCGCCGAGTAGGCGTTGACGCTGCCGTCGCGTTCCGAACCGCCGGGAGAAAGAACGAGGGCCTTGAGCTTTCCCTTGTCGCCCAGATGCGCGGTCAGTCCGAGCGGTTCGTGACCCTTGGTTTCGTCGAGTACGGCGAAGCTGCCACTACCTGCGAGCGCTGCAAGTTTTTTGCCGATGTCGCCGGCATTCGATTTGTGGTCTAGCCCGTCGTGCAGCCAGATGATGCTGGGGCTTTTGCCGTTGGCAGCCTTGAGTGCGGTTTCGAGTGCCGAGACAGCGCCCGTCCGATCGGGCTCGAAGGGCTGAGGCAGGAGTGCCGAAGCGGTGCTTCGCGCATCGTTAGGGGATTCGATTTTCGCAATCGGAAGTTTGCTCGCGGCGGCCGTTCCGACAACGACGACGGGTCTGCCGCTGCTCTCGGCGTCGTCGATAAAGCGATCGATCATCCTGACCCGCTCGGGCCAGTGGGAAGCTGCCGCCCAGCCGTTGTCGACGAAGATGACGACCGGACCATCCCCTACGAGCGCGGCCTCTTTCGATGGATTGAGAACGGGCTCGGCCAGAGCAAGAATGACGAATGTCGCTGCCAGGAGACGAATGAGCGTCAGCCACCAAGGCGTCTTTTCCGCGGTCTTCTCGTCGTTCTCGAGTCCGACCAGAATGCGCGTCGGCGGAAACTCGACTTGCGCCGGCCGTGGCGGCACGGCGCGGAGCAGCCAATAGATGGCAGGCAACGCCAGCAGCGCCGATAGCAGCCACGGGTTCAAGAAGGCGAGCGCACCGAAGCTCATGGCGCCCTGGCCTTGGCGTCGGAACTCGCCGACATCCAGCGATAGCCGCTCGCCGACCCCTGCAGCCGCATCAACAGCGACAGCAAGGGTTCAGACGCGGGCCGGTCCGTATGATGAGTGAGGAACGACCAGCCGAAGCGCTGGGCCATTCCGGCGAGTTCGGCGCGATGCGCTGCAAAGCGCGCCAGATATTTGGGGCGGAGAGACTCGACCCTGTCGGCGACCCATCTCTCGCGGCCTGAGGAACCGAGAAATTCGGTGCGGCCGTTGTAGGGCAACGTTTCCTCGGCGGGATCGAGGACCTGGATCATATGACCAGCCACGCCGCTGCCCGCGATACCCTCGAGCCGCTCGCGGATCACCTCGGCGGGCGCCAGGAAGTCACTGAACAGGATCAGGCCTGAAAAGCGATTGAGCGCAGCGTTCGGCGGCAGGCTCTTTTTCAGCAGGGGCGCGTCGGCATTGGCGACGATGGTTTCGGCGATGCGGGTGGCCGCGTTGCGGCTGGCGGTCGGTTGCGTTTGCGCCAGCAACGCCACGCGCTCGCCGCCGCGAACGAGTAACTCGGCGGTGGCCAGCATCAGCACCAGGGTGCGGTCACGCTTCGTCACCGGCGAAAGGTGGCTTTTGAAATTCATCGACGGCGAGATGTCGGGCCAGAGATAGAGCGTGTGGGCCGCCTCCCACTCACGCTCGCGGACGTAGAGGTGATCGGAGCTTGCCGAGCGGCGCCAATCGACGAGATGCGCACCTTCGCCCGACTGATATTGCCGGAACTGCCAGAACGTTTCACCGGGGCCCGCGCGTCGGCGGCCATGAATTCCTTGCGCGACTGTTGAAGCTATGCGGTCGGCTTCCATCAGAAGTTCCGGCATCCGATCGACGAGGCCGACGGCCTCGCGTTCGAGCGCCAGCACGCGCCGGCCTTCTCGCGTGGGGCCTTCGTTGCTGACGTTGGTCGGTTGCCCGCGGGGGCCTGCCATCCGCGGCTACTCCACGGACGACGCGAGGCGCGCAATGATGCGGGTAAGATCCTCGCCTTCGGCGCGGGCCGCGAAGTTCAGCGCCATGCGATGTTTCAGGATGGGCTCAGCGAGTGCAATGACGTCGTCGACCGAGGGCGCCAGCCGGCCGTCGATCAGGGCCTTGGCGCGAACGGCGAGCATCAACGCCTGGCTGGCACGCGGGCCCGGACCCCAGGCGACGAAGCGGTCGGTGTCAGTATCGGCGCCAGTGCCGGGCCGTGCCGAACGCACAAGCTTCAGAATGGCCTCGACGACTTTATCGGGTACGGGAATCTGCCGGACGAGGCGCTGCGTCGCCATCAGGTCTTGCGCGGAAATCACGGCGTCGAGTTTCGGCGTGTCCGTGCCGGTCGTCGCGTAAAGCATTTTGCGTTCGGCGATGAGATCGGGATAGCCGACGTCGATCTGCAAGAGGAAGCGGTCGAGCTGAGCTTCGGGCAGCGGATACGTGCCCTCCTGCTCGAGCGGGTTCTGCGTCGCGAGCACGTGGAACGGCGCGGGCGTATCGTGGCGCTGTCCGGCAACGGTGACGTGATGCTCCTGCATCGCCTGCAGCAACGCCGATTGCGTCTTCGGCGATGCGCGATTGATTTCGTCAGCCATCAGAAGCTGCGTGAAGATCGGCCCCTTGATAAAGCGGAACGACCGGCCGCGGCCCGGCTCGTCCTCGAGCACTTCCGAACCGATGATGTCGGAGGGCATCAAGTCGGGCGTGAACTGGATGCGCTTTGCATCAAGGCCGAGGATCTTGCCGAGCGTGTCGACCAGCAGCGTCTTGGCGAGACCCGGCACGCCGATCAGAAGCGCATGACCACCGGAAAGGATCGTTATCAGCGTCCGCTCGATAACTTCGTCCTGTCCGAAGATGACGGTCGCGGCCGCTTTGTGGGCGCGCTGGACGCGCTCAGCCGCAGCTTCGAGGCGCGGGACGATATCGGTATGGGTCTCGACAACACTGCTCATCTATCGAAAGCCTCGCTCGACGCATCTTTTTGATATTGAAAACAAAGCCGAGCTTAGGGTCCCGGCGCTAGGTTAAGCCTAGACGATCCTGCCCGGTCCTCCTAGGGTCAAGTGAACGTTACGTTAGGATAAGTCGCGATTTCGGCATGCCGGTTGGTCGCGTCGAGGCGGCGGATGAAAATGGGCAAATTGCGGCCGTGAACGGCAAGTCTGACGCACCATTATCCGAACTCGAAGGTCTGCTGCGTACCGCGACTGGAAGCGGTCAAGCGGGCGCCCGGCCCGTCGAGTCGTGGAACCCGCCTTATTGCGGCGACATCGGACTGAAGATCCGGCACGACGGCCAGTGGCTTTATCAGGAGAGCCTGATCGGGCGCATCGCGCTCGTCAAACTATTTGCCAGCATATTGCGCAAGGACGACGACGGGCGAACGTATCTCGTGACGCCGGCCGAAAAGATCGGCGTCGATGTCGAGGACGCGCACTTTCTTGCCGTCGAAATGGCGGTCGAGGGGAGCGGCGAAACGCAGACGCTGACGTTCCGCACTAACGTAGACGACGTGGTCGCCGTCGATAAGGATCATCCGCTGCGTTTCAAACGCGCCGAGCCCGACGGCGGGCTCAAGCCTTATGTGCTCGTGCGCGGGCGTCTCGAAGCGCTCGCGACGCGCGCCGTTTACGCAGAGCTTGTGGCGCTGGCCGAGGCACGCGACGGCGGCGATACGGTGGGCGTATGGAGCGGCGGCGTCTGGTGGGAGATGCGGTAGGGCGGATTTGGTCAGAGTTCCGCGATGGCGAAGTGGGCCGAGAACCCGAACCCAAACGCAGCGA
>Ga0207678_10000413_pt1 | contig 38736 bp, 18 predicted proteins | sample KBSC63metaG_FD_184319 | JGI IMG/M metagenome (GOLD analysis project Ga0207678, IMG submission 184319) | Corn rhizosphere microbial communities from Kellogg Biological Station, Michigan, USA - KBS C6-3 metaG (SPAdes) (version 2) | ecosystem: Host-associated > Plants > Roots > Rhizosphere > Soil ... | reverse complement strand
ATCGTACTTTTCTATGATCGTCCGCAGCAGCCGCCGGTCCAACTCATCGAAGCCATGTGCATCTACTTCAAGCAAGGACAGCGCCGCCTGCGCGACCGGTCGGTCGATGATGCCCTGCGCGCGCACCTGGGCGTAGTCCCGCACCCGCCGGAGCAGCCGGTTGGCAATCCTCGGGGTGCCACGGGAGCGCATCGCGATCTCCGCCGCGCCGTCGCGGTCGATTGGAACTCCCAACACCTCTGCCGAACGCTCGACCACGAACCGCAGCTCGTCGTCGGTATAAAACTCCAGCCGCAACAGGATGCCAAACCGCGAGCGCAAAGGCGACGAGAGCAGACCGGGCCGGGTGGTTGCCGCCACAAATGTGAACGGCTTGATGTCCATCACATGCGTTCGCGCCGCCGGACCCTGTCCGATCATGATGTCGAGCTTGTAGTCTTCGAGCGCGGTGTAGAGCTTCTCTTCCAGCACCGGCTGCAAGCGGTGAATCTCATCGAGAAAGAGCACCTGCCGCTCGCGCAGGTTGGTGAGGATCGCCGTCAGATCGCCCTGAATCTGCAGTGCCGGTCCCGAGGTCTGCTGATAGCCGACCTCCAGCTCATTGGCGATGATGGTCGCCAGCGTCGTCTTTCCCAGCCCCGGAGGTCCAAAGAGCAGGACGTGATCGAGCGCCTCGCCGCGCGACTTTGCCGCCTCCAGCGCAATGGCCAACTGCTCCTTGGCCTTCTCCTGACCGACAAATTCGCGCAGCCGGGTGGGGCGCAGCTTCAGCTCGAATGCCGCGTCTTCATCCACCCGGCCGGCAGAGACCAGGCGTTCCGCCTCGGCATCGCGTGTCTTCTTCAGAATGTCCACTAAGGGCGATGGTAAGGCGAATCTATGCTGGAAGCAACCGGCTTTATCCGTTGGCCCGCACTCGTTGCCACCAATTGAGATACCGTAAAGAACATGGATCGCCGACAAATGATTACTGGTGCAGCAGCAATGTCCGCTTTACTTGCCTCGAATGCAGAAGCCGCTCAGAATGCAGGCCGCTCTGACGATAAGACAACCCGCACCTTTCTGGAACTGAAGACGTGGAGACTGCATAACAGCGAAGAAGATCAGGCAAAGCGCGTGTCCGAGTATCTCGAGTCCGGGCTCTTTCCTGCCCTTACCCGCGCAGGCGCAAAGCCTGTTGCCGCACTTTCCAATCTCATCGGGCCGGATGGGCCTTATATGTTCACCATCGTCCAATATCCGTCTCTCGCCGCGATGCAGGATGCGCTTGCGAAGATAGCCGCCGATGAAACCTATGAAAAAGCATCACAAAAGCTGAGCAGTGGGCCGGGAATGCCGTTTGTCGGCCTCGAAAGCAGCGTTCTCCATAGCCTCGATGTGCTTCCCGAGGCCGTCCTCTCGAACGGCTCCGGCAATGGACATACGCGCATCTTCGAGCTTCGTACTTACCAGTCCCAATCTATGACCGCGCTCAAGAAGAAGGTGGGCATGTTCAACGGCGGTGAGATTGCCACCTTTCAGCGGCTGAATATGCAGCCGGTCTTCATCGGAGAAACCATCATCGGCCCGCGCCAGCCCAGCATCACGTACATGCTGTCGTTTGAGAACCTCGATGGCCGCGAGAAGCTCTGGCAACAGTTTGGCTCAGATCCGGAGTGGAAGAAGCTCAGCGCGCCGGCCGAGTTGAAGGACTCCGAAATCGTTGCCAATATCAGCAACGTCATCCTGCGGCCGCTGCCGTTTTCTCCGTTGCGTTAAGGAGTTTTATCTCCTCTGCGGACCGCCAGATTGAGAGTTTCGGATTTAGCTTCCGCGAAAATGCCCCATCTTCGCAACACGAGACTCTCGCGAAGATGGGGCACCCGAGTTTTTTTGCGAAGAAGTCTATCTGTGCAACTGCAGCAGCAAGACACCATGCGGGGCCACGCTCTTATTGATCTCGGCTGAGTGCCCGAGATCTTTGCTGTCCCAGACATCTCGTGCCGAATAAGTTCCTGCTGCGAGGCCGTAATGGGCGAACCCGGTCTTTACCGCTGCGGGGGAATCGCCCACATTGAATATCGCCAGGAACGTTCGATCATTGACCTGTGTCGTCCACGCGATCACATCTCCATCCTGCGCGGCCAATCGCTGATTGTGTCCGCGCTGGTCCATCGCGATCACCGTGGGATTGGTGATGAGCGCGGCTGTCCAGTCATCGAGCTTCGTCAGATTTCCGCCAAAGAAAAGGGGAGACCGAGCAATCGACCACAGCGTCACCATCGTCCGCTGCTCATCGTGCGTCAGCCGCGTGGTTCGAGGCTTGCCGTTGCCCGGCACTGGTCCCAGCGTTCCCAGCGGAAGCATGTCGGCGTCCGGCCAGTTGCCGGGCCTGACGTACTTCGCCCAACTGGCGATGACGGCGAACTGGTTCTTCACTCCCTGGGGAAAATGCTTGCCCGGCTCTCTCTGCCAGAGGTCCCACACATCGTCGGAGATGCGCCAGAGCTGTGCATTTTGTCCCAGCTCCACGGCTTGTTCCAGAGGGGCCGGTCCCGGCGAAAGACTCAGCACGATGGGCCGCCCCGTCTTCGCAATGGCGTGATGAATCATCCGTATCTCGTCGCCCTTATAAGGATGCGAGGCGATGCAATCGACCTTGATGTAGTCCACTCCCCAGCTTGCGTACTGTTTCATCAGCGAGTCATACCAGGCCTGCCCTGCGGCGTTGTCTTTTACCCCGAAATTATCGGGGTTCCAGGGGCATGTGTCCGCGGTGTCCGCAGCATCGGCTGCGTGGAACGCGCTGTCGGCGATCGGTAGATTACCGGCCACGGCTTTTTTAGGAATGCCGCGAATAATGTGGATGCCGAACCGCAGCCCCTGCGAGTGCACGGCGTCGGCAATCGGCTTGAATCCCGTCTGACCCGTCGCAGACTGGAAGCGGTTCAGCGCCGGCTCATAGCGGCCATTGCCATCCATCCTGTATTGCAGTGTCTCGGGTTTGCGCGCATCTTCGGGATTTGCCAGGTACCATCCTTCGTCGACGACGGCATATTGATAGCCTGCGCCTTTCAGCCGCTTCGTCAGCACATCGGCATTCGCCCGAAACTGAGATTCGTTCACCGTCAGTCCATAGGAGTCCCAGCTATTCCATCCCATGGGGGGCGTCGGAGCCAGCACCTTCTGCTGGGCAGAGCCGGAAGGCAGCATCCAAACCGACAGTACCGTTGCAACGAAGACCGTCCACACCCCTGTTTTCCTCGATCGCATCACGCCTTCTTTCTGTTTTGTTCGCTCCGCCAATATACCAACCCGGTGCCGTCGCGGGAGCAGGCATCGTGTACACTTGAACATGTAGAAACCCCAGCCGTCGCCCCTTCCCGGGCGATGCGCAACCATAGTCGGGACGTGGCTCAGCCTGGTAGAGCGCACCCTTGGGGTGGGTGAGGTCGCTAGTTCGAATCTAGTCGTCCCGACCATTTACTTCCAACAACTTAGCAGTACGGCAAAGTTCGAATGGGAACAACTTCGGGAACACAAAGGAACATACTGCTCCCAAGTGGCCGTCTTCTAAGCCGTTGCCGCGTCTGCACTCTGGTTAGAGTTGCCTACGAACAAGGCAAAGCGGCTAAACATCTAGAACCGATGAACGGCATACGCTTCCGCCATTGAAAGCAAATTCGTATCCTAACTACCAAGATGTCACTGCCACAACCTCGGGTGCTGTGGGAGCTCCATCCACAATGTGAGTCTTCAAGACGAACTGCAGATTCTTCTGCTTCCATCCCTTTGGAGCCTTGCTGAGCTCCTTGTTCATCTGGTCCGGTCGAGTCAGAAAATATCCGGCGGCGCGACTGCCGAAGCTGGAGATGCCCGCGGCGGTCACGAGAAACTGGCCTGTCTCCGCATCCAGAACTCTCGAAACGATGGCAAAGTCCTCGTCGGTTTTTCCGTCAGCTCCAAGCTGGGGCAGAGTCCAGCTTCGCTTGCTTCCAGTCTGCTCCTGAACAGCACTCATTGAACCTCGCTCTACGAAGGCATAAGGCATCCGCGTCAACGTTCGCTCTGTCCACCGATTCGAGAAGGCGCCGATCAGGACACTTGGAGAGTCCGATAGCTCTGAGTAAGAGGTCTCGGTCGAGATACGAAACTCCGTCGGCTTGCCAAGATGCCCAAATAAAGCGCTCAGCAGGGAAGCCGCGTTAGCATCTCCGGCACCCACAAACTCATCCCTCACTGGAACCAGATCCGAACCCTTAAGTGGGATTTCTCCCGGTTCGATGATAGCGTTCCGCGCCTGTTCCGGTGTGAGGCCCAGGTGGCGCGTATAGGCGGTTCGAAAAGCCTTCGTATAGGTGTACGCCACCGGGCTGCCGATACAGATAAGAACCGGTTTCGAGCTGCGTAGAGCAGGAGCCCAGAACGCTTGAAAGGGAGTTTCGGGGGCTGGCTCCGTTGCGCTCACAGACCGCTCGACTATGCGATGGACGAAGAATGCCATCAGCACGACAACGATAAGGAACCCCACAGCCAGGACACGCCTAGCCATCCGTGAACCAGTCTCAACGTCGGCGATTCCAACACCCGGTGATGCGGTGATCTTCCCGCTCTTCTCCGCCATGCTTAACGAGGCGGAAGGCAGGGGAGGTGTACTGACTTCGGGAGGCAGGAAATGCGGTATGTACGAGCCGGACGGAATCTCGATGCGGCATGCGGATAGGGTTTCCGCGACCGAGTAATACTGAATCAGACGCCGCCGGACTTCGGTCGCACGCACCCGCACCACGGAGTCGCCATCGGTCTGGTATGCGGGATCGCGGCCAAAGACTTCAATGCCGATCATGCGCTCTTTCAGCACGTCGTACTGGCCATCGAGAGCGCGCTCCACAACAAACTGCAAGAACTGTTTGCAGCGGGGACTGCCGTGAAAGGCTGGACTCTTCAGGATGCGGTTTAACTCGTCCTGGACCTTAAGTCTTAGCTCTTCACCTTCTGCAATCATGGCCTGATCTTTCTTTGTTCGCAATATCCGCGATCTGTCGAACTGGTCGCCGGATCCGGTGGCGCGAGAATCGATCGTTCGAGGTTGTTGCGTCATCGTGACCGGTTTGAGAGGCGTGAATATTGCGGAATCTCTGTCGAAAGACTCGCAGAGCAGTATAAACACCAAATGAATTGATGAACAGGAAATGCATCAACAAGCCCGGCAAGCTTCCGGTTCACAAACGTGAAGGCTATTACAATCAACGACTTGTGGCTCGCGTAACCGTTACGAACCGCTTTGAGCCTACTTTTTTTTGACAGTCTGCGAGACAGTCCGGATATCCGATCGCGTTTTGCATCCGCGGTCCGTGGAGAATCGACGTGCTGACTGTGACCCGTGATCGCTGGACCTGTCTTCGTTTCAGGAGGACCACCCTGTCGTTCAGCTATCGCTCGATTCGGCTCGCTACCTTATCTGCAGCGACGTTGCTCATCATTCCCTTCCTGCTGCCAATACGCTCTCTTTGGGCCTGGGGCGGAACTGCCCACTCCTCCATCATCGATGCGGCTCTCACCTCCATCCCCGCTCAGGATCGAATCGCCATCCGCCTCGGTGGTGAGGTGCGGCACCTGCGCAACACCGTTCAAATGGGAGATTGGGTCAACTCGCTCATCGTGGACCACGAGAATTGGCACGTGACCAGAGAAGACTTCCCTTTGGTCGGCTCCGAATACTTCGGCAACGATTATCTCCTCTTCCCTAAGGCTCCCCACACGTACTCGCACGTTATGCCGCAGGTGGCGGAGACGTATACGCCCTTCTTTCTCCGTACGCTTCAAGCACTGCGGACGGAAGATGCCACCAATGCGAGCCGCTGGATGGGAGCTCTGCTCCACTTTGTGACGGATTCCGGATCGCCGCCCCATACCATCCCCATTCTCGGCCCCAATCACACGAAAATGGAGAACTGGCTCGACGCTTCGACCATCGATCTGCGCGGCTACCATCCGATGCTCCTCGGGCGCACCGATGCCGAGGCTTTAGCAGGCCTGCAGACGCGCATGGCTGGGTTGATCGCGAGAAACAAGATCATCGCCCAGAGAATGGTGCCGTACGCCCAGGCTGATGACCGCGCCCGCCTGGAGCCGCTCGCCACGGACTGCGCCACCGAAACAGCAAAAGTTGCCGCCGATGTTATCCATACGTTGCTCGTCCTCACCGCTCCCGAGCCAGACAACCAAACAGCCTCTCTCGTTGTCACCGTGACCGCGCCCTCTCTTCGGGAGCATCCCCTCCTGCCGGCCAAGCTTGTGCTTCTAGGCACGGACTACAGCACGCTCAGCGAGTCAGTCAGCGCGGGCTCGTTCGACTATACGGGCTCCTTCCGCATCTCCCACCTTCCGCCCGGCCGTTATCACGCGGCGGTGGAACGTCCCGGCTCCGAAACCCTGTTTCCCGGGGAGTTTGTTCTCGAAGCCGGCCACGAACTCGCGATGGATTGGAAGCTAGTATCCGCCCACGGGAATCTCGTGCAAAATTCTGACTTCGCTCTGCACTGGGTCCGGCCGGACGCGCCGGACCACTGGCACTACGAACCGGCAAAGAAGAGTTGGATTTCGGATAACATTCCGGTCGTCCCCGGGAACCACTATCTCGCGTCCATGGCCTCCTCGGGAACGGCGCTGGTCCATCTTGAATGGATGGCGCAGCACTGGCAGACGACAGGCGATGCTGCCATCCCGCTCAATGACACCACCGCTCCCGTCGACGTATTAGCGCCGGCGACGGCTGTCTATGTGCGCTTTGTCGTCGTCGGCGCCGATAATCCCAGCATCCACATTCGTTCGTTCTCCTTTGTTCGGTCCCCGGGATCCACCGATGGCACGAACTCCCGTTCCCAAACCGAGCCAACAGGAGTAGTCCAGCTACCCAGTGTTCCCTCCCCGTCCGCTCGCGTCCGTCGCGAGAATGCTGGAAACGGATGATGATTGCCTTCCTTCCAGACTCATACCTTTTACGTGCGCGGGACCTGCCTCTTCGATCAGGCCTGCGCCCCACAGTCCTCTTTCGGGAGTTGAAGATGAAGTCACTCGCAGCCTTCCGTTCCATGTGCGCAGTCGTAACCGCGACCGTGATGTGTCTCCTCGGTCAAGCCGCGGCCCAAACGGTTACACCTCCCAACGTCCCGGGCATGACCGTACCGTTTCCCTACCTTTATCTCAACGCCCCGACTCACTGGGGCTTCATGGCTCCGCAGAATGCGAACCCCACGCAGTCCGGATTTCTGCAGTCGGTGCCTGTCACCCGCGTCGTAGGGGGCCAGGGCGTTCACTGGGGAGACATCATGACTGCGCCGCCAGTGGCCGGGGACGGCAACGTCCACTACGATGCAGGCCTCAAGGGCCTCGGCATGAACTACGACGCCTCTATCTCCGGCGACTCCGACTGCTCCACCATCACTAACCAGTACTGGTGGCCTATGGCGACCTGCTTTTCGCAGAACGGCCACTACAGCTCCCAGCCTAACGACATCCTCTACACCTTCTACACCGTGCCCACCTGGGCCTCCGTCATCAACGGCACTCATGGCAGCCCGCTCAATGGCTGGAACGTCGCCAGCAGCTCTGCCAGTTGTGCGCCCAGCAGCGTATGCAGCGTCACCCTCAGCACGACCGGTTTCCCGGGCATCTACAACGGGACCGTCCTCGTGTACTCCGTGGCCGGTACCACGTATAACGAGACCGTCACCGCGGTGAACAACACCATTCCGACGGCCCCTGTCATCAGCTTTAGTCGAGGCAGCGGAGGCTCCACCGGAACCTCCAGCAATAGCTTCTTCACCTTTACCAATTCAGAGCCGCCCTCCGATGCCAATAATGCCACCGAGACCTGCGTCATGCCCGACGGCAACGCCGCTACCGGCCACTGCTTCTTCAAGGAGTACGTCACCTGGATGATGATGCACACCTGCCGCGATGCCAGCGGGCACTTCGGCGGCGTCACTGTGCACTACGCCGCTGGCGATTCCAACGCTCTCTCCACCTGCGTCATTCACTATTGGGAGGGATGGAATGAGTTCAACTCTGATGGTTTCTGGCGCGGCAACTACACCCAGCTCGCACAGATGATGAACGACGCCGCCTACATCATCCATCAGTACTGCAACAACTGTTACGTCGCAGCCGGAAGTGTTACAGCAGGTGGAGACGCTGGACACGTCAATTCGAACGTGCCCAAAACGGATGGATCCGGAGTTTACATCGAAGCCCTCGGCCAATTGCTCCATGACTGGCAGGGACTCCACGCCAGCACCAAACCTGACATCCTCTCCATCCATCCCTATCCCGGGTACGACAACATCTATATGCCCGCCATGCCCGAGACGAACATGCCCGTCCAATGGGATCCGTCGGTTGCGCCTTACTCCACCGCACTCGCAGCCAACTCCTGTTCGACCAGCAACGTCGCCGGATGCATTAACATCTGCACCTATTCCACTGGATATAAGCCGACCAGCGCAACGGGCTGCACTGCATACGTCGAAAACCCTCGACCGGCAGGTACCGCCGGCGATGCCTGGGCCGGGGCTGCTGCTGCCGGTTGCGGCTCCCAGACCACCAGCTTCACCGCCTACGTGAAGGCATCCACTTACACATCTGACCCAAGCCCTTTGCTGCACTGCCGCGACTCCTTCGTCAATGACTTCAAGGCCACGCGGACCATGCTCAGCCAACTCTTCACCGTGGGCGATCTTACCTCCAGTTGGATCAGTACCTCGCTCCCGATATGGAATACCGAGAGCGGCTGGGGCACCGGGGCCGAGACTAATTTCCTCGGCGCTAACGCAGTCTCCCTCACCGATCCGCACGATGGCTCTCTCACTACGTTTGTGCAGCAGTCCTATGCGGCACGCATGGGCATCTTGGCTGCCGAGGCGGACTCGGCACTCAATCTCTGGTATCAATGGGATATCTTCCACACTAACTCCGCCTGCTCGGCAGGTGTAGGTGACTGTAATGCCTACCCCACTGACCTTCAATCACCATGGCAGGATTTGGGTCAGAACTGGGGGCAACTCGGAAGCCTCTTTACCGCAGGCGCCAACAACACTACGGGAAGCTTCAAACCCACCCGCGTCGCCTACACGTGGAACCGTGTCGAGCACTGGCTCAACGGAGCCACCTTTTCCGGCACCGCACCTACCGGAACACGCGCCAACGGCACCTTCTACAACTACGGCACCGTGATCTACGATGGCCAGAACGTTCACACCGTCAAAGTCGCGGGCACCTCGGGCTCATCCACGCCGGACTGGAACAAAGCGCTTTACGGTACGACCGCGGACGGCTCGACCCTGGTCTGGGAAGACATGGGCGATGCAAACTGCCGTGATCTCAGTACCTTCTCCTCCGCGAACGTGCTCAATCCGAACGTCTTCGCCTGCTCCATCATCAAGACCGGCGGATACAAAGGAACCATCGCCTGGTACACGCCGTTCGACAACGTCTACGTGATGACGGAGCCTGCGGGACAGAATTGCCTGAAGGACATCGACGGCGGCGTCTTCACTGAGACCACAGGATCGACCCATCACGTCTACAACCGTCCCGTCTTGTTCGATAACTCTACCTGCAACGGCCCCACAGATGGGCTGCCGGAATCGGACTACACCCCGTAATCAGAAAAGACCCAAGTACGGCCAAATCGGCGGCGGTCATCTTCGTGATGCCCTGATGAGAAGGATGAACGCCGCTTCTCTTTAAAACGAAACAGGCGCCAGGCAAGAAAGTGCAATAGGGAGCAGATCAATCAATGAGCAGTCTTTCCAGAAGAGATTTCATCATCAGCGCGCAGGCGGTTCTGATGACTACCGCCGTTCCTCGCGCACTCGCTTCTACGGTCGAGAGCAAACTCCCGATCACCGTATCGAGTCCAGGGGAAAATCTCTCTGTATCAATTGCTATCGATCCCCAAGGGCAGTTGAGCTACCGTGTGACCGAGGGGAAGATCGAAGTGTTGAACTCGTCGCCACTCGGACTGAAGGTCGATGGTGTGGACCTTGGCCGAGGAGCGAAGTTGTCCGGACGTCCCATCACGCGGGAGATTCACGACGTTTACAACGTCTTTGGAAACCACGCCCATGCCAAGGACTTCGCAAAAGAGATCAGGATTCCGCTGGAAACTTCCGGTAGGCGATTCGAGCTTGTGGTGCGTGCCTACGATGACGGAGCTGCCGTCCGTTATCTGCTGCCGGATGGAGCAAAACGCATCGATGGAGATTCAACAGGCTGGCAGCTCCCGGATCATGTTGAAAAGATTGTATGGGCAAGCTATAGCCCCGTCTACGAAGGGCAGAGTCATGTCACTGCGTTATCCGAACTTCCCGAGAATAAGGCCGTGATGGGACCTGTCCTGGTGAAGACGGAGCACCACTACCTGTCACTCTCGGAAGCCGACTGCGAGAACTTCTCGGACATGAGCATCTCGCGTAAGGGCAATCTTCTTTGTGCAGATTTGTCGTTAGAGCCCAACGGCTGGGATATTCAGACGAGTGTCATAGACGGCCGCGAGGATGTACTTCATGGAACGTATCTTGGACGGCCTGCTTCTCCGTGGCGCAGCACGGTGGTCGCGCGGGATCTTACAGGCTTGATCAACTCTGACCTGCTGACCAACCTCTGTCCACCACCCGCGCACGGAGCAAACTTCGATTGGGTCAAGCCGGGTCGGTCACTCTGGTCATGGTGGAGTGTGGACAATCCTCCCTATGCCGAAATCAAGGATTGGTACGATGCCGCATCGAAGCTCAAGTGGGAGTACTACCTGATCGACGCCGGGTGGATTAAGTGGGCCAGCCCAGGAAAAGATTGCTGGGCGATGCTGAGAGACGCCTCCGACTATGGCAAGAGCGTCGGCGTTCTCACGATCGTTTGGGGCCAATACACCGAAATGCCTTCTCCTTCTGCTCGCAGGAAATGGCTGGAGAACGCGAAGGCCAGCGGAGTCGCGGGAGTCAAGCTCGACTTCCCGCCAAAGGGCACTGCAAGCACCATGAACTGGTGGTATCTCGGCACACTGCGTGACTGCGCGGAGCTGAAGCTCCTCGTCGATTTCCACGGCGCGGTCAAGCCAACTGGCCTGCGGCGCACCTATCCCAACGCCTTGACGCGAGAGGCTGTGCGCGGCAACGAATACAACATCAGCCGCTACAAGCGCATTCAACCGTACACGGAAGATGTCACGCTCCCATTCGGGCGAGCCCTTGCCGGACCAGCGGACATTACACCCGTCATCCTGAACCCGAAAGAGTTGGCTCCGTCTCACTTTACCTGGGCACACGAACTGGCGCAGACAGTCATCTATCTCTCCCCGATCACGGTGTTTTGCGATCAGTACCAGTACTACCTCGACAGTCCGTTTCGCGATCTGCTCGAAGTAATTCCAACGGTATGGGACGAGACGTGTGTCCTCTCCTGCACGGAAATCGGCGAGGTGATTGCCTATGCTCGCCGCAACGGCGATACCTGGTGGATAGGAATGATTAATGGAGCCACACAGCGAGATGCAAGGCTCTCTTTCAATTTCCTCAGCAAGCCTGGCACGGCAACGCTGATCTTCGATGATGTCTCTGTGGATGCTGCGATTAAGCGGCGGCAGCGCGGAGTGAAACCTGCAGACACGTTGATGATTTCGCTCAGACCCGGCGGCGGCTTCTTCGCACGCGTAACCTCCGCCGCCGGCTCAACCTGATTGTCTAATCAGCAAGTTTTTTGGATGCAAAATCGACCCATTAACAGATCGTTTTCTGCGTGCACATAGGCTTCCTTCAGAGAAACGTCATCAATATGTGGCAGTCAACGCGACAGTTCACGATTTCCTTACAAAGATTATTAGTCCGCGCATACGGTCTGAACAGATGCCCGGAAAATTCGGGAGAGCCAAATGAATACGATGAAAATGGTCCATCAACACGTAACGTTCCAATTGTTTGCCCGCAGGGGCGGCTTGCATGGCTGGGGTAGTGCTTTCCGCTTTGTCATCTTCCTCCTGGCTCTCTTCGCTCTTCCTGCAATATCGGAAGCTCAGGTGGATACCGGGACAATTCAGGGAACAGTCACCGACCTTTCCGGCGCGGTAGTTCCGGGTGCTGTTGTGACTGTGACGAGCGAAGGCACGGGCCTCGTGATGACGGGGAAGAGCAATGGCAGTGGGCTCTTCACCTTTTCCCCTTTGCGCGTGGGATTTTACTCGGTCTCGGCTCAAGCCGCAGGCTTCGGCACCCTCACGCGCGAGCATTTGCGCCTGGAGGTGCAGCAGACGCTTGTTGCGGATCTTGCGCTCAAGGTCGGTGGTGCAAGCGAGGCGGTGAACATTACAACATCAGCCCCCGTGCTGCAAACACAGGACGCCTCTGTCGGTCACGTTTTCGAGTCGCACGTCATCAATGCGCTGCCTTTGAACGGACGGAACTTTACCTTTCTCGCGCAACTTCAGGCAGGTGTTACCACGTCGGTTCAGGACTCGCGCGGCTTTGGTCTCAGCGGCTCCTTCGTAGCGAACGGAACCTTATCCTCATTCAATAACTATCTGCTGGACGGCATTGAAAACAACAACACGACCGTCGATTTCGGCAATGGAAACGCGTTTACCGTGCTGCCGCCGCCTGATGCGATCGACCAGTTCAAGGTCCAGACGACCAACTACTCCGCACAGTTTGGCCGAGCGGGTGGAGCGATCATCAATGCTGTTCTCAAGTCCGGCACCAACCGCTTCTACGGCAGTGCGTGGGAGTATCTTCGCAACGACAAGTTCGATGCGAACGACTGGTTTCTGAATCACTCCGGCAAGCCGAAACCACCCTTCAAGCGCAACCAGTTCGGCGCGACGATTGGCGGTCCCATCTGGCATAACAAGGTCTTCTTCTTTGCCGACTATCAGGGTACTCGCGTAAGCCAGGGGCAAGCCTTTGTCAGCAGCGTGCCTACGGCGCTCGAGCGTTCGTCCGGGTACACGAACTATACGGACCTGCTCACTTATCAGACGGGCACCCAGACCGATAATCTCGGTCGAACCACTCCCATTGGAACTCTCTTCGATCCCGCTACCACCCGTACCACGACGGCCGGAGTCATCGACCCCGTAACGGGCACAGCGGCGAAGAAGAGTGGTTCCGTCCGCGACCCCTTCCCGGGCAATATCGTCCCTGCCAGCCGCATCTCGCCCATCGCACCCAAGCTACTAAACCTCTTCCCCGCGCCGAACGCAAGCGGCATCGTCAACAACTACGTCAGCACCCCGCAGAAGATCGATCCGATCGACTCAACCGACGCACGCATCGACTACAACATCTCTGCCAGCGATCTGGCGTTCGTGCGCGGCAGTTATTCCTATGAGCCGAAGATCACACCGGCTCCATGCGAGGGTATCGCCATCTGCGCGGGCAGTTCGCAGACGGGTCTTGAGAATGATCGCGTGATCAGCATTGCGCTTGGAGAGACCCATGTCTTCTCCGCTCACACGGTCAACGAGTTCCGCGTCGGCTATAGCCGCATCCATAGCCCACGTACCAACTTCTTCTCCGGCCAGAGCGGCATCAACGCACAGTACGGCATCCCTGGCATCACCTTCGACAGCGCGCCCTATGGTGGTCTCACGCAGATCAAGATTGGGGGGCTCTCGGAGCTCGGAACGCACAACAACATCCCGCAAGATGAGATCGGTGCCGAGACTCAGTACAACGACAATGTCACCATGGACCGGGGGCGCCACATCATCCGCTTCGGCGTGGAGTACGAGCGTCTCAAGACGTCCATCCTCTCCGCACAGTTCCCCCATGGCAACTTCGCATTCTCCGGAGGTCTCACCAACAATCCGGCGGGCAATACGGCTAGCACCGGTATCGCGCAGTTCGCGATTGAGCCGATCCCATCCACGGTTCCCGGCGGCTATCCCTACATCGGCGGATCCAACCAGATTCAGTACTCCCCCATCACGCAGCAGGACACACGCCGGCCGTATCTTGGCGTCTATGGAGAGGACGTATGGCGTCTTACGCCAACCTTTACAATCAACGCCGGGCTTCGCTATGAGTACTTCAGCATGGGCACGGATCACGGCGGCAAGGCCTCGAACTTTGTGCCCGCCGACGGAAAGAATCCGGCGCAGTTCCTTATCGACGACCGCAGCAAAGGAATCGGTCTTTCTCCTACGTTTCTCTCGCTGCTCAACAAGGATGGAATCCAGCTCGTCTATACCGCCGATCATCATCTCTCGAGCCTGCCCGCCGTCAACTTAGCACCCCGTCTTGGCGTAGCCTGGCAGATCGCGCCCACCGTTGTGATGCGGGTCGGCTACGGCATCTTCTATGCCGGCATCTACAACCGTGGAGACGGAACAAACTTCGGCAACTCCTACCCTTTCGCCTACAACGTGAACGTCACCTCCAACAGCTTGACCAACGGGGCACTCAGCACTGACGGCTCCATTGGTCCGCTCGACAAGGGCTTCAACAATATCGCGGTGGCCCCCAGCGTCGTCAATGGTTCTACGGTGAGCCTTCTGGGCATCCAGCGGAACGCGCATGTGCCTTATGTGCAGGGCATCAACGTCAGCATGCAAGCGCAGTTGACGCCTAGCATCTCCTACACCGTCGGTTATGTGGCAACCATGGGACGTCATCTCGAAAGCAACATCCACACGAACCGTCCATCGGTCGTCGTGCCCACCAATGTATCGCTGACGCAATCGATCTCCGGAGTCATTCAGCCTCATACCTCGGACTGCACCGTCATTCCGGGCGATACCATCTCGCGCAGAGCGGACAAGGTTACGCCGTGCTCGCTTATCCCGTATCCTGACTTTCCCTCCAACTCCAACTACTCGAACTACCAGGGAACCACCAGCTACAATTCTCTGCAGGCAACCATCCAGAAATCCTTCACGCACGGTGCAGCGTTCCTCGCCAACTACACATGGTCGAAGGCTCTTGGGGACGCGTCTGATACCAGCGTCTTCGCCACGACCACATACCGCGCACCGTATGTCCCGGGCTGGGGTGAGAAGGGTGATAAGAGCTTGCTCAGCTTCAACGTGGCGCACGTTGCTCATATCTCCGGCACCTACGATCTTCCCTTTGGAATTGGCCGTCAGCACCTCAACCATCCCAGCGTGGCCGAAGGTTTCCTCGGCGGTTGGACACTGAATGGAATCATTACCCTGCAGAGCGGCCAGCCCTTCACCGTATCCGGGGCGACCAGCACTAATAACGGAGCAGGCAACTTCGCCATCGTCGATACCTCGAAGCTCTACAACGGCGCGCACACGGTCACCCATTGGGCGAACGCGGCCGCCTTTACTAACGCACCCGTCGCCACGGGACCAACCGACCTCTTCGCCTTTGGTGGTCAAGCGGCACAGGCAAACGGCCCCAACTTTCATCGGGGAGACGTCGGAGTTCAGAAGCAGTGGCACATTCCCTGGAGCGGCATCATCGAGTTCCGCGCAGAGGCCTTCAACATTACGAACACACCGAACTTCGGTCAGCCCGGGTCCTTAACTCCTACGGCGAGTAATTTCGCCTCGATCACGAACACCAGAAACACACCGAATGATTCACGGCAGCTTCAATTCGCCGTGAAGTACCTCTTCGGCCACAGCCTATAGATAGCCGACAGAATGCTCTGAATTTTGGCCCTCCTGTTTTTTAACAGGAGGGTCGTATCGTCCAAAGGGTACGTTTATCATCTGGCCATCAAACTCCTTAACTTCTTTATGACTAATCAAGGAAGGCTAAATGAACTCAATCCGCAGCTACGCTAAAGGGCTCGTGACCGCTGCCGCCCTGACCCTTCTCACGATGGGGTCCACGGTCCACGCACAAGACACACCGAGCGTCATCGGCAGGCACGGAGCTTTCACCGTCACCTGCCTGTCTATACCGGACATCGGCCGTGGCGCAGGCCTCGCGCTTATCCTACAGACCCCGGAGGGACACACCTACCTATACGACACCGGCTCTGGCTATCCCACTACGGCACATGCCTCCGGGTGGGTTGGAAACTTCAACGCCGGTCGGGATCTCATCGATCCATTTCTCCGCAAGCATCACATCAAGAAGATCGACGGTGTCGCCATCAGCCATGCCCATTGGGATCATTACGGCGGCCTCATCTGGCTCATCGATCACTACAAAATTGGCAAGGTTTACGACTCCGGTTATGACATCCCTGGCCCGGTTCCACCCGAGTGGCAACTCGAGCTTCACGGATACTCCAAACTTCGCGATCGCTTCAAAAGACTCGGCATCTATCAGAAAGTCGCGGCTGGGGATAAGCTCCCTTGGGATAAGAAACTCGACGTTGAAGTCATTGCTCCTCCCAAAGGCTTTTTTCCCGAACTGAAGCAGGATTTCTATCCCAAAAACGACATCCCTGCACACCACCTCGTGAATGCCAACTCAATGGAAATTCGCATCCGTCATGGGAATCTGGTCTTCCTATTCCCCGGAGACATTCAGGGTGTCGATCAGGTTGCAAGCCTGCTCCACATTGTTCCAGCAGAAAAACTCAAAGCTGACATCCTCATCGCACCCGGTCATGGAATCAGTGCGCACCAAACGCCTGAATTCGCTGCGGCCGTGCAGCCCAAGATCGTCGTCGCGAGCGTCTTCAAGCGCATCGCTGGAAGCAGCAATGCTCCGGCCATATACGGTAAGTATGGCGCGAAAGTGTACATCACCGGACTCGACGGCGCGGTCACAATACTCTCGGACGGCTATCATTTTGACGTCCACACCGAAGGCAATAACGAAACTAACTACTTCTAGGAATAATGTCGCTCGGTCAAACGAAGCTTCTGCTAAAGGCAAAGCCCAAACGGACATCAAAATTTTTGGCAGAATATAAAACTGCGTGCCATAAGCAGTGAACTACAGCACAGGCTCCACAACGAAAAACTAATGAGGAGTCGCAACGTTCCCCATCCGTGTGAATCAGCCTAACGCATTCGGCGGGTCCCTCCTCGCGCAACCGAAATGAGCAGCCGGCAATAGGCGTTCTCTTTTGCGCCATAAGCAGCGTAGACTCCCGAATGTTTGTCCTTCCATGCGACCATCACGGTTTTCCCCCGTAGTGGAGTGTGGTCACGCTGCTCATGGAAGCGTAGAAGGCATCCATGTCAACATGCACAATCTTGTGCGCCTCAGCGTGAGGCGGGCTTCTTCATCCGAATTACAGAGCGGCTGCCCCGTTGGTACATTTACAGTCGAGTCGGTTGGAACGCAGAGCCACTCGGATGTTCACGGCCCATATAGAGTTGAAGGACCATGTCTTCGGTCCAATTTGGCTGGAACTGTAAAGCCTTCAGATTGGCTTCAAAGTTTGCATTTACATTTTCAAGGGGAGAGTTCTCAATGCGCCGGTTGGTTTTTTTTATAATTTTGATAATCAGTGCGTGGCCCGTTGCAGCTGAATCACACAGCGCATGGTTTTTTGCCGTGCTCTCCGACCCTCAGTTTGGTATGTATGCAAAAGACCAGAACTTTGCGCAAGAGACGGCAAACTTCGAATTTGCGATTGCAAATCTCAACCGGTTGCATCCACACTTCGTGGTAATTTGCGGCGATCTAGTTAACCGCACAGGAGACCGCGCTGAAATCGCCGAGTACAAACGCATTTTACAAAAGCTCGACCCGTCAATCCCGGTCTACAGCGTAGCTGGAAATCACGATGTCGGAAATATCCCGACGCAGACGACACTCGATGAATTCCATAATGCCATTGGTCGGGACTATTACACCTTCACACAGACCGGCATACTCGGTATTGTGCTCAATTCCAATCTGATTCGCTCTCCGCAGGGCGCTCCGCTCGCCGCGCAGCAGCAGGAACAATGGCTCGAGAAGACACTGGCCAATGCTAAATCAACCCCAGATAGGAAAATTGTCGTGTTTCAACATATTCCGTATTTCATCCATACCCCTGATGAATCCGAAGAGTATTTCAACATTCCTCAGCCTACTCGAAACAGGTATCTCACTTTATTAAAGAAGGCGGGAGTTCGATACGTCTTTGCCGGACATACGCATAAGAGTGCTGTTGGCGTAGACGGAGAACTTACCGAAATCATAACGGGCGCAGTCGGAATGCCGCTCGGAGGCTCAACTTCGGGATTCCGAATCGTCACTGTAAATGGCGAGAGATTGGGTTCGACATGGCTTTGTTTCGGAGGAGTTCCGAATCAGATCGATCCCGGCAAGCCGATACTAACCCAATGTCCACAATAATGACCACCATCTCCACAGGTGCTTTGGGAATCTTGCAGATATCTACCTCTCCCGCTGCACTACACCAACAATCTCACTGGTACAAATTACCGGGCAGGACACTTCCCACTGCATAGGTAACTGAAAGTCCGCCCATTACCTCAACAGCAGAAGAAGCCATGTATCGGTCGGACGAGGGCGCAACGTAATTGCCATTGCCTGATCATCACCAACGATTTTATTCACCATCGTCTACTAGGGCCGATCATTTAGCTAGCTTTTAATTTCAGTAACTTAGCAGTGAAGCCCCCGGTAGATTCGAATTGCAGATGAATGGCGTTATATAGTGATAGCTCCTCTATACTTGGTGTTCGAATGGAGCCTTGTGCGACTCTTCAACCGAAGCGGTTGGTTGCTATTCCTGCTTGCAGTTACCTTTATTTTTTCCAGATCGGTGTTTGCGACCCAATCGATAACAGCTCGGTTGCCACTGCGTTTTGAGCCGAACAGAGGTCAGGCACCTGCAGAAGTTCAGTACATTTTGCGCGGAGGCGCGCTAGCTGGTGAATTCCAGAAGAATGGCATCCTCTTCAGGCTCTCAGATGGCACGAAGTTTACCTCGCAGGTGATGATGCGGCTGATAGATGCGCACGAAGACGCTGTGATAATCGGTGGTGGCACACTCGAAGGGTACACAAACTATCTAGTGGGCAATGATTCTGCTCACTGGCTGCGTGGAGTGCCAAACTATACAAAGGTGCGCTACAGTCAGATTTACTCTGGAACGGACCTTGTGTTTTACGGTAATGACGGGTCTCTGGAGCATGATTTCGAGGTGCAGCCGGGAGCCGATCCCCAACAGATTGCCTTTCAACTGGATGGTGCTGAGAGCGTAGCTCTGGATAAAAATGGCGATCTGCAAATCAATTTAGCGAGCGGAGCTATTGCCTTCCAACGGCCCATTGCTTACCAGACTGTGGCAGGAGTACGACGCAATGTAGCCGCTGCCTTTATGGTGGATCGCAATGGAACGGTACGTTTCCAACTGGGCGGTTATGACACGTCAAAAAAGCTGGTGATCGATCCAGTCCTTTCTTTTTCCACGTATCTTTCTCCATCGGCCGGAGCTGCCAACCTGATTGCGACCGATGCCAACGGCAACAACTACGTCGTAGGATTTGGGGCTTTGGGAGTTCCGGTGACCCCCGGTGCGTTCGCAGGATGTACAGCCTGCACGGCGAATTCGGCCGTAACCTTCATCAGCAAGCTGAGCGCCGATGGCAAGAACCTCATCTACTCCACTGTGCTTGGGGGCAATAGCTTCGCTCAACCCAAAGGCATTGCCGTCGATGCCAATGGAAACGTGCTTGTATCCGGCTCGACGGGTGCCCCCGCCTTTCCAACCAAAAACGGACAGACGATTGCCACATCGACTAATGGAATATATGGGTTTCTCATTTCGCTCTCAGCCGACGGCTCTTCTCTAAACTACGGAACCCTCCTGGGAGCTGCGCCTTCCGTTTCACCGGCTCCGGCAACTTATGCTTCGGCCGTGGCTGTCGACTCGTCGGGAAATGCTTATGTCACCGGCGAGACTGGAGATGGTTTCTTCATCTCGCCAGGAGCGTTAAATCAGACAGCCGTAGGAATGTCCCGCAACAGCTTCGATATTTTTCTGGCCAAGTTCAATCCTACCGGGACTCTTGTCTACAGCGCGGTACTGGGAACGGCAGACCCCCAAAATGGGGGCGCAGGTCCAGTTGGGGCATCAGCTATCGCCGTCGACGCTGCCGGTGATGCCTTCGTTGCCGGCCAGGCTGGCATTTTATGGCCCACCTCCAGCAATGCTTATCAGAAGCAAGTTACGGGAGCGGAACCTTATGTGACTCCCTTCGTAACTAAGATTGCTCCCGATGCGAAAAGCACTCTCTATTCAACCTATCTGGACTATGCCTATGTGGTAACCGGCATCGCTGCTCTGCCCACGGGCGATGTGTTTGTTGCAGGCAATGGTCCGGCCGCTAGCTATCCAACGACGGCCAACGCCTATCAGCAAAACACAGGGAATAGCGGCGCATTCCTCACCGAGCTCAACTCCGATGGATCAGCTCTCGACTATTCCACGGTCTTCGGCGATACGTCATACAAAGTCAATGGGCTGGCGCTCGATCCCAATGGCGATATCTGGCTGGCGGGGCAAACTTCAAGCTCCCAGTTCCCGATGGTCCACCCGATTCAAACTATATTTCCCTCAAATGGGTTTCAGAACCCCGCCTCAACCCTCGATCAGTTCGACCCCACTGGACAGACGCTGAAGTTCTCTACCTATCTAGGCGGAAGCGCCACAGGATATGCAAGCAGCGTCGCCATCGACGCCAACCATAAAGCACATGTCTCCGGCGCCTCAGAATATGGAATGTACACAACACCGGGTGTATACGCGGCATCGATGCCAGCTCCCGGTCCTGTATTTAGTGGGACAACCTATGCCTACGTCGCGCTCATCGATCCTGCTGTCTCCAGCGGAACACTGTGCTTAGCCAGCGCGCAGCTCTCCTTCAACTACCTTCTGCCCCAGACGACTGCATCGCGCAACGAGCATGTCACCAACTGCGGCGATGCGCCGCTCGACTTCACTTCGATTGCTTCAGACAATGCAGCCTTCACCGTGCCCGTCGGCAGTAACAGCTGCATCGGATCGCTAGCGGCCGGAAGCTCCTGCGACTTGAGTGTCGAATTTGCGCCCACGGCGGTGCAAGCCTATTCAGGCCAATTGACCTTCACCTCCAATGCATCGATCACGACGACTTCCATCCTGCTCAGCGGCAACGGCGCGGAACCGCTTGCGGAGTTCGGGCCACAGGGCTACGCCCCAACAACTACCTTCTCGTCGCTGCTGGTAGGACAAACAAGTTCGGTCAGATATGTCGAGGTTTACAACGGCGGCATGGTTCCGCTCACCATTTATCCGCAACAGACTGCCGTCTCCAACGGTTTCGTCCTGGTGCCCGGCAGCACTTGTTCCGGCACGCTGGCGGCCCATCAATATTGCATGATTGCCGTCCAGTTTGCGCCTCAGGCACCCGGAACCTTCAGTGGGACTATCTCGGTTTCAAGCAACGATCCTGCTCATCCGACAATCAGCGCCCCTCTGACGGGGACCGCCTACACCTCTTATCCGATCGCCACGATCACCGCGTTGCTTAACCCTTCCTATCTAATTGGCGGAACAACCCCCATCACAATGACGGTGAGCGGGACCAATTTCTTCACGGCCTCTGTGGTCTATATCAACGGCGTTGCCCAGCCCACGACATACCAGAGCGGCACGAGCCTTAGTGTCACCTTCGATCCTTCTGTTGTGACCACAGTCGGTACGATCCCGGTTACGGTTGTCAATCCTACGCCGGGCGGCGGCAGCAGTACCTCCTATCCGCTCGTCGGCTATCGCTCACTTCCATTAACGGCCAGTGCATTGACCGTGGACCCGGTTGGCGGTCTGCTCTACGCCGCCATTCCTTCCACTGCATCGCAAAATCCAAATACCATCATTCCCATCAATCCCGCGACCGGTGCGACGATGACACCCATTGCGGTAGCCGCAGGGCCGCGCGCCCTGGCTGTCTCCGACGATGGCAGTGAACTCTATGTAGCCTCAACCGGCGTCTTGCAGCGCATCAACCTGAAGACGCTGGCCATCGAAAAGACCTTCAATCTCCCCGTAGACCCCACGTATGGACAGACCTACGTGCAGGAGATGCACGTCGTTCCCGGCTCGCCGCAGTCGATTGTTGTCGAGCTGTTTGCCAATGTAGACCCGGCCGAAGATGGCGCCGCGCTCTACAACGACTCAGGCCTGGTCAACTGGATTCCCGGCCTAAGTTTGGTCAATGGAGGGAACAGTATTTTCTGGCTCGATAGCTTTACCTTTACCTCTTCGCCGTCGATCATCTATGGTCTGCCGGTTGACCCAACCGGCGGCACTTTCTTTGCAGAGGCCCAGGTCGGCGCCTCCGGAGTCTCGCGCATAGCCGGCGGGGTGGTATCCGGACAACTTCCTCAGCAATCGGGCTCGCTCGTTCGTTCCGATGGCGCTCTGCTCTACACAAACTCTGGCCAGGTTTGGGATCCGGCAACGCAGAAGTTATTGGGGACGTATCTCGGATCAAATGGCAATCCATTGTCCTACACGGCCAGCGTCATTCCCGACACGGCCAACGGGCATACATATTTTCTGAATGGAGCCGAACAATATGCCCAATATCAGTCGCTCAATATCGATGTCTACGATCACGCAAGCTATGCTTTAGTAGGAGCTGTTCCGTTTCTAAGCATCTACCCTCCAGATGCGACTGATTTGGTGCGTTGGGGTAGCAATGGGTTTGCCTTCCGCAGCGTTGATATCACCGGTTCTACTCCAAGCGCAAACCAGATTGTGATCGTCACCAGCGATTTGGTGACTTCCAGCGGGACTACGCCGATTCCGATCCTCGCCTCGGCTTCCCCGGCAAAAGTGTACGCTGGCGGACCGGCATACTCCATGCAGGTGACCGGCAGCGGCTTTACCAGCGCGTCCACCGTGCTGATCAATGGAAGCCCTCGCGCGACCACTTACGTTAACGGCACTTCGCTCACTGCCCAGGTATTGGACTCTGACATCGTCGCAATTGGCCAGCTCAATGTGCAGGTGACCACGCCCGCGCCGGGCGGCGGCACCTCCAACTACGCATACGTATCGATCGATACTCCGCCGCAGATGGCACCCACAGTGACGCTCACTCCCTCTGCGACCGCGATTACGACGTCGCAGGTATTGACGGTTACAGTTGCTGTCAGTGGCGGAAACGGCAAGGCAACACCTACGGGTTCAGTTGCGCTGAGCGGTGGAGGTTTCACGTCTAACGCTGTAACACTGAGTAGTGGTGCCGCAACCATCAACATTCCCGCAGGTTCTCTGGCGGCCGGCATCGATCCGTTGGCTGTGACCTACACGCCGGACAGCGCCAGCGCTGCAATATATAAAGTTGCGACCGGGGGAGCATCGGTCACGGTGACGACTGCAGGAAAGAGTGCGTCAACAACAACCGCGACAGCTATATTGCCTACGATCACCAATGAGCAAACCGATACCATCTCCGTTGCGGTTGCAGGTATCAGTGGCCAGCCGAGTCCCACTGGAGTTGTGGTTCTGACGAGCGGCACCTACAGCGCACAGCAGACGCTCGCAAATGGCGCGGCAAGCTTTACCGTTCCAGCCGGAGCAATGAGCAGTGGCGCCAACACGCTAACAGCGACGTATTCCGGTGATGAAATGTACGCGGGTTCGAGTGGAACCGTAAGGATCACGGTCTCGCAAGTTGTGATTGCCACGCTCCCTCCAACTGGAGTTTCGCCTGGTGGCAACGCAACAACGAACGTCACTTTTTCTGCCAGTAGTACCTACTCTGGAACGATGAATTTGAGTTGCACACTCGTCAACTCGCCAACAGGCGCAAAAAGTCTGCCAACGTGCAGCCTCAATCCAACAAGCGTGAAGATCGCTGCAGGGGGAACTGGAGCGACTGTGCTGACCGTGCAGACAAAAGCAGCATCCACTGCGGCACTAATCGCACCCTCTCGGATGAATTTGTTTGGTTTTGGCAGTGGAACGATTTTAGCTGGCTTGTTCCTAATCGGAGTTCCCATTCGCAGGCGGCGTTGGATGCCAATGCTGGCATTGCTCTTATTCGTCGCCGTTGCAGGCGTAGTTGGATGTGCAGGAAACGGCAGTTCGAACTCCGGCTCAGGTAGTTCGGGCTCTGGTTCAGGAGGCTCTGGTATTCCGGCAACCTCGGCAGGTACTTATACGTTTACCTTGACAGGGGTGGATTCGGCTAACTCAAGCATTACAACCTCCGCCAATGCAGTGATTATCGTTCAATAGAAACCTGATCAGGTAGAGGGGCAAGGGAATAACAAATCGTAGAGGCTCGCTAGGGTTTGACTTGTTCTTCGCGAAGCCAGCTTCTTTCGCAGTTCCCTTTGTTCAAGGTCACTAACAAGTTCGTCACAAACGCGATCATTGATTACTTGATGATTTTGGACCTGGTGAGCGAGGCAGGATCCGCCGAGGCAAATCAATCCCGCATATAGTAATGTTGCTACTCTGTTTCAGAAATCGTTAAGAATTGTATTTTTGTTCAATATGCCAATCGTGAATGGAACTCTTTCCAACTATTGCTCCGGCACTGTATAAAGTCTGCTGCGTGAATTTATCTTCTGTGCCGGAGATGAAATCCCGACTCAATATGTCGCGGCTCTGGAATGCGACGAGACGGATTACGGATTGAACTTTGGCGGCAAGGGATCTTTGCTGCGCGTGAAAGTAGGGACATATTGATGAAGAAGCGATTGGTGGCCGGTTGCATTGCCTGTGTTTCGTTCACTGCTCTGGCGCAGCAGCCGTGGCAGAAGATACAGATGCCGACCGCGGCCAGCGTCCAGCAGGCGTGGATGAATCCGCCGTCGGAGTATGGGCCAGAGCCTTATTACGGGATGAACGGCGCAGTCGACCAGACGGTGATCGAGCGCGATCTGGACACCATGAAGTCGCTCGGCTACCGCGCGGTGACGGTGCAGGCCGGATACGACATGCCGTTCGCGTATCTGTCGCCCGAGTATTTTAAATTCTTCCGCACCTTTGTGGATGAAGCGAAGAAGCGTGACATGAAGGTCTGGATCGTGGACGATGCTGGATACCCGAGCGGCTTTGCCGGAGGCAAGTTCACGCAGTTGAAGCCGGAGCTGCGCATGCAGGCGCTTGAGGCGGCGCAGAAGATTCCTGCCAAAGGCGGCGATGTGGTGAAGGCGACAGTTGGAGCGGACACGGTTGCGGTGACCGCGATCAACTCGGCTGATGGCAACACGGTCAACGTTCCGGTGGCAAATGGCGCGATCAACTGGACTGCTCCTGAAGGCAACTGGACGGTGATGGTTGTAGAGCACCAGTTCAGGACCTCTCCGACGCGGTCGGATACAAATCCCACGCACAAGAAGGATGCAACGCAGTCGCTCGAAGACTACATGGACCCGGCGGCGACGAAGCAGTATCTCGAGTTCACGCACGAGCAGTACAAGAAGGCAGTGGGCGATGAGTTCGGCAAGACGGTCATGGGCTTTCGCGGCGACGAGCCGGACTACTCCATCGCCGGGCTGCCGTGGACGCCGAAGTTTTTCGACCGCTTCGAGCAGGTGAAGGGCTATGACATTCGGTCTTATGTTGCGGCGTTCCTGCAAGCCAAGGGAGCGACGCTGAACGAGAAGCAGCAGCGGGCGAAGGCCGACTATTACGACGTGTTCTCGCAGATGTTTCGTGATGGCTTCTTCAAGCCGCAGGGCGAATGGTGCGCGGCCAATCACCTGGAATATCAGGTGCATTTGAACCATGAAGAGATGGAGATGCAGTTGACGCACAGTGAAGGCGAGTTTCTGCGCGACATGAAATATGTGCAGGTGCCGGGGATCGATACGATCTGGCACCAGATATGGACCGACACGGTTTCGGACTTCCCGCGGCTGGCCTCGTCGGCGGCGCATGTGTACGGGCATCCCCGGGCGTTTACCGAGAGCTTTGCCGCGTATCGTCCAGCGCCGGACGTGACGATGGCGCGCTACATTTTGAACGAGCAGTTCGTGCGCGGCGTCAATCTCGTCGAGACCATGTACTACCCCGCTTCGACGGGCACGCGCGGCGGGCCGGCGGCCTTTATGAAGGACCCGGCGTATCCGGCGCTGATGACCTATACGCGGCGCATGAGCTATCTGCTGTCGATGGGCGAACCGGCGGCTTCGGTGGCGCTATTTCTGCCTTCGAGCTCGATGTGGCTGGGCGATGCGGCCTCGGACACGGCGTTCGTTTCGACCGAGCGGCTGCTTTCGGAGCACCAGATCGACTTCGATATTGTGAACGAAGACGCGCTGGCAACCGACCTGAAGGCCGGGCATGGAAGCTTCGAGACGATGAGCGGTAACCAATATCGCACCGTCATTGTGCCGAGCGCGGCGGTTATCTCGCAGGCAGCGCTGGAGCGGCTGCGGGCGTTCGCGACGGGCGGCGGCAAGGTGCTGTTTCTGGGGCGGACGCCGGGGCTGATCTCGGGACGAACGATTCTCGATGCGCGAGCGGCGACCGCTGCAGATTTTTCGTGGGCCTCCGTCGAGACCTCGGCGCAGCTGCCGGAGACGCCAACGCCTCCGGCTTATCCTCCGGCGGCGGCACCGGGGCCGCAGGTGGTCGCTCCGGCGATCCTGCGGGCGGTGAAGGCCGCGGTCGGCGAGCCGGATGTGTGGCTGGCGTCGGAGGACACTTCATTACGAGTGATGACACGGCGGCTGAAGGACTCGCACGTCTACCTGTTCTTCAACGAGAGCTCTGTGCCCATCTCCGATTCGGTGAACTTCCGCAACGAAGGAGAAAACTCCCGGCAACTGGTGGAGGAGTGGAACCCGGCAACCGGCGCGGTGACTTCCATAGCATCTACGCGGGCGAACAGGACGATGTCGGTGCAGTTGAAGCTGGAGCCGTATGAGACCCGGGTGCTGATGGTGCGGTGATGCTTCTGAAGTACCCCCTACCCCGGTACTTGGCCTGTAAGTTCTTGATTCAGCATGGCGTTCTAAAATGATAATTTGCCAAAGTCTTGCATCTAAATAGGTTAGAGGCAAAGTCTTCGATCTAAATGAGTTAGGCCCAGCATCGTAGCTGGGCCTTCTCTTTTCTATCTCCTGTTTCTATTTTACCGGATGGAGCATAACTCTTTTGCAACGGGTAAGTAGCTTTTTTTGTGTTAGTTGCGATGGTTTGGGACTTGACAAGATTTTTGGCTGATGAGTGGACAAGAACACAGCCAGGTTTTCATTCCCATGTCTGCGTGAGCTTATTGCCCAGCCAGTGAGAACATCGCTGTTCGATGAGATTGAAGTTGCTTCATTGATCATGAACAGAGCAGTGCTTATTGAGATTTTCCATTTGATAATCGCTTCGTGTTTCATTTATTAGCTTGACAATGCATTTATTGAAATCGTACAGTCTGTCGGCAATCAAATACAGGTTTTAGAAATAATTTGCCGAGGTGACGTTATGGGCTTTGGGTTCTCACGGAAAATCTTGTTCATTTGCGGATTCGCACTTTGTCTGATGGGTAACAGCTCCATCGCACATGCGCAGACTGGCGGTGGAAGCATCCAAGGCACCATCACAGATTCGTCTGGTGGCGTCATTCCGAATGCGGTCGTATCAGCGAAGAACGTCGCGACCGGCCTGGTGACCTTGCGGAAGTCCACGGACGTTGGCCTGTATAACATCGGCCCGCTCCAGGTGGGCGAGTATACAGTTACGTCGTATGCTGCCGGATTTGGAGTGAGAACGCAGCAACACGTTCAGGTAAATGGACTTCAGGTGGTGTCGCTTAATTTAGAGTTAGCCGCCGGAGCGGACGTGGTGATTGACGTTTCACCATCGGATTTGAATGCTGCGAACGCAGGGGTTGGGGATACGGTGTCGAGTCAGGATTATCAATTGCTTCCGCTGGTAATGAATTCTGCGCCAAGAAACCCAGTTTCGTTTGTGGATCTTGCAAACGGCGTGGATCCGTCGCACGGATATAACGGAGGCGCGTCTCATGAGAACGAGACGTATATTGACGGCGTGGTGGCGAGTCAAATTAACTCTCAGGGTTCTGCGAACAATACTTCCCTCAGCGCAATTATTGAGGCAGTTGACCAATCTACCGTCCAGACGGTGGGCATTTCGGCAAGATATCAGGGACAAGGTTTCAATAACTTCACGATGAAGTCGGGTACGAACGATTGGCATGGGACCGCTTTTGAGTTCTTCCGCAACACCGTACTTGACACCTGGAACTATCTTTCGAAGTCTGTCATTAATCCTTCGACGGGTAAGGCAGAGAAACCGGTCGAAAAACAGAACGAGTATGGATTTGTTCTGGGCGGGCCACTTCACAAGAACAAGGCGTTCCTCTTTATCGGCTATGAGAAGATGGCGTACCGCAGCATGCCGAACCCAACTTACTTCACGCTTCCCACAAATGCCATGCGTGGCATTGATGAGAACGGGAACCAGTTGCCCTATGCCGATTTCTCCGGGTATGCTGCCGCAACGGGATACCATATCTACGACCTGGCCTCGACAACATGTACTAATAGCGGTGCGAATTGCCGTCGCGACCAGTTTCCAAACGACCGAATTCCGAGGTCGCGGTTTTCGCCGCTTTCAGTAAATGCACAGCAGTTCCTGCCGACAAACCTCGTCAGCCAGAACCTGTATCAGAATAATTATTTGGGTAGCATCGGTACCGGGTTTAACTACTTCAAGGCAAGCGGTAAGGCAGACTATCAGTTAACCCCGAATCAGAGGATCTCCATCCTGTACATGGTGGGGCAGCGCGGGGACTCTGCAGGATCCTTCGACTCGGGCAGTGTTCTTCCGCTTCCTTACTCGGCTACTACAATTACGACGCTTTTCGACAATACCGCGATCGTTGCTCATAACTGGGCAATTACTCCGCATCTGGTAAACGACATAAAGTACAGTTACATTCGCAACGAGACGATTCAAACGGACCCAACGCAGACTCCGAAATATGCGGCGACTACCCTGGGTTTGCAGAATGTTCCTGGAGCTGCCAATGGCTGGGGGGCGGGCAGCTTTGTGAAGGCTGCGTTCCAAGGAAACTACGCGCCGCAAACCTGGAATGGAAACGGATCGACGCAAAACCAGAACCGTCCTCAGAACCTGATAGTAAATACTTATGGCGTGACAGATGATCTACAGTGGACGCGGGGACAGCACAATATCTCGGCCGGCATTCAATATGAGTGGTATCAGTTTAATTCCGCACTGCCAACGGGCGGAATAACGATCAACTTTAAATTCGATACAAGTACGAGCGCGATGTTCAAGGGGCAGGACGGGCCGGGAGCAGCAACCCAATCCTATGGTTCGAGCTCGGTGACGACGACCAGCGGGAATGCCTATGCGGGATATCTCCAAGGCGCGACGACTTTCGCCTATGTTGCCGACCAAAGCGCATACGGGATTCTGGGAGGACGATTTAAAGCGGCTTCACCCTATGTGCAGGATGATTGGAGAATAAAACAGAACCTGATGCTGAACCTCGGTCTGCGGTGGGACGTCTACGGAGCCTACCATGAAGTGCAGAACCGAATGACATTCTTCAACCCGGATCTGCCGAATCCAGTGGCGCTCGGCGCAATGGGCGTGATCGGATATAACGGGTACCGCAACCAGTATGCTTGCCAGTGCGAGACACGGGTGAAGACATATCTGGGGAATCTGGGGCCGCGGCTCGGGTTTGCGTATTCGGCTCCACACAACGTTGTAGTCCGTGGCTCCTTTGGAATTTCGACAACTCATGCCGGAGGGACGGGAGGCTACGGGGGTGCTCGCGAGGGTACGAACCAGGTTGGGCTCGGCGCGGTGGAGAGTCAGGGGCAACTGCTGGGGTATGAGTCACCGTTCAACTGGAGCAATCCACTGCCGACACCACCAGCGCCGACCTATGACGACACATACGGCGTCGGATATGTTTCTTCGGGTGCCGGATCTGCGGGTCCGGGGGCTGGGCCGGGGCGGTATGATGAGCCGTACTATGCCAGCCGCGCGGCTTACTACGAGAACTTCAGCCTCGGTGTACAGGCAGCGGTGACGAACCGTACCACCGTTTCAGTGGATTATAGCGGGTCGCTGGGTCGGTTCCTGCCCGCCGGAACAGGACATGGAATCTACAGTAATCAGGTTCGGCCGGAATATCTGGCGTTGGGAAACCTCCTTACAACGCCGGTGCAAAATAATATTCCAAGATTGAACGTGGCTCTCCAGCAGCTTGGGCTACCTGCTTTCAAGTTGCCTTTCAGCAATTTCAACCAGGCGGCGACGATCGGTCAGGCATTGCGGCCGTTTGCGCAGTTCGGAGGGATTGCGAATAATTTTCAGGATTATGGTAATTCCTCATACAACGCGCTTGAGATTGCTTTGAAGCAGCGTGCCTATCATGGACTGTCGTTGACCGTGAATTACACGTATTCGAAGTTGATGGACACTCTTGCCAACAGGCCGTCAGCGTATGGGAGCGCCAACGCCTACAATCTGGATAACGGCCCGCAATCACTGCATATTTATGGAAGTTGGGTGGCGCCGGGACTGCAATCGAGCAATCGTCTGATTCGCAAAGTGACGAGAGGTTGGATTGTGTCAGGCATTTTCTCTTATCGCTCGGGCGATCCACTAACGTACACGACCTCATGCAATGCTAACTTCAGCTATTTCGGTGCTTGCCGTCCGACACTGAACCCAGGCTTTTCGGGCAATCTGCGGACTAACGTTCCTTATGGATCGCAGAACTTTACTAAATCGGCGTTTGTTCCCTCTACATCAGCCACAGCGAATGCGCCATTTATCACTTCGGCGACATCCTTTGGCGATGCACCTGTGGCAAACGCTTATGGCGTAACCGGGCCCAGCACCAAGAGTCTCGATGCCAGCATCCGGCGTACTTTCGGACCATTTGAAAAAGCGCGGCTAACGATTGGCGCGGATGTGTTCAACGTAACCAATCATGTGGAGGCGACGGGACTGAACATGTCGATCAACAGCAATGCGTTCGGTACAGCGAGCAAGCAGAGCAATGCCTCACGGGATGTACAACTGAACGCAAAGATCGAGTTTTAGAACGAAATGCCTGGCTCTCCTTAGAGCTATTCTCAGAACCGTTTTACTCCGGGGAGTGGATATCATCGCCATCGCTCCCCGGGTTCGGTCCAGCAACAATAGTACGGTCTGGTGGACGTGATCCAGGCCTTATCGTGCTCTGGACGACATTACCTTCCGCTGGTTAAGCAATTCGGGAGGTGTAGCACGCTGCGTCTGGGATAGAGCAACTGCCGGAAAGGTGCTTGATGTACAAGTTCATTTTGATGTTCATTTTGAGTGCTCCACTGACGGTGATGGCGCAGAGGCCATGGCAGCAGATGTCTACACCGCCGCTGCGGGAGGTTGCTGCCAATTTCAAGGCGCCTCCGCGTGAATACGGAGCGATTTACTGGGCTATTCAGAGCGGCGAGTTGTCAAAGGAGAAGATCACCGCCCAGTTCGATGCCTTGTCGAAGTTGGGCATATATGTCGTGAACCTTGGCCCGGCACGAGGAATGACGCCGAAGTATCTTTCTCCGGAGCATCTGGCTCTGGCGAAGTTCGCTGTCGAGGAGGCAAAAAAGCGAGGGATGAAGATCTGGCTTGCCGACGAGGGCAGCTATCCAAGCGGCTTCGCCGGCGGCAAGATCAGCGAGGAGTACCCGCAGTTGGCAATGCAGGGACTCGTTGCCGACATACATATCAGCGTTGCACCGGGACAGACGATATCGATGGCTGCTCCGCAGGACACCCTGGGGGCGTTACTCGTGAACCCGGGTACAGAAGCCGCAAAGGTGCTGGCGATCAAAGAGGGGCAGATCAAGTGGACTGCCCCGCCCGATGGACGCTGGGAGATTGAATTGATTCGTCACGTCTTCCGCAGTTCTCCGACGCGGTACATCAACCGTGCCGACGGCACGTATTCCAAGGACAGTCTGTATTCATTAATCGACTACCTGAACCCGAACGCGACAAGGGCTTTTCTGAAGACCACTCATGAAGAGTACAAGCGACTTTTTGGGAACGAGTTCGGAACGACAGTGCTTGGCTTTTTTGGAGACGAGCCAGACTACACCGGTTTTAAACCCTGGACTCCTACTCTGCTCGATCAGTTTCGACAACAGAAAGGGTACGATCTACAGCCGTATCTTCCGTTGCTATTCGCTCCGAAGATGTCGCCGGAGGCCTGGAGGATTAAGGCCGATTATTGGGATGTATGGAGCGGAATTTTCAGTAACAGTTTCTTTGGCGTACAGTCGGCGTGGTGTGCACAGAATAACCTGGAATATCTCGTTCATTTGAACCATGAAGAACTGATGATCAATCTATCGCGCGGCGAGGATCTGATCCGCAACGAAGGCGATTTCTTCCGGGATATGCGCCATGTCCAAGTTCCTGGAGTTGATAACCTCAACCAACTGAGGCCCGAGTTGGTCAACGCCGAAGATCCCACTTATTCGACAAATAACAATTTCCCAAAGCTCGCATCATCTGCCGCACACCTGTTTGGCCGACCGAGGACGTGGTCGGAAGAAGGAGGCGGACTGGGGATTGATAACAAGTTTCAGCTGGATTACCAATTGGTGGAAGGCATCACGGCCCTCCAACTGCACATGGGGGGCGGCGGCGTACCGACCCTTCCTGCGCCAAACTTCTCCATGCTCGCCTGGTATACCAACCGGGCTGGCTATCTGATGTCGATCGGCCGTCCCGCTGCACAGGTTGCACTCTATCACCCGACCAGCAGTATGTGGCTCGGAGATGAAGATGCCGACAGAAGCACAACTAAATTATCAAAGCAGTTGCTCGAACATCAGATCGATTTCGACTATATGGATGAGCAGTCGCTAGCTTCGGTTGCGACTCTAGAAGAGGATGGCTTCCGGAACCTAAGCGGCCAACTTTATCGGGCAGTCATCATTCCATCGTCGATCGTCATCTCCCGAGCATCGCTCGACAGGTTGCGGAGATTTGAAAGTTCCGGAGGAAAGGTCATCTTCATGGGTAAGACACCGACGATGGTGGTCGATAAGACGTTCTTACATACCGGAAACGCGCCCGATCTGAGCTTCGCTGTTCACGAGGCTTCGGGCGATCTGACACCAGCTGTGATTCAGACTCTTCCGAATCCGGACTTTGCTCTCGATAGACCTTCCCCCTCAATCAGGTACACGCATCGCCGATGGCAAGACGCCGATCTGTACTTCATCTTCAATGAGAGCAACGCCGAGCAGACGCGCACTGCGGTGGTCTCCGGGCATGGTCACGCGCAACTCTGGGATCTGGGTACCGGACTGATCCATCCAATTGATGATGCGACCAGGCAAGGAGACGGTATGCGACTACCGCTCATCCTTGAACCATATGAGGCGCGAGTAGTCGTGATCGGGCCAATGCCACGGGGCATTTCCACGGCGGAACCTGTGCTTTCCAATCGGACTCCAATTAAGGAACTTGACGGTGACTGGACACTGAAGATCAACGGCCAGACCTTTGCGGCGCCACTGAAGTCCTGGCAGTCGCTGGGAGTAACCGTAGCTACGAATGGCGGCATCTACACGAAAGAGTTCAACTTAGCTGCCGGGGAAAAGGGCAAGCGGCGTTTACTGCTTGAATGCACAGACGTGCGGGATTACGCGCATGTGCGGCTCAACGGTCAGGACCTCGATGCTCGCGGATGGCAGCCCTATCGCTGGGATGTTACGAAGGTGCTGAAACCGGGGAAGAATGTGATCGAAATTGAGGTACTAGCCGCGCCTGCAGCAAGAGCTCCCGCCCCTGTACCTATGAGTCCTGGGATCAATGCTACGCGGCCGAGCGGAGTTGGCGTGCGCCGAGGGAATCCAGCGCCTCAAATTTCGGGACTTCTAGGGTCAGTGCGGATCGTAGCCACGGAATGAGGAGCTTCGGACTTAAGTCTATTCGAAGCTGTAGCGTGGGAGATCGGACAGATTTAGCGATCGAGAGTGTCCCTCAGATGCTCCCGCAACAGAAGATGCCCTCCTTGGAGAAAGAAGCAAACGACATAGGATTTGTGAAATTTGATTTGCTTATGCTCGATTCGTTGCAATTTTGTGTGTTATCTTCATTCCATGGCGGCTTCCGATACTACTAAACGGGAATTAATCGAATCCGCAAAGAAGGCCGGTGACGGGGATCAATATTTCTCTCGTGCGGTAAGCAAGAGTCTGGAAATCCTGGAATTACTGCAGTCTGCTGGTCTACCGATGGGCCTCAATGAGATTGCACTTCGCATCCAGCTTTCGAAAACATCAGCATTCCGCCTTCTCCGGACGCTGGAAGTCTCACGCTGTCTGATCTCGACCGGCTCGGGGGAGTATCAACTCGCCATGGGGATCCATTCTATGGTGCCAACTCTGTGGCTGGCCCGGTTGTTCCGTGTTGCCAGCGCTCGCATACAGGAACTGAACCATCATCTGGGCGAAACGGTGAGTCTTGCAGCGCTATTTGACAATCGAGCCGAGGTGATTGCGGTGGTCGAAAGTCCGCAGTTTATCCGAATGAGCAATGTGGTTGGCCATATTCTTCCTCCCAATGCGAGTTCTCTCGGCAAAGTTATTACTGCATTTCAAACCGAGGAGCAGCGTGAAAAGCTACTGCGAAGCTACGGGTGCTATCGGTTTACCGAGCGGAGCATCACTGACAGGGTGAAATTGCAGGAGGAGTTTTCTCGGGTTTGTGCCGAAAAGTTTGCAACCGATCGAGAGGAATCCGTGGCTGACGGCATTTGCTTCGGAGTCCCGGTTTTCAACGCAGCCGGCGAGGTGAAGGTCGCCCTTAGCGCATCATTTCCTAAATCGCGGGTGCGAGACGGAGAGCACGAGAAAGCGATTATTGCTACTCTTCGTGAGACGGCGGAACAAATTTCAGCAGACCTCTGCCTCTCTCCAGTTCCCAATGACAACCTCACGTAGTTTGGCCGTCACAGGCTAGTTTTGGTCCTGATCTCAATACGAACGTGTATCGGGTTCTCTAGAAAGTGATGGCAGCCGTTTGGATGGCTCACCTTATCAGGATATTTGTTCCTATAAACATAGCTGCGGACTTCCACGATCCCACAAAGGTCCTCTAAAGACCACTATCTATTTAAGATAGTAGTCGGGACAGGCATGCTCGTAGAAAACGCATGGACAGACTTTCTGCTCGTATCCTATGCCTGTCCGCTCCTTCTGATCAGGAAAGGTCTTCTCGTCAGTAAGTCGCGCGACCACCACTTACGTCATAACATTGTGCGGTAACGAAGGAGCATTCAGCGCTTGATAGGAAATGGACAACAGCTGCGATCTCCTCTGGTTTGCCTGCGCGTTGCATCGGAATTCGATCTGTCATATAGGTGACCTGCGCAGATGTGAGCTGATCAAGTATCTGAGTGTGTACTACTGCCGGGGCAACTGCATTGACACAGACACCGCTGGTGGCGAGTTCTTTCCCAAGTGACTTCGTAAAGGCAATCACTCCAGCTTTCGCTACGGAATACGGTGACATGCGCGGGTTACCTTCTTTGCCCGCGATCGACGCCATGTTAACGATTCGTCCATAAGAGTGGCTGCGCATGTATGGGATGACGGCCCGACAGAAATTAAATACACCCGTTAAATTGACGGCGATGTTGCGCTCCCAATCTTCATCTGTCTGCTCCCACGCGAAGGCTGCTGGGCCGGCGATGCCTGCGTTGTTCACCAGGATGTCTATCCGTCCGGTCCGCTCGAGGATCAGCTCGACCGCGCGACGAACCGAGGACGCGTCAGCGACATTAGCGTCAATGGCAAATGCCCCATTGGGTAGAGCAGAAGCGACGTGTTGAGCACCTGCCATATTCAGGTCGACGACGGCGATCGTAGCTCCAGCAGCGGCAAGCCGGATTGCGATTGCCTCCCCGATACCCGTGGCAGCTCCTGTCACAATGGCAGTTTGTCCTTCTAAATTGAACATTTCCGCGCAACGGTTGCTTCGTTCGCTGCGGGTGCCCGTTACATTTTTTTCCAGCATCTACCCATCCTCTCAGACTGCATAACTTCATCGGCCACCCGCCAGTGGATTAAGTATCAAACTTCTCCCCGATACTTATCTTTCGTTTGGAGATCATTCTCCGAAGGCAGTGATTTGCGATGCGAAGCTCAGGCGGATTATATGGAGGCAAATTATCAAAGTCAATAATAGTGAAACGAGATAACGATTTATGTAATATTTTCCATTTAATGGCTTGACAGTCCGAGAGCGCGAAAGGTATTACATTACAGCAGCATTGGAGAGACATTATGGCGCTTCCTCAAGTGGACCGTAGAACCATGTTGAAGGCACTCGGATCTGTTGCTGCGGAGGTAGCGCTTTCGAACGTGGGATTTGCCAAGGGGCCCTTAAACTCCAGGCCAAAACCTTTGCGTGGCCTTTTCCCAATCGGCCAAACTCCATTTACTGAAGATAATAAGCTTGACGTCGGCTGCCTTGGCGCCGAGGTGAACTTCTGCAACCGCGCAGGCGTCCATGGCTTCATCTGGCCACAGATCGCAAGCGGATGGTCGACCTTATCGTCGAATGAGCGTTTTGCTGGAGCAGAGGCAATTCTCTCGGCTGGCAAAAGCGGCAAGACCGCACTTGTGATCGGGGTGCAGACCGAAGGGAATGACCTGTCGGGCGCAGTGGCTTACGCAAAACATGCTGCAAGGAATGGAGCGGATGGGATCTGTTCTCTTCCTCCTCAGGGGGACAATGCTACGGTGCTGGATTATTACAAGACGATTGGAAAAGCGACGGATCTTCCTCTCTTCGTTCAAACGAAAGGGGACATGCCCGTTGATTTCGTGGTCCAAATGTTTCGAGCTGTTCCCACGATGCGGGTGGTTAAAGATGAAGCCGGAGACCCCCTGGCGCGCATAACCGAGATTCGAGAAAAGACTGGCGACAAGCTTGCCGTATTTGCTGGAAACGGAGTTCGCGTCATGATCGAAGAGATGAGGCTTGGCTTTTCCGGATATTGTCCGGTTGTGGGTCTTTCGGATCTTTATGAGCAAGCATTCGACCTTTATGAGGCGGGAAAACAGCGCGAGGCATTCGACATGTTTGGCAGGATCCTGGCATTCGATTCGATTCCTCATGCCAATCAATATTTGCTGGTAGCGCGAGGAATCTTCAAGGAGACCACCAAATCCCGTCCGACGCCTGGAATGGGAGAGGCTCCGGGCAAAAAACAACCACCACTTAATGAAGCTGGCAAGAAGGTGATCCGCGACGCCCTTGATACCTATCTCAAGCCGTACTTGCGCGGTTGAGTTGAGCATTGGGTTAAAAGAGAATCGCATGCCGACCCCATTCGTACCCGCCTTTGCATGAAGTAGCTTTACAAGGAATCTTTTGAGGCGACTCCCTATGGATTGCGGGCTGTCGCTGGAGCAAGGAACTCAATTGCGTGATCTCCGTATGTTTTCGACGCTGCCTTTTTTGCGGCTACTTGCATTGACGATTGCTCTTGGTTTCGCGGGACCCCTTGTCTGGTCGCAGGGCGCATACGATTTGCAACAGCAGCGGCAGGACCGCCAGGCGCAGGAGCCACCAAAGCAATTTGTGCAAACTTGTACGCTGTGTCATGGCGGAGATGCAAAGGGCACCGATCGTGCGCCATCCCTCGTCAATAATGCCGATCTCCGGAGTATGCCAGACAGTGCCATTTCCGACATTATCCGAAAGGGAAAAGGGGGAATGCCTGCGTTTCTCTTGTCCCCCGCGGAGATTGAGACGCTAACCCGTTATGTTCGGTCCCTTAACGCGACAAATTTGGAGACTACTGCTGCGGGCAACGCGAAGGCCGGTGAGAGCATTTTTTTTGGCAGCGGGCAGTGTTCCACCTGTCATATTGCGCGAGGCAGCGGAATCTCGCGTGGGCCGGATCTTTCAAGTGTTGCCAAACGACTGACAATTGCAGAAATGACGCAGTCACTGGTTGATCCAGGCGCGCATATCGCTACCGGCTATAGCATGGCATCGGTAACACTGAAAAATGGGAGTACGTTGCGAGGGTTTATCCGTGCGCAGGGCAGCCACGACCTGGTGTTGCAGGCGAGCGACGGCAAATTACACCTGCTTCTAAAGAGCGAGTATCGCGATTTGATACCGGACAAACTTTCAGCTATGCCGGCCTTTCAGGGAACGAAAGATCAGCAGCGTGACCTCATCGCCTTCCTGAGTCGTCTTAATGGAATTGAAACAGGGCCGCTTCCCGAATCTCAGGCGGCAGTCACCCAGGAGGATATCGACCGGATTTCCCATCCGAGGGAAGGTGATTGGCCAACCTACAACGGCACCCTCGATGGGAACCGCCATAGCAATCTCAATCAAGTGAACCTGAAGAACGTTTCGAAGCTACATTTGCAGTGGACCTACTCGATTCCGTTCTTCGGTCTGGAGACGACGCCGGTCGTTGTGGACGGTGTGATGTACGTGACAGGGAACAACCAGGTATATGCGTTGAGCGGTAGAACCGGGCGTGAGATCTGGCGATACGAACGTCCCAAAAGTGAAAGAGCAACGATTTCGTCGGATGCCGCAATAGGCGTCAATCGCGGAGTAGCGGTGTTAGGAGAACGCGTTTTCTATCTAACCGACGATGCGCATTTGCTTGCATTGGACCGACTGACTGGCGCTCTGCTCTGGGATGTGTATACGCCGGAGGAGACGCAGCGCTACGGTGGTACCTCCGCTCCGCTCGTTGTGGGGAACCTTGTTATCACGGGAGTAAGCGGGGCCGACGACGGGATTCGAGGCTTTATCGCCGCTTACAAGGCG
>Ga0207678_10000410_pt1 | contig 38766 bp, 35 predicted proteins | sample KBSC63metaG_FD_184319 | JGI IMG/M metagenome (GOLD analysis project Ga0207678, IMG submission 184319) | Corn rhizosphere microbial communities from Kellogg Biological Station, Michigan, USA - KBS C6-3 metaG (SPAdes) (version 2) | ecosystem: Host-associated > Plants > Roots > Rhizosphere > Soil ... | reverse complement strand
CGACGGCGTTCACGTCGCCGCTGCCGGAGAGGGCACAATAGGCGGGCGGCAATGTGATCGCGTCACCATTGTTGGGCCGAGCAGCGACAAGTGGGAAGCCTGGTTGGAAAAAAGCGACGTCCCGCTGCTGTGCAAACTTGTCAATTATGGCGATACTGTCCAGACCAACGTATTTAAATGGAAGTCGAGCCCGGTCTTTTCTCCGGAGACGTTTGTATTTTCCCCACCGCAGGGCAGCACAAAGGTTGATGTTGGCAGCTTGGGTTTGTCGCCCCCCGAGTGAGTTGGTTCGAAGTCAAACCATCGCGGCATTGCCGCAGTAAGCCGGGCCGCGAGAGCTTGAACCTCGCCAGGTTGCGCGCCGCTATGGGCAGAGGCGCCAGGCAGCGCGGCGCGTCTCTCATCTGACGGCACCGTGGATCCGCCTGCCAACGGAAGCCATTTCGATCCGCCCCCTTGGCCCTCTCGGTTCTGACGTTGATGTGCGTTATGAACGTCACGCTCGTCGCGCTCATGACCGGACCTTGCATCGCGGCATCGTATTTGATAGTCGAAAAATCATGCGACACCAAACACATAGGTTCTGCATCGCGCCGATGATGGACTGGACCGATCGGCATTGCCGGGCTTTTCACCGTCAGCTGACGAAACACGCCCTGCTTTATACCGAGATGGTTACGGCGGATGCTGTCATTCGGGGCGACCGCGAGCATCTCATCGGCTTCTCTGAGCATGAGCACCCGATCGCATTGCAGCTTGGCGGTTCCGATCCCATCAAACTCGCCGAGGCCGCCAAGATTGGTGCCGATTTCGGCTATGACGAAATCAATCTCAATATCGGTTGTCCGTCTGATCGTGTTCAGGAAGGTCGCTTCGGCGCTTGCTTGATGGCGGAGCCTCAGCTCGTTGCAGATTGCGTTGGGGCGATGAGGGTCAGCCAACCTGTCGCCGTCACGGTCAAGTGCCGCATCGGCATCGACGATCAGGATGATGAAGCAGATTTGCAGCGTTTCATCGATATCGTCGCCGCGGCCGGTTGCACGACATTTGTCGTGCATGCGCGCAAGGCGTGGCTCAAGGGCTTGTCGCCGAAAGAGAACCGGGAAGTTCCGCCCATCGATTACGGGCGAGTCTATCGCCTGAAAGCGGCGCGGCCTGAACTGGAAATCGTGTTGAATGGCGGCATCGAAACCGTCGGCGCCGCGCAGGCTCATCTCGACCACGTCGATGGCGTCATGCTCGGCCGGGCCGCGTATCAGAATCCGTTCGTTTTAGCGGACGTCGATCGCATCATATTCGGCGACGCCCGCGATGCCCCGACGCGCACCGAGGTTCTCGAGGCTCTCATAACTTACGCGGAACATCACCTCGAGAAGGGCGGCCGGCTTTCGAATATCACACGGCACGTGCTCGGACTTTATCATGGGCAACCGCGCGGCAAGGTCTTCCGCCGCTTCCTCAGCGAACAGGCCACGCGCTCCGGGGCCGGCGTCGAGGTTTTGCGTGAGGCAATCGAACTCGTCGAAAGTAGGCTCAACCGACATGATCAATCGCGCGCGGCTTGAGGCAGCTTGATGTTCGGCGAGATGTCGCCCGAAACCCTCGCCGGATTGCTTCTGCTGCTTGCGGCAGCCGGGCTCCTCGCGGGGTTTCTTTCGGGTCTTCTCGGCATCGGCGGCGGCGGTGTTCTCGTGCCAGTGCTTTACGAAGTGTTCGGCGCTGCCGGCGTTCCTGAAGACGTCCGCATGCACGTGACGCTTGGGACGACGCTCGGCGTCATTGCTCCGACCGTTCTCCGATCGTTTGTGGCGTTTCGCGCCCGCGGCTCCATTGATATGGACGTCGTCAGGCGGCTGGGGCCGTGGGTTTTTCTCGGCGTCACGCTTGGCGTTCTGATCGCCGGCAGCGCCAGCAGCGTCGCGCTGCGGTGGGTATGGGTCGTCTTCGGAACGTGCCTCACGATCAAAATGGCGCTCGGCCGCGACGATTGGCAGATATCCGACACCTTGCCGCGTCCACCGTGGCTCGAGGCCGGCGGTTTTCTCATCGGCGTCATTTCAACCCTGATGGGAATCGGCGGCGCGACCTTCATGGTGCCGCTGATGACGCTCCACGGCCGGCCGCTGCTGCAAGCCGTCGCCACCGCGACCGGTATCGGCCCGATCATCGCGATCCCAGGTATTATCGGCTACGTCATATCGGGCTGGGGCGTGCCGGGCCTACCGCCGCTGTCGCTCGGCTACGTCAACCTCGGCGCCTGCCTGATTGCACCGCTCGCCGTCTTCGCCGCACCCTACGGCGTTCGAATGGCTCACGGCATCTCGAAGCGCGCCCTTGAACTGGCGTTCGCCGCCTTCATCGCCTGCGTCGTTGCGCGGTTTCTGTGGACGCTCTTAGCTTGATTTACGCCGGCGGCCGGCTCCACGGAGTGGAGTCACCGGCGCCAAGCTAAACCGCGATCTTTTGATTGTACTCGCCGACCTCGGGAAAACGCGACAGCTGTTGATCGAGGTCCTTGAAAATGGCCTTCATGTTGGCTTCCGACGTCGGGCTTTCGACGACGACGACCAGTTCCGGCTTGTTCGATGAGGCCCTGACGAGGCCCCAGGTCCCATCCTCGAGCATCACGCGAACGCCATTGACGGTAATCAAGTCGCGGATAGCCTGTCCCGCAATGCGCCCGCCGGATTCTTTCTGACGCTTGTAATGTTCGGTGACACGATCGACGACGTCATACTTCTTCTCGTCGTCGCAATGCGGCGACATCGTCGGCGAGCTCCAGGTTTTCGGCAGGGCATCGCGAAGATCGGCGACAGACTTGCCCGGATTGCGGTCGAGCATATCGCAGACGGCGAGGGCGGAAACGAGCCCGTCGTCGTAACCGCGTCCGAGCGGCGCGTTGAAGAAGAAGTGACCGGATTTTTCGAAGCCGACGAGAGTCTTGTTCTCGAAATTAAAGCGCTTGATGTAGCTGTGGCCGGTCTTCCAGTAAGTCGTCGTCGCGCCATTGGCGACGAGCACGGGATCGGTCGTAAAGAGGCCCGTTGATTTCACATCGACGACGAATTTCGCATTCTTGTGAAGCGAAGATATATCGCGTGCGAGCATGACGCCGACCTTGTCGGCGAATATTTCATGCCCGTCGTTCGCGACCACGCCGCAGCGGTCGCCGTCTCCATCGAATGCGAGGCCGACATCGGCACCGGTTTCGAGCACCTTCGCCGATACCGCGTTCAGCATCTTCATGTCTTCGGGATTGGGATTGTGGTTCGGGAAGGAATGGTCGAGGTCTGCATTGAGCGGGATGACCTCGCAGCCGACGGCGGCGAGTACTTGCGGCGCGAACGCACCGGCCGTGCCGTTCCCACAGGCCGCTACAACCTTCAGGCGGCGCTTCAGCTTCGGCCGGGCGGTCAACGATGCGATGTAGCGCTCGGCCATGTCGGGCACATAGATATAGCGTCCGCCAGCTTTCACATCGAAGTTGCCGTCGAGAACAATTTTCTTCAGCTCCAGCATGTCGTCGGGCCCGAACGTCAGCGGACGCGAAAGACCCATCTTGATGCCAGTCCAACCATTGTCGTTATGGCTGGCGGTTACCATCGCCACGCCTTCGACGTCGAGGTCGAACTGCGCGAAGTAGGCCATCGGCGACAGGGCCAGGCCGATGTCGTGAACCTCGCAGCCGCCGGCCAGCAGCCCGGTCATCAAGGCCTGTTTCACGGCGGCGGAATACCAGCGGTAGTCATGGCCGACGACGATGCGTTTTGGCACGCCGCGACGCGCAAAGAGCGCGGCCATGCCAAGGCCGACGGCATTGAGCCCCATCAGGTTGATTTCGTCGGGAAAGAGCCAGCGCGCGTCATATTCGCGAAACCCCGTCGGCTTGACGAGCGGCAGGCGCTCGAAGTCGGCCGTGTTCGGCTTTAAGTCGGCGCGGGGCTTCGGCAGCATGAAAGTTCCTCCTTGAGCGTCGCTTTTTAAGCTACCGCAGGCAGCTTGCGCGGCCAACGTCCGCTTTCAAAGTGCGGACGTATCGGCAATCTTATGGCGGAAACGCGAATGGCTACTCTTGCAGTACCAGCATCCCGGCGCGCATTTCGACGCGGGTAAGCCGTTTCAAGAACGACATGCCGAGTAGTGTGCGTTCCGACGCACCCCGCGCCGAGACGACGGCGGGTACGTTGCGCACCGTGATGTCGCCGATGCTGATGCGCGAAATGGTGACGGGGGCCACCCGCGTCGAGCCGTTGGCCGTCTGAGCCAGACCCGTGAAGTCTGAGGGTTTGACGTAAAGGCCGACGCTTGCCGCATCCTCATAGGTCAGCGCCACGAGAGATGCGCCGGTGTCCACCATGACGTCGATGGAACGGCCGTCGATGTCGGCCTGCGTCTGGAAGTGCCCGTAAGCTCCGGCGGCAATCGAAACGCTGCCGGACGGGCCGGCGTCTTCTTTCACCTCGTCAAATGCCGGATCGTTGATTTTTGCCGGCCGACTTGCGCGCGACAATCCGGTTGCGCCGATCGTGTACTCTGCGACGGACGTAAATATGCCTGGATGGCTGAGCGAATAGGCAAGGCCAGCGGCGCCGGCGGCTGCCAATGCGACGGACGCAAAAAGACTGATGGTCGCCGAAGACATCTCGCTACTGGATCCCGAGAAAGGCGGCACCGGTGACGGGCGTCGCCGCTCTTACTGCCGGAGCGTCACGAAATCCCCGGTAACGGCATAAGACCGCAAACGTCTTAAAAAACTCATACCGAGCAAGCTTTCGTTAAGAGTTCCCGGTTTTGCGACGAGGGCTTCAACATCGTCAATCACAAGTGGACCGACGCGCAGGGATTTTAAGCGAGTGGTCGCCAAATAGCTCGTGCCGTTTGCGGTCTTCAGTGCCGTATCGAACGACAGATTCCTTATGTCGATGCCGGCCCTCTCGGCGTCCGACTGGCGCAGCACGACGGTCGCCGCGCCGCTGTCGATCAGCATCGGTATGGCCTCTCCGTTCACCTCGGAATTTGCGACGAAAGCTCCATCGGCGTCCCGACGGATGCGCACGGATGCGGGTCCGTTGCGCGCCAGCGCATCGGTCTCATTACCGAGACTTGAGGACGAAAGAAAATTGGCGACGAGAGCCGGTGGATCGGTGCGCAGAATCTCCACGCCGAACCCAACCACAGCAATGGCTGCGACCAGCATCAGTAAGCGGCCGAAGCGGCGGTCGTCGCTGCCGCGATGAAGCGTTGCCAGATAAAGTATGATCAGCGCTCCGATTACGGCGGCGGCAATCGGCCACCCGGTCAACGCCTCGATGTTGACGCTGCCCGCCTCGACGGCAAACAGAAGTCCGCCGAAGATCGCGATGACGAGTAGCAGTAAAAAGATCATCGTCACCCTTTGCTAACGTGAACCGGCGGAGCGGTAGGGCGTATCCGAGCCATAAACGGAGGGGGTTCGCATCCGCGGCTGGCGCGTCGGGCGCGGTGCGGGGTCGCGGTGGCGCTCCTGACCTAGCGGCTGCAGAGGTGCAATGGGATTGAGGACACGCTGCCGCGGCAGCGTCACCGTCACCTCCGTGCCCTTGCGCAACTCCGACTTGAGATCGAACGTGCCGCCTTGCAGGTGGATGAGATTTTGCACGATCGGCAATCCGAGGCCGGTGCCGCCCTCCGCCGACTCGTGTGCCAGCGATCCTTGCCCGAAAGCCTGCAGCACCCGCGGAATTTCGTCTTTCGGAATGCCAGGGCCATTGTCGGCGACGGTCATGAATTGTCCGCCGTCGAGAGTATGTCCGACGATGAGCGTGATGCGGCCGCCCTTCGGCGTGAATTTGAGCGCATTCGACAAGAGGTTCAGGCAGATCTGGCGCATCGCGCGCTGGTCGGCCCAAACGTATGGCAGATCCGGGGCGAAGTCTTCGACGATCTGAAGCGCCTTGGCGTCGGCTTTGATTTTGACGAGACGCTGGCACTCTTCGGCAATGTCCGTAAGGCTGACCGTCTCTTCATGTAAGTCGTAGCGTCCGGCCTCGATGCGCGACAGATCCAAAATCTCGTTGATGATGCACAGCAGATGGTCGCCGCTCGTGTAGATGTTTTGAGCGTATTCGCGATACGTTTCGCTGCCTATCGGGCCAAGCAGCTGCTTTTCCATCACCTCGGAAAAACCCATGATGGCGTTGAGCGGCGTTCTGAGTTCGTGGCTCATCGTTGCGAGAAAGCGGGATTTGGCCTTGTTCGCAGCTTCGGCACGCCGGCGCGCTTCGTCCGAAATAGCCGTTGCTTCCTCAAGCTCCGAGATCAGGTTGTCCTTTTCGGCGCGATATTCGACCATCGCGAGCGCGGTCGAATGCAGGCCGCGGGCGAGATAGACGAAGAAGACGTGGATGCCAATCGCCATCGACGCGAGCGCGAAATAAAACGGATCGCCGAGCGTGAAGAGCCGCCCCGCCACCGCAATCGTCATCGGTACTGTGCCGGCGAGGAAGACGCGCGGCAGGGTCGAGGCAAACGTCATGCGTATGGCGAGCACGACCATCAGTGTCGCAAAGATAAAGACGTGCGATGAAAATGTCGCCGGCGTGGCATGCACCGGGGTCATCGTCATGCCGATGAGTGCGAAGGCGGCTAGCGCGAAGCCGTTACCTAGCTCGATCCTGATGAAGTGGCGCCGCCATTGACCGACGTTGACGTCCGAACGCGGGATCGAGAGCAGGCGGCGGCATTGGTCGAGCATGTAGACGCGGGCGATCGAAACGATCGCGATCCACATCGTGGCTTCGATGAAGGAAGCCCAGAACATCGACGCGATGTAGAAGATGAAGCAGAGCGCGGGCATGGCGAAGGGCGCGCTCGTCTCGTTGCGCGCAAACATCGTCAGCAGTTCGTATTCGAATTCCGGTTTGTGGGTCGTGCCGTGGGTCAACCGGTCGCGATAGGATTTGAGCTCGTCATCGGGACGGCTCCGGCCTGGTGGCCTGAGCGCCCGTTTGACAGCCGATCCGACGCTGTCGGCGTTATCGTCCATACCGCGTGCCGTTATCCCGTCGATTAAGTCTCGCCGATGCAAAGCGAAACGCCTGGGGTAAAGTGGCCGCAATTCGTTAAGGCAAGGCTTAAGACTGCTCTCATTTTCAAAAAAAGTGCGAGATGCAACTTGTGCCTTGCGGCCCCGGACGCTCGAAAACCGCCACTCGGCAGGCGGCGCCCCGAGGGCGTGAGATACACGCCTGCAACCCCGTGAGGTAAGAGACGTATGCGGATTATCGAAACGCGAAGGGCCCCTAATCCAAGGCGCGTCGGCATATTTCTCGCTGAAAAAGGCCTCGAGGTTGCGCGTGAGGAGCGTGACGTGATGGCCGGCGATTTGAAATGCGATGACTTTGCCGCGCTCAATCCCTGGCAGCGGGTGCCGATCCTGGTGCTCGACGACGGCCGGGTCATCGCAGAATCCGTCGCGATTTGCCGCTACTTCGAGGAACGGTGTCCCGAGCCTCCGCTTTTCGGCACCGGCAGCGTGGGCAAGGCCGAAGTCGAGATGTGGAACAGACGTATGGAATTCGGCCTTTTTGGCGCGGTTGCCAGCTTTTTTAGGCACCTGCATCCCAAGATGGCGCATCTCGAGGTACCGCAAGTCGAGGCGTGGGGACAAATCAATAAGGACAAACTCAACGTCGAACTGGCTCGGCTCGATCGCCGGCTGGCTGAAAGCCGGTTTATTTCAGGTCCAAACTATTCGATCGCCGACATTACGGCGCTCGTCGCCGTCGATTTCATGAAGCCGGCCGGCCTCGGCAAGCCCGATGCGTTCGGTAACGTCATACGGTGGCACCGCGAGGTTTCGGCCCGGCCTAGCGCGGCGGCCGGAAGGCGATGAGGCTCTGCGCGGCGGCTTTCAGCCCCGTCGGCGCACCTCTCGGCGACAAAGCCGGCTTATTACCGGGATTCTACGATCACCGAAAAAAAATACTAAATATTCGGTTGACAGTCGCAAATTAGAAAATATCATTTTCGAAAACGGCGATTTGTGTAAAATCATGTTTTCACTTTAGAGAGCAATATTATGTTGGATGAGATGGACATTAAAATCCTGCGCCTCTTGCAGCAGGATTGTACCCGGCCTGTCGCGGACATCGGCAAGGAAGTCGGGCTTTCGACGACGCCGTGCTGGCGACGTGTGCAAAAGCTAGAAGAGTCCGGCGTCATTCAGCGCCGCGTGGCGATCCTCGATGCCCAGCAGGTCAACGCCGGAGTCACGATCTTTGTGTCCATAAAGACGGACAAGCATTCGCTGGCGTGGCTCGAAAAATTTCATAGCGTCGTCGCCGACTTTCCGGAAGTCGTCGAGTTCTACCGCATGTCCGGCGAGATCGATTACCTGCTGCGCGTCGCGGTACCCGATATCGCTGCATACGACGCCTTCTACAAAAAGCTGATCGCGCGCATCGACATCGCCAAGGTGTCGTCGGCTTTCGCGATGGAGCAGATCAAATACACGACGGCGCTGCCGTTGCAGTTCGCTATTCCTGCGGGCACCACCAAGCACGAAAGGGCGGAAGCCTGAGAGCCCGCAACTCAGGTGGTCGACCTGCGCTTCAGGCGAGCAATGAGGCTCGACGTATCCCAGCGATTACCGCCGCGCGCCTGCACCTCGCCATAGAAGTCGTTGATCAGCCGCGCGACCGTCAGATCAGCGCCGTTCGAAGCGGCCTCATCGAGACAAATGCCCAAGTCCTTACGCATCCAACCCACGGCGAAACCGAAGTCGAACTCGCGGGCGTGCATGGTCCGCCAGCGGTTTTCCATTTGCCACGATTGCGCGGCGCCCTTCGAGATTGTCGCGATCAACGCCTCGATGTCGAGGCCGGCACATTCCCCGAAGTGGATCGCTTCGGCGAGGCCCTGAATAACGCCGGCGACGGCAATCTGATTGGCCATTTTCGCCAGCTGACCCGATCCCGCCGGACCCATGCGGCGAATGCTGCGCGCATAGCTTTTGATCAACGGCTCGGCATGAGCGAAGGCGGTTACATCGCCGCCCGCCATCACGGTAAGAGAGCCGGCTTCGGCTCCCGCCTGACCACCTGACACGGGGCAATCGAGAAAATGTAACCCGTGCTGGCTCGCGGCCGCCGCAAGCTCACGGGCAACGTTTGCGGAGGTGGTCGTATGATCGATGAAGACGGCGCCGGGCCGCATCGCTGCGAAGGCTCCGGCTGGCCCCATCGTGATGCTTCGCACGTCATCGTCGTTACCGACGCAGGCGAACACGGCATCGCAATCGCGTGCAGCTTCAGCCGGCGTGGCCGCCGTTTTACCGCCGAATTTGGCGCACCATGCCTCGGCCTTGGCTGGCGAGCGATTGTAAACGACGACACTGTTGCCGCCGCGGACTTTGAGGTGACCGGCCATCGGATAGCCCATAACGCCAAGACCGAGCCACGCCACGTTCGCCATCTCGCGAATTTCCTTCAATCGGTATTGGATAAGGCCGAGAGAACCGCGCCGCTTATACATGGCTTGCGGCGCTCTTTTACTGCGGCCAAAAGAACAAGCCGAGAGCAGTGGCGACCGGCTCTCGGCAAACGCGTCATTCAATTCTGATTGGATCAGTCCGGCGGCCCTCGGAAGCTTGTGCCGACCTCCACGTCGACATCGATACTCGGGCTCGCCTCTTCGACGTAGATTTCGCCGTCGTCAGGGTCTTCGACCGCGGCACGCCGGTAACCGTAACCGTAGCGCATGTCATCATCCTCATCGACTTCTTCGGAAGGACGGATGGAATAGTCGCGGTAAGCATAGCCACGGTGATATTCGGTGTAGCTGCTGTAATTCTCGCCGTCCAAGTCGGCAGCGTTGGCAATCGTCGGTGCCGCGCCGGCGAAGATCGCCGTCGTGGCAAAGGCGGTTATCAGTGGCAGACGGAACATGAAATATCTCCGTGAAATTGATATTGTCGCACGGCGCATTCGAATGCACCGCGCATAGGTAACCGTGGCGGCCACCTAAAGTTCACACTCCGAGCCACGCTTGAGTATGCGGTTCTTTCCCATGTCATGCTCGGGCGGTCTGCGACCGTTCGAACTATGCTATGCAACGCGGGAATTCATAGAACGTCAGGTGCCGCCAAAGATGTCAAAAATGGAAACGCCCGCCGCTCTCGCGCCGCTTGCCGTGACATACGGCGACATCGTTCGGGCTTCCGCGGCAATCCGCGGCGCTGTGCTAAAGACGCGCTTCGAGCCAAGCCGCACGTTGAGCGAACTCTTCGGCGCCGAGATTTGGCTGAAATTCGAAAATCAGCAGTTCACCGCCTCCTACAAGGAGCGTGGCGCGCTGAACAAACTGCTGTCGCTCCCCGATGCCGAGAAAGCCAACGGCGTCATCGCGATGTCGGCGGGCAATCATGCGCAGGGCGTCGCTTATCATGCACATCGGCTCGCCATTCCGGCAACGATCGTGATGCCCGCGTCGACGCCGACGATCAAAGTTGAAAATACGCGCAGTCACGGAGCCAACGTGATCCTCGAAGGCCAGTGCCTAGAGGATGCCTTCGACTTTGCTGTCCGCTATGGCGCCGAACACCACATGACGTTCGTTCACCCTTTCAATGACGCTCAGGTCATTGCCGGGCAGGGCACGGTCGCGCTCGAAATGCTGGAGACGGCCCCCGATCTCGATCTGCTTATCGTGCCGATCGGTGGCGGCGGGTTGATTTCGGGGATGGCCGTCGCCGCCAAAGCAATCAATCCCAAGATCAAGGTAATAGGCGTCGAAGCTCAGCTCTATCCGTCGATGCTGAATGCCGTGAAACACGCGTCCCTCCCGGTCGGCGGCGACACGCTGGCTGAGGGCATCGCGGTCACGTCGCCGGGGGATCTCACCCAGCCCATCATCGAAGCACTTGTCGACGATATCCTGCTCGTTTCGGAATCGAGCCTCGAACGCGCCGTGTCGCTGCTGATCACGATCGAAAAGACGGTGGTCGAAGGCGCGGGTGCAGCCGGCCTTGCGGCGCTCATCGGCAGCCACCGCCTCTACAAGGATCGCAAAATCGGGCTGGTGCTTTGCGGCGGCAATATCGATACCCGCTTGTTGGCCAGCGTTCTGACGCGAGAGCTGGCGCGCGACGGGCGCTTGTCGCGTCTTGCGATCGACATACCGGATCGTCCGGGCCAGCTCGCGAAAGTGGCCGGCTTGATCGGCGGGGCCGGCGCCAATGTCGTTGAGGTCTATCATCAGCGCGTCTTCACCGATGTGCCGGCCAAGGGTACAGAGCTCAACCTCGTCATCGAAACACGCGACCGTTCGCACCTCGAAAAGGTCGTCACCGGCCTCAGGGCGGGGGGCTACGCGGTAACGGTCAAAAGCTCCGGTGCCCCGATCTGATTGTCACGAGGTTTCCGGGCAGGCTCAAAAAAATTGGCCTTACGCAGATTGCGCAAGGCCAAGGAGATCGGATCGGGATCGTCGGAGGGAAGTCGGATCAGGTACAGGGAAGTGCAAACACAGCCGTTACTTGGAGAGGGAAGAGCCGGCGGGCGGCACGTCAGATTGCCGCTCGATGGGATGCGCTACCGCTAGTGTGCCGAGCAGGATCGCGCCCGTCACCAGAAAGCAAACTGCCATGCCAGCCCACGTCAGCCTGTCGGCCCGTGCATTCTGGTAACTGGCAACCTTGAGATCCATTACCGGTAGTCCGTGTTCAAGCCATTGAAGTAAGTTTCTTGTAACCGACTTCGACGTCATCGTCGATTTTGAAGTCTCGCCATAACTAATGTGGACGTCGTCGGTTTAACGAAATCTTCACAACCATTAACGGGCCGCAGAAAAGTTCCCGTCACGCGGCGACGCCTATGCCCTTCAGCCTGCTGAATTCCAGATCGACGAGGGATTTATAGGCGCCGGCCTTCCTGAGCAGGTTGTCGGGCCTGCCGTCCTGCACGACCTGTCCGTTCTGGACGACGATGATCCGGTCGAAACTTCTGAGCGTCGACAGTCGGTGAGCAATCGCAATAACGGTTCTGCCGTTCATCAACGTCGTCAATGCTTCGCGGATCAATTCTTCCGAGTGAGAGTCGAGCGCCGATGTCGCCTCATCGAGCAACAGGATCGGCGCGTCCTTCAGGAATGCGCGCGCAATCGCGATCCGCTGCCTCTGACCGCCGGAGAGCTTCGCGCCGCGATCGCCGACGATCGTGTCGAGCCCTTGCGGTAGCTGCTTGATGAACCCAAGGCAGCGCGCCATCTCGGCGGCATTCCACACGTCATCGTCGCTGGCGCTGGGGCGGCCGTAGCATATGTTCTCCCGCAACGTTCGGTGAAAGAGGGTTACGTCTTGTGGGACGACCGCAATGGCCTTGCGCAACGTGTCCTCGGTCACATCGGTGCTATCCTGGCCGTCGATCAAAATCGCCCCGGATTGCGCGTCATAAAACCGTTGCATCAAAGAAAAGATCGTCGATTTCCCGGCCCCGGACGGTCCGACGATTCCAACCCGAGCACCAGGTTCTATCTTGAAGTTCAACGATGTGAGAACTTGCCCGCCGGTCGGGTATGCAAAGCCGACGTCGCGGAATTCGACGGCGCCGCGCGTGGCAACGAGCCTGCGCGCGCGCGGATGTTCGACGAGTTCATGCGGAACCAGAAGCGTGCGAAGCGCTTCGGAAAGACGCGACCAATGTTGAGTGACATCGACCAAGGCGACGGCCAGGTCGCGCGTCGCAGAAAGGATCGAAAGACCGAGTGTACAGACGAGCACGACGTCGCCTGCCGTCGCATGTCCAGCCTGCCAAAGTGAAATCGCCCAACCAAGAATGGCGGTCGTCAATAGCGCTGTGGTCGCCGCATGAAAAATTCGAAGACGCTCCAGAAAATACAAGCTCCGCTTGCGGGCTCGCATTTCCTTGTTGATGACGCCGGCGAGCCGCAGATGCTCGCTTCTGAGACGCCCGAAAGCCTTCACCAAAGACATATTGGAAACGACGTCGATCATGTCGCCATCGACGTTTGCAGCATTGCTGGCGTAAGCGTGGTGGAGTGGTGTACCGCCGGTAGCCCAGCGGAACATGACGAAAACGACGACAGCCACTACCGCCGTCAAGCTCAGCGCCATCGGGATGCTGACGGTCGCAAGATAGAGGATAGCAACGAAAGTAGCGATCAGCGGCGGCATTACATTGAATGTCACCATGTTCTCGGCCGTGTAGAGCGCGTTTGCCGTAGAGGTAATTCTGCTGGTCAAGGCTCCTGCCGATCGGGCGCTGAAGAAGCTCGGAGCATGGCCCGTCAGGTGCCTGAAAAGCTTGCGGCGCACGCTGCCTGAAACATTGACGAACGTCGAATGTCCGACCCACGCGGCGAGCCGCCAGAACATGTTGTCTGCCGCAATCAGCGTGATCAGGATCGCGAATGCAGTCCAAACGCTTGCGTGACGCGCCGGGTCCGACAGTGCGTCGACCAGATATTTGACACCGTATTGGGTCGAGACCGAGCAGATCACCGCTCCGACAACGGCCAGAGCAATCGTGACATGGCTCCAAAAATAACCTCCGAGTATTTTACGAATGAAGCGGTAGGGGTGATCTGAAAATATCGACAGGTCGCTCATGCATCCATCCCGTCATCTGCGCAAATCGATCTGGGACGGTAACTAATGGTTCCGACATCGGTTCGCTCGGCCCGTGACGCGATTCGTCGCGCCCGTATCTGCTCGTAAATGTGCATTCCCCATGGGATTTTTGGCGCCCACGTGGACAAAGTTTAAGCAAGCCTGCGAACCAGGAAGGCACATCGCCAGCAGTGCCGTGGGATTATGACCTTTCGCCCCGGCCTTCGACCCGTCCATGCGGCCTAGGCTTGCCGGTGAAGCGCCAGTATGGTGCCGCCGGTCCACCGCGAAGACGCCGGGGACTGCGGACAAAGCTGGGGCATGGAACGAACTTGCGGCGCGGCATTACGACACGAAGAGTGAGGCTCGGATGCGCGGCACTTTTCGGGCTCGCGTGGTTAAGCATCGCTCACGTCAGCCGTGCCGCCGAACCATCCGGCGCTCCCGCTGCCGCAATGTCACAAACTGTTGAAGCCACGACTGTGCCGCCGCGACCCGAAGAGCCGCGGGCCGCGAGGGCCTACACTGTCTTCGAGACGTATTGCGCCCGTTGTCACCAAACGGGCCGCCTCGAGAGACCACTGGCCTCGGGAGGTCTTTCCAATATCCTGTCCATCGACGAGGTGGCGCGCGATCCTGTACTTGTGAGGCCCGGTCTACCCGATGCCTCGCGCCTCTATGATGTACTGGAAACGCGCCACTCTCCGCTCGACGTTTTTTCGGGCTCGGTCGGCGGTTCCGAGCCCGGATCGGACGATATCGAAAGCGTCCGTGGCTGGATCAGAGACCTGAAGCCTGCCGCGCAAGCCTGTTCGCCGCGCCAGCCGGTGCGACCGGCCGATGTCGAGAAGATGATGCGCGATGCGCAGCATCTCGAGCGCGATCAAGGCCCGGACGTGCGCTTTATTTCGCTGGTGCATCTCTACAATGCGTGCGCCACGCCGCAGGAAATGACGGCTTACGCACAAGCACTGAACAAGCTGATGAACAGCCTCTCGTGGGCGGCGGAGCCGGTGAAGCTGACGCCGCTGGATGCCGCCGGCACGGTGCTTTCGTTCCGCCTTGCGCAGTTCGGTTGGGATGCCCAACGCTGGGATTTGATCGAGCGGGCATACCCGCCGGCGCTCATCCATGCCGTGGCCGATGATGTGGCGCACATTGCCGCTACCAAAGTCGCGATCGTCAACGGCGATTGGCTGGCCTCGGCCGCTGCCGAGACGCCGCTCTATTACGACCTTCTCGGAATTCCGGGCACGCTTTCCGAGCTCGCCAAAATGAATGCAACCGACATTGATCAGAACATCAAGTCCTCGGTGGCTCGCAGGATCGCACTCCGAACAAGTGCGGTGACGCGCGCCAACCGTCTGATCGAGCGCCATCCCGGAGATCGTGGCGGCTTCTGGCTGATCTACGACTTCGCAACGAGCACGGGGCAGCAGGACATCTTCGAGCATCCGCAGGGTCCCAAATCGGCCGCGCCGGGCACCTCGCCGTTCCAGCCGGATGAGATCCGCGCCCTGTTCGCACTTCCGAATGGATTTTACGCCTTCGCGCTTTTCGATGCCGCAGGCAATCGTATCGACCGTGTTCTTCCGGGTCTCGAAAAACCGTATGCCGGCGTCGAGGCGACCGCGCTCGAACCGGTGACGAAGGCCGGCGCAAAATGCTTCGCCTGTCATACGGCGGGCCCCCTCGGCGCCAAAGACGAATTCAGGGTCGCGGCGCCGGGCGACGCAACAAGTTCTCCAAATCCCAGCCGGACAGCCGTGCTGCCGCTCTTCGCTGACGACACCGAAAACGCCTTGCTGATGATCGGAGCCGAGGATCGCTATCGCCTCGCTGCAAGATCGGTGGGCGTCGATCTCGATTTGCGGATTAGGGGCGAAGAACCGGTCTCCGGCTTGGCGCGGCGCTATCGCGAGGACGCGGATTTCGCGGCAGCCCTTGGCGAAACGGGGCTCGACCGCCAGGAGTTTTTGACGAAACTAAAGGACGCCAAGGGGGCAGCGGCGCCGCTCGCGCGACGGCTTCTGCACGGCGTCTTGCCGCGCGTCCAGCTAGAGCGGCTGTTCTCGCTGCTGAAGGGAATTGACGTACCGCGTCCGAGCGTCTCGGGAGGCTTTCTGCGCGACGTGAAGTCCGAGATCGGGCTCAGTATGTGGATCGACAAGCCGCGTCCCGTTCCGGGAGATCTGATTACGATCAAGGCCGAAGCCGACAACAATTGCTATCTGACCGTCATCAGCGTCGACGCGACAGGCGTCGCGACGGTTCTCTTTCCTAGCGATTTCCAACCCGACAATCTCGTCTCTGCCGGCCAGCCCGTGAGCATTCCAGGTGCTAATGCGCCCTTCCAGCTTAGGTACAAAGCTGAAGGAAGCGAGACGATCCTCGGGCGCTGTTCGACAAGCTCGACGCCGCCGGTCGGCATCGAGCACGATTTCGGGCAGCAGCGCTTTACGGTGCTGGGCAACTGGGAGAATTTTATCGAGGATACGCTCGTCACGGAGTCGGAATTGCGGAGCAATCCTGAGAAGGCCGAACGGGCACGCGTCGCGCAAACCGGGGCGTTGCGACGGCGACGGGAGCGCGGTGAACGTATCGAGCCGGTGCGTCCGGACGTCAGTAGTGTGAACGTGCTGCGTGACGGACGCGCCGTCCTCGTGCTCGGTCGCAGTTAGCTGTTGCGGCGCACTTCAGTTGATGCGGTCGCACTCGCCCTCAGCAGAAATCCGGTAACGATGTATAGCGCTTGGACCTCGAAAGCCTTTACAGAGGGGGGCGCGGCTCTTACATGCACGCGCCTATTGATTTGTCTCGGGTAAAGGGCCGGCGCTGCCGCGCACCAACTCCGATGGTGCTTCCCAGGAGAAACTTTCGCGATGGAGAAATTCGCAACTGCCCTCGAGATGGTGACGGACCTGAAGCCCGATGGCCCGGTCTTCGCCGCCCGTCCACACGCGGCAGGGCGCGCCGCCCGGTGGTTCATCAAGAATTTTCCGGGTGAAGTCGCTTACGCCTATAAGGCCAACAGTTCGGTCTTTCTGCTCGGCGCGCTCTACGGCGCTGGCATTACGCAATTCGACGTGGCGTCCATCGCCGAACTCGAGGATGCGGCGACCATTCCGGGCGTCAGGCTGCATTTCATGCACCCCGTCAAATCGCGTCTCGCCATTCGCAGGGCCTATTTCGATTACGACATCAAGTGCTTCGCCTTGGATACGGAGGACGAACTGCAAAAGATCGTCGAAGAGACGGAAGGCGCCAAGGATCTGGAGCTGTTCGTGCGTCTGTCTGTCTCCGCGAAGAACAGCCGGGTGCCGCTGGAACACAAGTTCGGCATTACCGGCCAGAAGGCGCAGCGGCTCCTGGTCAAGACACGCCAAGTTGCCGACGAACTCGGCATAACGTTTCACGTCGGCTCTCAGACGACGACGCCCGATGCTTACGCAATGGCGTTCGACGAAGTCAAAAAGCACATCGTCAAAGCCGGCGTCGTCGTCGATGCGATCGACATCGGCGGCGGGTTTCCGTCGCGCTATACAGATAGTGTTCCCGCTAGGCTTTCCGACTTCATCGACGTCATCAAGGCGTCAATGGCGAAGATGCCGGTGACCGAGCACTGCAGACTCATTTGCGAGCCCGGGCGGGCGCTAGTTGCGGAGGCCGAGAGCCTGATCGTCAAGGTCGACCTGCGCAAGGGCAACCAGCTCTTCATCAATGACGGCGGCTACGGCGCGCTGTTCGACGCCGCGCATCTGGGCTTTGTCTTTCCCGTCCGGCTGATCCGCGATGGCGCCGATCCGAACGAGGCGCTCGAGCCATTCGAGTTCTGGGGTCCGACGTGCGACTCGATCGACTACATGAAGGGTCCGTTCATGCTGCCGGGCTCGGTTCGCGAAGGCGATTACATCGAGATCGGCAATGTCGGCGCATATAGCCGTGCGATGGCGACACGCTTCAACGGATATGGACTGTATACGGATGTCATCTTGCAGGACGAGCCGATCTACTCGATTTACACCGAAGACCTGGAGCCCGTGGCGCGCAACGCCTAGCGCGCCAAATTCAGTTCGACGGCTTCGCGATGGCGACGAGAACTGGGTCGGCGCGAAAATCTTTGGGAAATAATCGCTTCAGATTTTCGACCTTCGGCAAGTCGTTGATGACGATGTAAGGATACCTGGGATTGAGAGCCAGGAAGTTCTGATGATAGTCCTCGGCTGCATAGAAGCTCCGACCAGGCTCGACGGTCGTCACGATCGGCTTCGAAAATGCGTGGGCCGCGTTGAGCTGGCCGATGTATGCGGACGCGACCTTCGCTTGTTCTGAGTTCGCAGGGAAAATCGTCGAGCGGTATTGGGTGCCGTTATCCGGTCCCTGGCGATTGAGCTCCGTCGGATCGAGCGCCACGGAAAAGTAAATCTGCAAGAGACGACCGTAGCTGATCTTGCTCGGGTCGAATGTGACGCGAACCGATTCCGCGTGGCCCGTCGTACCGGTGCCGACGGTTGTGTATTTTGCGGTCCCTTCACTGCCCCCGGCGTAACCCGATACGGCGTCTGTCACGCCTCTGACGTGCTGGAAAACGCCCTGAACGCCCCAAAAGCATCCGCCGGCGAACACCGCGGTCTCGAGCCCTCTTTTTTGATCGACCACCGCATCAACAGCGGGAGGAGGCACGACGCGCGCTTCCTCGGCCGAAAGTCGCGAAACGCTGAAAACGGCGGCCGCTGAGAGCAGAATTGCTGTAGCAAAAAACAGGTTTCGGAGTAGCGCAGAGTTTGATTGTGATGATTGCGACGGCACGGTTTGGCTCCATCGGCCAGGAATTTCGGGGCACACACGTAATTGATACGACGGTCCCGGCAAAAACGTTACGGCCTAGCAGCCGACGGCACCAACTCCGCCGTCTTGTGTACGACAGCGTCGATCACGATGTCGAGGTCGCCACAACGATGGATGAAAGTGAAACAGCCTGAACGGAAAGGAGCCGATCCATGTCGTGGACCGATCCTCTAACCAATATCGCCGGCATTAGGTGCGGCTACGCCTCCACGCGGCATAGAGCTCATTCGGATTAACGTTCAAGCGACTAGCTTCCGCCATCAAATGTGAAAGCTGATTCTTGATGGCTCGCCCGTTTAGTTGGGCGAGCGAGTAGCCTTCATTCTCGAGAGTGCGCCGGAGACTTTGTACGGTATTGACTGCGCCTGACCTCGCGAGTTCGAAAGCTCGCTCCAATGAACTTAGGTTCCCGCCGACGTTCCGGTTTCGCGACGCGATTTTCCAAATAACCGCTCCAAGGACGATGCCCGCGGCGCCCGCTACCAGAAGTGTTGTCAGCGGCCGTTCCTCGATGACGTCTTTTGCGTCCTGAAAAGCGTCTTGTGCGCGTTCGGCCAAGCTGCCGTTATCACCGGTCGATCCGTTGGCGTCGAATGCAGAGTTGAATTCAGATGTTGGTGACATTTGAAATCCCATTTGTTTAGGGCTGAGGGGAGGGTGCACTTGTGTCGGCGGCTGTCTCGCCCGGTCTGCTGATTACGTAGAGGCCCGCCGCGATGCTGAGCAACAGAGGCCAGTTTTTCAGCCCTGTCCTGAGCATAGCCGGAACAATTATCGGGGCAGCGGACGTCACGACGGCCATCACTGTTTCGTCGTCAAAGATCGAGCCGTCGGCTCCGGCTTCGCCCTCTGCTTCTGTCTTCGGCATTTCATCCGCCGCGGGATCCGCGGCTTTTGCTTTCGAGTTGTTCCGCATCTTAAAAATAAGTGCCACGATAAGCCCCAGGGTACCAAAGACACCGGCAACCAATAGATTGCCGACCTCCGGCCCGTAGGTCTTATTGAGTGTTAGAGATAGGCTAGCTGCGGCAAAGCCAATCGCAATCAAAAAAGGAACAGCGACGACTACCCGATTGCCGAGATCGCCAATCGCATTGTCAACGCTCGCTTCCGCTCGTCTGAATAATTTTGCAAACATCGTAGCGCTCTCTCCGAACACCCAATCAAAATTTGGGTGTTACGCCTTCCAAAGGGCGCCGAGTACAAAGCCCGCAGCCACAGCGAAGCCGAGGGTCGTCATCGGCTGATCCGATAGCGACCGATCAATCGCGCGTCCGAAATTCCCTGCAACCTTTTGAATGTTGGCTCTCGCCTCGGAGCCTTCCTCAATCAGCTGGTTCGCGGTGCCTTCCACCTGGGCAAGGGCTCTTCCGATCGTGTCGGTGGCTCTTAATCCCAAGTCCACCGCCTTATCGGTCAGGTCATTCGGCAATCGCGTGCCGTTGTCGGGGGAATCGTAACGGCTCATAGCGAACACTCCATGCAATTCGTTGTTTGAATGTGAACGCAGCGAACGGAGGTTTGTTCCTGGGCCCGCGAGGCCCGACTGGCGATTAAGCACTATATGCGAGAGGGTTCGAGGACGGCCTTGGCCAGAGATGATCGCGTTAATCTTCAGCGGTACGTCGGCGCGGTGGGTGAGCGATGTACAATTCGATGGAGCGTGGGGGGCAATTCCCGCCGGGGCCGGAGAGGAGGGATGCGACGCGCGACGCCGCACCCCTCAGTTCAACTTACTTGCAGTACTTGTGACCGTGCTTCATCCAGCAATGCTTCGGATGATGCTTGTGATAGCTGACAGTCTTCACGTGCGAAGCGTGCGCGTGATGGATGCCGGCTACGTTGTGGCTGACTTCTGCGTTTGCGAAACCGGCTCCAAACATCATCACGGCAGCGGCGACAGCGATACCAAAAGTAGTCTTCATGCGTGCTCTCCTAGCGTTTCAAGAGAGCCACCGTGTTAGCGGCTCTGCCGAACAGCTAAATCGATTTCGAAAATTGCACAGGGGTGAAGCGAGCTGCTTACGGAAATGTATAGCGGTTAGGTTCATATGATATTCATATTCGCTAGCTGCGTGCATTCCGACACGGCGCGTATTTGTCGCCACTGAACTTGGCGTTGAACGTCACCACTTCGAAGTCGTTCCTCATCCTTGGCGCGTCTGTTTCGGCCGATCAACTTGGAGCGATGAAATTCGTTGTGTTGGTGTCGCGAGACGCGCACGCGGCTTGTGCCATCGTATCTGCCCAACGTCTTCTGTTGCCCGCAGTTGGAAATTCGGCGATGACAAGGATGAAGCCGGACATCCTACTCCTCGCCGTGATACATCGGACCGATGGAGTGTCGCGTGGATTCCCGCGCGAAGCTTGGGGTAACCAGAGGAAGCTCGCGGCAGACTGCGTAAGCCTCGGCGATATCCGCACATTTTCTCCTTTTCGAAAAACTCCTTGAAATTTCGAATGCACCATCCATATGCCATCCAGCAGGATGGTACATGGATGGAAACAATGGCCGCGGTTGTTCACGATCTGCGTCAGAAGACCGGTGACACCGAGAAAATTACGGTGAACCTCGGATACGTCGATCTGGGGCATGTCGACCTGATGGTACGCGAGGGTTTTTATTCGAACCGTACTGACTTCATCCGCACCGCTATCCGCAATCAACTCGAACGGCACGCAGATGTGGTCAAGCAGACCGTCGTACGCAAGACGCTGGAACTTGGCTTGCGTCATTACAGTCGTGACGATTTGGAGGCGTTACGGGCCTCCGGTAAAACTCTCGATCTCAACGTCCTCGGTCTCGTCAGCATCGCTCCCGACGTGCCGGCAGAACTCGCCCGCACGACCATCTCCTCTCTGTCCGTCCTCGGAGCACTCCATGCGAGTCCCGAGGTCAAGGCAGCCCTGGTCGACCGAATGCAGTAGCCGGTATTGGAAAGCACACTCACCTAATTGGCGCCCGATCGGATGCCTTTAATTGATCCCGACCACAGGAAAATCGAAATGAGCGACCCGCTCGACGACATGATGAAGGCAACACGCTTGACCCAAGCCGGGCGCCTCGACGAGGCGACAGCGCTGCTGCAAAGAATGTTAGGTGTGACACCACCGCCACGTTCGTCGCCGCCAGAAGGTCGTGCGGCCAAGTCAGGCATCGAGCCTTCGACCATTAATGGCGTGGGGCAGCGACAGACGGATTTGAATGGTAGCGGGACAGCCTCATCGAGCCCCAACCTAAACGGTTCAAAAGATAGTGCGACGGCGAGGGCATCGGGACCATTGCGCGGTGTTTTCCAACGCCTGCAAAGTCTCGGCTTACGCAAGCCATCGCCGCCCGCATCCGAAATTGTACCAGGCGTTGGGCGTTTCGTTTCCAAATCCTTCAGCAACGAAGCGGGAAGCCGCGCCTACAAACTTTACATTCCAAGCGGCCACGGCAAGGGACTTCGACCGCTGATCGTCATGCTGCATGGGTGCACTCAATCGCCCGACGATTTTGCCGCCGGCACCCGCATGAACTTCGTCGCGGAAGAACACGCCTGCTTTGTCGTCTATCCGGAACAAAGCTCAGCTGCGAACGCGTCGAAATGCTGGAATTGGTTCAAGACCGGTGATCAGAAGCGAGGACAGGGCGAGCCGGACATCATCGCCGGAATCACGCGCCAGGTGCTGGCGGATTACAAAATCGATCCGAAACGCATTTACGTCGCGGGACTATCCGCCGGCGGTGCCGCCGCGGCCATCGCCGGGGAAGCATACCCGGATCTATACGCGGCGGTCGGCGTTCATTCGGGCTTGGCCTGTGGTGTCGCTCACGACATGCCCTCGGCATTTGCGGCGATGCAGGGACGCCATCCGGCTCCGGACCACAAGAGCAGCCGGCAGACAGGTCTACCCAATCGGATCCCGACTATCGTCTTTCATGGCGATCGCGATTCGACGGTACATCCGCGCAATGGCGGCGAGGTCATCGACCGTGCTCGAGCGGGTGGCGAATTCCAGACGGTGGTGGAGAATGGCAATGCCGCCGGGCATTCCTACACCCGTTCCATCCTGCGCGATGCAAAAGGCCGCGGCCTTCTCGAGCAATGGGTCATCCACGGCGCCGGACATGCCTGGTCCGGAGGAAGCCCTTCTGGGTCGTTCACCGACCAGAAGGGGCCTGACGCAACGAAAGAGATGATTCGGTTTTTCCTTGAGCACACCCGCGCCCCGGCGAGAACGAAGGCCAAGTGAATTGGCGCGTTAGCAAAGCGCGATGCGAGTAAATGGTGGGCGGTACAGGGATTGAACCTGTGACCCCACGCGTGTGAAGCGTGTGCTCTACCGCTGAGCTAACCGCCCTTTTCGAAGACGGACCTTATGCGAGGCAGCGGCCGAGGCTGTCAAGCTGACGGCGCGTGTTCCGTCCAAACCGGCGCTTGCTTCAGGGCTTCGTCGCAGGGGCGGGTACAATGGAAGCACTCGAGAGGACCGTCTCGATGGCGCCCCGGCTGGCGCGACCGGCGTCAATCTGGCTCTTGGGCGCGTACGCCGTGACGATCGCCGCGCGGCCAGAGCCCCCGAGCACCAACAGAAAGCGCGACTCCGGCCCTTGTTTGCCTTTGGCGTCGGCCAACACGTAAGTGTACGCGTCGGTTCGCTTCAGCGCCCCCCCGGCATAGGCCGCGTTCGTATATCCACGACTCGCCAGAAACTCGAGAAACGCCGCCCCCTTGAATTCATGCAGCGCCTGAAGCGGCAGCTCTGAAACTTCGATTGTTATGCCGGTTGCGTCTTCGTGCAGCGAGGCAGGCGGCCCCGCGGCGGCCGTGAAATCGTCAGGAACATCGAAGGTAACGGCGCCCGCGACGGCCTTCTTTGTCGCAAAGGCACTGGATGCGGTGGCGGTTGAAAGCACGACCAGGGCAACGACGGCGACCATTCGCCAAAGGGCTGGGAGCATATCGAGGATTCTTCCTCCGGGTAGCAACCCGGCTTAGGTTTGTTATGTAAAGAGGGACCGTATCGTAGACCGCCTGGGGCGATCGTGTAGTCAAAAGGATCGCCAGCCTCAATGCGAATGCGTCAAGCCGGCAGTTGACCGTGATCGGAAGGACACGGCACCTTGCGCTCAGGTCCTGCAAAATGCGATGTCTGCCGCCGATGACGTGCGATTCCGGAAGGCGCTACAGCGACTTCTTAATGTAAGGGTCGCTTCTGGAGGGAAGTTTGGAGTCTACGGCGCCGCGAAACCCGTTTCCGCTATCTCTGGGTCTCAACAAACTCGGTCTATTGGGATTGAAGGCGCCGCTGTTGTCGGCGCTCATCATTCTGTTGCTGACCGGCATTGCCGCGCAAGGCCTGATGCGCCTTAAGGTCGACGACAGTTTATCTGAACTCTTTCGCACGAATACCAAGGAATTCAGGACCTACGAGGAGATCGACCGCCGATTCCCCTCGAGCGAGTACGATGTTCTGGTGGTCGTCGAGGGCAAGAATCTTCTGACGCGCGAGGGGCTCACCGCCTTTGCCAACGCCGCGAGCGATTTGCAACTCGCCGATGGGGTCGACGGTATCGTGTCGATGCTTTCGGCGCGCGGCCGGCCCGATGCGTCAGGATACGCTCCGCCAATCGTGCCCGACGAGTTGCCCGAAGGTGCAGCCTTCGACGCCATGCTGACGGCTCTCAAGAGCAATGACATCGTCAAGGGCAAGTTTCTGTCCAACGACGGTCAGCTGGCGCTGGCGGTCCTATCGCTCAATCGCGAAGTCGTCGCGGAAAAATCCGCAAAGGTTGTCATCGGCGGAATCGAAGAGGTCGCGAAACAGGATCTCGCACCCGCCGGACTTACGGTGAAACTCGCCGGGGCGCCGGTGATGCAACTCGAAATTCGTAATGCCGTCGAGCGCGATCAGATACTTTACAACGGGCTCGGCTTGTTTTTCGGCGCGGCCATCGCCGCCATTTTCTTCCGGCGCGTGTCGCTGATGCTGGTCGCCGCACTCCCGCCCGTTATCGCGGTCGTGTGGGCACTCGGCCTTCTTGGCTGGCTCGGCTTCAAGCTCAATCTCTTCCTGAACGTCATGACGCCGCTGATCATGGTGATGGGGTTCGCCGACAGCATGCAGATGGTTTCGTCCATTCGCATCCGCCTCCGTGAAGGAGACACCAAGCTTGAGGCCGTGAAATTTGCCATCAATATCGTCGGCCCGGCCTGCGTGCTGGCACATGCCGCGGCTCTTCTGTCTTTCCTGGCGTTGCTATTTTCGGAATCGGGCCTCATTCGCACCTTCGGCGAGGCAGGCGCCATGGCGGTCTGCATTTCGTTTGTCGCGGTGATCGTCGTGCTGCCGCTCTTGGCGCTGCTGTTCATTCGCAATGAAAAGACGCTGGCGCGTGACCATACCCCCGCCGACGGAATGATGGACGCACTCGGCAACTTTGTCGGCGCCGTCGTCGATCGTGTCGTCCAGCACGCCGTCATCTACACGTTGATCGCATTTGCGCTCTTCGCATACTTTGCTTCGCTGCACCTGCAGCTTGAGCCACGCTATCGGCTTGCCGATCAGGTTCCCGACCGGGAACAGGCGCTAGACGCTTCGGGCCGCATCGATACCAAGCTCACCGGTGCCAACCCGTTCCATGTGATGATCCGCTGGCATAACGGCGCCAGCCTCTACGATCCGGCGACCCTCAATGTCATCAAGGAAACCCACGAGGCGTTGGAGAAGGCGGCCGGCCTCGGCAACGTCTGGTCACTCGAAAGCCTGAGGCGCTGGCTGCGCGAGAATGGCGACGACAACATCGAGACGGTCAAAAAATACGTCAAGCTTCTGCCTGAAAATCTCGTTCGCCGCTTCATCGCCAAGGAACAGGACGCTGTTCTCGTTACCGGCCGGCTGCCCGACATCGACGCGAGTCAGATTCTGCCGGTCGTCGAAAAGGTCGACCACGCGCTCGATCCAGTGCGCAAGGCCTATCCGAATTACGAAATCTCGGTGACCGGTCTGCCGGCACTCGCAGCCCGCAACAGTTACCGCATGATTTCGCAGTTGGATGAAAGCATCCCGCTTTGCGTGCTCGTTGCCGCAATCCTGCTGGCGGTCGCTTTCCGCTCCGTCTTTGTTGGATTCATAAGTATCCTGCCGGGGCTCTTCCCGGTTGTGACGTCCGGGGCGCTGCTTTGGTATCTTGGTGATGGACTTGAATTTGCGTCCGTCGTGGCGCTGCTCGTGGTTTTTGGTCTCGGCGTCGATGCGCTGATCCACTTCCTGAACCGGCTGCGACTCGAGGAGCAGCCGGGCGTGTCCCCCGAACTTGCCATCCGCCGGGCCCGCGTGCTTGTCGGACCCGCGATCATCTTGACGACGATGGTGCTTGCCTTCGGTCTCGGCGTGACGATCTTCTCGGAGTTGCCGTCGCTCAGGACATTTGGCATGGTTTGCGGCGTGACGCTGCTCGCGTCGCTGATCGCCGATCTCGTTTTTCTGCCGGCAACCATCCTTGTTTATCGACGTTATATCAGCCGCCACACCTAACATGCCGGCATTGCGGCACCGAGCGGGGCCGCGCTAGTCTCGCGGCCGAATGAACGGCAGCAAGAGGCGGCGGTGACCCAGAAGCTGATCATCATCTTGGCCAACACCGACCCGCGCAATTGCGAGGAGCTCGGGGCGCCGATCATCCAGGCCACGGTTGCGGCCGCGATGTCTTATAACGTCGAAGTCATTTGCACCGGCACGGCTGCGAAACTTCTAAAAAATGGCGTCGCCGCAAAGCTTCATTTGAAACCTAGCGAACCGCGCTCGATGCACGACTTCATCAAGGAAGCACATGCGGCCGGCGTCAAGTTTTTCTGCTGTGCGCCGGAACTCGATCTGTTCGACATGCGCAAGGAGGATTTGATCCCTGAGTGCAGCGGTGTCGTCGGCGCGGCGCATTTCATCGAAGAGATCATGTCGAGCGAGTGCAAGGTACTCACCTACTGACCGGCATGCCGGTAAGCTTTTTTACTGCGGCCTGCAAATCGCGATAGTCGTCGATGATCGCGTCTGGTCCGAATGATGCGACCGGATCGACGCTGTAACCGAAGCTGACCGCGACGATCGGTACGTGCGCCGCCTTCGCCGTCTTGATGTCGGTTTCGCTGTCGCCAATCATGATCGAGGCGTCTGGCCGGCCGCCGGCGAGGGCGATCGTGCCGGTCAAGTGTTTCGGGTCCGGCTTGAAAACGCCCAAGCTATCGCGCCCGGTGAGGGCCGAAAAGTAGCCGTCGAGTTTCAAGGCTTTCAGAACCTGGCGGGCCTGTATCTCGATCTTGTTCGTACAAACCGCCAGCGTCGCGCCTTCGCTGCGCAATGCTTCTAGCGCCGTCACCATATTCGCGTAGGGCGTGCTGCGAACCGCGATATTGGCGCTGTAATAGTCGAAAAAGATTTGGAAGAGATCGTGAAGCTCGCGCTCGGTCAATTTGCGGCCGTGCGACGTAACGGCGGCCTCGATCATGGCCAGGGCGCCGTGGCCGACGAAGGGGCGGATCTCGAGCTCGCTTACGCGCTCAAGGCCGAGCGTTCCCAGAACGTGGTTTGTGGCCTCGGCGAGGTCAGGCGCGGTGTCGACGAGCGTGCCGTCGAGATCGAAGACGACTGTAAAACCCTTCATGAACTCTCCTCTAATCGTCACGCAGCGTATCGGCGCTGCCGGGCAGTGTCACGGTGGCACAACGGCTTGCCTATTGATCGCCAGCTTGAAAGGGCCGGAGGCACGGCCTAGAGAGGGCATGCGGCTGTGTATAACCGCGCCGGCACGAGGTGTTCTCAAGAGGGGCAGTGATGAGCAGCGACGACTGGAAACGGCAGGCAGCCGAGCATGCCTTGAACTACGTCAAAGATGGCATGCGACTCGGCCTCGGTACCGGATCGACCGCCGCCAAGTTTGTCGATCTGCTCGGCGGCAAAGTGAGAGACGGACTGAAAGTCGTCTGTGTTCCAACGTCCGAAACAACCCGCCTTCATGCGGCCAGTCTCAACATTCCGCTCGCGACGCTCGATCAATATGGGTCACTCGATCTGACCATCGATGGCGCCGACGAGGTCGACGAGGAGCTGCGTCTCATCAAAGGCGGTGGCGGGGCATTGCTGCGCGAAAAGATCGTGGCGGTCGCCTCGGAGCGCGTCGTCATTATTGCCGACATCAGCAAGCGCGTCGATGTCCTGGGCCGCTTTCCATTGCCATTGGAGGTCGTGCCGTTTGGACTTTCCGCGACGCGCAGGCTCGTCGCCGCGCTCGCCGGCGACTGCGGCTGCGAAGGCGAGGTCAAGGTGCGCGTGGGCGCAGATGGCGCGCCTTTCATGACCGATAACGGCAACCATATTCTCGATTGTGCCTTTGGCGTGATCGACGATCCCGAAGCTCTTGACGACGCTCTGAAGCTCGTGCCGGGCGTCGTTGAAAGCGGTCTCTTTCTCGGTATTGCCGACGTCGGCATCATCGCCGGGCCGAAAGGCATCGAGGTGCTTACGGGGATCGAGTCCGATTTTGACGAGGAGATTTGAGGATGCATTCCAAAATTCGAATACTTGCGTTTTGTTTTGCGATTGGATGCTGCGCCGGGCCGCTGCTTGCGGAGGAAGCTGCACCGGCCATCGATCCGGCGCGTGTGGCCGCGGCCCACGATCTGATGGAAGTCACAGGCGTCACCAAGCAGATGGACGGCATGGTCGACGCGATGAAGCGCGACTTTGCCAAGGGCGCCAACGCCGACACGTCCGAAGCGGGCAAGAAACTTTCCGCCCAGTTCGACGCCAGCATGAAGAAGCTGCTCGAATACAAAGATCAGATGATTACTGATTTTGCCGACCTCTACGCTCAGACATTCACGGCAGAGGAAATGAAGGCCGTTGCCGATTTCTATCGCTCGGGCGCCGGTGCCAAATTCATCGCCAAGACGCCGGAGTTGATGCAGAAGGGAGCCGCGATCGGCGTGAAGTACAGCGAGAAGATCGCCAAGGCGATGCAACCCGAAGCGCCGGCCCCCAGTCCAGCTCCGAGTCCGGCTCCCGCCGAGCCGAAATAATGTTTGCGCAGCAGTCGGGCTGAAGCATGTTGGAATTTGATTATGATCTTTTTGTAATTGGCGCAGGCTCCGGCGGCGTCCGGGCTGCACGCATCGCCGCAAGTCATGGCGCGCGCGTCGCGATAGCGGAAGAGTATCGGATCGGCGGCACGTGCGTGATCCGCGGCTGCGTGCCGAAGAAGCTTCTCGTCTATGCCAGCCGATTCACCGACGAATTCGAGGATGCGGAAGGTTTTGGCTGGTCATTAGAAGGCGCTCGGTTCGACTGGCAATCGCTGATCGCGGCGAAAGACAACGAAATCGCCCGGCTCGAAGCGGTTTATGGCGCGACGCTCGCCAAATTCAACGTCGAACTGTTCGCTGAACGCGCGACGGTGGCCGCCCCACATGGGGTTAAGTTGACGCAATCGGGCCGTACCGTTTCCGCGAAAGCCATATTGATTGCCACCGGTGGCCGGCCGAACCTCGACGAAAATCTGCCGGGTATTGAACACGTCATCACCTCGAACGAGGCATTTCACCTCAAGGAAATACCGCGGCGCGTCGTCATTGCTGGCGGCGGCTACATCGCCGTCGAGTTTGCATCGATCTTCAAGGGGCTCGGTGCGGACGTGACGCTAATTTACCGGCGGGATAAAATTCTGCGCGGCTTCGACGAGGATTTGCGCAACGCGCTGACTACGGCAATGACCAGCCGGGGCATCCACATCATTGCAGGTCATATTTTTACGCGGATCGAGAAAACGCAAACCGGTCTCGCCGGTCACATTACCGGCGGCGAAGTCGTCGAGGCCGACCAGATCATGTTCGCAATTGGCCGATCGCCCAACACGGCAGGGCTCGGTCTTGAAGGCGTGGGCGTGAAACTTAGCGGCAACGGTGCCGTCGCGGTTGAAGGAACGTGGCAAACTTCGGTCCCTTCGATTTACGCCGTCGGCGATGTCACCGATCGCGTTAACCTGACGCCGGTTGCCATTCGCGAAGGCCACGCGTTCGCCGATACCGTTTTCGGCAATAAAGCCTGGACCGTCGACTACAAAGCGATCCCTACCGCCGTCTTTGCCACGCCGGAAATCGGCACGGTGGGTTTTTCTGAGCACGAAGCCCGCGCGCAATACGGCGACATCGATATTTACAAGGCCAGCTTCCGGCCGATGAAGGCGATCCTCGCCGGCCGGGATGAGCGGATGTTGATGAAGCTCGTCGTCGAGCGCGCCAGTGATCGGGTCGTCGGCGTCCATATCCTGGGCCCCGACGCCGCCGAAATCGTTCAGATGGCCGCGGTCGCCATCCGTATGGGCGCCAAAAAGTCGGACTTCGATCAGACCATGGCGCTGCATCCGTCGGCGGCGGAGGAACTCGTGACGTTGCGCGAAAAATGGATTGCACCAGGGGAGGCTGCCGGTTGATTGCCGGCGATCTGCAATCTATGGGTGACCCGTCGTAAGTGGGGTGAGGGTGACATGACGCGGCTCAGCGGAAAAATTGCGATCGTGACGGGGGCGGGCGGCGGCATCGGCCAGGCCATCGCGCAGCGTTTCGCGCTTGAAGGCGCGCACGTCTGGGTCACCGATATCAATGGCGAGACGGCCGAAGAGACCGTTCGCGGCATCAAGGCGGCGGGTGGCGCCGCGACCGCGTTGGTCGTCGATGTTTCGAAGGGCCAGGATCTGACGTCGCTCGTTCGCAAGGTCGATGCGGCGCACGGACGTGCCGACGTCCTCGTCAACAACGCCGGCATTCTGGTGCGCGGCGAGGTGCGCCAGCTGTCGGATTCCGATTGGACGAGGTTGCGTGAAGTCAATCTCGATGCGGTGTTGCGGCTGTCGCGCGACGCGCTGCCGTTGCTGCGCAAATCGAAAAACGGTTCGCTGATCAATATTTCATCGATCATGGCGCATCGTGGTCTGCGTCCGCTCGGTGCTTACACCGCAACAAAAGGTGCCGTCACCGCGCTGACGAAAGGCCTTGCAGTCGAATACGCACCGTTCAACGTTCGTGTGAATTCGATCGCGCCGGGTTATGTCGAAACCGCAATTACCGACCGGCTCTTGAGGCTGCCGCCTGTTAAACAGGCGCTGATCGACAAGACGCCGATGGGACGGCTAGGGCAGCCGGAAGATTTGACCGGTGCCGCGGTCTTCTTTGCTTCCGACGACAGCCTATATTGCACCGGATCGGAGTTGGCCGTCGACGGCGGCATGGCCGCCGGTCTTTAAGGGCCTCGGCATCCTGCCGGGGCGGCTGGCGCCAGCCGCGGTTTCCTCCTATAAGCCCGAACTAACCCAATACCGAGCAGGCTTGAAAGTCGTGCCGAAAGGCGCGATTGATGCTGCTCTCAGGAGTTGACGATGGCGTCCGTTCCACAAGCCGATAAATGGTCGCCCGAAAGCTGGCGCGCGAAACCCATTCTGCAGGTGCCGGAGTATCCGGACGCCGCGGCGCTGCACTGCGTCGAAGCCAAGCTCGCGACCTTCCCGCCGCTCGTTTTTGCCGGTGAAGCGCGCGACTTGAAACGGCAGCTTGCCACGATCGCGTCGGGGAGCGGTTTTCTGCTCCAGGGCGGCGACTGTGCGGAAAGCTTCGTCGAGCACCGTGCCGACAACATCCGAGATTTCTTCCGCGTCTTCCTGCAGATGGCTGTGGTGCTGACCTACGCCGGTGGCCAGCCGGTCGTTAAAGTTGGCCGCATCGCCGGGCAATTCGCGAAGCCGCGCTCATCACCGACCGAGAAGAAGGGCGGTCAGGAGCTGCCGAGCTATCGCGGTGACATCGTCAATGGGCCGGAGTTCACGGCTGAGGCTCGCATCCCCGATCCGCATCGGCAGATCGAGGCCTACCGCCAATCGGCGGCAACGCTCAACCTCATTCGCGCTTTCGCGACCGGCGGTTACGCCGACCTCGAGCGCGTCCATCAATGGAACATGGGCTTCGTCCAGGACAGCCCGCAAGGCCATCGCTATCAGGAAATCGCCGACCGTATTGCCGAGACGCTGCAATTCATGCGCGCCTGCGGAATTACGTCCGAGAATACCGCGCAGCTTCGCTCGACGAATTTCTACACGAGTCACGAGGCGCTGCTCCTCGGCTACGAAGAGGCGTTGACGCGCAAGGACTCGACGAGCGGCGATTGGTACGCGACGAGCGGGCACATGATCTGGGTCGGCGATCGCACGCGCCAGCCCGACCATGCGCACATCGAGTTCTGCCGCGGCATCAAAAACCCGATCGGCTTGAAGTGCGGACCCTCGCTCGACGCCGACGGATTGCTGAGACTGATCGACCTGCTCAATCCGAAGGACGAAGCGGGACGGCTGACGCTCATTTGCCGGTTCGGCTACGACAAGGTCGAAACGCATCTTCCGAAGTTGATCCGCGCGGTAAAAAAGGCCGGGCGGACGGTGCTGTGGTCATGCGATCCGATGCATGGCAACACGATTTCGGCCGTCAACGGCTACAAGACCCGGCCCTTTGACCGCATCCTGAAAGAAAGCCTGGCCTTCTTCGAGGTGCATCGGGCCGAGGGCACGCATGCGGGCGGCATCCATGTCGAAATGACCGGCCAGAACGTGACCGAGTGCACGGGCGGCGCCACGGCCATTTCCGAGCAGGATCTTTCCAGCCGCTACCACACGCATTGCGATCCACGGCTCAACGCCGATCAGGCCCTGGAACTGGCTTTCCTTGTTGCCGAACAATTGAAGAAGGAGCGGGCGGCCGACGCGCGCGCCGAGCCGAGAACGCTGATAGCCTAGATATTATTCCCGCAGCCTGATCGGTCAGGATGCGGCATTGGCTCGGTAATCGACACGGACGGCTCGTCCCGTGGGGTATCGGACATGAATAATTGCTTTGTCTTGCTGCTCGTTGCCATGATTGAGATGTCGGCCTCGACCGCGATAGCCGCCAAGACGTTAATCAGTCAGCGCATTCAGGAGCCGACCGTCTGTTGGGTGCCGGATGTCGAATTTCCGGTGCCCTGCGACGATGACGATGACTAGAGCCAAACTAGCTGTCCCGAGCGCCCCGGATCTCCTCAGGCGCCCTCGACCTTGGATGGACGCGATACGCCGTAGGCTGAAGCTTCGTACTGATACAATTGGTGGTAAAGTTCGCTGTGCGCGAATAGTGTGGCGTATCGCGCGTTGATCAGCACCGCGTCGGTTGCCGGTTCCGTATCGTTCTCATTTGGTCCTGCCTGTGAGGAAATCATGGTTCACAAAATACTCTGTGCCGTTGATGGCACCAAGCATTCCGACAAGGCCGTACAGTTTGCAGCGGAGTTGGCGAACAAGCTTGGCTCTGCATTAACGATCGCCACCGTCAACGTAATGATTGGCGGTGCGCGCTCCGGGGCAATTTACTCCTTGGAGGACAGCCAAGTGCAGAACGTACTGGAAGCGGCCGCAAGGATTGCCGCTGACGCCGGTGTCAAGAATGTTCACACGACTCCCCTGCGTAGCCGGGAGGCGGCCGCCGGCGTCGTGACCTACGCTGAGCAGGATGATTGCGACATCATCGTAACCGGAACGGGAGACAAGCACGGACTGTCGCGCCTCGTCCTCGGCTCTGTCGCGGCAGACATCGCCGGCAAAGCCCACTGCACAGTCATCGTCGCGCGTTAAAGGGTGACAACGGCTGGATTGAAGCTGCATAAGACGGGCATCGGTGCGCTCGTCTGACAAGGAGCGCGCCGGCTGCTTCTCGAGGACGCCAGCCGCCGCATGCGCATTGCACTTGCCCAACTCAACCCCACGGTCGGAGATCTTGGTGGCAACGCCAAGAGAGCAGTGGACGCCCATGCTCGCGCGCGCGCAGCGGGTGCCGACGTCATTGTCTTCTCCGAACTCTTCCTCAACGGTTATCCGCCGGAAGATCTGGTCCTGAAGCCGGCGTTCCAGGACGCAACGCGCGCCGAACTGGAGCGCCTTGCCGCTGCCTGCGCCGAAGGCCCCGCCGTCCTGATCGGCACGATCTGGCGCGACGCGGGAAAAGTCTTCAATGCCGTAGCCCTGCTCGACCGCGGCCGCATCGAGGCCGTCACCTTCAAGTCGGAATTGCCGAACTACGGCGTCTTCGACGAAAAGCGCGTCTTCGCCGTCGGGCCGATGCCAGGTCCGCTGAACGTGCGCGGCGTGCGACTGGGCGTCGCGATCTGTGAAGACATCTGGGCCGCCGAGGTCGTCGAAACACTTGCGGAGACAGGCGCCGAAATTATCGTTTCGCCGAACGGGTCGCCGTTCGATTGGCCAAAGCCCGACAGCCGCATCAACGTTGCTGTCGCTCGCGTCGCGGAGAGTGGCTTGCCGCTGGTTTATGTCAATCAGGTCGGCGGTCAAGACGAGCTGGTCTTCGACGGAGCATCGTTCGTTTTGAATGCCGATCGCAGTCTTGCCGTCCAACTACCGGCGTGGCGCGAAGCGGTTGTCGTGACCGATTGGAACCGGACCGAAAGCGGCTGGCGTTGTGTCAGCGGCGAGTCCGCGAAGGTTGCCGAAGGTCCGGCCGCCGCCTATCACGCCTGCGTCCTCGGACTCCGGGATTACGTGACGAAAAACGGTTTTCCCGGTGTGGTGCTCGGTCTCTCTGGCGGCATCGATTCTGCGCTCGTCGCTGCGATTGCCGTCGACGCATTGGGACCCGAGCGCGTACACGCGGTTATGTTGCCGTCGAAATTCACCTCCGACGACAGCCTGCTCGATGCAGCCGATTGCACCAAGAGGCTCGGGATTCGCTACGACAAAATCTCGATCGAGCCGGCGGTCGCCGGTTTCACCTGGGGCCTCAAGGATCTCTTCGCCGGAACCAACGCCGACATCACCGAGGAAAACCTGCAAAGCCGCGTGCGCGGCACGATGCTGATGGCGATCTCGAATAAGTTCGGCGGCTTGGTCGTGACGACCGGCAACAAAAGCGAGATGTCGGTCGGCTATGCGACGCTCTACGGTGACATGAACGGCGGCTTCAATCCGATCAAGGATCTCTACAAGACGGAGGTCTACGCGCTGGCCCGCTGGCGCAACGCCAACGTCGCGGAAGGTGGGCTCGGACCTCGTGGCGACGTTATTCCGCAACGCATCTTGACGAAGGCGCCGACGGCGGAACTTCGTGCCAATCAAACGGACCAGGACTCGCTGCCGCCCTATGACGAGTTGGATGATATCCTGCGAAGCTTAGTCGAGAACGAACTGCCGCTCGCCGCCGTCATCGCACGCGGGCATGCGGCGGAAACTGTGAAGAAGGTCGAGCGGCTGCTATATCTCGCCGAGTACAAGCGGCGGCAGGCGGCGCCCGGCGTCAAGATTTCGGCGCGCAATTTCGGACGCGACCGGCGTTATCCGATCACCAATCGCTTTCGCGAAGACATCGCCAGCAGCGCGTCGCCGCTGGACAAAACCAAGAGCGCCGCTTTCTCGTCCACCTACCGAAAAGACGAGGACTAGATACAAGCCTTGCCATCGCCGCGATGCCGGGTACGGTGCGGCGCGTCCCAACCCGTGAAAAGAACGATGATGATTCCGCGCGTCCGCTTCGCCCCGAGCCCTACCGGGCGCCTCCACATCGGCAACATCCGAACCGCAGCCCTCAACTGGCTCTTTGCGCGCAAGCACATGGGCACGTTTCTGCTCCGGCTCGATGACACCGACCTTGCCCGGTCGACGGAGGAATTCGCCCAGGCGATCCGCGATGATCTGACATGGCTCGGCCTCACGTGGGACGAGGAGGCGCGCCAGCAGGACCGCACCGCCCGCTACAGCGAAGTAGCCGAGGCCCTGAAGACGGCCGGCGTGCTCTATCCGTGCTTTGAAACGGAGGGCGAACTCGATCGTCGCCGCAAACGCCAGCTCGCGATGCACCGGCCGCCAATCTACGACCGTGCCGCACTCAAACTTTCGCAGGCCGATATCGGCGCGAAACTGGCGGCGGGCGAGACGCCTCACTGGAGGTTCCGCCTGCCGAATACTTCAGGCAAAGGTAGCCTTGCGCCCGAGCCGACACTCATCTCCTGGAACGATCTCGTCCGCGGCGACCAGTCCGTCGATCTCGGATCACTCTCCGACCCAGTGCTGATCCGCGAGGATGGGACGTTCCTCTACACGTTCACCAGTGTCGTCGACGACGTCGACTTCGCCATCACGCATATCGTCCGCGGCGAAGATCACGTCACCAACACCGGCGTGCAAATGGCGATCTTCGAAGCTCTCGGCGCAACGCCGCCCGCATTCGGCCACCATTCGTTGTTGGTCGGCGCCGATGGCCATGCGCTGTCGAAACGCTTGGGTGCCTTGTCGGTGCAGAGTTTCCGCGACGAAGGGCTCGAGCCGATGGCCGTGCTCTGCCATGCGGCGCTCGTCGGAACGTCGGACGCGATCGAACCATTGACGTCGCGCGACGAACTTGCCGCGAAACTCGACTTCGCCAAGATTTCGATGGCGCCGGGCCGCTTCGACGTTGCCGATCTCAAAAGCCTCAACGGCAAGCTCCTGCATATGCTCGACTACGCCGATGTCGCCGACCGCCTCGCTGCTTTTGGCGTTGGAGGCGGGGAAGATTTCTGGATGGCTGTACGCGGCAATCTCGACGTGCTCGGTGATGCCAAGCTCTGGTGGGATATCGTCGCGCACGACATCGAGCCGGTCATCGAGGACGCCAAAGTCGCCGCTGCGGGCGCTGCTACCCTCCCCGAAGAGCCGTGGGGCGATGATACCTGGGCGATTTGGACGGCGGCGATTAAATCGGCGACCGGGGCCAAGGGCCGGGGGCTCTTTCATCCGCTTCGGCTGGCATTGACGGCGCGGGAGTCGGGTCCCGAACTGAAGGCGTTGCTGCCGCTGATGGGCCGCAAGCGCGTGCTTGCCCGGCTTGAAGGCAAACGCGCCTAGCCGGGCGTCTTTTGCTCGATTATTGCGGCTGGGACTGCGTCTGCCAGCCGCCGGTGTCGGCGGCAGGCTGAACAGGTTGAACTGCATTGCCTCCGGTCGCCAGTTGCGGCGAGGCGGCGGCATTGGCACTATGCGTTTGCGGCACCAACGATCCCGGCGGTGAATTTTCCGCCTTCTTGCCGACAACCCCATCCGCAGGCACATACTCGGCAGTCTTGCACGAGCAGCCGTTAACGTATTCTTTCCGGTAGCGGAATGCGTACTTAAGCTTCGTGTAGGCTTCCTGGTCCTTGAGGGCGACGGCCTGCTCGACGGTTCCGCCCGGGTTTGGGTAATAGAACAGCTCGGTCGGCGCGGCGCATTTCGACGAGCACACGTCGGCATCCTGCGGGAAATGGCTCGGCAAGGTCGAGAAGCTCACGGGAAAATAAAAGCCGTCGCAGAGACGAACGCAGAGCGTGCGGTAGGTCTGTGCGCCGTTCGTTGCTCTTGGCGACCAGATATTGCCGCTGCCCGATGCCTCATCTTCCCACATTCCGTCACTGCGGCGGCGCGCCATGTCGACGTAATTGGCGCCGCAATTGTTGCGGGCCAGCTCGCGGATAATGTCGTCCTGATACGATCGGCCGGACGAACCGATGATGTCCTGACGGCGCGCCTCCAGATCCGACAGCCGCCGCTTCGAGACATCGACCTGGCGAGCCAGATCCTTGCACTGTGGCGTGTTGCGGAACGTTTTCGTGAACAGGAACTGGTCGTAGCAGCCTCTGTCGAGCTGCGACTGGCCTGAGTTGAAGGCGCGATCGACGACGCGGATTTCATCTTCGATGCGCGGCAGCTCATCTCGCGACTGGGTGCCTTTCGCCCCCTCCTGCACGAGGCGCTGCTCGAGCTGGTAGCAGATCGGATTTTTCGTCGAGTAGTTGGCCGTCGCAGGTGCGGCCGGTGCTCCGGGTGCGCCGGGCGATCGTGGAACGCCGGGGGCATCGGGCGGCGACTGCTGTGGGGCGGGCGCAGGTATGTCGGATGGCTGCCGGTAGACCGGTTCGCGCGGAACCGGGGGCGGCCTCTCTTCCTCATCGCCGCCGCCGAAAGGCCACCAGCTCTGCGCCGAGGCAACCTCCGGCACGAAAACCAGGACGACGGCGGCCGCCGCCAAGGCAAGCAGAAGCCAGCGCGCGGTACCTTTTGTTTTTCTTGTTTGGCTCACACCGGCTCCTCGAAGCCTGTCATCGAATCTGCGCACAGCGAAAAGCGCCCGAAGCGACGCGCGTCGGGAAGCCTAAACAGCGATTTGCTAGCGGGTCAATGCGGAGCAATTGCGACCGCACCGTTTTTGCAAAGCCATTCAGCAGCTTGACGGACAGGAAATCACCCGGCTAAGGGCTCGGGAGAACTTGTCCCCGCGACTTCGGGCTATGGCATACTTTCTCGACGCGAACGCGCCCCGGCACGGGTGCCGAGCGATCAACTGACGAGGTTCCGATTGGCGCTGAAACTTTATAACACCCTGACGCGGCAGAAGGCCGAGTTCACGCCGATCGATCCGAACAACGTCCGCATGTACGTGTGCGGGCCGACCGTCTACGACTTCGCCCACATCGGCAACGCCCGCCCCGTGATCGTGTTCGACGTGCTGTTCCGCCTGCTGCGCCACATCTACGGGCCGGAGCATGTCACGTACGTCCGCAACATCACCGACGTCGACGACAAGATCAACGCGCGGGCGGCGCGGGATTTTCCCGATCTGCCGCTGAACGAGGCGATCCGCAAGGTCACGACGGCGACCGAGAAGCAATTCCACGACGATATTGCAGCACTTGGAGTTCTGCCGCCGACGTTCGAGCCGCGCGCCACCGAATACATCCGCCGCGACGACGGCCGCGACGACATGGTTTCGCTGATCGAAGCGCTGGTGAAACTCGGCAATGCCTACGTCGCCTCCGATCATGTCCTGTTCGACGTCGCCTCGATGCCGGACTACGGCAAGCTTTCGAACCGTTCGCTCGATGAGATGGAGGCAGGCGCCCGCGTCGAGGTCGCGCCCTACAAAAAAGGCCCGATGGATTTCGTATTGTGGAAGCCGTCGAAGCCCGGCGAACCGGCCTGGCCGAGCCCATGCGGAATTGCAACCCCGGGCCGCCCCGGCTGGCACATCGAATGCTCGGCGATGGCGGGCGCGTTGCTTGGCGACGTCTTCGACATCCACGGCGGCGGCATCGATTTGACGTTTCCGCACCACGAGAACGAGATCGCGCAGTCCCGCTGCGCCCACGGCACACCTGTCATGGCGAACGTCTGGATGCACAACGGCTTCCTGCAGGTCGAAGGCGAGAAGATGTCGAAAAGCCTCGGCAACTTCGTCACG
>Ga0207678_10000408_pt1 | contig 38811 bp, 40 predicted proteins | sample KBSC63metaG_FD_184319 | JGI IMG/M metagenome (GOLD analysis project Ga0207678, IMG submission 184319) | Corn rhizosphere microbial communities from Kellogg Biological Station, Michigan, USA - KBS C6-3 metaG (SPAdes) (version 2) | ecosystem: Host-associated > Plants > Roots > Rhizosphere > Soil ... | reverse complement strand
GTCTTGAACGGCGTGACCAGCACGAACTCGGAGCCCTGGGTGCCCCCGGCGGACCTCCCGGCCGACCCCGCGGCCGACCCGGCGGCCGACCCCTCGGCGGGCAGCGACGCGCCGCTGGACACGTGCAGCCACAGGCCGCCGCGGCTCTCCGGGTCCACCCGCAGCACCCGGACGTGCGGCGCGGACATCGCGTCCGTGCGCCAGCCCTGCACGACCACCCGCTGGCCGGGGAATCCGTGCCGCAGGTGTGCCTCGATCGCACTCTGCGCGTCGATGCCCGTCACCGGCCCCACCACCCCTGACACGCTACCGAAGTCGCTCCGGACGGCGGCGGTAACCTGGGCGGGTGCTGATCCTCGACCGCTCGGTCCGGGACGCGATCGTCGCCCACGCCCGCCGTGACCACCCGGACGAGGCGTGCGGGATCGTCGCCGGCCCGGCCGGGTCCGACCGGCCGGAGCGGGTCGTCGAGATGACCAACGCCGCCCGGTCGATGACCCGGTACGAGTTCGAGCCGGCCGAGCAGCTGCGGGTCTACCGGGAGATGGACGACCGGGACGAGGAGCCGGTCGTCGTCTACCACTCGCACACGGCCACCGAGGCGTACCCGTCCCGTACCGACGTGCGGTATGCGAGCCAGCCGGACGCGCACTACGTGCTGGTCTCGACCCGGGATCCCGAGGAGACCGAGTTCCGCTCGTTCCGGATCGTGGATGACGTGGTGACCGAGGAAGAGATCCGCATCAGCGAGACCGTCGGCGGGGAAGCCTGAGGCGGTTCGCGCGGTTCGAGGCGTTGACAACCACAGAATCCAGGAGTCTTCAGCATGGCCATCGCAGTACGGATCCCGACGATCTTGCGGAACTACACCGGCGGGGAGAAGCAGGTCGAGGCGAACGGCAGTTCGCTCGCCTCGCTGATCGACGACCTGGACGCCAAGCACCCCGGCCTCAAGGGGCGGCTGGTCACCGACGACGGCTCGCTGCACAGGTTCGTCAACGTCTACGTCAACGACGAGGACGTGCGCTTCACCGGCGCGCTGGACACCGGGCTGTCCGACGGCGACGAGGTCACCATCCTGCCCGCGGTCGCAGGCGGCTGACGATGCGCTACCGGTCGCTGGTCGAGGCGGTCGGCGACACCCCGCTGGTCGGACTGCCCACGCTGTCGCCGTCCGACGACGTGCGGCTGTGGGCGAAGTTGGAGGACCGCAACCCCACCGGCTCGGTCAAGGACCGGGCGGCGATCTGGATGATCCGGGCCGCGGAGCGGGACGGGCGGCTCCGGCCCGGCGCGACGATCCTCGAGCCGACCAGCGGCAACACCGGCATCTCGCTGGCGATGGTCGCGCAGCTGCACGGCTATGAGCTGATCTGCGTGATGCCGGAGAACACCTCGATCGAACGCCGGCAGCTGCTGGAGATGTACGGCGCGAAGATCATCCTTTCGCCGGCCGCCGGCGGTTCCAACCAGGCCGTGGCGATGGCGAAGGAACTGGCGGAGGAGCATCCGGACTGGGTGATGCTCTACCAGTACGGCAACCCCGCCAACGCGATGGCGCACTACGAGACGACCGGCCCGGAGATCCTCCGGGACATGCCGACGATCACGCACTTCGTCGCCGGGCTCGGCACCACCGGCACGCTGATGGGCACCGGCCGGTTCCTGCGCGAGCACGTCCCGGGCGTGCAGATCGTCGCGGCCGAGCCGCGCTACGGCGAGCTGGTCTACGGGCTGCGCAACGTCGAGGAGGGCTTCGTCCCGGAGCTGTACGACCCGTCGGTGCTGACCAGCCGCTACTCGGTCGGCGCCAAGGACGCCGTCCGGCGGACCCGGCAGCTGGTCGAGACCGAGGGCATCTTCGCCGGCATCTCCACCGGCGCGATCCTGCACGCGGCGCTCGGCGTGGCCGAGAAGGCGGCCGGTGCCGGGCAGCAGGCGGACGTCGTGCTGCTGGTCGCCGACGGCGGTTGGAAATACCTCTCCACCGGCGCGTACGGCGGGACGCTGGAAGAGGCAGAAAACGCGCTCGAGGGACAACTCTGGGCCTAGGGACGACCGTCGCGACATCGCTGACGTCACGCCTTCGGATGACCGTCCGAAGCGGACGGGTGACGCGGCGGATCCCGCTCGTGTGCTGCTCCTACCAGTCGTTAGTGTGTTGATCCTCATGGCCGACATCACTGACCGCTTGGAGCGGATGAACAAGCGGGACGAGCTGACCCGCCGCGTGCTGGCGCAGCGGGCACTGCCCGACCCCGTGGCCGAGCTCGGTGCCGACTTCGTCGAGGTCGTCGAAGCCGTGGTCGTCGTGGTGCGCCGGCAGCCGGGGTCCTCGGTGATGGTGGCGCCCGGCGACGGGCGGGCCGGTTCGGCGGTCGTGCGGATCACCGAGGTCGCCGGCGACGTGGAGATCACCGTCCTGTCCGCGCCCGCCTGACGCGCGACGCCGGAGCCGGGGCGGGACCCGCGGGTCGGCCCGGGTCAGCCGCCCGGGGTGCGGCTGGGGACCGGGTCGGCGCAGGCGACCGCGGGCCCGGGGCGGCACGGCGAGCCGGGATCGCGCACGGCGGCGCCGATCGGGTGGTCGGCAGCGTCGAGCACGGTGACGTCCTCGACGGTGACCGAGCCGGCGAGCACCACACCGAAGAACCGCGCGACCTGGTCGGTCGCCGTGCGCCGGGCCGGAACCCGCTTGACCGACCCGTCGGCGAGCCGGATCAGGACCGCCGGCCCCGGGGCGACACCGGCGATCGACGTGACTGTGACCCGCCCGTTCCGCACCGGCACGCTCGCCCAGGTGACCGGCGCCCCCGCCGTCCAGCTGTCGAAGCAGACCGTGTCCCGGTTGAACGCGGCGCCCTCGGAGCGCAGGCAGCGGCGGGCGCCCGCCGACACGGTCGTCGACCCGATCGCCCACGGCATCCCGTCGACCACGCCGGACGCGACCGGGTAGACCGGCGGCTCCGGCCGCGGCGCGGGGACCGGACCCGACGGCGGCGGGATCGGCGGCGCCGCCCCGCCCGGGCTGGCCGCCGGCAGCCCGGCCGGCGACGGCAGCAGCAGCATCGGGCCCAGCAGCGCGAGCATCACCGCCAGCCCGGTCCCGCCGACGGCGAGCAGCGTCCGCTGCCGCACCCGCCGGCGCCGCACCCGGGCCACGATCTGCGGCACCGGGTCGGACGGCCCGACGTAGTGGGGGATGAGGTCGCGCAGCGCGCCACGGAACTCGGCATCGGGTTCGGTCACGGCCACACCTCCTCAGCCCCCGTCCGGTCCGGGTGGCCGGTGGCCCGCAGCCGGGCCAACCCCCGGAACGCGTGCGTCTTCACCGAACCGGTGCTGATGCCGAGCGTCTCCGCGACCTGCCGCTCGCTCATGTCCTCCGCGTAGCGCAGCACGACCACCGCGCGCTGCAGCATCGACAGGTCGGCCAGCCCGCGGCGCAGCCAGTCCCGCTGGTCGATCGCGTCCGACTCGAGCGGACCGCGCGGCACCGGCGGCTCGGGCAGCTCCCAGTGCGGCTCCTCGCCCTTCCACCGCCGGCGGGACGCCGAGATCGCGCCGTTGACGATGGTCTGCCGGACGTACGCCTCCGGGGCGCCGTCGCGGACCTGCGGCCACTTGCCCCAGAGCTTGGCCAGCGACTCCTGCACCAGGTCCTCGGCCCGGCCGACGTCGAGGGTCAGCGAGTAGGCGAGCCGGACCAGCCGGCCCCAGCGCGACCGGGCGAACTCCGCGAAGCCGTCCTCGACCGCCGGTGTCCCCGGCGCCGGTGTCCCTGCCGACGGTCTCCCGGGCGCCGGGGCGTCGTCGGGCGGCGGATCGTCCGCCGCCGTTCGCGACGCTCCGGGCCGTCCCCGTCGCCGGCCCGGAGCCTCGCGCGATGCGCCGGCCGGCGTGCGTCGTGGAGGGTCGGCCGCCGCGCGGTCCACGGCAGAACGCTCGCGCACCCACGGCTCCCTCCTCGCATCAGCCCGCGCATCCCGCTGCGAAAACGCGACCGGGGACGAGTCGGGTTGACGCTCAGTTGAACGTCAGCGAACTGGCCTGGTCGTTGGCCGCGGCCCCGACGTAGGACAGACTGGAGATGATGATGGTCAGCGACCCGCCACCGAAATTGGTGTTACGGAACAGTTGCTGAGCGCAGTTGGAGAAGCTGCGGAAACTGGAGATCCGGTCGTTCCATCCGGACGGCAGCGACGCGAACCGGAAATCGGCGTCCGAGCTGTTGTCGCACTGGCCGGCGCCGAACAGGCTCAGGCTGGCGCCGCCGAAGTTCGCGTTCGCGTACTCGGTGCCGAGCAGCACGCTCGCCGCCGCCGTCACCGTCGGCAGCGCGGACATCGTGCGCGCGAAGGTCGGGTCGAGCGCGGCGGACCGGGCCGACACCGGGGCGTCGGTCACCCGCCCGCCGGTCCCGTACGCGACCGCGGCACGGTAGGTGGCGAAGCAGTGGGCCGTGGTCGAGCCCGCGACCAGCGCGCAGTGCGGTGCGGCGGTGGCCGGCACGGGCGCGGCGGCGGTGGCGGACTCGGCCGTGCCGCCGGTCGCCGGGGCGGGGACGGCGGCGGAGCCGACCGGGACCGCGGCGGCCGGGCCGGCCAGGCCGGCCAGCGCCAGCGTCAGCGGTACGGCCGCGGCGAGCACGATCAGCGCGCGCCCGCCGAGTCGGGAACGGATCCGGGGGGACGGGGGCGGTGCTGGCGCCGCGAGTCGCATCGCGGTCTCCTCTCGACCGGCGTGGGGGAGAGCCGGCAGCCGAATCCTATATCCGTGCTGTGATCGACTGAACACAATTAGTCGCAACGCCGGTCGCGGAAATGGGTTCCGACGATTCTCATCCGGGGTCCGGACCACCCTGCACCGAAAGTCGGATACTGTGCGCCGAGTCGGGGCAGCCCGACCGAGCAGCACAAGCCGGGGGAGAAGCAGGAAGGCCGGATGTCCCTGAGTTCCGCCTCGACCGTATCGGGCCGGGGGTCCACCCGGATCGCGACGGCGGTTGCCGTGGCGGTTGCCGTGCTGGTGCCGGTGGCGATCCTGTTCGTCCAGGTGTGGTCGAGCACGAGCGGCGCGCGGTCGTTCACCGCCGATGAGCGGCGCGGGGTGGCCTACCTGGAGCCGCTGACGCGGCTGCTCGGCGCCACCACCAAGGCGCAGTCCGACGCCGTCCACAACCGGCCGGTCGACACGGCCGGGGTCCGGGTCGCGGTGGCCGCGGTCGACGAGGTCGACGGCCGGCTCGGCCGCCAGCTGCGCACCACCGACCGGTGGATCGACGTGCGGCAGCTCGTGCAGCAGCGGCTGACGGTGCCGAAGTGGACCCCGCCCACGGCATACACCCAGTACAGCGATGTGAACACGAAGCTGCTGGAACTCACCCGGACCGTCGGCGACAATTCCCGGTTGGTTCTCGACCCCGCGATCGATGCGTACTACGTGATGAATGCCAGCCTGCTGCGAATACCCGAGATCATCGTCGACTCCGGTCGTTACACGGACCTGTCCGTACTGTTCCCGACCGGCGGCGGGGAGGCGACCAGGGCGCAGCTCGCGGCCGCCCGCAACCGCATCGCCGCCGACGAGACCGACCTGTCCGACGGCCTGCTCAAGGCGTTCGCGCAGACCGACAGCAGCACGCTCGGGCCCGGACTGACCCGGCCGCTGGACGACTTCCGCACCGCCGTCGACGCCGTCGCGCCGTCCGCCTCGCTGCTCGCTCCCGCGCCGGAGCGGTCGGTGCCCGACCTGATCGCCAATCAGGACGCGCTGCAGCAGGCCGCGCTCGGCCTGCAGGACGCCGCGCTGAAGCAGCTCGACGACCTGCTGGCGGACCGGGCCGCCGGGCAGTCCCGCAGCCGGATCATCGCCGTGATCGCCGCGGTGATCGGGATCCTCGTCGCGGGCGTGCTGGCCTGGCTGGCCTGGCGGTGGGCGCCGGTCCGGCCCCGGCGGCGGGCGGTGGACCCCGACGACGAACCGGCCGTGCAGCGGTCGGCCAACGGCACCAGAGTGCCCGTCCATGCCGAGCGCTCCGGAGGTGCCCGTGCTGCTCGGTAGGTTGCGGGTCCGGCAGAAGCTGGTCCTGCTCGTCGTCCCGCTGCTGCTGCTCGCGGTGGCCGGCGCGGTCCCGCTGGTGCTGAGTCGGGTGCAGGCCGCCGAGCGGTCCAGCGACAGCGCCAAGCTGGTGCAGCGGGCGGTGCGGATCACCGAGCTGGTGCAGGAGCTGCAGCAGGAGCGGCTCGCCTCGCTCGGCTACCTGTCCAACGACGTGGCCAGGGACGAGGTGGTCGCCCGCTCGACCCGGGTGCTCGAGCTGGCCCGGCAGATCGACGCCAACTACGGCAGCGCGGACGACAAGCTGGCCCTGGCGCTGCGCCAGGTGACCCTGCGCTCCGCGCTCGACGGGCTGCGCCCGCAGATCCTCGAGCAGCGGACCGCCGGCTTCGGCGTCTACACCGGGTTCACCGGCGCGATCGACGGGCTCGTCGACCAGCTCCGGCTGACCGGCGATGCCGACCTGCGCACCAACGCCGGCCGGCAGCAGGTCGCCCTCGACGCGATCATCCGGCACGACGAGGCCACCGCGGCCGAGGGCGCCGCGCTGTTCATCGAGCCGCGCCGGGAGATCACCATGCGCGTCGTCGGCCTCGTCGGCGGCGGGCTGGCGCTGGAGAACCGCGAGGAGTCCGTCTTCAAGGAGCTGGCCGACCCGAGCTCCGCCGACCTGTACGAGCGGGTCGAGACGAGCCCGTCCAGCACCCGGCTGAACAACTACCTGGACGGCATCGTCGGCAGCAACGCCTCGCAGATCACCGCGACCATCGCGGCCGACCTCGCCCCGCAGGTGAAGTCGCTGACCTCACTGAGCCGGCTGGTCGAGACCCGGGTGGCGGCGCAGGCCGTGGCCGAGGCCAACCGGTCCGCCCGGGCCGACCGGTGGCTGGCCGGGATCGTCGGCGGCGTCGCGCTGGCGCTGCTGATCGCCGCCGCGCTGCTGTCGGTGCTGATCACCCGCTCGATCGCGCGGCCGCTGCGGCGGCTGACGGCGTCCGCGGACGAGGTCGCCGACGTCGCCCAGCTGGAGCTGGTGCGGGTGGCCGACACCGACGACCCGGAGGCCGCGGTGCCACACCTGCGGCCGGTCAGGGTGGGCACGGCCGACGAGCTCGGCGAGCTGGCCCAGGCGTTCAACCGGGTCCAGCAGATCGCGTCCAACCTGGTGGAGCGGCAGCTGGTCAGCCGGCAGAACGTGGCCACGATGTTCGGCAACGTCGGCCGGCGCACCCAGAACCTGGTCGGCCGGCAGCTCGCGATGATCGACTCGCTGGAGCGCAACGAGCAGGACCCGGCCCTGCTCGACCGGCTCTACCGGCTCGACCACGTCTCCACCCGGCTGCGCCGCAACGCGAACAGCCTCGTCGTGCTGTCCGGGGCCACCGAGCAGCAGATCACCAGCGAACCGCTGTCGGTCGCCGACACGATCCGCTCCGCCCTCGGCGAGATCGAGGGCTTCCAGCGGGTCCGGCTCGGCTCGGTGGACGACGAGCTGCTGGCGCCCACCGTCACCGCGGACGTCATCCTGCTGCTCGCCGAGCTGCTGGAGAACGGCACCTCGTTCTCGCCGCCGCACACCGAGGTCGAGGTCGAGGCGCGGTCGAGCGACGACGGCGGCGTGCTGGTCCGGATCGTCGACCACGGGCTCGGCATGACGCCGGAGCAGCTGGAGGCGGAGAACGCCCGGCTGGTCTCCCGGGAGCGGCTCGACCTGGCGCCCACCGACGTGCTCGGGCTGTTCGTGGTCGGGCGGCTGGCCCGGCGGCACGGGATCGACGTGCGGCTGCTGCCGACGCCGGGGACCGGCGTGACGGCCGAGGTACGGATCCCCGCGACGCAGGTGGTCCGGTCGGACCGGCCGGCGCCCGCGGCGGCGTCCGCACCGGCGCCCGCGCCGGCCCAGGCTCCGCCGGTTCCGGTGATCCCGACCGAGCCGGCGCCGGCCCGGGACGGGCGGGGCTGGTGGGACTCGCCGACCCAGGCCGCGGACCGGGCCGCGGCCCAGGGCCGGCCGGCGGCGCCGACCGCGTTCCACGCCGGCCCCGGTGCGCCGGAACGCCCCGCTGCGCCGTCCCGGAACGGCGCGGACTCGCCCGGCAACGGCATGGCGGCTGCGGCGGCCGAGCTGGCGGCGGCCGCCGAGGGACGGGCCGCCCGTGCGGACGTGTCCGAGCCGGCGCCGGACGTGCCGCGTCCGCGCGGCGCGGCCGGGATGGTCCGCCGGGTCCGCGGCGCGCAGCACCCTGACACCGGCCTACGGGACGAGCGGTCCGAGGCGTTCCGGCCACCATCCGCGGCCGACGCCCGCCAGGACATCGAGGACTTCGAGGCCGGCGTGCGGCGGGCGCTGCGGGAGACCGGCGCCGACGGCGGGAGCGGGTTCGTCGTCGAGGACGGCGTGGCGCCCTGGACGGACCTGGACGTCGACGACCCGGTGGGGACCGAGCAGACCCGCGCGCTGGTCGAGGAGTTCGAGGACGGGGTACGCCGGGCGCTCGCCCGCCTCGACCAGGTCGCGGGGCGAACCGGCCGACCGTCCGCGCTCTTCGAGCGCCGCGCCGGAACGGAGTTCCACCCGGCCACGAACGGTGCCCCTCCGCCGGGCACCGTGTCGCCGCCGGCGAACGGCAGCGAGCCCGCCACCGCGCGGCCGCCGGTGAACGGCGGTGAGCCGGCCACCGGACTGTCGCCGGTGAACGGCGGCGAGCCGGCCACCGGGCCGTCGCCGGTGAACGGCGGTGAGCGGGCCACCGGGCCGTCGCCCGCTGACGGCGGCGAGCCGGCCACCGGACTGTCGCCGGTGAACGGCGGTGAGCGGGCCACCGGGCCGTCGCCCGCTGACGGCGGCGAGCCAGCCACCGGACTGACGCCGGCGAACGGCAGCGAGTCCGGCACCGTGTCGCCGCCGGCGAACGGCGGCGATCCGGCCCTCGGGCCGTGGCGGCGGACGAACGGTGCCGAGCCGCCGTTCGCGCCGCCGGACCGGCCGACCAACGGCGCCGAGGCGCCGCAGGAGCCGCAGCCGACGAGCGACGCCGACCGGGCGGGCACGGCGCACCCCGACCCGCGCCCGCTGGAGCGGCGCCGCCCGCCGGAGCCGCCGCAGTTTCGCGCACCTGTGCCGCCGTTCCCGCCGGCTCAGCCGCCGTTCCCGCCGGCTCAGCCGCCGTTCCCGCCGGCCCAGGCACCGTTCCCGCCGGCCCAGCCGCCGGCCCAGCCGCCGTTCCCGGCTGCCGCCCAGGCACCCTTCCAGGCACCGGCCGCGGGGGACGCCCCATCCCGGCCCGCGGCGGAGCCCGTGGACGGCGTCCCGACGGATGCCCCGGCCGCGCGGGACGGCGCCGCTCCCGTACCGGCCGCCGCCGGAACGGCCGAGGCCGGTGCCGGCCCGGCGGCGGGCACCGCGGCGCGCGACTCCGGGACGACCGGACCTGCAGGCGACAGCACAGACGAGAAGACAGCGGACAAGTCCGCCGAATCGGTACCGGGAGGCTCGTCGGGAACGGACAACGGCACGGCCGGCCGAGGTACGGGAGAACCCGCGGCCGAGGAAGAACGCGAGCACTCGGACAGCCGGGGTAACGGTACGGGTCCGAACGGACGGGTCGCTACCGACCTGGACACGGGCAAAATGGACCCGTCCGGACGCGGCCTGGTCCGGCGCGTCCCCGGTGCGCAGATGCCGGCCGGTGCCGTAGCCGCCAGACCGGGTATGCCGACCGCGGCGCCACCGGACGCGGCCGGGCAGGACGTGGCCGAGCAGGATGCGGCAGCGGCCCGGTCGCTGGTGGAGGAGTTCGAGGCAGGCGTACAGCGGGCGTTGCGCGACGCCCCCGGCACGGCCGAGACGGACGAGGACGGTGTCAGGTGAGCCACACCGCGTACGGACTGAGTGCCGAGGCGCAGAACTTCAACTGGCTGCTCGGCAAGTTCGCCGCCGAGACGGCCGGCGTCCTCGAAGCCATCGCCGTGTCCTCTGACGGCCTGCTGATGGCCATGTCCGCCGGCCAGCAGCGCGGCGGGGCGGACCGGCTGGCCGCGATCACCTCCGGCATCACCAGCCTGGCCGGCGGCGCCGCCCGGGCGTACCAGCTGGGCAACCTGAACAAGGTCATCGTCGACATGGCCCACGGCTACCTGCTGGTCTCCGCGATCAGCAGCGGCTCGGTGCTCGGGGTCATCGCCGCGAAGACCGCCAACCTGGGCAACATCGCGTACGAGATGACCCTGTTCGCCACCCGCGCCGGCGCGGCGCTGACCCCGCAGCTGATCAACGAGCTGAAGAACTCTCTCGGCGACTGATGGACCCGTGACCAGAGACAAGACCCCGACCGAGCGCACCGCCGGAGCGCTCGTACGACCGTTCCTGTCCGGCCCGAGCGGCGGTGCCGACGGTGCCCGCGGCCCCGACGACCAGGCCGACGCGCCGGTACCCGACGGTGCCCTGCGCCCGTTCCTGCTCACCGCCGGCCGCGTCGCCGGCCAGGACTCGATCGCGATCGAGACCCAGGTGGTGACCACGGACAGCGGCCGGACGGCGGTCGACCAGCTCGGCTTCGAGCGCCGGGACATCGTCTCGCTGTGCGGCAACCCGCTGTCGGTCGCGGAGATCGCCGCGCAGCTGTCGCTGCATCTCGGCGTGGTCCGGGTGCTGGTCGGCGACCTGTCCGCCGACGGCCACCTGTCGGTCTACCTGCCCAACGCCGACGCCTCGACCGACGTCGACACGCTCCTGAGGGTGATCCGTGGTCTCCGCGCAATCGGCTGAGGTCGGCGGGCCCACCCGCCGCCGCCCACCCCTCCCGGTCAAGCTGGTGATCGCCGGCGGCTTCGGCGTCGGCAAGACGACGACGGTCGGCAGCATCTCCGAGATCAGCCCGTTGACCACCGAGGCGGACATGACCTCGGCCGCGGCCGGCATCGACGACGCCAGCCAGGTGCCGGGCAAGCGCACCACGACCGTGGCGATGGACTTCGGCTGCATCACGATCGACGAGAGCCTCAAGCTCTACCTGTTCGGCACGCCCGGGCAGGACCGGTTCGGCTTCATGTGGGACGACCTGGCCATCGGCGCGATCGGCGCGCTGGTGATCGTCGACAGCCGCCGGCTGGACGACTGCTACCCCGCCGTGGACTACTTCGAGCGGCTGGGATTACCCTTCGTAGTCGCTGTGAACAGATTCGACGGTGCAGTGGCCCACGATCTTCCCTCTATCAGGTGGGCCTTAGCTGTCGATGACGCCGTTCCGCTCATAACGTTCGACGCACGTGACAAGCTGTCAGTACGGGACGCGCTGCTCGTCGTCCTCGACCGGGCTCTGGCCAAGGCGCGGGCAGCGCAGACCAAGCGATGAGCTGATCACTGTAGGTAGCGGGGCGTTGGGACCGAGGGAACCGACGGGGGAAGACGTGGCTGACATCAACGAGCGGCTGGACCGGCTCCAGCGGCGGGAGGACTTCGACCGGTTCGGTCGACCGCTTCGTCATGCGCCCGCCGACACGCCGGTCGGGCCGCCGCTCGCGCGACCGGCCGGCGTGGACGACCGGCTCGGCGAGGTGCTCGACGCAGTCGCCTCGGTGGTGCGCCGCCACCCCGGGCTGTCGGTGATGGTCGCGCTCGCGGACGGGCGAGCGGGCCGTCCGGTGATCCGGGTGACCGAGCGGGACGGCGGCGTGGAGACCGGCGTCGTGGTCGCCGGCTCGGGTCCGCCTCGAGTGGTCCAGCCGGGGTCGCCGCCGGCCGACCCGCGCCATCCGGCCGCGTTCGGCCCGTACGACGGGCTGTCGTCCCCGGCCGCCGCCCCGACCCGCGAGTCGGTGCCCGGCAGCGACCCGGTCTTCGAGCCCGCGCTCCGGGACAGTCCACGCGACGCCGTGGCCTCGCTCGAGGGCGTGCTCGGCCGGGACGGCCCGCTCGCCCGCGGGGACCTCGGCTCGCTCGAGGGCGTGCTCGGCCGGGACGGCTCGCCCGCCCGCGGGGACCTCGGCTCGCTCGAGGGCGTGCTCGGCCGCGACGGCCCGCTCGCCCGCCGGGACCTCGGCTCGCTCGACGGCGTGCTCGGCCGCGACGGCTCGCCCGCCCGGGAGGACCTGGCTGCCCGCGAAGGCCCGGCGGGTCGCGACGGCAGCCGCGAGGCCCCCAGCGGTCCCGACGGCGGCGGGGTCCGGGACGACCTGCAGCCCGGTCGCGGCCCCGCCCGCAGCGCCGCCGCCAACGGCCGGCACGCCGCCGCCCGCGAGTCGCAGGGCCGCACCGGCTCGTCCTGGCACGACGCGCTCTGGTCACCCGAGTCGCGGGACCGGTTCCGGCAGGCCGAGCACGACCGGCAGGCCGAGCACGACCGGCAGGCCGAGCACGACCGGCAGGCCGAGCACGACCGGCAGGCCGAGCAGGACCGGCAGCAGGACCGGCAGCAGGACCGCGAGGAGCACGGCGGGGCCGCGGGCACGATCCCGCTGGCCGAGGACACCAGCCAGGTGGTGAGCCGGCTCGCGCAACTGCTCCGGGACAACCCGACGCTCGCGGCGAACTGGAGCCGCGAGGGGCAGGAGTGACCGATCGGGACCTGCCCATCGGGATCTTCGACTCGGGGGTCGGCGGCCTGACCGTCGCCCGGGCCGTGCTCGACCAGCTCCCGCACGAACCCCTGCTCTACGTCGGCGACACCGCCCACGGCCCGTACGGGCCGCTGCCGATCGCCCAGATCCGCCGGCACGCGCTGGCCGTGCTCGACGACCTCGTCGCGCGGGGCGTCAAGCTGCTGGTGATCGCCTGCAACACGGCCAGTGCGGCCTGCCTGCGCGACGCCCGCGAGCGGTACGACGTGCCGGTCGTCGAGGTCGTCCTGCCGGCGGTCCGGCGGGCGGTCGCCACGACCAAGAACGGCCGGGTCGGCGTGATCGGCACGGCCGCCACGGTGGCCAGCGGCGCCTACCAGGACGCGTTCGCGGCGGCGCCGCACATCGAGGTGACCGCAGCCGCCTGCCCGCGGTTCGTGGACTTCGTCGAGCGCGGCTACACCCGCGGCCGGCAGGTGCTCGGCCTGGCCAATGCGTACCTCGCCCCGCTGGCGGCGGCCGACGTGGACACGCTCGTGCTCGGCTGCACGCACTACCCGATGCTGACCGGCGTCATCCAGCTGTCCATGGGCGACGAGGTGACCCTGGTCAACAGCGCCGAGGAGACGGCCAAGGACGCCTACCGGGTGCTCACCGCGGGCGACCTGCTCCGGGACGACGACGCGCCCGCGCCGCGGCACCGGTTCGTCGCGACCGGCGACCCTGAGCCGTTCCACCGGCTGGCCCGCCGGTTCCTGGGCCCGGACGTCGGTGCGGTGGACGCGGCTACTGTGCCCGCGTGAAGCTCACGATCGTCGGCTGTTCCGGCAGCGTTCCCGGTCCGGACAGCGCCGCCTCGTCCTACCTGGTCGAGCACGAGGGCTACCGGATGCTGCTCGACCTCGGCAGCGGTGCGTTCGGGGCGCTGCAGCGGCACGTCGAGCGGGCCGAGGTGGACGCGGTGGTGCTGTCGCACCTGCACCCCGACCACTGCCTCGACGTCGCGCCGATGGTCGTGCAGCGCCGGCACGGGCTGCCCGCCGTGCCGCCGCGGATCCCGCTGCTCGGGCCGGCCGGCACGCACGACCGGCTGGCGCTGGCGTACGACCCGACGTCGCGGGACGGGCTGCGCGACCTGTTCGACCTGGCCGCGGTGACACCGGGGGAGCGCGAGCTCGGTCCGTTCCGGCTGCGGTTCGAGCGGGTCGACCACCCGGTGCCGACGCACGCGGTGCGGGTCACCGCCGGCGGCCGCGCGCTGGTCTACTCCGCGGACACGGGCCCGTGCGACGCCCTGGTGTCGGTGGCCGAGGGCGCTGACCTGCTGCTGTGCGAGGCGTCGTTCGAGGAGGGACCGGCGAACCCGCCCGGCCTGCACCTGACCGGCCGGCAGGCCGGCGAGCACGCCCGCCGGGCCGGCGTCGGCCGGCTGCTGGTCACCCACGTCCCCCCGTGGACGGACGCCGGCCGCGCCCTCGACGCCGCCACCGCCGCCTTCGGCGGACCCACTACGCTCGTCGTCGCCGGCGAGACCTACGAGGTCTAACCGGCCAGGAACGACAGCCGGACCTGGCGGGTGGGGTTGTCGCCGTTGGTGTCGACCAGGCAGACCGACTGCCAGGTGCCCAGCTGCAGCCGGCCGCCGACGACCGGCAGCGTGGCGTACGGCGGGACGAACGCGGGCAGCACGTGGTCGCGCCCGTGCCCGGGACTGCCGTGCCGGTGCCGCCACCGCCCGTCGGCCGGAAGCAGCTGGTCCAGCGCGGCGAGCAGGTCGTCGTCGCTGCCGGCGCCGGTCTCGATGAGCGCCAGCCCGGCCGTCGCGTGCGGCACGAACACGTGCAGCAGCCCGTCGCCCGCGCCGCGCACGAACGACGCGCACTCCTCGGTGATGTCCCGGACCACCGGCCGCCCACCGGTCCGGACGGTCAACATCTCGGTGCGCATCCCGGGAGGTTAGTGCCCTGCGTCGACGGTCCGCGCACCACGGCCCGAGACCGCGGACGCGGGGCACTAGGGTGGCCGGCGTGACGCGACCCGACGGACGGAAGGCCGGCGAGCTGCGGCCGGTGACGATCACCCGGCACTGGCAGAAGCACGCCGAGGGTTCGGCGCTGGTGGAGTTCGGCGACACCAAGGTGCTCTGCGCCGCCAGCGTGACCGAGGGTGTGCCGCGCTGGCGCAAGGGCAGCGGCCTCGGGTGGGTGACGGCCGAGTACGCGATGCTCCCGCGCGCCACCCACACCCGCTCCGACCGGGAGTCCGTGCGCGGCCGGATCGGCGGCCGGACGCACGAGATCAGCCGGCTGATCGGGCGCTCGCTGCGGGTCGCGGTCGACCTGCGTGCGCTCGGCGAGAACACCATCGCGATCGACTGCGACGTGCTGCAGGCCGACGGCGGCACCAGGACCGCCTCGATCACCGGGGCGTACGTGGCGCTGGCCGACGCGGTCGCCTGGCTGCGCGCCCGCAACGCGCTGGCCCGGCCGGAGCCGCTGGTCAGCTCGGTCGCCGCGGTCAGCGTCGGGGTGGTCGACGGGGAGTCCCGCCTCGACCTCGCCTACACCGAGGACGTCGCCGCGGACACCGACATGAACGTGGTCTGCACCGGCTCCGGCGAGTTCGTCGAGGTGCAGGGGACCGCCGAGGGCGCCCCGTTCGACCGGGGCACGCTGGACGCGCTGCTCGACCTGGCCGTGGACGGCTGCGCCCAGCTCGCCGAGATCCAGCAGGCTGCGCTGGCGCAGTGAGGCTCGTTCTCGCCACCCGCAACCTGGCCAAGCTGGAGGAGCTGCGCCGGATCCTGGCCCCGCTCGTGCCGGTCGAGGTCATCGGTCTCGGCGACGTTCCGGCGTACCCGGAGGTGCCCGAGACCGGCGCGACCTTCGAGGAGAACGCGCTGATCAAGGCCAGGGAAGCGGTGACCCGCACCGGGTTGCCGGCGGTCGCGGACGACTCCGGGCTGACCGTCGACGCGCTCAACGGGATGCCGGGGGTGCTGTCCGCCCGCTGGTCCGGCCACGGCTCGACCGACGAACGCAACCTGCGCCTCGTGCTCGAGCAGACCGAGAACGTGCCGGACGCCCGTCGCGGCGCAGCGTTCGTGTGCGCGGCGGTGCTGGTCACCCCGAACGGCGCCGAGCAGGTCGCGCACGGCACGGTCACCGGCACGCTGCTGCGGGAGCCGCGCGGCAGCAACGGTTTCGGTTACGACCCGATCTTCCAGCCGGCCGGCGAGACCCGCACGACCGCGGAGATGTCGCCGGCCGAGAAGGATGCGATCAGCCACCGGGGCAAGGCGTTCCGGGCCCTCGCCCCGCTCGTCGCCGCGACTCTCGGTTAGGGCCCGTCTCCCGCGCCCGCCCTGGCGCTCGTGACCGGACGCCGCCGGCATCCACCGCCGGCCGGGCGGCGCGCCTAGCCTGGGTTCTTCGTGAGCAGCCAGCCGTCCGGTGCGGCGAGCTGGTCGGCGGCGGCCGGACCCCAGGAGCCGCGCGGGTAGGTCTGGACCTCCGGCCGGTGCTTCAGCACCGGGTCGATCGCCTCCCAGGCGTGCGCGAGGCCGTCGGGCCGGGTGAACAGCGACCGGTCGCCGACGATCACGTCGTGGATGAGCCGCACGTACGCCGGCAGCGGGTCGCCGTCGGGCACCTGCTCCAGCGGCAGCCGGGCGGTCCCGGTGGTGAGCACCAGCTCCGGCCCCGGCCGCTTCAGCACCACCCGCAGGTCGATCGCGCCCGACCCGGACAGCGACACGGTCAGCACCGTGCCGTCCGGTGGCAGCTGGTCGGCCAGCGGCCCGCCCGGCTCCCTGCAGATCAGGCTGATCTGCTGGGCGCTCGCCTTGAGCTGCTTGCCGGTGCGCAGCAGGAACGGCACGCCGTGCCAGCGGGGCGTGTCGATCCACAGCCGGGCGGCGACGAACGTGTCGGTCTGCGAGTCCGGCGCGACGCCCTCGGTGTCCCGGTAGCCCTCGAACTGGCCGAGCACCACCTCGTCCGGGTCGAGCGGCCGGAACCCGGCGATGACGTCCTCCCGCGCCGACTGCAGGTCGCTCGCGGACAGCGAGGCCGGCGTCTCCATCGCCACCTCGGCGGCGAGCTGGAACAGGTGGGTGACGATCATGTCCAGCATCGCGCCGGTGGCGTCGTAGAAGGTGGCCCGGTCGGCGATGTCGAGCGTCTCCGGCACGTCGATCTGTACCGCCCGTACGTGCTCGGCGCTCCACAGCCGGTCGAACACGCCGTTGCCGAACCGCAGCGCGTGCAGGTCCTGGGTGCCCTCCTTGCCGAGGAAGTGGTCGATCCGGAAGACCTGGTCCTCCTGGAGCACCTCGTGCACCACCCGGTCCAGCTCCCGGAAGCTCTCCGGCGAGGTGCCGAACGGCTTCTCGTAGACCACCCGGGCGCCGGCGGTGAGCCCGTGCTGGCGGAGGCCCTCGGTCACCTTGCCGAACGCGGCCGGCGGGATCGCCAGGTAGTGCACGAAGCGGGCGTCCGTGCCGACGTCGCGCTTGCCGTCCTCGATGACGTCGAGCAGGCTGCCCGGGTTCGTCTTCTCGAAGCCGCCGCCGGCGAACCGCAGCCGCCGGGAGAAGTCCTCCCACGGCCCGTCCTCCGGCTTGGGACCGAACTCGGTCAGCGCGCTGTGCACCCGTCCCTTGAAGTCCTCGTGGGAGACGTCGCCGCGCCCGTTGCCGATGAGCAGCCAGCGTTCCGGCATCAGCCCGTGCTGGGCGAGCTGGAAGAACGCCGGGAGCACCATCCGCTTGGCCAGGTCGCCGGTCGCCCCGAACAGTACGAACACCACTGCGTCGTCGTCAGCCACGCCACCACTCTGCCCGACGGGAGCCGGACCCGAACCGAAATGTGCGGGAGGGGGACTCGACCGCCCCCAACGGCGGTCAGGTGCAGCAGCCTCGGGTCCGACGTCTGAGCCGTTGACCTGCGCTCTCCCCGTCGAGCGTGGCCCTCCCGGGCCGCGTGGTGGGCCGCCGTAGAGCGCCGTCCGTTGGCAGTCGGTGGGCAAGACCATCCCTTGTGGACGCTCGCACAGTCGGTTGCCGCGCGTCCCCCCGGCGTTGCCCGAACGAGCACGACCACGCCCGGTCGCCGGTATTTCGACAACTTCCGCGTCTCGGCCGGCGTCTCCCCCGAAGACGGCGGATCCACAGCGACGCCACCAGGTGGCGCGGGCCCCGCCCTCGAGAGGGGGACTCGAGATGACAAGGATCTTGGCCGGCCGGTCCAGGTGGCTGCTCGCCTCTGGCGGCGTCGTCCTGGCGGCCGCCGTCGGCTGCCAGTCCGCGCCGGACCCGGCGCCGGCTGCTCCGGCGACCGCGCCGGCCGTGGTGCCGGCGGCGCCGGCACCGGTCGACCACACCGCGACCACCCCGGACTCGCCGACCGGCGGCACGGACCAGACGGGGCCGCCCCGACCGGTCACGCCGCGCTGCCACACGGCGGACCTGGCCCTCGAGGTCGGCCAGGACGACTCCGGGATGGGCCACACCGGCCTCAACCTCGCGCTGGTCAATCGGTCGGCGCACCGCTGCCGGATCTACGGATACGGCGGCGTGCAACTGCTCGACGCCGCCCGCGCCGCCCTGCCCACCCGGCAGGAGCGCAGCGGCCAACGACCCGAGCTGGTGACCCTCCGGCCGGGAGACCGCGCCTACTCGGCGCTCTACTGGCTCCACATGCCCGAGGTGCAGCCCTGCTCCAACGCGGCCTTCCTGCAGGTCATCCCGCCCGACGAGACCGAGCCGATCCGGGCTCGGTTCGCCTACAGCGTCTGCGGGAACGGCGCGCTCAGCCAGCGCCCCTACCAGCCCAACCCGACCTGACCGGACCCGGCCGTGCGGTACCAGCTGGGCGCGACCTCACCGGCCAGGGTGCGCGCGTGATGTGACGCCCGCCCACTCAATCAGGCAGGCACGCCGCCCACTCGCCGAGGACCCGAAGGACGTCATCGACGCTCATCCGGCGGGCCATCGCCAGGTCGTGGATGAGCAGGTTGCCCACCTTCATCATCGCGGCCACGTGGATCTCCCACTGCTCGACCTGCACCCGGGGGTCCAGGTAGCTGGACGTCGCTTCCATCGGGGTGACGTCACTGCTCTGCACGGCGGTCAGTGCGCCGACCAGCCCACGCACGGCCTCGGCGACCTCGCCAGGTGTCGTCATGCCAATCACTTAAGCACTACCGACGGCTGGCATCGCCTGTTCGGCGGCCGCCTTCGCACGCCGGAAGTGCTCGCCGGCGACACCGACTGCGAGGCCACGCCGCTATCGGGGTCACGCTGGACACCTGCAGCCACGTCGCCGAAGGGCTGAACGGCGACGCCGGTTCAGGTGCCGGCATCGCCGGCGCGGCGGTGAGCAGCCGGTGAGCACCGAACGGTGGTGACGGCCGTGACCAACCTCAGGACCTGCACGGACAGCGTGCGGGAGGGGGGACTCGAACCCCCACGCCCGAGGGCACCAGAACCTAAATCTGACGCGGCTGCCAGTTACGCCACTCCCGCCTGAACCAGAGCGTACGGGCTGTCCCATTCGCCCGTGCGGCGGCCGGCCGCGACGTACGCTTCCACGCGGGGTTTCGCGGGGTGGGGGGAAATCGTCGTGTACACGTCCGTGCGCAACGCACCGGAGATACCGCCGGGTGACGGCGACCACGCGGTCGCCGGGCAACCCGTCGAGCCGGGTGCCGACGCCGCGACGCGCACGTCCCGCCGCCGGCGGATCACCGGCCAGGTCGGCGGCACGGTCATCGCGATGGGCGCGGTCAGCTTCCTCACCGACGCCTCGGCCGAGATGGTCACCGCTGTCCTGCCGCTGTTCCTCATCCTCCAGGTCGGCCTGACCCCGCTGCAGTACGGCGTGGTGGACGGCGTCTACCAGGGCGCCACCGTGCTGGTCCGGCTGGTCGGCGGCTACCTGGCCGACCGCTGGCGCCGGCCGAAGATCGTGTGCACGGTCGGGTACGGCCTGTCCGCGGTGACCAAGCTCGGCCTGCTCGGGGTCGGCTCGGCCGCCTCGACCAGCTTCGTGCTCGCCGTCGACCGGGCCGGCAAGGGAATTCGCACCGCCCCCCGCGACGCGGTGATCGCCGCGTCGACCCGGCCGGCGCTGCTCGGCCGGGCGTTCGGGGTGCACCGCACGCTGGACACGGCCGGCGCGATGCTCGGCCCGCTGCTCGCGTTCCTGGTGCTGCTCGCGGTGCCAGGCGGCTACCACCCGGTGTTCGTGGTCAGCTTCGGCGTCGCCGTGCTCGGGGTCGCCGTGCTGGTGCTGTTCGTCCCGGACATCCGGTGGAAGGCCGAGCCGGGCGCGGCCCAGGCGTCGCTGCGCGGGGTCGGCGGGCTGCTGCGGGACCGTCGGGTGGTCGCGCTCGCCGTCGCCGCCGGGCTGCTCGGCCTGGTCACGATCTCCGACGGGTTCGTCTACCTGAGCCTGCAGCGCAAGCTGGACGCGCCGGCCGACGTGTTCCCGCTGTTCCTGCTCGGCAGCTCGGCGGTCTACCTGGTGCTGGCCATCCCGCTCGGCCGGCTGGCCGACCGGATCGGCCGGCGGACGGTGTTCATCGCCGGGAACGTCGGGCTGGTCCTGCTCTACCTCCTGCTGCTGCTCGCGTTCGTACCGGCCTGGCTGGCCTGCGTCGGTTCGCTGGCCCTGCTCGGCACCTACTACGCGGCCACCGACGGCGTGCTCTCCGCGACCGCGGCCGAGTTCCTGCCGCCGGCTCTGCGCAGCAGCGGGCTGGCGATCGTGCAGACCGCGCTGGCCGGCGGCCGGGTGATCTCGTCGCTGCTGTTCGGTCTGCTGTGGACGGTGACCGGCAGCCAGCGCGGCGGGCTCGCCGCGTTCACGGTGGCGCTGGTCGTGGTGCTGCCCGTGGCGGCGAAGCTGGTCTTCGCCCGCCGGTCGGCCCCGGCCGAGGTGGTGGCCCGGTGAGCAAGCCGGAGGACCGGCGCGGCGAGGGAGCAGCCGGCGGCGCTCCGGTGCGGATCGGCCGGGGCCGGGTGGTCGCGTTCGCGGTGATCGCCGTGCTCGTCATCGCCGGCGGCGGCACGTACGTGCTGCGCGCCGCCCGGCAGAGCGACGCCGCGGTCGCCGCCGCCGCCGCGTCCGAGTCGGCCACGCCCAGGCTCGACGCCGCCGCGGTGCTGACGGTGCCTCACCTGGTCGTGCGGAACACCGCTCTCGGCCCGTCGAACGGCGAGATCGCGCTGGTCCCGCTGTCGAACCCGGGCGGTCCGCGGGCCCTCGTCGACGTCCGCTGCGAGCGGGTCTACTCGGTGGCCGCCGGCGGCTTCTGCCTGACCGCGCACCGCGGCGTGGTCACCACCTACCAGGGCCGGCTGCTGGGGCCGGACCTGCACCCGGTGCGGGACGTGAAGATCGTCGGTGGACCGAGCCGGGCCAGGGTGTCCGCCGACGCCACCCGGGCGGCGAGCACGGTCTTCGTCTCCGGACACTCCTACATGGACACCGGCTTCTCCACCGTCACCGAGATCGTGGACGCCCGCAGTGGCAAGGGCTTCGGCAACCTGGAGACGTTCCGGATCGTCAAGGACGGCCGGACGTACAAGAGCATCGACGTCAACTTCTGGGGCGTCACGTTCGCCTCCGACGACGAGTTCTACGCGACGCTGGGGACGAAGGGGCAGACCTACCTGGTCCGCGGCAGCGTCGCCGCCCGCACGGTGACCGTCCTGCACGAGAACGTCGAGTGCCCGTCGCTGTCCCCGGACGGCACCAGGATCGCGTTCAAGAAGGCGTCCGGGCCGAGCACCGCCCGCAAGTGGCGGTTCACCGTGCTCGACCTGCGCACGGACGTGGAGACGCCGCTGCCGGAGACCCGCAGCATCGACGACCAGCTGGCCTGGCTGGACGACCAGCACGTCATGTACGGGGTGCCGCGCGGCTCGAGCGGCCGGGTCGACGTCTGGGTCAGCCCGCTGACGGGCGGGACGCCGCGGCTGCTGGTGCCGGACGCCGACTCGCCGGCGGCGGTCCGGCCGTGACCGCCGCCTAGACCGACAGCTTCTTGCGCAGCGCGGCCACGTGGCCGGTGGCCTTGACGTTGTAGAGCGCCTGCTCGATCTTCCCGTCGGCGCCGACCACGAAGGTGGACCGGATCACCCCGACGGTCTTCTTGCCGTACAGCGTCTTCTCGCCGTACGCCCCGTACGCCTCCAGGACCGAGCGGGACGGGTCGGACAGCAGCGGGAACGTCAGCTGCTGGGCCTCCCGGAACTTCGCCAGCTTCTCCGGCTTGTCCGGGGAGATGCCGACGACGTCGATCCCGGCGCCGTCGAGCGAGGCCAGGTTGTCCCGGAAGTCGCAGGCCTCCTTGGTGCAGCCGGGCGTCATGGCGGCCGGGTAGAAGTAGACGATCACCCGGCGGCCGCGGTAGTCGGCCAGCGAGACCTGCTTGCCGTCGGCGTCGGGCAGGGTGAAGTCGGGGGCCGGGTCGCCGGGGCTCAGTCGCGCGCTCATGGGCGCGAGGGTAGTCGCGGGCGTGCCGCGGCCCCTTGCGAACCCTCCCCGCCGTACAGCTAAGGTAAGCCTCGCCTAAGTTTCCGGTTCGAGGAGTGTCCGTGCGCAGGTCCTTGTCCGTCGTCGCGCTGGCCGCAGCGCTCGGTCTGCTCGCCGCCTGCTCGTCCGACGACGGTGGCACGGTGCGCTCCGAGGGCGGCGGCTCGGTGAGCGGGTCCGGCTCCGGTTCGGGCTCCGGCCTGTCCGGCTCCGACCTCGGCAGCCAGAGCAAGGACGCGACCGTGACCAAGGCCGTCGACGACTACAAGGCCTGGGTGCAGGCCCAGGTCGCCGGCTTGCGTACGGACGCGAGGAAGTTCACCGACGCGGTCCGGTCCGGCGACGTCGCCGAGGCGAAGGAGCAGTTCGCGCCCAGCCGGTACAAGTGGGAGATGATCGAGCCGATTGCCGGACTCGTCCCCGACATCGACGGTGCGGTCGACGCCCGGGTGGACGACTTTGCCTCGGTGAACGACCCGAAGTGGACAGGATGGCACAAGCTGGAGTATCTCCTCTGGGTGAAGAACACAACGTCCGGTGGTGCGGCGCTGGCGGACAAGTTGGACAAGGACCTTGCGACCCTGCAGACGAAGATGAAGTCCGTGGAGATCACCCCGAAGGCTGTCGCCCTCGGGGCGGGTGAGCTGATCGAGGAAGTCTCGGAGGGCAAGATCAACGGCGAGGAGGACCGGTACTCGCACACCGATCTCTCCGACTTCGACGCCAACCAGCTCGGCGCCAAGCAGGCGTACGGGTACTTCCGGCCGATCGTCGAGAAGAAGGACAAGGCCCTGGCCACCGCGATCGACCAGGGCTTCGCGAACGTCGACGAGTCGCTGGAGCCGTACGAGGTCAGCGAGGGCGTCTTCAAGCCGTTCAGCACCCTCACGGCGGCGGACAAGCAGAAGATGCAGAGCCAGCTGGCCACCCTCTCCGAGAACCTCGCCAAGGTCCCGGCGGCAATCGGAGTCTCCTGAGTAGTGAGCATGCATGACTGACGACAGCACCGGCACGCCGCTGTCCCGCCGGGCCTTCCTCGGGACGGCGGCGCTCGGCACGGCCGTGGTCGGCGGGGCCGCCGCCGGCGGGATCAGGCTGGGCTCGGCCGGGCGGGCGGACAGCGCGGACGCGGACGAGGCGCGGCCGGCTCCGTCGCGCGGGTTCCGCGGGAACCACCAGATCGGCGTTCTCGAGCATCCCCGGCCGCACGGCCTGCTCGCCGCGTTCACCTGCGTGGACACCGACCGCACGGCGTTGCGTGAGACGTTCCGCGAGCTGTCGGAGGAGGTCGACGGGCTGCTGTCGGGCCGGGCGCCGGCCGACACCGACCGGGCGCTGCCGCCGTCGGACAACGGCGTGCTGGAGGAGGTGACCGACCCCGGCCTGATGGCCACGGTCTCGGTCGGCGCCTCCCTGTTCGACCGCCGCTACGGCCTGGCCGACCGCAAGCCGCGGGAGCTGGTCACGATGCCGTTCCTGGCCAACGACCGGCTCGACCCGGCCCGCTCGCACGGCGACGTGCTGATCGCGCTGCAGGGCAAGGAGCCCGACGTCTGCGTCCACGCGCTGCGGCAGATGATGCGCCGGACCCGGTCCGGGCTGGTGCTCAAGTGGATGCAGGACACGTTCACCCGGCCGGACGCGATCCCGAGGGTCGGCCAGACCCAGAGCCGCAACCTGCTCGGCTTCAAGGACGGGACGGCCAACCCGGACGCGGGCGACGAGGCGTTGATGAACACGCTGGTCTGGACCCAGCCCGCGGACGCCGCCGTGACCGCGACCAACCGCGAGCCGGCCTGGACCGTCGGCGGGACCTACCAGGTGGTCAGGGTCATCCGGATGATGGTCGAGCGCTGGGACCGGGCCTCGCTGGACGAGCAGGAGGAGATCTTCGGCCGGCGCAAGGTCACCGGCGCGCCGCTGTCCGGCAAGGCCGAGACCGACATCCCGGAGTACGCCAACGACCCCGCAGGCGAGGTCATCCCGCTGACCGCGCACATCCGGCTGGCCAACCCGCGCGACGGGCGGACCAAGGACAAGGTGCTGGTCCGGCGGGGGATGAGCTACTCCCGCGGGGTCGACTCGGCCGGCCTGCTCGACCAGGGCCTCGCGTTCGTCAGCTACCAGCGCCGGCTCTCGCACTTCCTGGAGGCGCAGGAGCGGCTCAAGGGCGAGCCGCTGGAGGAATACCTCCGGCCCGAGGGCGGCGGGTTCTTCTTCGTGCTGCCGGGCGTGGTCGAGATCGGCGACTTCCTGGGGCGGGCTCTGTTCGACGCGCGATGATCGCCGATGCCCTAAGGTGCAGCGCGTGACGCGTCCCCGGGACCCCGACCAGATCCAGCACGAGATCGAGGCCACCCGCACGCAGCTGGCCGGCACGCTCGACGAGCTGGCCGAGCGGGTCAGCCCGAAGCGGCTGGCCGACCAGGCCAGGGAGCGCGCGGTCGAGTTCCTCCGCACCCCGGCCGGGGCGGCCGTCGTGGGTGGCGTGACGCTGCTGGTCGCGCTCGGGATCGCCCGCCGCGCCCGCAACCGGAGGCGCTGATCGCGAGGGCGGTCCGGCTCAGCCCGGGTCGGACAGCACCGCCGCCGGGTCGGTGTTCCCGCCGCAGACCACCGCGGCCACCCGCTCGCCCGGCTCCGGCAGGTAGGCGCCGGTGATGAGGGCGGCCAGCGCCGCCGCCCCGCCGTACTCGGCCAGCACCCGCAGCTCCGACCACAACCGGCCGCGCGCCCGGGCGATCGCCTCGTCCGGCACCAGCACCGAGCTCATCCCGGTCGCCTTGGCCATCTCCCAGCAGACCGAGCCGATCCGGCTGGCGCCGAGGGAGTCGGCCGCGATGCCGCCGACGTCGACGTCCACCGGCGCACCGGCGGCCAGCGCGGCGTGCAGGGTCGGGCAGCGCTCCGGCTCGACCGCGATCACGCGGGCCCGATCGGCCAGCGCCGCCGCGATCCCGGCGATCAGCCCGCCGCCGCCGGTCGCGACGAGCACCGTGTCCACCGGACCCACCTGCTCGACGAGCTCCAGCCCGAGCGTGCCGTTGCCGGCGCAGACCTCCGGCTGGTCGTACGCGTGCACGAGCGGCAGCCCGGCCCGGAACGCGTACCCCTCGGCCACCGTGAACGCGTCGGCGTAGACCGCGCCCTCCTGCACCACCGCGGCGCCCAGCGCCCGCAGCCGGGCCACCTTGACCGGCGGCGCGGTCACCGGGACCACGATGTGCGCGGTCAGGCCGAGCTCGCGGGCCGCGTACGCGACGGCCAGGCCGGCGTTGCCGCCGGAGGCCGCCACCACCCGGCCGCCGGCCGGCAGGTCCGCCGCCAGCAACCGGTTGAGCATGCCCCGGGCCTTGAACGAGCCGGTGTGCTGCAGCAGCTCCAGCTTCAGCGCGACCGGCGTGCCGAACGCGCGGGAGTCCACCACGACCGACGGGGTGCGCCGGACCCGGTCGCCGAGCCGGTCGGCGGCCGCGAGCACGTCGTCCCGCGCCAGCACCGGACGCGCCGGTGCCGCCGGTGCCCGGTCGTCCGGGACGGTCACCGGTCGGCGCCTCGGCCCGGCTCCCGGAACTGGCGGGTGTTGCTGCCCGGCTCGCCGTAGGCACCGAGGTCACGGGTCGGCTCGGCGGTGGCCGGCTCGCCCTCCGGCGCCGGCGCCTGACCCGGCCAGTAGGGCTCGGCGCCCTCACGGTAGGAGGCGGCCGGCGTGAAGCCGCCGGTCGGGTAGGGGTCGGTGCCGGGCCGGGCGAAGCTGCCCGTCCCGTACGGGTCCCACAGCTGGGTCTCCGGGCCGGCGTCCTCGTCGGCGTCGTCCGGCGGCGGTGGCTCGGTGCTGCCGGCCGCCTCGACCACCCGCCCGACCAGCAGGCCGAGCACGATCGCGCCGCCGAGCAGCGCCGGCCGGGTCCACGCCCCGGCGTCCACGAGCCGGAGCCAGAGCGTCGCGAGTTGCAGGAAGCCGGCCGCGAGGACGGTGCCGAACACCCCGCCGCGCCGCCCGTACGCGCTGGTGCCGCCGAGGAACGCGGCCGCGGCGGCGACGCCGAGCAGGGTGAACCCGTCGTCCGGGACGGCGGTCCTGACCCGCATCGCGAGGATGAGCCCGGCTCCGGCGGCCAGCAGCATCGAGCCGATCAGCGCGGCCGTGGCGGTCAACCCCGCCCGGCTGCCCCGGGCGGCCGCGGGATCGCCGGACGGGCGGTATTGCCCCAGGGTCAGCCGGGCCCGCGGCAGCAGCCCGAGCACCCCACCGATGATCGACAGCGCGGCCGCCCCGATCGCCAGCGGCCAGGCCCAGTCACGCAGGTTCGGCACGCCGTCGAGGGTCAGCGTGCGGCCGGCGGACAGCGACTGCGCGGCCGCCCACAGCCCGAGGGCGGCGCCGAGGCCGACCGCCCAGCCGGGCAGCCGGAAGCCGACCACCACGAACGCCGTCACCAGCCCGAGTGCGACCGCCCCGCCGAGTGCGATCAGCGCGGCGATCCGCAACTCGTAACCGTGCTCGGCCTGCAGCCACGCGGTCAGCACGCCGGCGACGACCGCGACCGCGCCGACGGCGAGGTTGGGCACCGCCGCGCGCAGGCTCAGCGCGAACGCGCTGCCGAGCAGGATGCCGGCCGAGACCAGCACCAGCAGGTTGTCCCGGCCGGCGCCGGACAGTGCCCCCTGGTCTTCGTGGCGCACCGCGAAGACCGCGGCCACCACCCCGGCGGCGAGCACGATCTCCCACACCACGTGCGGCCACAGGCGGTCCCGCGCCACCGGTCTGCGGTGTGCGGCGGGCTCCATGCCCTCGGGCTCCATGGCCGATCACCGTACCGCTAAGTGGTCCTGGAGTTCGGCCAGCATCTCCCGGGTCACCAGGCCACGCAGGGTGATGTGGCGGTCGGGTTCGGTGGTGGCCCGGCGCCGGGCGATCCGGGCGTCCCGCTCGACCGAGAACGGCTTGCCCCAGCGGCCGACCGCGGCCAGCACCAGCCGCTCCGGGCTCACCCCGAGCCGCCGGGCCGCGTTCCGCTCGGCCTCGCCGATCGCGGCCAGCGCCCGGCCGACCTCGACCTGGCCGCGGACGCCGAGCCTGGCCGCGGCGTCGACGAGCGCGTCCGGGGTGGGCACCGGCGGCACCGGCCGGGTCGCCGGCACGTCGAGCGCGTCGTCGGGCAGCGCGCGCAGCTCCTCCCCGCCGTCGGCCAGCAGCGCGCGGACCGCGACCGCGGGCAGCCGGGCGCCGGCGGCGAGCTCGACCTCGTCCGGGTCGGAGCCGGCCAGCTCGGCCAGGCTGACCCGGTAGGCGGCGCACAGCAGCAGCAGCTCCTCCACCGCGAGCGGGCGGACCCCGGCCTCGACCTGGGTCAGCGTCCCGACCTGCCAGGTCACCAGCCCGTACGAGCGCAGCAGCTCGGCTGCCTGCTGCTCGGACAGGCCGCGCTCGGCCCGCACCCTGGCCGTGCCGGCCGCCAGCAGCGCCCGCAGCGACTTCGCCCGCTTCACCGGCCACCTCCGTGCGTACCCGTCCCCGGGGTGCGACCCCAGACCGCCCGGCCGGCGGCGCCGATCGCCATACGATAGACGGGCCCGGTCCCGATCCGGTTGCGGGCCAGCGCCGCGCGGGCCGCGTTCGAGCCGCAGGCGCCGTGCACGCCGCCGCCCGGGTGCGCGGACGCCGAGGCCAGGTAGAGCCGGTCGACCGGGGTGTCGGCGCGGCCGAGCCCGGGGATCGGCCGGAACACCAGCTGCTGGGACAGGGCCGCGGTGCCGCCGCCGACCGCACCGTCGTCGAGGTTCGCGTTCTCCGCCTGCAGGCCGGCCGGCGAGCTGACCGCGCGGCCGAGGACCCGGTCGCCGAAGCCGGGCGCGTGCCGCTCGATCGTCGCCTGCACCCGGTCGGCCACCTCGGCCGCGAGCTCGGGAGTCCAGGCCAGCCCGCGCGGCACGTGCGTGTACGCCCAGAGCGTCTCGGTGCCGGCCGGCGAGCGGGACGGGTCGGCCGAGGTCATCTGCCCGGCCAGGATGAACGGCCGGGCCGGGATCCGCTCGCTGGCCAGGTCGAGCGCGAACCGGCCGAACGCGTCCAGGTCGAGGTCGAGGTGCACGGTGCCGGCCCGGCCCACCGCCGGGTCGGCCCACGGCACCGGTGCGGACAGCGCCCAGTCGACCTTCACGGTGGAGTCGTCCCAGGCGAAGTTCGTCAGGTCCGCGGCCACCCGGGCGGGCAGCTGCTCCAGCCCGACCAGGTCCCGGTAGAGCGCCGGCGCGGACACGTCGGCCAGCACGGCCCTGGCCGCGGCGAGCGCCTCGCCGTCGGCGGTACGGACGCCGACCGCCGTGCCGTCCCTGACCTCGACCGCGGTCACCCTGGCCCCGCAGCGCAGCTCGCCGCCGCGCTCCTCCAGCCGGCGGACCAGCGCGTCGGTGATCGACTGGGCGCCGCCCTCGGCCACCGGGAAGCCGACGTCCTGGGCCAGCATCGACAGCAGCCAGCCGAGGATCGCGCCGCCGGCCGTGTCGAGCGAGAGGTCGGAGTGCATCGCGTTGCCGGTGACCAGCAGCCGGGCGCCCTCGCCGCAGAACAGCTCGCTCGAGTAGCGCCGGGTGGACTGGACGGCGAACCGCGCGAACCGCAGCAGCTCGGCCGACCCGAGCCGGCGGGCCAGCCGGACGCCGGGCCGTACCGGCGGGAACGGCGTCAGCAGCGCGTCGATCACCGCGTCCTTCATCCGACCCCAGGCGGCGAACTCGGCCAGCCAGCGCTCGCCGTCGCCGGCCCCGTACTTCTCCACCGACGCCGCGGTCTCCGCCGGGTCGCGGGACAGCGTGACCGTCCGGCCGTCGGGCAGCACGTGCACCAGCGGGACGTGGTCGTTCCGCCAGCGCAGCCCGTACCGGCCGAGCTCGAGCGCGGCGATCGTCGGCGACGCGGCGGTCAGCGGGTAGAACGCGCTGCACAGGTCGCTGCGGAAACCGGATGCGGCCAGCTCGGCGGTCCGGGTCGCGCCACCCGGGGTCGCGTTGGCCTCCAGCACGAGCACCGACCAGCCGCTGTCGGCCAGCAGGTTGGCGGCGACGAGGCCGTTGTGCCCGGCGCCCACCACGACCGCATCCCAGCCCATTGCCGCATGCTCCTCTCGCCGGCGTCGTCCGCCGGTAGCGGGGTACCCCGGCGGCCATGGACGACGCGTACACCGACGGGCTGTGCTTCATCGGCACCGCCTGCCCGGCCGGCACGCCAGGAGCGCTGCGGTCGCGCGGCTGTTCCCGCCGGTGATGGGCAGCCTGCTGGAGATCACCTCGCCCGGCCTCCCGCCGCTGCGGCTCTACCTGTCCGGCGACACGGTCGTGTCCGACGAGCTGCACGAGATCGCGCGGCGGCACCCGGATCTCGACCTCGGCGTGCTGCACCTCGGCGGAACCACGGTGTTCGGCCTGCTGCTGAGCATGGACGGGCGGCAAGGCGTCGACCTGCTGGAGATCCTGCGGCCGCGGTACGCGGTGCCCGTGCACGTCGACGACTACCCGGTCTTCCGGTCGCCGCTGTCGGACTTCCTGGCCGAGGTCGAGCGGCGCAGGCCGGCCAGCCGGGTCGTGACGGTCGGCCGGGGTGAGACGCTGCCGCTGCCGGTGACCGCGGCCCGAGCCGGCTAGGTCGGGTCGCTCAGGGTGCTGACGTCGACGTGCCGGCCCAGCTCGTCGACCGTGCGGTAGTCGCCGACGAGGTCGCCGTGCCGGGCGAGCCGCAGCACCCGGCGGGCGTAGCCGAGCTCGTCGGTGTAGGCGACGTGCTGCACGGTCACGCCCTCCGGTGCGGTGAGCTGCACGGTGCCCTGTGCCACCCGCCGCGCGGAGTCGAGCAGGGCGACCTGCACGGAGCGCGGCGGCCACTCGACCTCGGCCGGCGGGACCGAGCCGACCCGGGCCAGGACCCGCTCGGTCAGCTCCGGCCGGCACGGCGCGATCAGCGACAACGCGGCCACCGCCTTGCCCCGGGTGGTGACCCCGTGGACCACCGCGCTGGCCAGCGTGCCGGCCCGGGTGTGCAGCCGCACCTCGAGGGTGCGGTCCGCGGACAGCGGTCGGCTGGGCATCGCCGCGAGTCTATCGAACACGTGTTCGGTGTACGCTGCCTGCCGTGTTCCGGCGTCCCGAGCTGCTCGTGGCCGCGTCCGTCCCGGTGCTGCTGCTCGCCGGCGTGCTGTCCTGGCATCGGGACGTGGTCTGCACCCGGTCCGGCTGCGGCACGGTCGCCGCGTCGGCCTGGACCGGCTCGCCGGTCTGGGCGGTGGTGCTGGTCGTCGCGCTCGCGCTGGGCGGGGTCTGGGTGCTGCTGCCGCCGTCCCGCGGCGAGGTGCCGCTCGGGGTCGCCGCGCTGACCGGGGTGGCGGGCGTGGTCTCGGCCGGCATCGTCCTGGTCAGCCTCGATGCGCTGGTGTTCAACCACGCCGCCTTCTTCGGTTTCGACCTGCCGGTGACCGAGACGTTTCCAGTGCTCGCCGTGCACCCCGGGCCGGGGCTGCTGCTCGGCCTGCTCGGCCTGTTCCTGCAGGCGGCCGGCGGCTGGGCCTCGGTCCGCCACCGCACCGCCCTGCTCACCCCACGCCGCCGCCCCGCTGTCGCCCAGCCTTGGCCGCCGGCCGTGCCCTCGCCCGAATCCTGGCCGGTCGACAGGCCGCTCCCCGCCATCCCCCGGCCCCCGACCGCCGCCGCCGATCCCTGGCCGGTGCGAACGCCGTCGCCCACCACGCCCCGGCCGGCCGCGACCGCCGACCGCTGGCCCGCCGCGACGCCTCCGGTCGCCGGTCCGGGGCCGGCCGCGATGGCCCCGGCCGCCGACCGCTGGCCGGCGGCGACATTTCCGGTCGCCGATCCGGGGCCGGCCGCGTCGTCTGCGGTCGGTCCGCAGCGTGCCGGGGCTTCGCCTGGCACGCCCCACGCGCTCAGTCAGCCGCCGGCGGCCGCACCGCTAGGGCGGGCCTGGGACGGCCCCGTCCCGCCGTCGGCTCAGGCGCCGCAGCCGGAGGTGAGGGAGGCCGTCCGGGACCGGTCCCGGCAGCCGGGCGTGGGGCGCGAGCCGGGGTGGGAGCCGGTGGCGTTCGGGCAGGGGGCTCCGCCGCCGCGGCGGCACCGCCGGCGCGCGGAGTGAGCCAGAAAACATCGCCGACTTATATAAGCCGCTGATATAGTTGACCGTGTGATCACGGAGACCAAACCCGGTCTGGACGAGCTCGCCGGCTGCCTGGAGCGGCTGGTCGGCTGGCTGCGGCGCAGCACCCCGATTCCCGGCTACAGCGTGACCAGCCGGCTCACGCTCAGCCGCCTGGAGGGCGACGGCCCGGCCCGCATCTCCGACCTGGCCCGGCTCGAGGGCGTCACCCAGCCGGCCATGACCGGCCTGGTCAACCGGCTCGAGGGTGAGGGGCTGGTGACCCGCTCGGCCGACCCGACCGACGCGAGGGCCGCCCTCGTCACGATCACCGCCGCCGGCCGCGAGTTCGTCGAGGCCCGCCGGGCCGAGCGGGTCCGGGTGCTCTCGGCCCGGATCGAGCGGCTGCCGGACGCCGACCGCGCGGCGATCCTCGCCGCCCTGCCGGCCCTCGACCGGCTCTCGAAACTGCCCGACCCCGCCTGACCCCCGGCCGGGCTGTCCTGCACCCGCCGCGTACGACCTTGGAGAACCCCGTCCCGATGTCGGCACACACCACCTCTGTCAGCCCGTTCCGCCAGCCGCGCGCCGTCTATGCCGTCGCCTTCGCCTGCGTGGTGTCCTTCATGGGCATCGGCCTGGTCGACCCGATCCTGCCGGCGCTGGCCGACCAGCTGCACGCGTCCCGGGCCCAGGTCTCGCTGCTGTTCACCAGCTATCTGGTGGTGACGGCGGTGGCGATGCTGATCACCGGTTGGGTGTCCAGTCGGATCGGCGCCAAGCGGACGCTCATCGTCGGGCTGTCGCTGATCGTCGCGTTCTCGCTGGCCGCGGCCAGCTCGGACACGATCAGCCAGATCGTCGGCTTCCGGGCCGGTTGGGGTCTGGGCAACGCGCTGTTCATCGCGACCTCGCTGGCGGTCATCGTCGCGTCGTCCAGCGGCGGGTTCGCCGGCGCGATCGTGCTCTACGAGACCGCGCTCGGTGTCGGCATCGCCGCCGGCCCGCTCGTCGGCGGCCTGCTCGGCAGCATCTCCTGGCGCGGTCCGTTCTACGGCGTCGCCGCGCTGATGGCGATCGCGCTGACCGCGACGCTGGTGCTGCTGCCGCCGACCCCGCGGCCGGCGCACCGCTCGTCGATCGCGGCGCCGATCCTCGCGCTCAAGCATCGCTCGCTGGCCACGATGGGCCTGACCGGGCTGTTCTACAACTGGGGCTTCTTCACGCTGCTGGCCTACTCGCCGTTCCTCATGGGCCTGGACGTGATCCAGCTCGGGCTGGTGTTCTGCGGTTGGGGCGTGCTGGTCGCGATCTTCGCTGTGTTCGGCGCGCCGCGGCTGCAGGCCCGCTTCGGCACCGCGCGGACCCTGTACGTGAACTTCGTGCTGCTGGCCGTCGACCTCGCGCTGATCGCCTCGTTCACCACCAACCGCACGGTCGTCATCGTGGCCGTGATCGTCGCCGGCATGTTCCTCGGCATCAACAACACGCTGGTCACCCAGGCGGTGATGATGGTCTCGCCGGTGGAGCGGCCGGTTGCCTCGGCGACGTACGGGTTCGTGCGGTTCATCGGCGGCGGCATCGCCCCGTACGCGGCCGGCAAGCTGGCCGAGCGGTTCACCGACTCGGTGCCGTTCTGGGTGGGCGCAGCGGCGATGCTGGTCGCGCTGGCGATCTTCGCCACCGGCCGCCGCATGATCGACGCCGCCGACGCCCGGATGGCCGCAGACGCGGTCGGCTCGGGCGCCGCCGCCGAGGAGCGGGAGCTCGAGGGCGCGGAGGGGCTCGAGTCGTTCGGTGGCGGCGAGACCGCCGAGGAGAGCTGGGAACCCGCCCGCTCCTGACCGCGGGACAACGGCCGGCGGCTCCCGAGGGAAGAGGGAGCCGCCGGCCGTTAGCTCGGCCGGACTGTGGGGGACGGCCGCGGCCGCTGCTCCGCGGCCGGCCCCCGGCTCAGCGGACCAGCCGCAGCGGCTGGTATTCCTCGAACCGGGCCGGCTCCGGGATCGTGACCCGCACCGGCGCGGGGACCGGCTCGTTGAGCAGCGTCCGGCAGGCGACGGTGAAGGCCCGCGGTGCGTTCACCGCGACCACCCCGGCCAGCCGGCCGTCCTCGACGTAGTCGGCGACCACGCCGGCCCGGGCGGTGTCCCGGCGGCGCGGCCGCAGCTCGGTCACGTGCACGTCGGCCTGGTCCGACAGCCGGCCGCAGACCTCGATGCGCAGCCCGTTCTGGTCGGACCAGAACCGCGGCAGCAGGCTCACCGGCGGCGCGTAGTCGCCGGCAAGCAGCGTCCGGGCGGCGGCTCGGCCCTGCTCCACCGCCATGATCCACTGGCCGACCCGGCGCGGCGCGTCGGTGCCGTGCCGCCGGTCCGGCCAGCGGGCCACCGACCCGGCCGCGACGACGCCGTCCAGCCCGGCCACCCGCAGCGACGCGTCGCAGAGCACGCCGTCGGACGTGTCGGCCGGGGTGTTCGCCAGCCAGTCGACGTCCGGCTTCTCGCCGGCGGTGACCACGACCAGGTCGGCCGACACGGTCTCGCCGGAGTCGAGCAGCAGCCGCCAGCCGGTGCGCCGGGGCTCCGCGTCGGCCACCTTCCGACCGAGCCGGAGGTCGATCCCGGAGGCGAGGTGCGCGGCGGTGATCAGCGCGCCGATCGGCTCGCCGACCGAGCGCGGCATGAGGAAGCGCTGCGAGTTGACCAGCACGGCGGAGCGGGCCATCCCGGTCACCGCGCAGGCGACCTCGCAGCCGGTCAGCCCGCCGCCGACGATCGCGACCCGCCCGGCGCCGCTCAGCGCGGACCGCAGCGACCTGGCGTCGGCGAGGTCGTGCAGCATGTGCAGGCCGGGACCGGTCGGCCAGCCCCGCGGCAGGGTCGCCCTGGTGCCGGAGGCGACGACGAGGCCGTCGTACGCGAGCGTCTCGCCGGTGTCGAGCAGCAACCGGCGCCCGTACGGGTCGGTGTCGAGCACCCGGGTGCCGGTCCGCCAGCTCACCTGCGGGTGGCCGCGCAGGTCGAGGACCGTGTCCTTCGGTTTCTGGTGGCCGTTGAGCAGGCCCTTCGAGCAGGCGGTCCGGTCGTACGGGCGGGTGGGCTCGGCGCCGATCGCGACCAGCTCGCCGGCGAAGCCGAGCCGGCGCAGCTCGCCGGCCGCGCTCCAGCCGGCCGCGCCGGTGCCGACCACGACGATCCGGTCGCGCGGCCCGAACGCGGGACCGCCGACGGAACGAAGGAAACTCACGACCGGCCTCCCGCGATGCCGCGAAGTCGGGGCAGGTGGTGTCGCCCGGTGTCCTGCAGCTGGTCCGGCGCCGGCAGCGGGTCCTCCGGCGGCGGGTCGGCCGCCGCGCGGCGACCGACCGACCGCAGCCCCGGCTGCGGCGCGCGCGCCGGTGGCCGGGGCACCGGGCGCAGCGCCGGTTGCGGACCGGTGTGCCCGTTCGCCGGCGCCGGAGCGACCGGCGGCAGCGAACCGGGCGGCGTGCCGACGGCCGGCAGCGGGCTGCCGTGTCCGGTGACCGCGGGCGGGCGGGTGTGCCCGTTCGCGCCGACCGGCCGAAGTCCCGGCTGCGGACCGGTGTGCTGGCCGACTCCCGCCGGCGGGTAGGACCGCGGGTCCCCCGCCGGCACCCGCGGCTGCGCGCCCACGCGCGGGAACGAGCTGCTGTCGGTGACGCGAGGGAACGAGCCGCTGTCCGTGACGCGGGGGAACGAGCCGCTGTCCGTGACCCGAGGGAAAGAGCCGCTGTCGGTGACCCGGGGAAACGAGCCGCTGTCCGTGACCCGAGGGAAAGAGCCGCTGTCCGTGACGCGGGTCTGCGCGCCGTCCCGGGGGAACGAGCCGGTGTCCGTGACCCGGGCTTGCGCGCCCACGCGGGGGAACGAGCCCGCGTCGGCGGCGACGCGCGGCTGCGGGCCGGTCCCCACCGCCGGGAACGAGCCGGTGTCGGTCAGCGCCGGGCGTGGGTGCGACCCGGTGCCCTGGTCGACCGCCGCCGCGGCCATCCGCGCCAGCGAGCCGGCGTGCGGGTCGGCGTGGGTGTCCGGCACCGCCGCCTGAGTCCCGGTGTGCGGGGTGAGCGTGGTCGCCAGCGGCGCCACCGTCGAGGTGTCGGCGCCCGGCTGGGAGACCACGACCGTCGCCGGCAGCCGGCCGAGCTTGATCGCCCGCGCCGGGCACACGACCGCGGCCCGCATCGCCGCCTCGGCCTGGTCGCTCGGCACCACCGACCGGTACGCCAGCCGCTGATCGCTGCGCAGCGTGAAGATCCCGGGCGCCTCCTGCTCGCAGAAACCGAACGAGCCGCACTTGCCCGGGTCGACTGCGACGGTGACCTCCTCGGCCCGGTGTCGCGGGGACAGCCGGTCCAGCACCGCCCGCGGCATCCGCGCGACCGGCGCGACCGTGGAGACCCCGGCCAGCACCACGACCGCCCAGGAGCCGGCGACCGCCGTCCGCACCGGCGCGGGATACATCTCGCTGCCGGAGATGAGCAGGTGCGCGGCCACCATCGTGAACGACAGGTAGCCGAGCGAGTGCAGGGCCCGCCAGCGCGCATAGCCGAGCTTGCGCTGGACGAGCACCGACAGCGCGGTGGCGATCATCAGCTCCAGCGCGACCACGCCGAGCCCGACGCCGATCGGGTCGGACCGGTCGATGAACGGAACGACGACGTCGATCGCCCGTACCTTCCCGTACGGCGCGGCCATCTGCACGATGCCGTGCACGATGCCGAGCGTCAGCCCGAGCAGGACCACGTGCATGTGGACGCTGTACACCGTCTGGTGCCGCAGCCGCGACGTCGCCCACCCGCTGCGGAGCACGGTGCCCCAGAGCGTGCCGCCCCACAGCGCGGCATACGAGACGAAACCGATCGTGGCGGCTACGAGGTGCACGCTGTCCTGTGCTGTCCGCAGCATGGAAGCGGAAATCTCCTTACCGGGTGCAAGCTGAATTCACGCTGATTTCGGAATTGTTCCGGCGTTACGGCGTACCACCGCGGGCGCCCGCGGTGGTACGCCGCCTGTGCCGCGACGCACCGCGACACAAGTTCAGCGGGCTAGAAGCGCACCCCCCGGTTGATCATGGTGGCCACCATGCTCATCAGCCGGGCCGGCATGACGTTCTCGAAGTCGTCGTGGTCGGTCGAGGCCTTGCGCAGCTGCTCCGGGAAGGAGTCCACGGCGTACGAGTCTCCTGCCGGCACCCGGTAGCTCAGCGTGATCCGCAGCTGCGGGATGGCCTTGAAGCCCGCCGGGCAGGCGCCGGTGGTGGCGTCGGCGAACGCGACGTGTGTGCGGTGGTTCGCGCTGTCGAGGTCGACGCCGTTCCAGCAGCCGGCGAAGTCGTGCACCCGCTGGACGAGCTGGCCGCGCGGGCACAGCACGTACTGGGTCGCGCTGAACCGGTTGGGGGTGCCGGAGCAGGTCCAGTGGGCCCTGGAGTTCGCCGGCCCGTTGGTGATGGTCTTCGCGTCGCCGGTGACGATCCGCAGGAACCGCGGCATGGGGACGACCTTGGCCTGGGCGTTGCCTCGGAACTGGATCGACACGGCGCTCGGCGCGATGATCTTGCCGAGGTTGCCGTCGGCCCCGCCGCCGGGCTGGTCTGCGTCGTCGCCCTCGGTGGTGGTGTCCCGGATGACCGGCCAGAAGTAGGTGGACTTGTCACCGAACCGGCAGGTGGTCCCGGCCGCGGCCAGCGACGCGTCGGTGGCGTTGCCGTCGGTGGAGGTGTTGCCGACGTAGTCGTGCATGTGGTGGGCCGCGTTGGTGACGCCCGGCGAGGTGATGAAGTTGTCGGAGTTGCGGTGGGCGCCGTCGGCGTTGCGGCCGCACTGCGACGTGAACGTGCCGCGCGAGGCGTTGCGTCCCGGCCGCGGCGCCCGCGGGACGGCCGAGGCGTTCTCGATCTGGACGTAGTCGTCGGACGTGGGCTTGACGTGCACCGGCTCGGTGCTCGTCTGCACCGTGGCGTCGGCCGCGGTGGGCTCCTCGGCAGCGGCGGCAAGGCGGATACCGATGCCGCCGGCCCCGCCGATCGCGACCACGGCGAAGACGGCAAGCATCCGCCGTCTTCGGTTGCCTCGCTGTTCCTTGTACGGCACGGGGGGAACTCCTCTCGGTTTTCTGTTCTCGGACGGGGCCGTCTGGGGTCAGGTCCAGGACCGGCGCGCGGCCAGGGCGAGATTGGCGGCGCCGACCAGGACGACGGCGACGATCACCAGCTGGGTGGTGATGGGTCCGTGCGGGGCCGGCGGGGCGAGCACCGCGGCCGGGGTGGGCGAGACGAAGCCGGTGCTCTCCAGCAGGCTCATGTGCTTCTCCACCACCTCGTTGGCCTCGGTGGCGAAGTCACGGACCATCGTGTTGCGGGTGCTGTCGCGAACCTGGGCGATGATCGCGAACACGACGCCATGGGCGCTGCGCAGCCGGTTGGCGAAGGTCTCGTCGAAGGGGTGACCGCGCTCCGAGGTCATCTCGTCGAGCCAGCCCTGCTGGGACAGGATCGGTCGGTCGGGCATCGTCACCTGCAGCTTGCGCGACGCGACGGCGACCTCCGCGTTGAGCCGGCGGTGGTCGGCGGCGAGCACCCGGCCCACCGCCTTGACCCGCTGATCGGTCGAGTGGGTCTGGGCCATGTCGCCGGCCGGAATCTCCCAGAGGCCGGCCAGCTTGACCCGGACCAGCAGGTCCCGGTCGGCCGCGGTGAGCGGTCCCCAGGAGGTGTCGGTGACCGGACCGTCATCGGCGGCGGCCACCCCCGCGGCCAACGATCCGGGGACGGCGAGGTGCCCGGCCGGGTGCCCGGTGGCGGCCGCCGGTCTTCCCTGCGCCGGTGTCGACCACCACCCCACGGCCAGCACGGCCAGGACGCCGACGGCCAAGATCGTCACAGGCCGTCGCCACTGGTGCGCGCGGCTCGGCTGCTGCCGCGCGCGGGCAGCAGGGAAAGGTCGGTGCATCCGTTGGCCCTCCGGGTGCATTACTCGTCGATGGTTCAGGGGCAGCCGTCGCCGAAAGCACGACAGCATTTCTCGAGCACCGGCGCGTCGGCGCTCGCGGGGCAAGTCGGGGTGTATAGCCACCCGGCACGGTGCGTCGCACCTGGGAAAGCCACCCAGCCCGACGGAAACAGGTCCGTCCCCCCTGAGCGGGGAACAACTTGGCAGCACAACGGCGAGGAATCAATACCCCTCACCGAATTCGTAATGGCCAACCCCGGAACGTTACTTAGCCCATCAGGGTGACGCAGGGTGGTCGTCCTCGGCAGGCTTGCTACGGTGTCCGGTCTTGATCAGCCGGGCCAGGGGCCGGCGGCGGTCTTGGTCAGCCGGCCCGGGGACCGGCGGCGGTCTTGGTCAGCCGGCCCGGGGACCGGCGGCGGTCTTGGTCAGCCGGCCCGCGGACCGGCGGCGGTCTTGGTCCGCCGGCCCGCGGACCGGCGGCGGTCTTGGTCCGCCGGCCCGGGACGGGCGGCGGTCTTGGTCCGCCGGCCCGCCGG
>Ga0207678_10000407_pt1 | contig 38864 bp, 44 predicted proteins | sample KBSC63metaG_FD_184319 | JGI IMG/M metagenome (GOLD analysis project Ga0207678, IMG submission 184319) | Corn rhizosphere microbial communities from Kellogg Biological Station, Michigan, USA - KBS C6-3 metaG (SPAdes) (version 2) | ecosystem: Host-associated > Plants > Roots > Rhizosphere > Soil ... | reverse complement strand
TTCCCGCGCTACCAAAAGCAAGTCGAAACGGCGATTAACGACGCCACGACCAGAGCCTATGCCCTGGCGGGGGCCGACATGACGCGGGCAACCCCCGTTGTTCGCCCTGCTCGTGATGGTCAGAGCCAAAACTACTATGATCAGTTGAAGTGAAGGAAGCGGAGATAAGATAAGAACCTAAGTGGGCAACAGAACGTAATCGGTCACGGACGCAACACAAATGCGACATGCCGCCTAAAAGCTAAATAAATTCAATGCGAGGAGTCAGCTTCCTAATCTGGAGGCCGCAGGTTCGAATCCTGCCGGGGTCACCACCGCCGTTTGCTACGTCGGTCGCCAAACGTTCAACGGTGAATCATTGGATCCCTTTCGATGTCCGCTTCCGTTGTGAAAGCGGACATCATTGAACCTGTCGGCTATGTCGCCTTTTGACCCAAAGCAGACGCTAAGAGATCCAATTTGACATCCACACCTTGCCTGCAAAACAAAGTGATTTGAAAAGGCTGCTCTTATGGTGGTGTCTAGTTACTCCTGCCCACGGCGTCATCCTCTCGGAAAAGAACGCGGTATGACTGCGCTGAGAACTACCGTCGCGGCATGCGTGGCCTTGCTGGCTTCGTGCCCCGGGCTTAACTCCGCTCATTCCAGCGAGGGCAAGGCCGAAGTTGTCCTGCGAAATGGGAAAATTTACACCGCCGACTCGACGCGCTCCATCGCCCAGGCGATCGCCTTCACCGGCAACACCATCCTTGCTGTAGGTCATGATGAAGACATGGTGCCGCTAATCGGTGCCAAGACTCAGACAGTGGACCTCCAGGGGAAACTTGTTTTGCCTGGAATGATCGACACGCACATCCATCCGATCTTCGGTGCGGTCGACCGTCTCAAGTGCAGCCTCGCCGGCGTTCCGGCTAGGATTGATGCGCTCAAGCCGGCGATACACGCGTGCCTCGCCAAAGAACCTGGTGGCCCGGATAAATGGGTGGAGGCGGTGCAGCTCGACAATTACGGCTTCTCGTCGATGGCACGCGATCTCGACAGCATCGAATCCGCGCGGCCGCTCGTGCTTGAGGGCAATGACGGGCATACGGCGTGGGTCAACAGCCGCGGCCTAGAGCTTGTCGGAGTTGCCGCTGCCACGCCCGATCCGCCTGGTGGCAAAATCGCCCGCGATGCGTCGGGGGCACCGATCGGGGCTTTCTTCGACAACGCTACTGCTTTGGTCTTGGACAAGATTCCAGAGCCCTCGGTTGAGGAACGTGCGGCGTTGACCGCGGGCGAGCTGAAAAACATGTCAGCCTATGGCCTTACCTCTCTGATGGACGCCTATGTGACGCCGGCAGAGGCGGCAGTGTGGCGGCGGCTTTACGAAAGCGGCAAGCTCAGCATGCGCGTGCGCACTGCCATCTATGTGGAAGACCCGAATGACGACAGCGATCAATCAGTGGCGCGTCTCATCGCGGCGAGCAAAGCGGGTGACGTTGATCCGAATTTTCTACGAGCCGGTGTGGTCAAGGTGTTCGCCGACGGGGTTATGGAATACCCGGCGCAGACAGCCGCTCTCCTTTCGCCATATCTCGATGCCGACGGCAACCCGACAAAGAATGTGGGAGAGCTCTATTTCGACCCGCAACGTTTTTCTAGGCTGGTGGCCAAAATCGATGCCGCCGGTCTCGCGGTCCATATCCATGCCATTGGCGATCGGGCCGTGCGCGCGAGCCTCGATGCTTTCGCCTATGCTCGCCAAGCAAATGGAAAGCGGGACAACCGCCACCAGATTGCCCATCTGCAGCTCGTTGATCCGAGCGATTTTTCCCGGTTCAAGGAGCTCGGCGTGATCGCCGACATGCAGCTCGAATGGGCCAAGCGAGATGCTTCTCTCGAAGCTCCGATCGAGCCTTATCTGGGGCCTGATCGATACCGCTATCTTTATCCCGCCGGCAGCCTCCACGCTGCCGGAGCCACGATCGTCGGCGGCAGCGACTGGGATGTCAGCTCCTATAACCCATTTCGCGCCATGCAGCATGCCGTCACCAGGACCGAGCTCGGCATGGGCCATGGGCCGCTTAACATTGACGAGCGCATTCCTATAGGAACGGCGATCGACGCCTACACGATCCATGCCGCCTTCGCCATGAAGCAGGATGCCACTACCGGTAGTCTCGAGGTTGGAAAACGCGCCGATCTCGTCATCCTCGATCGCGACATTCTCTCGGTCGACTCTGAGACTATTGGGGACACCGTGGTGCTTGCCACTTATCTCGACGGATGCCTCGTCTATTCCGCTATGCCGGGCGCTGTGTGGGACGAGCGTGACCTATGTATTCGAGAGCGGCTCCGCCGCTATTGATTTCGTCGGCGCACAACCTTCCAATTTCCGCGCAGATTACCAAGGCCATGATCATCCACGTCGTCTATCCGTCTGGCGACCAGGATTCCAAAGGCTCCCCGGAGCCCGTCAATCTTGGTAATCTTGTAATCCTCGACAGGAACACGGCTAAAGTGTCCGCTAGTGGCACTTAGAGGACATCGATGCCCACGCTGAGTAATGTCTGCTTCTGGGGATAAAGCGGACATCCCCGATCCGCTCTCTAATGTCCGCTAATAACCCAAAGCGGACGTGGTGAGGAGCTCGAGCGGAACTCTTCTATGGCGCTATCGCCGGACCAATCTGCGGTGCACGTACTGGCTTAGCCATACCACAGAAGATTTGTGACGGCTTTTCCAGAGCTCGACATGGTGTCGATGCTGATCAGCGGGCGGTGACAATGGGCGCAGTTCATCGGAGCGTCATACGGGTGCATAGTTTGTAATGGGCGTATGTGATGAGCAGTAGCCATGCATGGTAAGCAAGTCCAATTCGATGATGACACTTGGCACGCAATAGAAGCCGTTGCGGATGAGACGGGCAGCACGTTTCCAGAACTCGCCGCTGAAGCATTCGCTGATCTCCTCAGAAAGCATCATCAGCCCGTGGGGTTTTTTGCCGCCCTAGAGCAAAGCTTGGGAGGGCATGGGAACCCACGCAAGAAAACGTCCAATAAGTTAGAGATGCGGCAAAGACTGTCGAAAAACTAATTGAAAGCCGACAGTCGCGGGGGCCGGACTTGAGACCCTTCGGCTAGGCATCAATTAACAGCTCTGCCCGTTGATTGGTGACGTTGTCCCGCTTCTCTCGTTGCCTATGCGTGTTGTGGTGGTGCGGGCACAGGCTTTGAGTATTCTCGTATTTGAAGAAGAGCAGCCACTGATCGTGATGGGGATTGACGTGATCAACGTGGCTTGCAGCCACGGTTCGACCCTCAATTGCACACTGACGGCAGAGCGGCTCCGCGGCGAGCCTGTGCCTTCGGATCGACTTCCAAATTGGTGATTTGCACCACGAACGCCCGGGCGGGTCCGCTCTGCGCGTGTGGTGCTCCCATGGACCAAGATCAATTGTTAATGCAGCGTTGTGGTGCGGCATGACCTGCCCCCGGTCTGCCAAGGTGCCGCCTGAAACTACAGCGGCGCTGCGCTGCTCCCCTTGGCGGAGTCCCTCATTTGAAGTGATTCTAGTTGGCTACTTTGGCAATTTTAGGCCGCGGCGCTCTAACAAATAGATAATCTTAGGGAGTGATCAAAACGCCACAGTTCGAATGTGTTCTCTGGGCATCGGAAGACTTAGGATGTAGGCAAGCAGCTGGAGAACACACCCTAAACGTGAGCTTTGTTGCACCGAGGTCACGTTCTTATAGATTTCGTTGCTGATCGCTTCCCGCCAACTTCGCCGCAAGCTGTGGTGCGTGACCTTAGATCAAGAGTGCGCGCAAATCGGCGTCGATTGTCTCGCCTATAGCAAGGCTCGGGCTCGACTTGATACTCCGCGCAACGCAACCTCTCTTAGTCGTTCGACGTCCCGTTTTCCGTTGCAGGCGGAAGCCAGAATGATTTGCGCGAGATTCTTTTTAAGGACCGAAGTTTGCTTGGCGCCGAGGGTAAGCCTTTCAGTCCACAAATCCTGCCATGCAGCGGCATAGGCAGCGGCTAGAATTTCGAGCTCCTCGGGCCGAAAGTAAGCCGAATAAGCCTCGAAGGGCATGGCCAAGCATCTCCGGAGAAACGCCGAGAGGTCCCATTACTCTCGGCTCCCACGCCCCACCGACTGATTGTCCGCTTACTTAAGTCAAAATTTTAGCAATTACCGCTGCGCGCGTCTTCATGCGGTGCACCAGCAGTGTGAAGTGCAGTGCAATAGCCGGCTCAGAAAAAAGTTTAGCTCAAGCGGCCTCGTTTTTGGCTTCGCGAGCAGTTTGGCAAAGGCGGTCAAGCTGATCTTGAGTGGCTGCATCATGAAGCCACTCGCGCGCTTCCTCGTAGCCCTCCTCGAATCGCAGCTCGAAGGCAATGGGACGCCAACCGTGGAACTTGCCCGAGCGCGCCAATTCGCGAGCTTTGGCTTGGATTCGTTCAAGATCCGTCATCAGCTGCCTCACAGCCCTCCCGGTCATGCCGCGCGCAGCATGTAGGAGCCTAAACCTCAATAGCGAAGGCTAAGGGAGAAGAATATTTTGTGCATCCTAGGGAGCATCACGTCGCGGCGCACGCCATGGTGGCGCCCTGACTAACAAGACGTCTTTCAGCGTCTCTGGATCACTCACGCCATTTAAGCGAGCGATCTCGATAAGCTCGCGGCGCAATGCCAGCTCGAGTTCCTCGTCGCTTTCAGTGTCGGAGTGTCGATCACTGCCCTTGATTGCTTCCCAGGCGGCCTCAAACGCCCCCTCCAAGATCTCGTGATCGAGAGGGTCCAATTCATTCCTCCGCAATTTGTAGAAAGACATTCGCTACCTTCGGTCATTACGCGCTTTTGCTGTTGAGGCGCTTAACCATCGGGCGTGACGGTAAAGCGACAAATACTGCGACCTGATCTCGCAGTGAAATCCGCTCATGGCACATAGCGGACTCTTTTGGCCAACTCGCGACCTTCTGGGTGCGTGGCAGAAACGTCGCCACATTGAGACGCTATACTGACTTATTGAGCCCACTGGCGGGCTCGAAGGGGGAAACATGCAGCTCGAACTTTCAGCGCCCAAGGTCATTACCTTCGTCATATCAGTTGTTCTCGCGTTGATAGCGGCCGTAGCTCACTACGCACATATCGCACTTCCGTTTAGCCGCACTGGGTTCACTCTGTTGTTGGTGGGCTATCTGGTCCTCGCGGCCGGCAACGTCTTTCGGAACGTTTAGGCGCTGACATCAGCAGGGGAAGCTCACCGAAAGGAGCCCGCTCCTGACCGAAAGTGTCTTCACCTATGTGGCGGTTGATTCAGAATCAAAGCCGCGGCCGGTGTGAAGTGCTCTCGGCTCCCCACTTCGGATCGTTATTCGTCCAGCGCCAGTTGTTTGGTGATGGTTGCGGCACGAGCGTCTGTTGTAGCAAAATCCCCGAGCCTCTTATCGGGGGCCTTCGCTATTGCGAGGCCGATGTGCTGAAATGATGGGGCGTCCTATTCGCCGTTGAGACTAGTCGGCGGCGCGTCGGCGGTTGCGACGGCAGGATCCATCGCGAGCCGCCTAAACAGCCCGATGAATGTGACAACTTGTGAGAACGCATGACAAGGATCGTTCGCGCTTTATGGCCAGGCACTATTGCAGTGCTATGCTTCACTACCTTAAGCGCCGCTGCATTTTGACCGCACTAAGAGCGCCACACGGGACTTTGCGCCGCAGATAGACCTTGCCACGCCATATAGCTCGATTGGCAAGTCACAAGTACGCAAACGCCGCCTGAAAGAAGCCGCTCCGCAACTCAGCACCACGCGTGGATGTCCAATAACCGCAGAGTCTCACTATCTTTTCTGCTGAGGAACCGGAGAACAAACATGCCACTAAGTAGGAAGCTCAAGCGATGGCAACAAAGGCTGCCGGAGGGTCTGCTGATGGCACTTAACTGAAGTCGGTCACGTCAGCGAAAGGCGTCACTTCAATGAAATCGATACTTTTTAGGTCAGTCAAAAAGGCGCATGTCATTGGCATGTTTATCTTTGCGTTTGGCTTTCTTGCACCCCCGGTGCTTATGCCAAGTGTTGGCAATGCTCAGGATGCAAGAGTCGCGAAATTGATGGCGGCTTTGAAAGACAAGACCGCTAAATTAGGAGCGCCAAAAATTGATGGGACAGATTTGGTCGAAGGCAGGGATGCTCCTGCTCTGTATTTCGGCTCGACCAAAATGAACAACAACAATTCCGTGGTAGATGCGGTTGCGGAGGAAGGCGGACGAGGGACGGCGGCGACGCTGTTCGTGAAAAGTGGCGATGATTACATCCGGGTCGCGACGAACGTGTCGGCGCGGATGGGAGGTGGGCGTGGGCTTGGAACTATTCTGACCGGCGCGCCCCTCGAGTCGATCAAAGCGGGCAAGGCATACTACGGCAAGGCGTCCGTTCTTGGGACGCCCTATGTCAGCGGCTATGAGCCGATCAAGGACGCATCGGGTGCGACTATCGGCGTTTATTTCGTCGGCTGCCAGAAGTGACGCGGCTGACTAGACGGTACCTTCATAAGTCCGCTATTGGCACATAGCGGACGTTGACTGGCACGGCTGAGTATGTCCGCGCTTGGGGGTAAAGCGGACATCCCTGATCCGCTCTCTAATGTCCGCTAATGACCCAAAGCGGACATTCCACGCCGTCAGGAAAAGGGAACAACCCCTCATGCATTTCGTCATTGCCTGTTTGAACGGCGAAACGCTTCCCAGCGAATTTCCATGAAGCAGCCTAATCCTAACATTCAGGCCTGCGACCATTGACGATGTCACCGTGCTTGCCGAACTCGTCAACTATGCTGGGGAAGGCATGCCCCTCTACCTCTGGGGCCAGTTGGCGGAACAAGGTGAAGCGGCCTGGGATGTCGGCCGCCGCCGCGCCGCACGCGAGGAAGGCAGTTTTTCTTACCGTAACGCGACGATCATCGAGCATGATAGCCAATGCGCCGGCTGCCTCATCGGTTATGAGATTCCCAATAATCCAGAGCCGGTTCCCAACGACATGCCAGCAATGTTCGTGCCTCTGCAGGAGTTGGAGAACCTCGCGCCTGGCACCTGGTACATAAACGTGCTGGCCGTGCGCCCGCAATTTCGCATGCAGGGGCTCGGTACAAGCCTCCTGGGGTTAGCGGACGAGACAGCGGAAGCGCTTAGAAGGCGAGGGCTCAGTGTCATTGTCTCCGACGCCAATGCCGGCGCGCGGCGGCTTTATGAGCACTGCGGCTACAAGGAGAGTGCCACAAGGCTGATGGTCAAAGAGAACTGGACAAACGATGGGCAGAGTTGGGTTCTACTGACGAAGGACCTCTGAGCTTAGCAGGTTCGGAACGCTGCGATGTCCGCTTCTGGCACTTAGCGGACATTGATGGTCAGGAGGAGCATGTCCGCTATTGAGGGTAAAGCGGACATTTCTGATGCGCTGACTAATGTCCGCTAGTGACCCATAGCGGACATTCACCTCGCCTCTACTGAAGCGGCGATACCGCGTAACTATCTTCAGCACGATGGTGTTGGCTGTCGGCTGGCCATCCATATTTCTGGCCGAGAGGTTTGCTGGGGTCCTGCGTCTCAGGGCTGTGGAGCCATTGGCGCTGATAGTTGGCATCGAAAAGCCCGACCGATGCGCCGATGGCTAGATCATCCGCTGGGTCCAAAAAATTTCGCCCCAACAACGAGCGCAACGAGGACAGACGCGGAAACAAGCAGTGGGGAATGGAACAAAGTATACGTAACCTCAGAGGCCTCATCACTCAGATTGAAAAAGGCGACGAGTAACACGCCGGCAGAGACATACAGGGCCGACCTGAGATCCTCGTCCATTGAGGTTCAGCAAGCTCGCTAAGCGGTCCAATCCGCGCCAGGGGGAACAGGCGAGATTTGGAAGTTTTGTTGTGGGGCCATAGCTAACCAAATTGCCAGCGTACCGCAGAGGATAATTGCGAGTGCTGAGAGGCGGCTCCTCATAGATGAGTCCTCCGATCTTGTCGCGTGCAAAGCTAGGCGACCATTGGCTGCACAAAGGAATGAGCGACGACGATCCACGTTGCGGCTAGGCCAACGATGGTTCCGGCCAAGCTGCAGACCAGGACGTAAAGGCTGGTGGCGTCTGATTGCGGGGCCATGACTGATCCTCCGAAAGTTCCTGCCCAAGACTTTCTCTTGAGCATGAGGAGAATCGTAAAGCATCGCCCGAATCGGCGCTGTGGTAATTGCCACACCTGCTAAAAAAATTTTTCCGTAACTGCTGTGAAATTCGTCCCGGAGTGACAATTGTCACAACGGAACGAACCCGTCTTGCCTCATGTTACCCCCCTGCCTAGATGCCAGTGGCGGAATGATCCTCCGGGCCATGGGCTTTGGGTGGGGGAAGCAGGCTAGGGTCTGCTTCCCCCTTTCTTTAGGAAAGGCGCGTGGCGTTGATCCTCCGCCGCGCGGCCACCCTGTCGCCTGGCGACCAGGAGAACGTGGCATACCTCTTGGATTCTTTATGTGACATTTCGCACAACGCAGCGGGTGAACAGGACGGGCCTAAGCGGCCGCTGAATGTCCGTTAATGGCACTTAGCAGACATCGATACCGAGGATGAACGAGTCTGCTTCTGGGGGTAGCGGACATCCCTGATCCGCTCTCTTAATGTCCGCTAATGACCCAAAGCGTGCTGCCGTTGGGAATCGAAATCTCTTGCCCAACTTTAAATTGAGGCTTTGATATAATTAGATTTTCTTTCCGAGGAGTTTGGCCATCAGCTCAGCTATTCCTCGATCCAGAACCTCCTCGTAGGAGTCGAATTTTTCGACAAGCCGATTGTACGTCGACCACCGCATCCACTTAGGCTTGGGTGGCAAATCCCATTCATCGGGATCGCAATCGCCAATCAAGCGCGCCTTGATCTTCGCTTTGCCGCGATGTGCACGATTATCGGCATCGAGAAACTGTGGGCATAAGCAGCTTGTCGTGTCCAAGCTTGACGACTGCAAAAGCGCTTCGCCCCGGGAGGCCTCCACAACACCGAACAGCGGCGGCGGGTCATGGGACATTCAAAATACCACTGCCGTCCACCGAAATGCCGCGGCTGCGGGATCAGATCGATCCATTGGTCGAGGCTGCCAAGTTGGATTCTAAACCAACCCTGGTAGAGGCCTTCCATATTGGCTGTGATGATGCCAGCAGCAACGACCTCGCCGGTGTAGCTGTCGGTCCACGAGATACGGAACGACCCAGATCGTACTCCCGGTCGCATGGCGCCTTGCCGAATGAGTCGGTTGATGTCGAGCTTGAGCCCTTGCTCAAGGCAGGCCCTTTGACGGGATCTAGGCATGAGAGGAGGACGAAAAATTCTTGCGAGTGGATTTTCGGGTAATTTTGGGAGGGCCATCAGTGATCGATGCCGTGCCCCCATCTGATCCCCTCACCCCCTGGTATATATCTACATGTGTGCTGTCTGGTGAACTCAGCCCAGACTCGTTTATTGAGTTTTTTGCCCGATGCGTCCTGTGTAGTGAACTCACAACTTCCCGATGTCCCACTCCATGAACTTTAGTGTCCTGTGTGGTGAACTCGGAAAAGGGTCTTCGCTGATCCCACGCGCTGACCGGCAGATCCCCCGTCTTATCGCAGCGCAGCCACATCAAGCGCCATTCGGTGGCTCTCTTACCGCGCCATGCTCCGACCTTGGTTGGTCTTGCTAGACCGGCATCATCGAGTTCGCGCATTGCATTGCTGACAGTTCCGTTGCAGCAACCCAACTCGTAGGCGGCTTCGCGCACTCCCAGCCCGATCATGCCGTTATTGCAGCCGTTGTAGCGGTCGATCAGCTCAAATAGCAGGCTGCGGGCGTAAGGGCTAAGACCGTAATAGGCAGTGCTTCGCTTAACGTTGGTGAAGAGTTGGAGGAACTGCCGCTTGGACCTCCCGTTGATGCCGCGCATTCTTCGTTGCTTGGCGCTGTACCTAGTCATCGCCAGAATTTTCAGCGGTGTCGGTCAAACGTGCTTGCAATCCGTTCAAGTGAGGAACGCTGCGGACGAAGTAATCACCATCAGTGCCCTTTGCCATCGCGAAGGCATTCGCCTTCGCCTCGCTGAAGGTTGAAGGCCCACAGACTTGGTCGCTACATCGAGCGAGCCAAGCGTGCGGTCCAAGCTTGATGATCCACGCCAACGCTTTCGTGGTGCAATAGCCGGACCACTGACCGTGCGAAGCAGGTACATTGGTCAGTTCGCCGTTGGTGATCTTGAAGGTGGAGTCGTTTACCCGCTCGCAACGGAGGGGTGACGTTTTTAGAGATAGATTTTTCGGTTTAAATTCGGCTGTATCTTCAATGCCTTCCAAAGCCGGTTTTGGCTTCAGTCGGCCGGGCCGGTACCTCAGGCCATTTTCAGCTGTGGAACCGATTTTCCGGTGTGCTTGCCGACATCTGTCGGAGCAGAATCTTTGTGGCCGTCCCCGCTTAGTTTCGGACACTGCTTCGTTGCAATGCTCGCACTGATTTACGAAAGCATCCACCTATCGTGAGCCTTCTAGCATCCGCTTAAGCGGCTCTCTCAACACGAGGATGCGCTTCCCGATTCTGATGGTCGGTATCTCGCCGCGATGCGCGGCCTCATAGGCCTTGTTGCGCCCAACGCCCAAAACCTTTGCGGCTTCGTCGATAGTTAGTGTTTGCTTCTCAAGCTCCATTGGTGAGAATCCTAGTAGTGGTTAATTACACCTCTTTTAGGGCGTTACCGCTTAACGTGTCAAGAGTAGTGGTGTATAGTCCCACCATATTTTCGGAAGGACCATGCGACCCACATCCTTAAAGGGCCTTATTCCCAAGTTGGCCAAGGCGGTCGGTATGACGCCGGCGGCCATATACGAGCGGCAGCGGGCGCTGGTGCATGCAGGATTGCTTCACCCCCGCTCTGGCCGGGGGCCTGGAAGCGGAGTGCCGGCCGACGCCAAGTCGGTGGCGATACTGCTCATCTCGCTGCTGGCGACTGGCAGCCTCTCCGAGGTCGAGCAGCAAACTAGGGCTATTGCGAACCTCAAGGGGCGCTGCCCAGTGACGGGCAAGAAGACTTTTGTTGCCGCGCTAACCGCCGCGCTGAACTCGGAAGAGTTACTCGCCAGGGCACTTCTTGCCACCGTCAGGCGCTCTGGTGCAGTGGCTATGGCGTCAATCACCTTCCTAAAAAATCCGATAGACGAAGCGCCTTCTACGCCGAATTTTAAGGAGGACGCAGAACAGGGCCAATTTGGTGCGGATTATCACACCTTCTATCTTGAGAGCTTTGCACACCTCACCGTGGAGGCCACCATAAACATTTGGGGAGCATTGCGCGGGGTCGAACTAGGAGCAACCAAATGAGAGGCAACATCACCCGACGCGGAAAAAGTAGCTGGCGACTCAAGTTCGATGTCGGGTTCGACGAGCACGGCAGGCGTAGAACTCGTAATGCCACTGTGAAGGGGAAGCGAGCCGATGCTGAAGCCGAGCTTGCCCGCTTGCTGAACGAGTATCACCGAGGAACATTGCTTGACCCCAGCAATGTCACGGTCGGCGAATACCTGCGCTCATGGCTCGACAGCAAGACGGGCGTCACCAACGTCACTCGTGAGAGATACGCCGAGATCATCGACAATCGAATCAATCCGGTGCTTGGCGGCCTCGAATTGCAGAAGCTAAAGCCAAAGCAGGTCCATGATTGGCTATCGGGCCTCACCAAGAGCGGCGGTTTGCGATATGGGCAGGGGCTTTCTGCGCGCACTGTCCGTCATTGCTATCGCGCGCTGTGGGGCGCGCTCAAGCAAGCAGTAAAGCTGGAGATGCTGTCTCGCAACGTGGCTGATGCAGTAACGCCGCCGAGGTTGAAAATCGATGAAGTCGAGATATTGACCCCCGATCAGATTAGGGCCGCTAGGGAGGCCCTGAAAGAACACAGGCTATATCCGCTCATGTCGCTCGGCCTTGCTACGGGGTGCCGAATGGGTGAACTCTTGGCCCTGCGTTGGTCCGATGTAGATGCCAATAGCATCCGCATCGAACGCTCTCTTGAGCAAACTAAGGCGGGTCTCCGGTTCAAGGATCCCAAGACCAGACACGGCCAAAGGAGTATATCTCTGCCGCCGAGTGCGGTGCGCGAGCTTGAGCAATATCGTCGGCAGCAACTCGAAGTCAGACTGAGGCTCGGGATGGGCAAACCTGAACCTGACGCCCTGGTGTTCTGCAACCATGACGGCTCCCCGCTCAAACCGAACAATCTCAGTGTCGCGTGGAACAGGGAGATTAGACGAATCGACGGGGTACCGCCCGTGACATTCCACAGCCTCAGACATTGCCATGCCTCGGCGCTCATCAAGGACGGCATTGACGTGGTCTCAGTGAGTAAGCGGCTTGGGCATAGCTCGCCGGTCATCACGCTGAAGGTATACGCCCACCTATTTGGCGACGGCTCCGAAGACAGGGTGGCAGAGGCAATCGAGAGAATGCTGAGATAGCTCGGTGCCAATCCGGTGCCAATTGCATGGTTTGTTCTAAGAAGGGCTCGGCATTTCCGGGCTTTTTTGATCTCTGCAATTCATTCGCTTGCCTTTTTGCAACGTCTGTGCAGGTTCTGCGCGGCTTGGGAGGGGAGTATCAGCCGCTGACGAAGCCCGACGAGCTGCTCAAGGCGATGTTCAACGCTGCCGTCGAGGCGGCCCTCCCCTCGATTTGCGTGCCCGCGCACCTGCCGCCAAGGCCCAAGGGCCGGACCGTGATCATCGGCGCCGGGAAGGCCTCCGGAGCCATGGCCAAAGCGCTCGAAGACGCCTGGGACGGTCCGCTCGAGGGCCTCGTGGTCACGCGCTATGGCTATCGCGTTCCGACCGAGAGGCTCAAGGTCGTCGAGGCGGCCCATCCCGTCCCGGACGCCGCCGGACAGGACGCAGCCCGGCGTATCCTGGAACTGGTCCAGGGCCTCTCAGCCGACGACCTCGTACTTTGCCTCATCTCCGGCGGCGGCTCGGTCCTCCTTGCACTACCCGCCCAAGGCTTGACGCTCGAGGACAAGCAGACGGTCAACAAAGCACTGCTCAAGTCCGGCGCGACCATCTCCGAAATGAACACCGTGCGGAAACATCTCTCGGCCATCAAAGGCGGCAGGCTCGCCGCCGCCGCTTATCCCGCACGCGTGGTGGCGCTGATGATCTCCGACGTTCCCGGCGACGATCCTTCGATCATCGCCTCGGGGCCCACTGTGCCGGACCCCTCGACCAACGATCAGGCGCTTCACATCATCGAGAAATACAAGATCGACGTGCCAAAGGCGGTCATCGAGCGCCTACGCTCAGCCGACGAGACGCCCAAGCGCGGCGACAAGCGGCTGGCGCGCGTCGAGAACATCATGATTGCAACCCCGCAAGCCTCGCTCGAAGCCGCGGCCGGGGTGGCACAGAAGGCAGGCGTCACGCCGGTCATTCTCGGCGACTCGATCGAAGGCGAGTCGCGCGACGTGGCGCTGGTCCATGCCGGCATCGCGCGGCAATGCGCGCTGCGGGGCCAGCCCGAGAAGCCGCCTTGCGTGCTGATCTCCGGCGGCGAGACCACGATCACGCTCAAAGGCAAGGGCAAAGGCGGACGCAACACCGAGTTCCTGCTCGCGCTCGCCATCGCGCTCGACGGCATGAAGGGAATCTATGCGCTCGCCGGCGACACCGACGGCATCGACGGCAGCGAGGACAATGCCGGCGCGCTGATCTACCCCGATACGCTGGCCCGTGCAGAGAAGGCCGGCATTAGCGCCAAAGCGATGCTCGCCGACAACGACCCGTGGACCTTCTTCCACGCCATCGGCGATCTTCTTGTGACGGGACCCACCCTCACCAACGTCAACGACTTCCGCGCCGTGCTGATCGAGCAGCGCGGCTAGATCTCCGAGTCGGTCTCGCACACCACCGTGTCCTGGTGGCCGCATTCCGGCAGCTTGTAGCCGATCAGCGCTCCGCTCCTGAGATCGACGATCGGCGACGGGCAGCCGATGCGCCACACGCGCCAGGGCGTGTTGCGGTGTGCCTGATCCCAGTCGACCGCGAGCGCGATGCCGGCGCGGGCGCACTGCCCATGATCTGCCCAGTTGGGATTGAGCGCAGAGACTGGGTGATCGGATGGATTGAGCTTCATGCCCTCGACCGGGTCGTAAAGATCGACCTCGTGCCGCTGGCACACCATCATGGAATTTTCCGTGGCCCACTCCGTATTTTCGACATGGGTGAAGGCGGCATTGGGGTCCGGGTTTGCGGCCATGAGGACCTTGCAGGCGATTACGACTAATACCGGAGGGATGTGTACGGCCATCTCGAAACCCTTTCTCGACTCTTAGTCAAGACTGGGGAGCGGCCTTTTGCGTTGCTTTGTTCCGATTGCCGTCTTTGAACTTCGCTTGCGGCATTCTGGGGCCATGCTTGGTGGCCGGCGTTGAGCGCGAGGTTCAGGCAAATTCGCCCCAACCGCGGCAACATTGCAGAAGCGATTCCCGCGACCGGCACCAGATAATGGTCGAGGGCGTTCTATCTGGAACGACGACTTGAGCGATCGACCAGGAGATTTGCCGTGCGATTTGCCGTCATAGCCGTTCTTCTCGCCTTTCTCGCTGGGGCGATATTCGTAGGCCATTACGGATGGGTCTCGGCTGGCAATGTGACCATGCCGGCATGGGGCTGGCTGATGATGGGCCTCGGCATCTTCTTCACCCTCGCGATCGGCGGCGGGCTCATGGTGCTGATCTTCTACAGCAGCCGCGCAGGCTACGATGAGGCGCCGCAAATCGAGTACGATGACGAGACTGAAGACGGATCGGAGTCCCAGTCTACAGCGCGTTCACGGACCGTGCTGCCGATGAGCAGCCGGCGCAATTCGAAGCGACGCGGCGACAAGCAGCAGCAGGACAAGGCCACGCACATCCGCGCATAAGCACGTGAGGTCCCGGCCGCTCGGCAAGCGTTAGCGGGCCGCGGGACCTTGAAACTGCGATGGCCGAATCGCTGACTGCCTACGGGCAATACCAGATTGGACCGGCCGAGATGCAGCCGCGATCACCCCAGTCGTCCGGGCGATAGGCATAACGATGCCAGTTGCGATAGCGATCGTCATGTCCGTAACGAGAGGCGTGGCGGTCGCGCCAGTTGTCGTCACCCCGCCTTTGCCAGTCGCCCCGATCCTTGCCGTCCTGCCTGATTTGTACCAGGTCGGAAGAGGCGAGCTGCGAAGACGCTAGGGGCGTAGCGGCGTAGGATGCGCCGCACACTAGCAGCGAGGCGATTCCGGCAGATAAAATAAGCTTGAGCATTATAGACTCCTTCCTTTGTCTTGGAGGGGAAACCGAGCGAACGGAGCGGGGTTCCGAAAACCGCGGAGAAAACCGTAAAGAATCGGACCGGATTTTCGTCGAGCAGGAAGCGGCGCGAGCGCGAGAGCATCCATCCCTTCGCTTGACGAAATCTCGGCGGTGTACCTAGTTAAGTTTGCTATCTTCAAGGGGCTTGCGTTGTCGAGTTTCGAGCATGCCACCCATCACAACGAAGGCGAAGCCATGAAGGCCGTCGCACATCTCCCCGGTCTCGACATCGAGATCGTCCACCATCCGTCGTCTGACGGCTTGGCGGAGCACATCTCCATCAATCTCAAGGCGGTCCCGTCCTTCGAGGCGTTCGCCCGGTTTTACGAGACTATGAACCCCTTCGTGTTCTGGCCGAGGCGACACGGCTTGTTTGGTTTCCTTGGGTCGAGGCCATGCGCGCCGCCATGGCTCAGCAAGGTCCCACTACGTTGCCGAAGCGTCGGCCCGCGCTCCCGGGCAGCTCGATCATCCGGTTGCGCCGACAACCGCCATCCTTTTCGTGAGCATTCTCGTTGCCGGCATCGTCTATGCCGGGCTGAATATCTATCTCGAGGTGCGCGACGCGGGTGTCATTACCGAAAGTTGGCTTCCCTTCATTCGTCTTGGCATTGCGCTTCTCATCGCCCTCGGCTTCGAGTTCGTGAACGGCTTCCACGACACTGCCAATACCGTGGCCACCGTCATCTATACCCACGCGCTTGCGCCCAACGTCGCGGTGCTGTGGTCGGGCCTATGGAGTTTTATCGGCGTGATGGTGTCGAGCGGCGCCGTCGCCTTCGTGATCCTCTCGCTGTTGCCGGTGGAACTGATCCTTCAAGTCGGATCGCACGCAGGCTTTGCCATGGTATTTGCCTTGCTGTTTGCCGCCTTCATCTGGAATCTAGGGACTTGGTTGGCTTGGCCTTCCGGCTTCCTCTTCGCATACCTTGATCGGCTCCATTGTCGGCGTCGGCATCGCAAACGCCTTGATGCAGGGCCGAGACGGCACCGCGGGCGTCGATTGGAGTCAGGCTGTCAATGTCGGCTATGCGCTCCTGCTCTCGCCGATCATTGGCTTCATTTGCGCCGCGCTGCTGCTGCTCACCTTGAAATATCTCGTGCGTAAGCCGTCGCTTTATCAGGAGCCCAAGGGCGCTACCCCGCCGCCATTGTGGATCCGCGCGATCCTGGTGCTGACCTGCACCGGCGTCTCCTTCGCCCATGGCTCAAACGATGGTCAGAAGGGCATGGGCCTCATCATGTTGATCCTGATCGGCTGCGTGCCGACCGCCTATACCTTGAACCGCGCCATGCCTGACTCGCGCGTCGAGCAATTCCATGTTCTTGGTGCCGCGGCGCAGACCGCGTTACAGAAGCTTGCGCCCAGCGTGCCTCCTGCTGATACCCGCGCTACCGTGACCACCTACATCCGCCCCAAGCAATTGCAGCCCGATACCATCCCCGCCGTTGCCGAGCTCGTTGGCAAGATCGATGCTCAAGTCAACGAATATGGCACGCTGCGCAAAATTCCGACCGCCGCCGTCTACATCGTGCGCAACGACATGTATCTCGTCTCTGAGGCGATCCGCGTCATGTTCAAGACGGGCGTGCCTTCCCTCGATCAAGCGACCAAAGAAAGTCTCACCGCCTACAAGGGCGAGCTCGACGATGCGACCAAATACATTCCGCTCTGGGTCAAGGTCTCGGTCGCCATCGCGCTCGGGCTTGGCACGATGATCGGCTGGAAGCGTATCGTGGTCACGGTCGGTGAGAAGATCGGCAAGTCGCATTTGACCTATGCGCAAGGCGCCTTGGCCGAGCTCGTCGCCATGGGCACGATCGCCGGCGCAGATATGTTCGGCATGCCGGTCTCTACGACGCAGGTGCTGTCCTCTGGCGTGGCGGGAACCATGGCCGCTAACGGGTCCGGTCTGCAGATGGCCACCGTGCGCAATCTCTTGATGGCTTGGGTGCTGACGCTTCCCATGGCGGTGCTCTTGTCGGGAAGCCTCTATTGGATTTTGAGCCACATCTAAGCTGCCACTCGATCTCAGCGCTCCAGGCATTAGGGAGACCTAATTTCGCAGTTGCGAATTGGGACCGGCAAGGTAGTCTTTTCTGGCGGGTCAGGATGCGGCTTTACCCTTTTTCGCGCGAGTCGGCCGGTCCGATCCCGTGTGCCACGGAACAGTCGAAATTCGATTGCCTATGTGGCCGAGCGGTTCCTGGGGGCTGGGGCGGTTGTCATCTTGCGGTTTAGCTCTGCTCGCTTTCCGGGCGGCGGCCGAGGCGGCTCCATGGGCAAGGCGCGGAATGAATGAGGGATCACGGATGAAGCTGCGGCGCGCCGGTCTTGGCCTCCTCGTCGGAGCAATCTTGATGGTCCCGGTCGGGGCGTCTGCCGGTCCCGCCCTCGTCTTCGAGCCCTATAACGGCACGGTGTTCTATGCCGAGGACCCCGATGCCCAGTGGTTCCCGGCTTCCCTGACCAAGCTGATGACGGCCTATGTCGCCTTCCAGGCGATCAAGGCCGGCACTATCAAGCCCGACACCGTGGTTATCTGCTCCAAAGAGGCGACGGAGCAAGCGCCGAGCAAGCTCTGGCTGAAGGTCGGCGAGTCGATCACGCTCGACACCGCGCTCAAAGTTCTCATCGTCAAATCGGCGAACGACGTCGCCGTGATGATTGCCGAGGCGGTCGCGGGAAGCCAGGAAGCGTTCGTGCAACGCATGAACGAGGCGGCGCAGCATCTCGGCATGACCCGCACCCATTTCGCCAACGTGAATGGCCTGCCCAACGAGGAGCAGGTGACTACAGCGCGCGACCTTGCCAAGCTCGCCCGCGCCATCATCGTCGAGTTTCCCGAATATGCCGACCTGTTCCAGACCGTCCAGGTGCAGGTCGGCAAACAGATCTTGCGCACTCATAACGGCATGCTGGTCAGCTACCCGGGTGCCGACGGCATGAAAACTGGCTTCATTTGCGAGTCGGGCTTCAACATCGTGGTCAGCGCCACACGCGATGGGCGCAAGCTAGTCGCCGTGGTCCTCGGCGAGCCGTCGCTCGCCTCGCGCAGAGATCGCGCCACCGATCTCCTCGATAACGGCTTTAGGCGCTATTTCTGGAAGTCGTTGTTCGGCACGAGTCTCGACGGACTTGCAATCCAGGCCTCGCTCACAACCGGCCCCGCGCATTTGAAAGACAGCGTGTGCGGCGCGAGCAAGCCAGTGGGATCACGCAAGAGAGCCACGCGAAGGGGTGGTCAAAGGGCCACGTTAGACCTCGATGCCGACGGCGCCGTGGCTACTGCCACCGGAGCAGTGAACGCCACGACCGATGGGGCGGCCGCGGCGGTCAAGGGCGCGGCAAAGCTGACAAAGAAGGCCTTGCGCAAGACCAAGACCCTCACAAGCGGCGCGAATTGAGCCTTTCCAGCCCCGGGCCGAAAATTCTGATCGCGCTGGTGGCCGCCGGTTGCCTCGGTTCTTTTCCCGTCCGCGCTGCACAGCCTCCCGACAACGTCGCCGCAGCGGTCGCCCAAGCTGCCCAGGCCTGCAAAGACATGGACGGCCAACCGAACACCGATGCCGTCCTTACTGTCGAGGATCTGAACGGCGACGGCGGCGAGGACTGGATCGCCGATTACTCGAAGCTCAAATGCGAGGGCGGGGTCAATCCGCTGTGCGGCAACGGTGGCTGCTCGATCCAGATCTATTTCTGGGACGGGGCAGCCGGCTGGGATCTCGTGTTCGAGGACCTGGTGCAGAGCTACAAGTTCGGCAAGAGCGGCGGCAAGCGCCTGATGTACGTCACCACGCCGGGCGACCCGTGCAACAAGCCGACCAACGAGACCTGCAACTACACTTATCGGCTGGAAAAGGACGCGATCGTTCCGGTCGAATAGCGGGACGCGAGCGCTACGACGCGGGCTGCGCGACGGCAGCCTCGATCACGCGCTTGGCCTCAGGCGAGCCCCAATCGGCTGGGCCGACCAGCCTCCCGATCTCTTTGCCGTTGCGGTCGATGATGAGCGTGGTCGGCATGCCGACCGCCTTCAGCGCGGCAAACAGCTTGCCCGAGGGGTCGGTGTAGAGCGCAAGATGCGTTGCGCCGGTCTCCTGCAAGAGGGCACGCGCCTTGTCGGGGCCGTTCTTGTCGATATTGACCGCCACCACCTCGAAGGCATTCCCGCCGAGCTCGGTCTGAAGCCTGTCGAGCGCCGGCATCTCGTCGCGGCAGGGCACGCACCAGGTCGCCCAGACATTGAGAAGCACCACCTTGCCGCGCCAGTCGGCAAGCGACTTCGGCGCGCCGCCTGCGTCGTTAAAGTTAATGTCGGGCAGATCGAGCGGCGTTGGACGCGCCAAGAGTGGTGCCATCGCGCCTTTGCTCAAACCGGCGAGCGGACCCTTGGCGGTCCCTTCTTCGTTCTTCGCACTTCCGACCCCTGCCGAACCTAAATCTTCCGTGGCCTCGGGGCGCCCATTGTCAGAAGGGGCGAAACTCAAATATACCGTGCCAAACCCGGCAATCGCCGCGAGTCCAGCAGCGACAAGATAGATAGCCGGCGACGCGCCGCGTTCGCGTAGCTTGGTTTCGCTCAAGTCTTCCTCGCTCACCTCGCCTGTCCAGGCTTAGATTCGATGACCAACACCATGTGGGGCGGCCGCTTTGCCGCAAGTCCAGCCGAGGTGATGGAGGACATAAACGCCTCGATCGACTTCGACAAGCGGCTGTGGCGGCACGACATTTCGGCCTCGAAAGCGCATGTCGCCATGCTCGCCGCGACCGGCATCCTGACTGCCAAGGAGGCAAAGGAGATCGCCTCCGGCCTCGACACAATTCTCGGCGAGATCGAAGCCGATAAATTCAAATTTTCGCGCGCTCTCGAGGATATTCACCTGAATATCGAGAGCCGTTTAAAGGAATTAATTGGTCCAATTGCGGGAAAGCTACACACCGCGCGCTCGCGCAACGATCAGGTGGCGACCGACTTCAAGCTCTATGTCAGGGATGAGATCGCCACGCTCGTCAGCGCGCTTGGCGAGCTCCAACTTGCGCTCGCGAGCAAGGCGCTGGAGTACGCCGGCGCGGTGATGCCGGGTTTCACCCACCTTCAGACCGCACAGCCCATCACTTTCGGACATCATCTTCTTGCCTATGTCGAGATGCTTGCGCGCGACCGCGGCCGCTTTGAAGATGCCGCGAAGAGGCTAGCCGAGTGCCCACTCGGCTCTGCCGCCCTTGCCGGCACGAGCTTCCCCATCGATCGCGACATGACGGCGAAAGCGCTCGGCTTTGCGCGGCCAATGGCAAATTCGCTCGACGCAGTCTCTGACCGCGATTTTGCGCTCGAGACACTCGCCGCAGCGTCGATCGCCGCCATGCATCTGTCGCGGCTCGCCGAAGAGATCGTGCTGTGGACCTCGCCGCAATTCGGGCTTGCGCGTCTCTCCGACAAGTTCACCACCGGCTCGTCGATCATGCCGCAGAAGCGGAACCCCGATGCCGCGGAGCTCGTGCGCGCCAAGGCTGCGCGCATCGCTGGCGCCTTCCAGACGCTACTCATGGTGATGAAGGGCCTTCCGCTTGCCTATGCCAAGGACATGCAGGAGGACAAGGAACCAGTGTTCGACGCGGTCGATTCGCTGAAACTCGGAATCGCGGCCATGACCGGCATGGTGACGGACCTCGAGCCTAATTTGGCCGCCATGGAGCGGGCGGCTGCGGCCGGGCATTCGACCGCCACCGATCTCGCCGACTGGCTAGTGCTCGAGCTCGGGCTGCCCTTCAGGGAGGCCCATCACGTAACCGGCAAGATCGTGGCGCTTGCTGATAAGAAAGGCTCAGACCTCAAGAGTCTTTCCCTCGAAGATCTCAAATCGGTCGAGCCCCGGATCACCCGGCAAGCCTTTGCCGCCCTTGATGTCGCAGGATCGGTCAAAAGTCGGACAAGTTATGGCGGTACAGCCCCTTCCAACGTGCGGCGGGAGGCCAAACGGTGGATAAAGCGTTTGGAGAAGAAGGGCCTGTCGCGATAAAAGGATAGGCAAAGGGCCGGTTACAGGCCCGAGGGAACAGGGGCACGACCATGGGACGCGCGTTGCGCATCCTTTTAACGCTTGTTCTGGTACTGGCTGTGGGACTCTCAGCCTGCGGACGGCGCGGGTCGCTTGACCGACCTAGACCGTCCTATCCTGAGGCGCAAGCCGACCCGTCAACTAAGATGTCGAAAGCCCCGGCCCGTAGTCTCTGGATCGACCGACTAATCCAATAGACTGAATTCTTTCTCCATGCACCATTTCGCCTACCGGCGAGGCGTGTCGAAGGCCAATGTGCTCCACGCCGAAGAGATCGACCTTGCCGATCTTGCCGCCGCGGTAGGGACTCCCTTCTATTGCTATTCGACTGCGACGCTCGAGCGCCATTACCGGGTGTTCGCCGATGCCTTTGCCGGCGCGCCAGACACGCTCGTCTGCTTCTCGATCAAGGCCAACTCCAATCTCGGCGTGCTCGCCACGCTTGTCCGCCAAGGCGCAGGCATGGACGTGGTGTCCGAAGGTGAACTTCGTCGGGCGCTCGCCGTGCGTGTCCCTCCCGACAAGATCGTGTTCTCAGGCGTCGGCAAGACGCGCGAGGAGATGGCCTTTGCGCTCGACACCGGCATCTTCGCCTTCAATGTCGAGTCCGAGCCCGAGCTTCGCGCGCTGAGCGAGATCGCGATAGCCCGCGGGCGCACGGCTCGCATCGCCTTCCGAGTCAACCCGGACGTCGACGCCAAGACGCATCACAAGATCGCAACCGGCAAGGCTGAGAACAAATTCGGCGTGCCCTTCGCTGAGGCGCCCTCCCTCTACACGCTTGCGAGCAAATTGCCCGGGATCGAAGTTGCCGGCATCCACATGCATATCGGAAGCCAGATCACGGACCTCGCGCCGTTCAGGAATGCGTTCGCGCTGCTGCATGAGCTGATCGGCATGCTCCGCACGCAAGGCTTCGCCATTTCCTTCGTCAATCTCGGCGGCGGGCTCGGCATTCCCTATCGCAATGATCAGCCAGCGCCGCCACTTCCCGACGACTATGCGAGGCTGGTGAAGGAAGAAGTGGGAGGTCTCGGCGTGCGGCTCCTATTCGAGCCTGGACGAATGATTGCCGGCAATGCCGGTGTCCTCGTTTCGCGCGTGCTCTACATCAAGCGCGGCGACGCCAAGACCTTCACCATCGTCGACGCGGCGATGAACGATCTGATGCGCCCTACCCTGTACGAGGCCTATCACGAGATCCTCCCGGTGGTTGAGCCCGCGGCCGGGACGCCGATCGTGGTCACCGACGTCGCCGGCCCCGTCTGCGAGACCGGCGATTACCTCGCGCTCGCCCGGCCTTTGCCGGAACTTCGCGCTGGCGATCTCATTTCTGTGATGACGGCCGGAGCCTATGGCGCTGTGCTCGCTTCCGAGTATAACAGTAGGCTTCTGGTGCCTGAGGTGCTCGTGGCCGGAAACAAGTACAGCGTGACGCGGCAAAGACCGAGCTACGACGACATGCTGGCCAAAGAGCTCCTGCCCAACTGGCTGTGAGCGTCGAGCGTGCGCTGGCCGAGCCTCGCTTTCGCCCGCATCATTACCCAAGTTTAAGCTCGCTCGCCCTCGCCTGTGCTAGAGTTTTGCTGATGCGATTTAGAAAGACCGAGACCACCCCCGAGAAGCCCGAGGACAGCGCGCTGCAGCGCCGCTTCGAGCGCAAGGTGCGCCTGAGCTGGCTCGCCCTCCTTGCCGAGCGCATCTGGGAGGCTCTGCTTTGGCCGTTCCTCGTTGCCGCGGTCTTCATTGTCGTGTCACTCCTCGAATTGTGGAGCTTCATGCCCCCGCTGCTCCACCGCGTTGTGCTCAGCGCCTTCGGGCTTGCGCTTCTTATTTCCTTCCTACCGCTTCTCAGGATTCAGGTGCCGACGCGGCTCGAGGCGCTGCGTCGTCTCGAGCGCAACGCCAATATCCAGCACCGGCCAGCAACCTCTTATGAGGATCGGCTCGGCGCAACGCCGCCCAAGGAGACCGTGGCGCTGTGGGCCGCGCACCGCGAACGCCTGTCCCGGCTAATCGCCAAGTTGAAGCCATCAGGGCCCGCGCCGCGCACCGACCGCATGGATCCTTACGCGCTAAGGGCCGCGCTTGTGCTCGGCCTTGTCGCGGCGGTGCTCGCCGCCGGAGGTGATGTGCAGGAGCGCTTGCGCGCCGCCTTCTCGCCGGCAGCGACCGCGACGCCGGCCATGCTCCGCCTCGATGCCTGGGTGACGCCTCCGGTCTATACCGGCTTAGCTCCCATCGTGCTTGCAGATGGCAGCGAAGCTGTCGGTGCAGGCTCAGAGAGCTTCCGCGCGCTCTCCGTGCCCGAGCGCAGCCAACTCATCGTCCGCACCCACGCGCCGCAAGGCGAGAAGGTGACGCTCACGACCAGCAACGACGACGGCTCCGCTGCCAAGGTCGTCGAGCCCAAGACGGGCGGCACGCAAGGGCTGATCGAGTTTAATGTCGCGCTCAACGAGCCCTTGAGCGCCGACGTGCGAATTGGCGGCGAGACCATCTCGAAATGGCGCTTCGACCTCATCAAGGACGAGCCGCCCAGAATCAACCTGATGGGCAATCCCACGGCGACCCCGCGTGGGGCTTTGCGGCTCGTCTATCGCGCCGACGACGATCATGGCGTCGCAAGCGCGGAAGCACGCTTCGCTCTCGCCGACGGCCAAGAAGCGAACCTTGCCCCGGTCCCCTCCGAGCCCGGCGCCAAGGCGGATGCCGATCCTCTGCTTCAGCCGCCCACCATGCCGTTGCCATTGCCGCGCGCCAACCAGAAGCGTGTCGATGGCCGCGCCACGCAAGACCTGACGGCCCATCCCTGGGCCGGACTCAAGGTGCGCATGACGTTGGTCGCGCGCGATCAGGCGGGTCAGGAGGGCAAGAGCGCTCCTTACGAGTTCATTCTGCCCGAGCGCAAATTCACCAAACCCCTCGCCAAGGCCGTGGTCGAGCAGCGCAAGAAGCTCGTGCGCGATCCTGCCTCCGCCGATGCCGTGAGCCGCGCGCTCGACGCACTCACCATGGGCGAAGAAAAGGTGATCGACGACAGCTTCACCTATGTCTCGCTGCGCGTTGCCTATTGGCGCTTGCACGACGACGATTCGCGGGAAAGCATCGCGAGTGTGGTCAACCAACTGTGGGAGGTGGCGCTCAGGATCGAGGATGGCGATCTGCCCGAAGCCGAGCGCAACGTGAAGGCTGCACAGGACGCGCTTGCCGAGGCGCTCAAGGAGAACGCCGCGCCTGAGGAGATCAAGCGCCTGGTCGATGAGCTCCGCGATGCGCTATCGCGTTACCTCCAGGCGCTCGCCTCCCAGCAGCAGAACAAAGGCAACATGGCCGAGCAGACGCAGCAGCCGAATGGCGATCAGCTCGTCTCACAGCAGGATCTCGATAAGCTTCTCAAGAATATCGAGAACCTGGCGCAATCCGGCTCCAAAGACCTCGCCGAGCGCATGCTATCCGAGCTCAAGGACATCCTCGACCGGCTCCAGACCGGCAATTTCGCCGAGAGCCCGCAGCAGCAGCGCGCCGGGCGCATGATGAAGGATCTGAGCGATCTTGTGTCGAAGCAGCAGAAGTTGCTCGACGACACATTCAAGGCCAAGCGCGAGCAACAGCAGAATTCCGGTGGCGATCAGAACCAGGCCGGGCAGTTCGAGGTGAGCCCTCCCGGCCAGCCGATGGATTTCGGCAATGGCCTCAGCATGGCGCCTTTGTTCGAGATGCCGGGTGAGACCGAGCAGGGTGGCGCCAAGACCCAAGGACCATCGGGCGGGCGAGGACAGCCGCGGCAGCCTGGACGGGCCGAGATGGGCGAGCAGCCGCAAGGCGGCCAGCCAGGCCAGCATGGCGACCTCGCTCAACGCCAAGAGGAGCTGCGCGACACGCTACAAGGTCTGATTGATCGTTTCCGCATCGAGGGCGCCGACGCTCCGAGCGAGTTCCAGGACGCGCAACAGTCGATGAAGGACGCCAAGGAGCAGCTCGGTCAAGGTGACCTCGAGAGCGCGACCCAGTCGCAGACCGCCGCCCTCGACCGCTTGCGCAAAGGCGCGCAGTCAATGGCCGAGCAAATGATGCAGAACGGCGAGGCACAAGCGGGGCAAGGGCCTGGCAATAACGGCCGCGACCCGCTCGGCCGGCCCGACCGCTCCAACCGGCCAGACCTCGGTCTCTCGGTCAAAGTGCCCGACGAGATCGACATTCAGCGGGCGCGCGAAGTGCTCGATGAACTTCGCCGCCGTCTCGGCGATCCATCGCGGCCCACACTCGAGCTCGATTATCTCGAGCGGCTGATCAAGCCGTTCTGATCAGTCAAACAGCGCGAGAAGCGCGATCACGCTGATCGAGCCGAGCACCCCGGCATAGACGCCGACCAACACGCCTTCTGGCCAGCGGTCGTGTGCCGTTGAATGGAAAGCCTGGACGATCACGATCAGAGGGATGATTGTCCCGATCACCGCAAAAATGAACTTGAGCGCGGTCATCTGCCTGTCACCTGTCCGATAAATGGAAGCTCGCGATAGCGATGGGCGAGATCCATGCCATAGCCCACCACGAAAACCGGCGGGCAGCGAAACCCCGTGAAGTCCGGCGCGATCGCCGCGGCGCGCGGCACCTGTTTGTCGAGCAGCACGCAGGTCCTGACCGAGCCGGCCCCGCGCGCCTCGAGAAATGCCTTGGCGAAGGCGAGCGTGCGGCCTGAATCGAGAATGTCGTCGACGATCACCACGTCCCTGCCCTCGAGCTTGCTCTCGACCTCGCGCAGAACGTCGACCTCGCCGCTCGAATGCGTGCCCGTTCCGTAGCTCGCAAGGAACATGAAATCGATCTCTGGCTCAAGCCCATGCCGGTGCAGCGCCCTGATTAGGTCGGCGGCGAAGATGAAGCTTCCCTTGAGCACCGCGACGATGATGAGGTCATTGAGTCTCGCTGCGGCGATCTCGCGCGCGAGTTCCTCAACCCGCTCGGATATTCGTTCAGCGCTGAACAGCGGCTTGATGTCAGTCGCCGCGGCAGTCTCCGCCATGGTCCTAGTCGGCCTTGGCGAAACGCACCTTGACGCTGCGGACATTGCTCGGCGGCGAAGGAATTTGTCTGAGGAAAGGCGCGTGCCCGCCGGCGGCAAGCTCCTGCTCGCCGACCTCAGTGGTCCATTCCGAGATTTCCTCGCCGCTCTCGTCACGAAGCGCGATCACGACCGTGGGCACGTCGACAGGGGAGGAGCTGGTATTTACGACGTCCCCCTGCACTTCGAGCACGGTCTGGCCGCCTTCATTGGTCCAGCCGTAACGGACGCCTTCGAAGGCCAGTCCCGCAGCCTCACCGCTGCTGCCCCCGCCGAACAGCGCGTAGAGGCGCGAGGCGCCAGGAAGCACCGATGTCACCGCCGAGGGCGCTAAGATGAGCGCGCCGAGGATGAGCGCGATAAGCAGTCCGAGCGCGACCCAGCCGAGCGTGACGGGAGACAGCCGCTTGCGCGGCGGCCGCTCGCGGGGAAGGGACGTGTCGTCGATGCCAGCCATGGCAGCGGCAACCAATGCGGGGTCGAGCCCATCGTCGGTCATGGCGGCATCCGCCATGGATGTGTCGCTCGTCGCGGCCTCGCTTTTTGCTGTCTCTGGAGGAGGCGGTAGCGGTGCCTTGGCGGCGGAACGGCGGGCGGAGAGCCTGCGGAAGATGCCTCCCGATTTTTGCGGCGGAGGCTCTGAGGCAGTCGCGGCCGCCTCGGCGTTGATCTGCGCGACCTGAGCGGCAAGATCCTCGCTTGCATCGAATTCGGCGTCGCCTCCCGCCTCGGATAGACGGTCGGTCAACCTCGGCTCGGGCGGAGGGGACGACGGCTGCGCGGCGCCCGGGAAGGCCGCGATGCCGGGACTTGTGCTAGCCGGCATGGGCTTCGCCTTTGGCTTGGCCGCAGGCGCAGGCTTTGGCGCGAAGGGCGACGGCACAGTGGCGGCCGAAGGCTCAGCCACACTGGCGACCGGTTGCGCCTGCCAAACGTGGCCGCATTTCGAGCAGCGGACCTTGCGGCCTTGGGGCGGGAAGGCCGCCTTGACCTCATAGCGCGTCTCGCAGACCGGGCAGATGATCTGTGTTGCCATCGGAAACTGCCGGTTACCCTAGGATTTGCCCCGGGCCCCATGCCCTTGCCCAAATCCATTGATACCGGACCCCGAGTTCAGCATAAAGTGCCTGTCTTCCGCAATGTTAAGAGGCTTAAGGAACCCGGGTGATTCGCTTTGACAATGTCGGGCTGCGCTACGGCAACGGCCCCGAAATCTTGCGCGACGTCACCTTCCACGTGCTTCCTGGGTCCTTTCACTTCCTGACCGGACCATCGGGGGCCGGCAAGACCACGCTTTTGCGGCTCCTGTTCATGTCGCTCAGGCCGACCCGGGGGCTTATTTTCGTGTTCGGGGAGAACGTGTCGGACCTCTCAGCAGGCGGCCGCTCGGAGCTCAGGCGGCGCATCGGGATTGTGTTCCAGGATTTCAGGCTGCTCGACCACCTCACCACCTGGGAGAACGTGGCGCTGCCGTTGCGGGTCATGGGCAAGAAGGAGTCGCAGTACAAGGACGATGTCACCGACCTCCTGCGCTGGGTCGGGCTCGGCGAGCGCATCAACGCCTACCCCGAGATCCTGTCAGGCGGCGAGAAGCAGCGTGCGGCCATCGCCCGCGCTGTGATCGGCCGGCCCGAACTGCTGCTCGCCGACGAGCCTACCGGCAATGTCGATCCGGTCATCGGCAATCGCCTGCTGCGCCTGTTCGTCGAGCTCAACCGGCTCGGCACGTCGGTCATCATCGCGACCCACGATCATGCGTTGATGGATCAGCTCAATGCGCCGCGGCTCATGCTCCACAACGGCCATTTGCATGTGCGCTGAATGCCCGTGACCCTGCTCTCCGACATCAGAGACTATCCGTGGACCAACCTGCTCACCGGGATTTTGCCGGTGAGGGTCGCCGCCCGGCTCCCCTCCCGCTTCCAGAGCAAGCAGGCGCCGATCGTGCCGGCGGCGTCGGTGGCCGGCAACGCGCTCACCGTGGTGATTGCCATCATGTCGTTCCTCGCCTGCCTGACCGCCGGCGCGGTCTACATGGTCAATCAATCGGCACAAGCCTGGGTCAATGACATCTCGAGCGAGATCACCGTCGAGCTCGATCCCGTCAACGAGGCCGACATCGAGAAGAAGATGACGCTCGTTTCGCTGTTTCTTGCCAAGCAGAAGGGCATCACCGAGGTGAAGCCGCTGACGGCCGAGGATTCGGCCAAGCTACTCGAGCCTTGGCTCGGGCAATCGAGTGCGCTCCAGGCGCTGCCCATCCCGCGGCTGATCGCAGTCGAGATCGATCGCTCAAATCCCCCCGACATCGATCTCATCAAGACGGCGCTGTCGCAGAACTTCGAGGGAGTAACGCTCGACGATCACCGCCGCTGGCAGGCCGAGATCCGCACCCTCACCCGCTCTGCCGCGCTGGGTGGCATAGCCGTGCTGGGCCTGGTCGCCGCCGCGACCATCGCCGTCATCGTGTCGGCGACACGGAGTGCTATGGCCTCGAACCGCGAGATCATCGAGGTGCTGCATTTCGTCGGCGCCCATGAGCGCTTCATCAGCAGCGAGTTCGAGCGTCATTTCTTGGGGCTTGGCGTCCGCGCAGGACTGATGGGCGCGGTGGCCGCAGCGATCGCCTTTCTGTTGCTGCCGCTGATGACCCATATGCTCGGGGGCGGCACCGTCACTACGGCCGAGACGCAGCGGCTGATCGGCTCCGGCGAGCTTGATCTTCCTGGCTATTTTCTCTGCGTTTTGGTGGTCATCGTGGTCGCTTGCCTCTGCATGATCACTTCGCGGCTCGGCGTCATCCGCGTGCTGAAATCTTACGCCTGAGCCGCCTCCTTCGCCTCTCGTGACATGAGCTTTGGCGATTTCGCGCAGGCTCGATTTGTGCCTATTCTTTGCGCCGCTTAAGGAGCGTGAAGTAGATGGTGAGGGAGGAAGACAAGCAGGCTCCTCAGCGCTTCAGGCGCTTCAGCGGCTTCCTGGGCGGCGTCCGGCTCATCTTCGATTTTCTGATCCTGTTGCTGGTAATGCTGATCATCGGCTTTGTCGTGTTCGCCAATGGCATCGAACGCGATCAGCATGCGCCGAACCAGAAGGCCGATGGTATTGCAGTGCTGACCGGAGGCGTCGCCCGCATCGATCGGGCGATGAAGCTGCTCGCCCAAGGCCAGGCCAAGCGCGTGCTCATCACCGGTGTCAACCGCACCGTCACCACCGAGGAGCTGAAGAATCTCGCAAGTCAAGGCGATCAGTACTTCGCCTGCTGCGTCGATATCGACAAGGAGGCGCGCAACACCATCGACAACGCCACCGAAACGAGCGAGTGGGCCGCACTTCACAAATATTTTTCGATCATCGTTGTGACCTCGAACTATCACATGCCGCGCGCGCTCGCCGAGCTCGCCCGGGTGATGCCGGGCGTGACGCTCATTCCCTATGCCGTGGTCGACAACAATGTGCATCTCGATCCGTGGTGGGCCTATCCCGGCACGACCAAGCTCTTGCTCTCCGAATATCTGAAATACCTGCCGGCGCTCGGACGGCTAGGAGCCACCAATCTGCTCCGCGAGTTCCTACCGGGCACCGGGCCGATGGACGTGCCCGAGCCATAACCGCTCACGCTGATGGCGCGCTCTCTTCTGTTCAATGTTCTGTTCTACGTGACGACCACGCTGTTCGTCGTCATTGGCAGCCCACTTCTGTTCGCCCCGCGCAGATGGGCGATGGCGGCGCTCGCCGTGCATGGCCGGTTCGAGTTGTGGCTGCTCAAAACGATCGTCGGCACTGGGCTCGAGGTGAGGGGCCAGGAGAAGCTGCCCGAAGGACCTTGTCTCGTCGCCTCCAAACACCAGTCGGCGTGGGAGACCTTTGCCTTGATCCCGCTGTTCCGCGATCCGGCGCTGTTGATGAAGCGCGAGCTGTTCTGGATTCCATTCCACGGCTGGTTCTCGAAGAAATTCGAGATGATCCCTGTCGACCGCGAGAAGGGGCCGGCAGCGCTCCGCGCCATGCTGCGCGAAACCAAGAAGCGCGTCGCCGACGGACGGGAGATCATTATCTTCCCTGAAGGGACACGGCGGCCGGCGGGAGCGCCTCCCGACTACAAGACCGGAGTCGTTCTGCTCTACGAGGCGCTTGGCATCCCTTGCGTGCCGGTTGCGCTCAACTCGGGCTTGTTCTGGCCTCGGCGAAGTCTCCTGAGGAGGCCTGGAACCATCGTTGTCGAATTCCTCGACCCGATTCCACCAGGGCTGCCAAAGGCCGAATTTCTTTCGCGACTCACCGAGTCGATCGAGACTGCAACGAACCGCCTGTTGGCAGAAGCAAAAGCCAAGGAACCAGCCAGTTCTCCGGCCGTTAACCTTTGAATGCTTGACTCGCCTCGGGTGGATGTTCCATCTTTGTTCTAGAGAATCGTGGTGCTGTCTTGAAATCGCCATACGTCAACCCATTTGACAGGGCGATCTACTGGTTAACGGGGCTCCGACCCATGTGGATGCGCAAAGTGGAAGTCGAGGGTAGCCAATGGGGCCCAGCCGACGAACCGGCACTTGTGTGCTCCGAGGCGGCATTCGACCAGGCTTTCCACTATTGGCGCGGCGCCTCCGGCCGCCGCTACCTCCACAGCGTCTATACGCTGATCGGCTGCCCTGCCCTGCCTCGGGCCAACTACATTCTTGTCCGTCGCTATGACAATGGCACCCGCGTTGCGCTCGCCTTCGGCCAAACCAAGGACGATGCTGTGACCCTCAATCTCGCCTACCTCCGGCATGAGGGGGCGAAGATCGGCGCCAACGAGGTGCATATTCACCTCCTCGCCGAGACCGCCGAGGACCGGGCCGATGTCGAGGCCGATCTTACGGCGGCGCATATGCGCCGCGTGGCTGCCGCCAACGCCGCCTAGCCTATCATTCCAGATTAAAAGCTAACGCCGGGAGAGCTGCTCGAGCCGCTGCTGCATGGCCGAGAGCTCGGCCTTGAGGGTCGCGATCTCGTCCTCGGCGGGCTTGCTGTTTGCGGGCTTCGTTTCCCCCGCTGCCGGCTGCTCCCCGTTGCCCTCGGCCGTCTCGGTCTTGGCGAAAGGGGTGAACAGGCCGAGCGCCCGCTCGAAGGTGGCGAAATTCTTGCGCACCTGTTCCTGCATCGCCTCGAAGGCCGCAGTTCCGAAGGCATGAGCGAAACGCCGGCGATACTGCTCCTGCTGGCGAGTCAAGGAATCGAGGCTGAACTCCAGATAGCTCGGCACGAGCTTCTGCATGCTGTCGCCGTAGAAGCGGATCAATTGCCGCAGGAATCCGATTGGGAGAAGGTTGGTGCCGCGGCTCTCCTGCTCGACGATGATCTGTGTCAGGACCGAGTGGGTAAGGTCTTCTCCGGTCTTGGCGTCGTAGACCACGAAATCCCGCTCCGACCGCACCATTTCGGCCAGGTCCTCGAGCGTCACATAGGTGCTTGTATCGGTATTATAGAGCCTACGGTTCGCGTACTTCTTGATAATGACCGGCCGGCTGTCTTGCTCAGCGTCCCTAGCCACGTCTTTGGCGCTCCTACTCCTTGGGCTGCCGACCCAAGATTGCTTCATGCCGCAACTGCGAAATCAGTAGCACGTTCCTTGTGCAAAGCACCAGAGGCTTTGCCAGGAGAGCTTAATGAGCGGCGAACCGTAGGCTTCCATAGAGAGGATCACTAAGTTATGACCTTGGTCCCTTGCGGAGTTGGAGATCGGTATGAAGAACGAAGAGATCGTCATCGTGAGTGCGGCGCGTACGCCGGTTGGCTCCTTCAATGGCTCGCTGTCCAGCCTGCCAGCGCACAAGCTCGGTGAGGTTGCCATCAAGGCGGCGCTGGATCGCGCTCATGTTGACCCGGCGGACGTCGACGAAGTGATCATGGGCCAGGTGCTCTCAGCAGGTGAGGGACAGAACCCGGCGCGGCAGGCCGCTGTTGCCGCCGGCATTCCCGTGGACAAGACTGCCTTTGGCGTGAATCAGGTGTGCGGCTCGGGTCTCAGGGCCATCGCGCTTGGAGCGCAGCAGATTGCTTCTGGCGATGCCGACATCGTGGTTGCTGGGGGGCAGGAAAGCATGAGCCTTGCCCCGCACGTTGCCCATCTTCGCAACGGACAGAAAATGGGGGCGATCGAGTTCATCGACTCGATGATCAAAGACGGCTTGTGGGAGGCGTTCAACGGCTACCACATGGGCAACACCGCCGAGAACATCGCACGCCAGTGGCAGATCACCCGAGAGGAACAGGACAAGTTCGCGACTGCCTCGCAGAACAAGGCCGAAGCGGCCAAGAAGGCCGGCAAATTCAAGGACGAGATCGTTCCGGTCACGGTCAAGACGCGCAAAGGCGAGACCGTCGTCGCGGAGGACGAGTACATCCGCGAAGGCGCGAAGATCGAGGATGCGGCGAAGCTGAGGCCAGCCTTCGACAAGGAGGGCACCGTCACGGCGGGCAACGCCTCGGGCATCAACGATGGCGCCGCCGCCGTCGTACTGATGACGGCGAAGGAAGCCAAGAAGCGGGGCCTGAAGCCTCTTGCTCGCATCGCTTCCTGGGCGACGGCCGGCGTCGATCCGAAGATCATGGGCTCTGGCCCGATCCCGGCTTCACGCAAGGCGCTGGAAAAGGCCGGCTGGAAGCTCAATGATCTCGACCTCGTCGAGGCTAACGAGGCCTTCGCCGCACAAGCCTTGGCGGTGAACAAGGACCTCGGCTTCGATGCGAGCAAGGTCAATGTCAATGGCGGCGCGATCGCCATAGGCCATCCCATCGGAGCCTCGGGCGCGCGCATTCTCACCACGCTGTTGCACGAGATGCAGAAGCGCAACGCCAAAAAGGGACTCGCCACGCTCTGCATTGGCGGCGGCATGGGCATCGCCATGTGCGTCGAACGGGACTAACCGGCCCTGGCCGACGTTTAGTTTTCATTTGTGTCCTCGCGGGTTCCCGCGAGCAATCCGTTTGAGTCATCGAGGCAGGCGCCAAAGAAGCGCTTCTTTAAGGGAGGACAGGCATGGGAAGGGTAGCTTTGGTCACGGGCGGCACGCGCGGTATCGGCGCCGCGACCGCAAAGGCGCTGAAGAAGGCTGGCTATGACGTCGCCGTCAATTACGGCGGCAACGACGAGGCGGCCAAGGCCTTCAACAAGGAAACCAAGATCCCGGTCTTCAAATGGGACGTGGGCGATTACCCCGCCTGCGAGCAGGGGATCGTCAACGTCGAGAACAAAGTCGGGCCGATCGAGGTGTTGGTCAACAATGCCGGTATCTCGCGCGATGCCATGCTGCAGAAGATGAGCCACGAGCAATGGTCGGAGGTGATCCGCACAAATCTTGACTCGCTGTTCAACATGACGCGGCCGATCATCAACGCCATGCGCGAAAGAGGCTTCGGCCGCATCATCAACATCTCCTCGATCAACGGGCAGAAGGGCCAGCTCGGGCTGACCAACTACTGCGCCGCAAAAGCTGGCATGATCGGCTTCACCCGCGCGCTCGCGCTCGAAAGCGCGCGCAAGGGTATCACCGTCAACGCGATTGCGCCGGGTTATGTCGCAACCGATCTCCTGTCCGGCGTGTCGGACGAGGTGATGAAGGCGATCGTCGGGCAGATCCCGGTGGGTCGACTTGGCGAGGCCGAGGAGGTCGCGCGCTGCGTTGTATTCCTCGCCGCCGACGAGGCAGCCTGGATTACAGGCTCGACGCTTACCATCAACGGCGGCCAATTCATGGATTGAGCCTCAGGGCTCCCAGCCTTCCGGGGCGATCTCGAAGCCGGCAAAGTCGAAGCCTGGCGCCACGGTAGCGCCCGCAAGCGTCCAGGCACCCAGGCTCCGCACCGCCTGCCAGGCGCCTGCCGGAATGAACGCTTGCGGATGCTCGCCGGCAAGTAGGTTCGACCCAAGCCGGTATTCGCGGCGCGTGTCGCCCTCCTTGACCCCGAGCAGAAGGGGCGCGCCCCCGTACCAGTGCCAGACCTCAGCCGCGTCCACGCGGTGCCAGCGCCCCACTTCGCCTGCCTTCAGCAGATAGAGGATGGCGGTCGAGTGCGCGCGCCCCGCATGGCCCCGCTCATCGCGGAACGTCTCGCGATACCAGCCGCCCTCAGGGTGGGGCTTCAGCCCGAGATGCGTGATCACCTCGTCCGCCGTCAGCGCTTCGGACATTGCTTAGAAGCGGTCCTTGCGGCGCCGGATCTCGCCGAGAATCTCATCGAGCGGACGGCCTTCCATGCCGAGCCGTTTCTGGATCGCAGGGCTCCACGGCCGCAAGAACGGATTGGTGGCGAGCTCCTGCTTGATCGTCGTCGGCAGCGCGGGCTTGCTCTCCTTGGCGAGCGTCGCGACCTCCCCCGCCCGCAATTGCAACGCGGCGTTCTCCGGCTCGACGGTCAGCGCAAAGCGGCAATTGTTGTTGGTGTATTCGTGCCCACAATAGAGCTTCGTCTCCGGCGGGAGCTTGGCGAGCTTCTCGAGCGAAGACCACATGGTCTTGGCGTCGCCTTCGAGCAGCTTGCCGCAGCCGACCGAGAACAGCGTGTCGCCGACGCACACAATCTCGTCCTCCGGAAAGAAATAGCTGACATGGCCCTTCGTGTGGCCGGGCGTCTCGATCACCCGCGCCTTGGCGCTTCCGATCTCGACGGTGTCGCCTTCCCTGACCTCGACGTCGATGCCGGGAATGGAGGCCGACTCCTTAGCTGGTCCGACGATGGTGCAGCCGGTCATGCGCTTTACGATTGTGTTGCCGGCGGTGTGGTCGTGGTGATGATGGGTGGTCAGGATGTGCGTGAGCGCCCAGCCCTTCTCGTGCAGCGCCGCGAGCAACTCCTCCGCATCGGGCGCGTCAATCGCCGCGGTCGCCCCCGTGTCGGGGTCGTGAATAAGCACGCCATAATTATCGCTCCGCGTCGGGAACTGATGAACTTCAAGCCGTCTCATCGCGCGCTTTCACCATCTTTGCAGGGCCGGCCCGGACCGTAGCATCCCCGCAAAGGGGATTGAAATGGAACCGGGAGCAGTCGAGAACGGACTTTTTTAAACGCTAGCAGCGTCAGGATCGGTCCATGCAGCTCGACGCCATTGACCTCAAGGAATTCTACGCGTGCCCGCTTGGCATCGTGGTGCGGAGGCTGCTTGGGGCGCGCGTGCGCAGCCGATGGGCTGACCTCAAGGGCTTGTCCGTGTTCGGCGTCGGCTTTGCCACACCCTATCTTTCAGCCTACCGGGGCGAGGCGCAGCCCTTGGGCGCACTCATGCCCGCTGAGCTCGGCGCCATTCCCTGGCCGGAGCAGGATCAGTCCTTGACTGCGCTCGTCGAGGAGACCGAGCTTCCCCTAGATGATGAAAGCGCCGATCGGCTCCTGCTCGTCCACATGCTCGAATGGTCGGAGAAATCGCGCGAGCTGCTGCGCGAGTTGTGGCGGGTGCTTAAGCCGAATGGCCGACTGCTCATGATCGTGCCAAATCGCCGGGGCTTATGGGCGCGCGTCGATACCACGCCGTTCGGCTATGGCAGCCCGTTCAGCCGCACGCAACTCAACAAGCTGCTCAAGGAGTCGTCCTTCTCGCCCGAGAATTGGGACTACGCGCTCTATATGCCGCCGTTCAACTGGCGCATCCTGCTGCGCTGGCCGGTGTTTTGGGAGCGGCTTGGGCTCGTGCTGTGGCCGACCTTCTCCGGCGTGATCCTGGTGGAGGCCACGAAGCAGGTCTATGCCGCGGTGCCGCTGCGCGAGCTGCGCAAAGTCCGCCGCCGCATCGTTCCCATACCTGCGGGCGTCACACCGCAGGCCGCCTCGGCCGTCGCGATAGGTGTTGACAATTGTGTGTACAATGCTGGACTTTAGGCCCTATGAAGGTCGATGGTTCGATTGGGACGCGGGCAATCGCCAGAAGTGTCAGACCTTTCCGCTAGAGACATCGAAAGCATCTTCCAAGGCCCCGTATCTGTATTTCCTGATCCTGAACATTCCGGCGAGGAAGAACGCTTCATCGGCATCGGCAAAACCGAGAAACACCGCAACGTTTTTGTTGTCTTCAAGTTAAGGAGAAAAGACGACGTCGTCTTGATCCGTCCAATCAGCGCGCGATTCATGCACAAGAAAGAAATCGATTACTATGAAAAAGAAACTTCCAAGAATGAGAAGCGACGCGGAGGCTGAGGCCTTCGTCGACGAAGCCGACTTGACGGAGTTTGACCTCTCGGGAATGCGCGAGCTTCGGTTCGAGCTTGGCCCGAAGACGGAACGCGTCAATATGCGCCTACCTAAATCATTGCTCGATGCGGTGAAAGGGCAAGCCGCAAGACAGCAGATTCCGTATCAGCGCTTCATCCGCGCGGTCCTTGAACGCGCGGTAGCGCGCCAAGACCGGTCCAAGTAAGCTTCGGAGAGAGAGTCTATCGCGACAGCAAGAAGACAGCCTGCTCGCCGAATAGGTTCTGCATGAAAAGCGGCATAGATACGCCCATCTTGCTACCATAGGCGTTGAGCGCGTGTGCACGCTCGACCTTCGCGCCCACGTCTTTGCAGAGATCGAGGAAGTCCTTGATGGTGCAGAGATGGATGTTCGGCGTGTCGTACCAGCGGTTGGGCAGATTGTCGGTCGTGGGCATCTTGCCGCCGAACATCAGCCCGGTGCGCACGCGCCAATGCCCGAAATTGGGGAAGGACACAACCGCGCGCCTGCCGATCCTGAGCAGCTGCTTCAGCACGTCGCGCGGAGAGTAGGTCGCCTGAATGGTCTGGGACAGGATCGCGTAGTCGAAGGCAAGGTCGGGGTAGTAGACGAGGTCGGTGTCGGCGTCGCCCTGGATCACCGCAAGCCCTTGCGCCACGCAGGAGTTCACGCCGGCCTGGGAGAGCTCGATGCCGCGCCCGTCAACGCCACGTTTCTCTGCGAGAAGGCGGAGCAGTGTGCCATCGCCACAACCGACGTCGAGCACGCGCGTGCCAGGCGTCACCATCTCGGCGATGAGCAGAAGGTCTACGCGGCTCGTATCCGAAGCGCGCATGGTATGCGGAGGCACGTTTAGGTTCATGCCACGATCCCCCGCTTGCGCGCCGCCGCGCCCAGGAAGCCGCGAATGGTATCGAACAACTCCGGCTCGTGCAGCAGGAAGGCGTCGTGGCCCTTGTCAGACTTGATCTCGACGAAGCTCACTTTGGCCGCAACGGCGTTCAGAGCGTGCACGATCTCGCGGCTCTCCTCGGTCGGAAACAGCCAGTCCGACGTGAACGAGACGAGACAGAAGCGCGTCTTGGTGCCGCGGAAGGCGTTGGCGAGCACGCCGTCATGATCCGCAGCGATGTCGAAATAGTCCATGGCGCGTGTGATGTAGAGATACGAGTTGGCGTCGAAGCGATCGACGAAAGAGAGGCCTTGATGGCGCAGGTAGCTTTCCACCTGAAAATCGGCGTCGAAACCAAAGGTGATCTTGTCGCGGTCCTGGAGGTTGCGCCCGAATTTGTGATGCAGCGCCGCGTCTGAGAGATAGGTGATGTGCGCGGCCATGCGCGCGACCGCGAGCCCTTTGCGCGGGCTCTTGCCCTCTTCGAGATAACGGCCCTGGCACCAGTCGGGATCGGCCATCACGGCTTGGCGGCCGACCTCGTGGAAAGCGATGTTCTGCGACGAATGCCGCGCCGAACAGGCGATCGGCACGGCGGAAAACACCCGGTCCTTGTAGCTCGCCGCCCATTCGAGCACCTGCATGCCGCCCATCGAGCCGCCAAGCACGCAGAGCAACTCGGGGATGCCGAGATGGTCCAGCAGTCGCGCTTGCGCGCGGACCATGTCGCGCACGGTGATGACTGGGAAGTCGAGACCAAACGAGCTGCCTGTGGCAGGGTTGGTCGAGCTCGGCCCGGTCGAGCCCATGCAGCCGCCGAGGACATTGGCGCACAGCACGAAATAGCGGTTGGTGTCGATCGGCTTGCCCGGGCCGACCATGGTCTCCCACCAGCCCGGCTTGCCGGTGACCGGATGGAGGTTTGCAACATGCTGGTCGCCGGTCAGCGCATGGCAGACGAGCACGAGGTTCGACTTGGCGGCATTAAGCTCGCCATAAGTCTGATAGGCGATAGAAAACTGCGCGAGCTCGCTCCCGCAGTCGAGCGGCAGCTTCTCGTTGAAATGAACGATATGGCTTTGCGGATTGGCGATCTGCGCCAACCGCACCGAACTGTCGGTGATGGACTGCGCCGTCGGGGTCTCGCTCATGTCACTTCAGCCCGCTCGGGGTCACTCCCCGCCAAACCTCTATTTACACAATTCGGCGTTAGCTAGGAGCTTACCGCCGAAAGTCAATCTTTTCTTTGCCTTGGCGCAAGGATTGGGCCTATGAGA
>Ga0207678_10000405_pt1 | contig 39009 bp, 44 predicted proteins | sample KBSC63metaG_FD_184319 | JGI IMG/M metagenome (GOLD analysis project Ga0207678, IMG submission 184319) | Corn rhizosphere microbial communities from Kellogg Biological Station, Michigan, USA - KBS C6-3 metaG (SPAdes) (version 2) | ecosystem: Host-associated > Plants > Roots > Rhizosphere > Soil ... | reverse complement strand
CTGGGCGATCCCAAGTACCGTCCCTGTCCGCTGCTGATCAAGATGGTGGATGCCGGCTGGCTGGGAAAGAAAAGCGGAAGAGGCTTCTACAAATATTAGATGGGGATGTGTGGCGCGGGCGCCCTCGCCCGCGAGACTGTGATGAAAGTCAACGGCCGCGGGCGAGGGCGCCCGCGCCACACGAAGATCGGTAATAGTGAAGATGACGGACAAGGGTGATCGCGGCGTCTATATTCTCGGCGTCGTACTCGGAGTGTGTGCTGGATTTCTCGATGTAAAGGTCGGTGACCTGCTGCTGACCGCGCTCTTCGTGCTGGCGGCCACCATGCTGTTGGGCGCGCTTCGTCCTAAGCAGCCGTGGCGATGGACGCTGACCGTGGCTGTCTTTGTGCCGCTCGTCCAGCTTGCCGCCTTTGCGCTGTTGACCGAGAAACCCTATCGCGCTCAGATCTACGAGTCGTTCCTGGGTTTTCTGACTGGAATTGCCGGGGCATATGGCGGAGCGACGGCCCGGAGAGGGATGGCGACGTTGTTCGATCAGTAGGGCAGAGGTCAGTTGGTTGGAATTCAGATATCAGATATCAGTTCTCGGTTCTCAGTTTAGTGAGTCGGTTGTTGCCTCATCCCATTAGTTACTCGCGTTTCCACAGGCGTCGCGAGTATTCTTCGGAGATGGGAGTTTCGGTTTCGGTGCTGGCCAGCGGCAGCCGGGGAAACAGCACAATCGTTTCCACTTCGCGCACCAGAATTCTGGTGGATGCGGGAATTTCCTGCCGCGAGACGGTCAAGCGCATGCGGGCGCAGGGCGAGGACCCGCAGACTCTTTCCGCCATCCTGATTACTCACGAGCACTCCGACCACGTGTACGGGCTGGCGGTGCTGGCGAGAAAGTTCCATGTGCCGGTATTCATGACCGGCGCTACTCACCAGGCGTGGGCACGGTCGCTGCGCGACGAGGCGGGTGAGCAGCCGCAGTTGGCGCGCCTGGAGATTTTCTCCGCTGGTCGCGGCTTTCAGGTCGGCGACATTTCGATAACTCCGTTTACCATCCCTCACGATGCCGCCGATCCCGTGGGAGTGACATTGCGCGGCGACGGCATCAAGGTCGGGATCGCGACTGACCTGGGATACATGCCGCCCAACGTGTGCGACCAGTTGCGCGGTTGCGATGTGCTGGTCATCGAATCCAACCACGATCTGGAGATGTTGCGGGGCGGCCCCTATCCCTGGTCGGTCAAGCAACGGGTAGGAAGCCCAACGGGACACCTGTCGAATGACAAACTCGCGAAATTCTTATGCACCGAATATGATGGAAACGCATCATACATAGTGCTGGCGCATCTATCTGAGCTCAACAACCATCCCGAGCTCGCACGAGTGACAGCGGAAAAGGCCTTAGGCCGACGCCGGACATTGCTGCACAACCGGGTGATGCTGGCACAACAATCGCTACCGATGGAAGCGATTCAGCTGTAGTCTCGTATGAGTGAGTGCGTTGATCCTATTGTGGGAAAAATTCTGGCGGGCTGGCGCTACGACATCTCCGGCCTGGCGCCGGAGATGCGCGAAGACTACGAAGACCATTTTGACGGCTGTGCCCACTGCCGTTACCGCCAGCGCCTTCACCGCAATATCGACCTCGCCCTGATTGGTCTGGCATCGGTTTCCGCGGCGGTCTTCCTCATGGCCTTTGGCGTGATCCTCCATCTCAATCCCCGGCACGCCTTCTGGCTGGAACTGGCCGCGCTGGTAGGATTCGCTCTTTCCGCTTTGATCTGGCTGGGTGTTGCCGTGGCGACGCCCGCGCCCATGGCGGTCGTCGATGCGGCCAAGCTGGGAGCACGCCGCGTACACGACCGCCTGCCGGCAGAAATCCGCGAACGCCTGCCAGAAGAACTCCGCCTGAAAATTACCGGCTCCTAATGAAGAGTGTGGGTCGGACACGACCCACACACGCGCGTGTTCGGCGCTTAAGAATCTCCTGCTCCATTTCACCCTCTATGCGATAGGCTGAATACATGTCCATCACCGGTCCTGACGACCTCGCCGGCATGCGTGCCGCGGGCGCCATTGTGCGCCGCATGCTGGAAGCCATGAAGCGGGCGGTGCGTCCCGGCATCACTACTGCTGAACTTGATGAAGTGGGCGCCGCGGTCATGCGGGAGCAGGGCGCGCAATCCGCTCCGCAGCTGGTCTATAAGTTTCCCGGAGTGAATTGCATCAGCCTGAACGACGAAGCGGTGCATGGTATTCCCGGAGAGCGCAAGGTCGAAGCCGGAGATCTGGTCAAGCTCGACGTCACCATCGAGAAAGATGGTTTCATGGCCGACGCCGCCGAGACCGTTGCGGTGGGCGAAGTATCCGTGGAGAGCCGGCTCCTGATTGCGTGTGCCGAGCGGGCCTTCACCAAAGCCATGCTGGTGGCTCGCGCCGGATTCCCCGTATTCGAGATTGGTCGCGTGGTCGAACGCGAAGTGCGGCGGTGCGGTTTCTCCGTAATTCGCGATCTGGGTGGTCACGGCATTGGCCGCACCATCCACGAAGAACCCCGGGTGCCCAACTACGCCGATCCCGAAGCCAGCCAGATTCTAACCGAAGGCCTGGTGATCACGGTTGAGCCGATTATTGCCGCTGGGTCTGGACGCGCTTTTGTTGCCGCCGATGGTTGGACCGTACGCACCGCCGACCGCAGAGCTTCGGCACACTTCGAGCACACCCTGATGATCACCAAGGGCGAACCTATTCTGTTGACCGCGGCTTAAGAATTTTCCAAAGACCAGTTCTCTGTTCTCGGTGACCTAGTTCTCAGAACTTGGGTTGCCGGGGTCCGAGTTTACGGCCGATTGCTACAATCCCAGCTGTGTCCCTTTCGTTTCAGATCGATGCTTCTTCGGGCCGGGCTCGCACCGGGCGGCTGACCACGCCCCACGGCGTAATCGAGACGCCGGTATTCATGCCGGTGGGGACCGTAGCCTCGGTCAAAGGCGTTTCGCAGGACATCCTGGAAGAGCTGGGCGTGCAAATTCTTTTGGGTAATACCTACCATCTTTATTTGCGGCCGGGAGTGGAGCAGGTACGGCAACTGGGCGGCCTGCATCGTTTCATGGCCTGGCGGCGCGCCATTCTCACCGACTCGGGCGGCTTTCAGGTTTTCAGCCTGAATGAACTGCGCAAGGTGAACGAAGAAGGAGTGACATTTCGCTCGCACCTGGACGGCTCATCGCATTTCTTCAGCCCGGAAAGCGCCATGGAGGCCCAGATCGGGCTGGGCGCGGACATTATCATGGCGTTTGACGAATGCACCGAGTATCCGGCGGATGGGGCGCGGGCGCGGCAGTCGATGGAATTGACGTTGCGCTGGGCAGCCCGCAGCAAGAAGTATTTTGAGCAGCATAGACACGAAGTTCCATGGAGTGAAGACCACGTAGGCCCAGGTGTCCCCACCTGGGCGGGCGAGCGCAAGCTTGCCGGGTTTGGCGGCGAAGAAATTCCCGGACAAGGAATTGCCGGCCAAAACCTTGCCGAGTTGCGCTCGGCTGGGCAGGTGAGGACACCTGCCCCTACGCGGGTCGAGGCGACGCAGGCGCTTTTTGGGATCGTGCAGGGTGGCATGGATGCTGCTCTGCGCCGAGAATCGGCTGAGCGCACCATCGAGATTGGCTTTCCCGGCTACGCCATCGGGGGCTTAAGCGTGGGCGAGCCGCGCGCTCTCACTCGCGAGATCGTGGAGACCACGCTTGAGCATCTTCCTTCGGACCAGCCGCGCTACCTGATGGGGGTGGGCACGCCGGAGGAGATTGTCGAATATGCCAATCTGGGAATCGACATGATGGACTGCGTCTTGCCTACCCGGGCGGCGCGCCACGGGTTGTTGTTTACTTCCCAGGGCAGGATTTCCATCAAACAGGCCAGATTCGCGGCCGATCAGGGCCCGCTGGACCCGGATTGCGGCTGCCGGGTGTGCCGGCGCTACTCCCGGGCCTATCTCAGGCATCTTTATGCGGCCAACGAGGTTTTGGCCCAGGTCCTGAATACTGTGCATAACCTGAGCTTCTACCTTGACACCATGCGGTCGGTGCGTCATTCTATTGCGCTTGGGAACAGGGCCCAACTTCTTTCTGGGGATCGGTCCGGAGTAAAACCATGAGTCCGGCATCTCCAGGGCATGCCTGAAGTAAAAGAATCTCCGGCCTGAGGAAGTGAGAAATCCTGCTGTAAAATGCACAGGGCCAGGACGCGCCAGGGGGCGAAGTCCTGATCTATTGGGGTGGAACGAGTCGCGGCATGAGCATCGCAAACTTACTGGCGCTACAAACCATTGGATCAGGGGGCTGGCTGGGGTTTGCTCCACTGATCTTCATCTTTGCCATCTTTTATTTTCTCCTGATCATGCCGCAGCAGCGCCGCCAGAAAAAGTGGCAGCAGATGCTGAACGATCTGAAGACAGGGGACAAGGTGGTCACCAGCGGAGGCCTGCGCGGGACCGTCATCGCGCTGCGCGACGACTACATTCAACTGCGTGTCCCGCCGGACAATTTACGCATCGAAGTGACCCGGGCCTCGGTGGCATCGGTAATGGCCCCGGAGGACAAAAACAATAAGGCGGCATAAGTCGTAATGACACCGTCTCGGCGGCGGTAGGGCATTCGGCCTGTATCGCCGAGGGCGGGACGCCCTCGGGACAGCCGGCAGGATGCCGGCGCTACAAGAAACCGGCGCTACAAGAAAATCGTCAGGCCATGAATAAGACTCTAGGTTGGAAGCTCGGACTCAGCATCGGCATCCTGCTGCTGTTCCTGTTTGGTATCTTCGGAATTCCGAAGGACTTCTCGGGCAGCGGGCTGCTGGCGGCGATCACGCAACGCATTCATCTGGGGCTCGATCTCAAGGGTGGCACCCACCTGATTCTGCAGGTGCAGGTCAATGACGCGGTGAACGGCGATTCAGACCGCGCGGTGGAGCGGCTCAAGGAAGACCTGCGCACCCACAAGATTAACTACACCGAGATCAGCAAGCCGGACCCGGTCGGCCGTCCCGACCAGATCGTGCTCAAGGGCGTGCCCCCGGAGAACACCTCGGATTTACGCTCGGTAGTGAGCGAACGGCTGCCCGAATATGATCTCAATTCGGGCGCGGAAAATACATGGACATTTTCCATGAAGCCGCAGGCCATGGCCGAGCTCAAGAACCGGGCTGTAGCGTTGGCGATCGAGACCATCCGCAACCGCATCGACCAGTTGGGCGTCACCGAACCTGTCATTCAGGAGCACGGTCTGGGCCAGTACCAGATACTGGTTCAGCTCCCGGGAGTGGACGATCCCGGCCGGGTGAAGGAAATCATGCAGTCCACCGCCATGCTGGAAATCAAGCAGGTGCTGGGCGGGCCCTATTCCAGCGAGCAGGACGCTTTGCAGCAGCATAACGGCGTGCTGCCTCCGGATTCGATGTTGCTGCGCGGAACCAGTATCGGTGGCCGGACCGGCGAGGATGTCGGCGAGCAGTATTATCTGCTGACGCGCAGTTCGGCGGTGGCCGGGGCGGACTTGCGCTCGGGCGGGGCCACGGTAGGCCGCGACAGCAATACGAATTCGCCTGACGTTGGTTTCGTTCTGACCAATGAGGGTGGAAGGAAGTTTGCCGCCTTTACCGGTTCGCACGTCGGCGACAAGCTGGCGGTGGTGCTGGACAACCGGGTGCGGGAAGTGGCCACCATCAACGAGCAGATCCGCGATCAGGGACGCATCAGCGGCGGCGGAATGACTGAGCAGAACGCCAAGGACCTAGCCCTGGTGCTGAATTCAGGCGCGCTGCCGGCCGGCATCAAGTATCTGGAAGAGCGCACGGTGGGGCCGTCGCTGGGATCGGATTCGATCCGGGCAGGAGTCCGGGCCGCGATCATAGGCATGATCGCCGTGCTGGTCTTCATGCTGGTGTACTATCGCGGCGCGGGCCTGAACGCCGACCTGGCGCTGATTCTGAACCTGATCATTCTGCTGGGTTTCATGGGATACTTTGGGGCCACTCTGACCCTGCCGGGAATTGCCGGTGTCATTCTGACGGTGGGCATGGGCGTGGACTCGAATGTCCTGATTTTTGAACGCATCCGGGAGGAACTGCGGAACGGGAAGACCCCGCCCTCGGCGGTGGAGCAGGGCTTTGCGCATGCCTGGATCACGATCGTCGATACCCACGTCACCACCATCGTTTCGGCCGCCATCCTGTTCATGTTTGGCACCGGCCCGGTCAAGGGATTCGCGGTGACTTTAACCTTTGGTTTGCTGGCCAACCTGTTTACGGCGGTGTTTGTCTCGCGCATGATTTTTGACTGGCTTTTGAGCCGTCACCAGCGCGGAGAGGCGTTAAGTATCTGAGTTTAAGCCGGCGCGAGTAACCGGGTTGCTTTTGCGTCCTTTGCGGTTTCTTTTGCGCACTCTGCGGTAAGAGCTTTTGACCGCAAAGGTCGCCAAGGAACCGCAAAGAACGCAAGGGAAGGCGACAAATCGAGTAGGTGGAGAGAGGTCTGAAGAAAGCGTGGAATTTTTTCGAAATCCAAACATAGACTTTCTGGGCAAGAAGTGGTATTTTCTCGCCTTTTCGCTGGTGTTCAGTGTGGCGGGCGTATTTTCCATGCTGTTCTGGCATGGGGTGCCGCTGGGCGTAGACTTCCGGGGCGGTACCCTGGTCTATGTGAAGTTTTCCCACCCGCCCAATGACAACGCCATCCACGAGGCATTGCGAAAGGTGGGGTTGACGCAGGCCAAGATACAGCGCCTGGGCGTGGTCACGAACAACGAAGTGCTGATCGACCTCGACGTGCGGGAAACCAGCGAGAAGGCGCTCGATCAGGGCAAAGTCCAGATCATCAATGCGCTGGAGACCAATGCTCCGGCGGGCAAGCTGGACCTGAACAACAGCAGTTCTTTGACAATCGCCAATTATTTGCTGGAAAAGGACCCGCTGCGAGCCGGCACCGATGCCAGCCAGCGGTACGCCGCGGCGGCCAAGGCCATCGTTGACTATCGCGACAAGACCCGGGGCGGAGTTCTGAGCTCATTCGATGAGCTGAAGACCGCGACCGACCCCGCGGTGGTCGCGGCCCTGCAGGACGGGTTCTTCCTTTCCGATTTCGGGGTTTACCAGGTCGAGATCGTCGGGCCGCAGGTGGGCGCGCAGCTGAAAGGTCAGGCCATGCGGGCGGTGGCGTTTTCGCTGCTCGGGATGCTGGTCTATCTGGCCTTCCGCTTCGAGTGGATTTACGGCGTGGCCGCGGTAATCACCGTGTTTCACGACACGCTGATCACTGTGGGCGCTTTCTCCCTGGCCAACAAGGAAATCTCGCTGACCGTGATCGCGGCCATTCTGACCCTGATTGGTTATTCGAATAATGACACCATCGTCATCTTTGACCGCATCAGAGAGAACCTGAAGTTGATGCGACGGGAGAAGTTGTCAGAAATCGTAAACCGGAGTATTAATCAAACCCTGAGCCGGACGATCCTGACCGCGGGGTTGACGTTTTTGACGGTGTTGGCGCTGTACCTGTTCGGGGGAGAGGTGCTGCACGGCTTCTCTTTCGCCCTGGTGATTGGAATTCTGATCGGAACTTATTCCTCGATCGCGATTGCCGCGCCGATTCTGGTGGCCTACCAGGACTGGCGGTCAAGCCGGGGAAAGCCGGTGGCGGTCATGGCCGGCAAGAGCAAGGCGGCGCCCAGCAAGGGTCGCGTGGCGAGCGGCCAGTAGATCGGGTTTCAACGGCAAGCCCGATATACGGGATTTGGGCGTGGTTTCAACAGTTTGAGTCAAACGGCGTGGTTCGCAGAGTATTCGTTGGGGTTTGGGAGCAAAGCACGAGCAAGTGGTGTCTAAACATACGTAGGGTCTTGCAGGAGAATCCTCATGTTTGAAGATAGCCTCATTGAATCGGGCGGCAGGCTCAAGACAAAGCGCGGGGTTACGACCTTTCTGTCATTTGCTTTGCAGATCGCACTGGTCGGAGTGCTGGTATTGATCCCGCTGCTGTTTACCGAAGCACTGCCCAAAACCCAGCTGATGACGTTCCTGGTGGCCCCGCCACCCCCGCCGCCGCCCCCACCGCCACCCGCCGCTCAGCAGATCAAGGTGGTAAAGCAAATCCAGACTGACATCATTAACGGGCAACTGCGGACCCCCACCAAGATCCCGGAAAAAGTCCAGATGATCAAGGAAGAAGAGGCGCCGCCGCCAGTCTCGACCATGGCGGGCGTGGTGGGCGGTGTCCCAGGCGCGGCCGGCGGACAAATGGGCGGAGTGATCGGCGGTATTATCAACTCGACCCCGATTGCCGTGCCCAAGGTGGCCACTCCGCAGCGGGTTCGGGTTTCGCAGGGCGTGACCCAGGGCCTGCTGATTCGTAAAATTCAGCCCACGTATCCACCCCTGGCGCGGCAGGCACGCATCCAAGGTGCAGTGCTGCTGCAGGCTGAAATCAGCAAGGACGGCACGATTCAGAATCTACGCCTGATCAGCGGCCACCCCATGCTGGCTCCCTCCGCCATTGAGGCGGTGAAGCAGTGGAAGTACAAGCCATACATTCTGAACGGCGAACCGGTGGAAGTGGAAACGCAGATCACAGTTAACTTTACCCTGGCCGGGGGTTAGACTCCGGTCGGCCAAGCCGCAAGGCAGTTTTCGCAGGATGAAATAGTTTTGCAATCTGACCAGCTCTGAGGAGGAACGCGACTCATGTTCGTAGCCAATCTAGCAGCACTCGCATTTACACATATGTCCACCATGGCGGCCTGGTTTTTCCAGGAGCAGGCGGCCGTGGGCTGGGACCCGATTTCGCTGTGGCACCAGATGGGAATTCCAGCGAAGGCAGTGGTCATCATTCTGTTCGTCATGTCGGGCTGGTCAATCGGAGTCATGATTGATCGCGCCATGGCCTTCAGCGCCGCGCGCAAACAGTCGCGTGCGTTTGCTCCGGCCGTGGCCGGCGCCCTGCGCGATGGCAAGATCGAAGAAGCCATCAAAGTCGCCGAGCGCAACAAGAAGAGCCACCTGGCCAAGGTTGTCACCTCGGGCCTGATGGAATTCCGCGCTCACCAGGAAAGCGGAGAAATTCCGGGCGAAACCATCGAAGCTTCCAAGCGCGCTCTGGAGCGCACCGAAGCCATCGTTCACGCCGAGCTGAAGCGCGGCCTGGGCGGACTGGCAACCATCGGATCGACAGCCCCGTTCGTGGGACTGCTGGGCACGGTGGTCGGCATCATCAACGCGTTCAAAGGTATTCAGTCCGAGAAGGCCACCGGTCTGGCAGCCGTAGCCGGCGGTATTTCGGAAGCGCTGGTGACCACCGCGATCGGTTTGTTCGTCGCCATCCCGGCCGTCATGATGTTCAACTATCTGACCGGACGCGTGGAAGCCTTCGACGTGGAGATGGACAACTCGTCGAGCGAACTGATCGATTACTTCCTGAAGCGGCGGGGAATGCGCCGCAGCTAAGCACTGGTCCCGACTGCATACCTCAGAGTGGCTGATCTGGCGCCGGGCTAAACCCGGCGCCAGGTTTAAGGGCTTGAGGTTGAGGGCGTGAGGTTCGAGAGACCGGGGCGATGAGCATCATCCTCAGCTCGGGCGCTGGCAAGTGAGTGCCCAGGAGAGAGTTTTATGGCATTAAGCAAACGGAACGAAGGAGTCAAGGTCAACTCCAACATCAACGTGACCCCGATGGTGGACGTGATGCTGGTGTTGCTGATCATCTTCATGGTGATCACGCCCATGTTGCAACACGGTGTAAGCGTTGACATGGCCAAGGTCAACAATCCGGAGTCGATGCCCGACGCCGACAAAGAAGACGCCCTGCTGGTGTCGGTGATGCGCGACGGGACGGTTTACTTCGGGACGGACAAACTTCCGGCTGACCAGCTGACCGGCAAGGTAAAGGACCGCCTAGCCAATCGAGTGGACAAGCGGGTCTTCGTCAAGGCCGACGCGCGGGCCCGGTTCGGGTCGGTGGTTGAGGTCGTGGACAATGTGCGGGCAGCGGGCGTGGACCAGCTTGGTCTGCTGACCGAACAGCGCAAGACGACAGCCGCACCTGCCCCGCCAGCGGCACCAGCCGCGGCTCCGGGCGGCGGACAATAGCCGGGAGATTGTAGCCAGACATTCGCAGCGAGAGATTCGAGGAGAATTGTTATGGGAATGGCAATGGGATCGGGCGGCGGTCAGAGCGCGGACATGAACGTTACGCCGCTGATTGACGTGCTGCTGGTGCTGATCATCATCTTCATGGTGATCACGCCGTTAACCCCCAAGGGACTGGACGCGCTGGTGCCCCAACCGCCACCGCCGAATGCCCCCAAGAACACGACTCCGGACCGCACCATCGTGGTGCAGTTGATTGACCGGGGAGCAGGCCAGCCGCCCGCGTTGAAGATCAACCAGGAGGAAACCACCTGGGACAATCTGCAGGGCCGCCTGACTGACATCTTCAAGACGCGCGCGGAAAAGGTGATGTTCGTCAAGGGCGACGACGCCGTTCCGTTTGCCGATGTGGCCAACGTGATCGACATCGCGCACGCCTCGGGCGTCGATAAGGTGGGCCTGATTACGGCCAAGATCGAAGCCGGCGGTTAGTCCTGTAAATTTCTGGTACACCGTGGTGGGGCGGACGCGGTCCGCCCAGTGGTCTCAACCGCACACATCTGGCACCTGCGCGTGCGGGTCGTCCGTTGGCACAAGCACAGGCCTGACGATTTCTGGCAAGGGAGACTTACAGCGCAATGAAAACAAGCATACGAATGCTGGCGATGGCAGCGCTCGGTTTGGCGTTGCTGGCCACCACGGGTTGCAGCAAGCTGAGAGCGCGCGACCAGCTCAACAAAGGCGTGCAGTCCTACAAAAACGCCAAGTATGAAGAGGCCATCAACCACTTTCAGCAGGCGGTGTCGCTCGATCCGACCTTGCTGAACGCGCGCCTCTACCTGGCCACCGCGTTTGCCCAGCAATATATTCCCGGCGTGGACGCGGAAGACAACAATCGCATGGGACAGAACGCGATTGACCAGTACGAGGCGGTGCTGGAGCGCGATCCCAAGAACATCAACAGCGTCAAGGGTATCGCCTACCTCTACCTGCAGATGAAGAAGTTTGAGGATGCCAAGACGTACTACCGCAAGGCCATTGCCCTCGATCCCAATGATCCGGAACCGTACTATTCGGTGGCGGTCATCGACTGGACGCAGAGTTACCAGCCCCGCATGGAAGAGCGCGCCAAGGCAGGACTCAAGCCGGACGAATGGATCATGAAGGACAAGGCCAACAAGAAGGTCTGCGAAGACCTGCGGGCGAAGAGCTCGGCCGTGATTGAAGATGGAATTGCGGAGCTGGAAAAGGCACTACAGTTGCGTCCTGATTACGACGACGCCATGGCTTATCTGAACCTGCTGTACCGCGAACGGGGAGACTTGCAGTGCGATGATCCGGCGGCCCACGCGGCGGATTTGAAGACTGCCGACGAATGGGTGGACAAGACCATGGCCACCAAGAAAGCCAAGGCCGAGAAACAGCCCGGCAATCAGGGCATCACTATGCCCAGCAAATAGGAATGCCGAACACTTAATTAGCCGGCAAGAGCCTCTTCTGCATAAGAAGAGGCTTTTGTATTTAGAAAGCAGTCGTCAGTGTTCAGTTGTCGGTTGTCAGTTCAATCATGTTCAAGAAGATTCTCATCGCTAATCGGGGAGAGATCGCGGTGCGAGTCATTCGCGCCTGCCGCGAATTGGGAATTCTCTCCGCGGCGATCTACTCCGATGTGGATCGCGCCGGATTGCATGTCTTGAGCGCGGACGAGGCCTACTCCATCGGCGCCGCTGCGGCGGCCGAGTCCTATCTAAATATCGGCAAGATTCTCACGGTCGCAAAACGTTGCGGCGCCGACGCGATTCATCCCGGCTACGGTTTTCTTTCGGAGAATGCGAAGTTTGCCCAGGCCTGTGCCGATGCCGGCATAAAGTTCATCGGGCCCAGCGCGGCTTCCATGGAAATGATGGGATCAAAGACCCGCGCCCGCCAGGAGATGGACAAGGCCGGCGTGCCGTTCGTGCCGGGAACTTCGCACGGGCTGGAGTCGGCGCAGCAGGCGAGAGATGTGGCGGCGAAGATCGGTTATCCCGTAATGCTGAAAGCGGCGGCGGGCGGTGGCGGCAAAGGAATGCGACTGGTGGGTTCGGCGCAAGAGCTGCAATCCGCTCTGAAAGCGGCGCAGAGCGAGGCGCAGCGGGCTTTCGGAGACGGCGAAGTCTATCTGGAGAAAGCCATCCTCAACCCCCGGCACATCGAGATGCAGGTGCTGGCGGACGAGCACGGCAACACGGTCTATTTGGGTGAACGCGAGTGCTCCATCCAGCGCCGTCACCAGAAAGTGATGGAGGAAGTGCCCTCGCCGCTGGTGGACGCGGAATTGCGCCGGCGCATGGGCGAGGTCGCGGTCCGCGTCGCGCAGGCTGCCCACTACCACAATGCCGGCACTGTCGAGTTTCTGGTGGACCCGACCCTCGAAAAGAACTTCTATTTCCTGGAAATGAATACGCGCCTGCAAGTCGAGCATCCGGTGACGGAACTGGTGACGGGACTGGACCTGGTGGAGTTGCAGATTCGAATCGCGGCGGGAGAGAAGCTTCCGTTCAGGCAGGAAGATATTCTCATCCGGGGGCACGCCATCGAGTGCCGCATCTACGCCGAAGATGCCGACAACAATTTTTTCCCCAGTCCGGGCAAGATCGAGACGCTGATGACTCCGGCCGGGCCGGGAATCCGCCTGGACAGCGGAGTGTATGCCGGCTGGACCGTGCCCATCGATTACGATCCGCTGCTGGCCAAGTTGATTGGTTACGGACAGGACCGGCAGCAGGCGATTGCCCGGCTGACCCGGGCCCTGCCGGAATATTTCGTGGGTGGAATCAAGACCAACCTCGGTCTATTCCGGCGGATCCTGGAGGATGGAGACTTTCAGTCGGGCAAGATCGACACCGGTTATCTGGATCGCCTGCTGGCGGCGAAGGTGGGCAGGGAGGATATGGGAGTTGAGAAAAGCGTCGCGGCAATAGCCGCAGCGGTTTTCAGCGTGCTGGATTCGACCGCAAATCAGACAGCGACGAAACCCGGGGCCGCCGCCGAATCAAGCTGGAAAAGAACGGCCCGCACCGAAGGACTCACGTAGCGTAAAACCAGCTGGAGGACGGGCGTCCTCGCCCGTCATTGCCGATGCCATTTGACCGCGGTTTGGGACGGTCGTCCTCCATTTATTCGAAAGTTCGACCATGATTTACGACGTCACCATCGATGGAACAACCTTCCGCCTGGATCTGAATCTGGACCGCGCCACCGGGCGCTGGCGCTGCCTTGTGGACGGACGCGAGGTCGAACTGGACGCGGTGCTGCCGCAGCCTGATGTGCTTTCCATCCTGATCGAAGGGAAGGCCTGGCAGATCAGGCGTGAGCGCCTCGCCTCCAGCCTGCAAATATGGGTTGGCGATCAGTCATACGCTGCTGAGGTGAGTGATCCCCGATCGCTGCGCAATCGCAAAGCACGTGGCGACGCCGGCAAAGGGCCGCGGCACCTGGTGGCGCCCATGCCCGGGAAGGTGGTCCGGTTCCTGGTTGAAGAAAATGCGGCGGTGGAAGCCGGACAGGGCGTGGTGGTGGTCGAAGCCATGAAGATGCAGAACGAAATCAAGTCGCCAAAAAAAGGGATTGTGCTCAAGTTGTCGGTGAGCGAAGGCGCGGCCGTGAATGCCGGCGATGTGCTGGCGATTGTGGAGTAGAAAGCTGCCGGGGTCTTCCGCGAGCCACGTAGTGGCAGGTGCCCAACCTGCCCGGCCGGGCAACGCCCGGCAAGGTTCTTTCGGCCCGCCACATCTGGACAGCTGCTGGTTGTCGTCACGGCAGTCAGGGACGGGCGGGACGCCCGTTCTCCATCGTTTCGCGGGCGAGTCGCCCGCGGCCACACAAACACGAACCACTAACTACTGGGCGGTGCCGTTGCCGTCGAGGACTTTTTGTGCGTAGTAGTTCTCTACCTTCGCCTGGTCGCGAAGGACCTCGTAATACGCCGCTTTGAGCAGTTGCTCACGACGGTCGCGGAGTTGGGTGCGGATGGCTTGCTGCACCCGAGGGTCGGCCAACTCGCGTTGTCCCGCTGGCTCCTTCGAAATCAGCTTCACGATCTGAAATCCCATGACCTGCTTGTTCATGGGGTTGGCCAGGGTGATCAGGCCGCTGTACTGGCCGGGTTTCAGCTTGGCCACGGCGTCGCGAGTGCCGGGGTCGGTATTGTGCAGAGAGGACTCAGGTGCAAAACCCAGATCGCCTCCGCTGCTCGAAGTCTCCGTATCCTCCGAGTAGTTCATGGCCAGGGTGCCGAAGTCGTCGCCGCTGTCCAGCCGGTTCATGATCATCTGGATTTTCTTGCGGGCATCGGCTTCGTTCTGCGCCTTATCATTCTTCAGGTTGTGCACTTGGGGGTTGGGCGTGGCGGTCACCAGGATGCGGGCCAGATGATACTGAGGTTCAATCAGGTTAAATTCCGCTTTGTGCGCGTTGTAGTAGTTCGTGATGTCCTGGTCGGAGACGTTGATCTTGGAGGTGATTTCCTTGTTGAGGACTTTGTCCACGGTGAGGGAACGGCGCAGATCGCGCTTGAAGTCGTCCACCGTGATTTTCTTTTCCTTCAGGCGGGCGTCGAACTGCTCCTTGGTATAGGGAGACTTGATTTCGTTCAGCTTGGCGTCCACTTCTTCGTCGGTGGCCAGGAGTCCCAGCTTCTCCGCCCGGCGCATGAGGATTTCGTTGTCGATCAGCTCTTTCAGAATGCTGAGGCGCAAGCTGGTGGCCTGCTCGCCGACCGGCACCTGATCGGAGCCGGCAGTCTGGTTCTGATAGTACTTTTCCACGTCGGTCCGGTAGATCTTGCGGCCATCGACAGTGGCGGCCACATCGTCGCCGGGGCGTTTGGAGGTGCAGCCGGCGGAAAAAATCAGGAGGCTAACGGCGAACAGTGCAACCAGGCTGTGACGCAAGAGATCATGTATTTTCAAATCAGGTCCTCCGCATTGCCAGTGGATACCGGGCCCGGTCCAACCCGTCGTGAGTTTCAGGATTATTTGCTCCCCGGCTGCGCTGCGCCGGCGGGGGCCGCGGCAGGATGCACCGGCGGCGTCTGGCCCGCTTGTACCAGGGCGCGGTCCAGGACGGCGCGAAGGTCATCGATGGGAAGCGCTCCATCGACCTTTTCGCCGTTGATAAACATGGTCGGGGTAGCTTCCACGCCCAGATCTTCGCCCTCGTGGACGGAAGCTTTTATCCGGTTGTCCTGTTGCGCTTTGAGACAGGCCTGGAGTTTGCCCGCATCCAGGTTGTGCTTCTGTCCTTGCGCCATGGCGATGCGATCGAGGGCGGCAAACTGGCCATCGTGACTCTTCTCGGAATTCACTTCTTTCTGGTTGGCATGCATGTAATCGGCGAAATCCCAATAGGCGTCGGGGTTCTGCGCCGCCAGGCAATTGGCGTTCACCGCGGCATGGGTGGCCCAGGGATGGATCTCGGCCAGCGGGAAATCCTTGTAGATGAACACCACCCGGTCGCCGTATTCCTTCAACAGCGTCGGGAACAGGGTCTGGTGCATGCGCGAACAGAACGGGCACTCGAAGTCGTCATAGTTCACCGCCACCACCTTGGCCTGGCTGTTGCCGCGGGTGGGGCGTCCGTTGACGTCGATCTTCTTCATGATCTCGGCAAAGGGGTCCTTACTGAGATCCAGCTTGGTCATGCGCAACAGCGTCTTTCCATCCTTGGCCAGAAGAAAATCATAGGTCTTCTTCTTGTCGCCGCCATCGAAGGTGATGGTCAAAGCGTCGTAACCCGTAAACTCGCTGGGCTTGGTGGGGCCGAGAACCACTTTTACGTTGGGTGGAATGGTGTAGAAAATCCGCACCTGTTGCTCGATCCGCCGGGACACCTCGGGAGGCGCCGACTGGGCGGAGCAGCCCAGACAAATGAGTAGAAGCACAAGTGTGGCACGCCGCAGAAACGTCACTAGAAACCGCCTGTACATTGAAGATTAACCACGATTATCTCACAGGGAGAAGAAGGTCGACCGCGGAATGAACCGGTTGGCACGAGACTGCTTTGCGCCCTTGGCGGTAGTGGGTTTGACCTTGCCCCTATCAGTCAAAAGCTTTGGACCGCAAAGGCCGCCAAGAAAGTCCGCGAAGGTCGCAAAGAACGGCAAAGTCAGCGCCCGCGGGTCAAAACTGCGGCGGCCAGTAGTGTGTTCATGGAGCCGGAGCGGAAGCCTTCGAGGTCCAGGGTGACAAACTTGAATCCCAACGCTTTGAAGATGCGGGTGAATTCGGCGGCCATCTCCGGGCTCAGGGCGCGCGTCATCTCCTCGCGCGCGATCTCGATGCGCACGATGTCTCCATGATGACGGACCCGTACCTGGCGGAATCCGAGGGCGTGAAGGGCGTCTTCACCCTGTTCGACCACGCTCAGGGCCTCGCGCGTGACCTCGCGTCCGTACTCGATGCGAGACGATAGGCAGGCCGAAGCCGGCTTGTCCCATATGCGCAGGCCGGCGGCACGCGCGAGTTCGCGGATATCCTGTTTGGTGAGCCCAGCCTGGCGCAGGGGCGCGGCCACCCTGTGCTGCTCGGCAGCCTTTTGCCCGGGACGAAAGTCGCCCTGGTCGTCGAGGTTTACTCCGTAAGCGATGGCATCGAAGCCGCGCCGGCTGCGAAATTCTTCCATGGTCGTGAACAGCTCATCCTTGCAATGAAAGCAGCGGGAAGCGTCATTGCGGGCGTATTCCGGACGATCGAGTTCGCCGGTCACAATAATCTCAAGCGGGATGCCCTGCTCCCCGGCGAAAGCGGTCGCGTCCGCCAGTTGAGTGCGAGCCAGGCTGGGCGAGTCGGCGATGACGGCCAGCATGTTGCTGCCTAACGCCTGGTGCGCCGCCCAGGCGAGAAAGGCGGAGTCCACGCCACCAGAGTAGGCGACCAGGGTTCGCCCCAGGCTGCGGAGATGCTCGTCCAGCAGGGCCTGTTTGGAGGCGAGATTGGGTGCGACCGGCACAGGGATATCTTACGACGGTTGCGCGGTTAGCGCGAATGGGGCTGCGTAGGGGCAGATGTCCTCATCTGCCCAGTCGAGCGTAGCTCGACCGTTTTTCTGCCAGCGAAAACCCGCGGAGCTTTGCTCCGCCGGGCAGATGAGGACATCTGCCCCTATGCGGTCATGCTTGCCTTATACTTTCGCGTGGCATGACGCCTTCATCTACGCATCGTCTCGCTTATATTGACTGGATGCGCGGGCTGGCTTGCGTATTGATGTTTCAGACTCACTGTTACGACTCCTGGCTGAATCCCGAAGCCCGCAAGACGACATTCTTCATGTGGTCTCAACTGGGCGGAACCTTGCCGGCGCCGCTCTTTCTTTTCCTGGCAGGAATCTCGTTCGCGCTGGTGACCGACAAGCTGCGCCAGAAAGGTGTGGCGCCGAATGCAATCGCGCAGAAAACCATCCGGCGCGGCGCGGAAATTCTGGCCCTGGGGCTGCTGTTCCGCCTGCAGGAGTACGTTATTGCCTGGGGATGGGCCCCGTGGAGCGACCTGCTGCGGGTGGACATCCTGAATACCATCGGCATTTCCATGATGCTGATGGGGAGCGTGTGCTGGATTGTGCTGAAACTGGGTCCGGCGACCCGCATCCGGCAGATTCTCGGAGTGACGGCCGGCGGTGTGGCACTGCTGATTTCTCTGCTGACCCCGCTGCTCTGGACCACGTGGCGCCCGCGCTGGCTGCCCTGGCCCATCGAGTCGTACATTGACGGCGTGCACAACCTGGGGCAGCCGCAGTCGTGGCTTTTCCCCATCTTCCCGTGGACGGCGTTCGCCTTCGCCGGCCTGGCGATCGGGTTCCTCTTGCTGAGTGATTGGGCGCGCCGGCGTGAAGCTGCAGTGTTTGCGATGGCGGGCGTGGGCGGCGTGGCTCTGATCTACCTGGCGCGATGGCTGGATGCGCGACCCGAGCGGCTGTATGCCGTTTATGACTTCTGGCATACCAGTCCAAATTTCTTTCTGATTCGTGTGGGTCTGCTGCTGGCGATCCTGACGGCGACTTACGCGTGGTGCCGGTGGGGCGCGGGCCAGTGGGGGTTCAGTCCGCTGATTCAACTGGGGCAAACTTCTCTGCTGGTCTATTGGGTGCACATTGAATTCGTGTACGGGCGGCTCTCGATTGTGCCCAAACATGCGGCCGGAATCCGGACGGCGTCGGTTGGCCTGTTGGCGATTTTTTTGGCCATGCTGGCGCTGTCGATCCTGCGTACCCGCCGGAAAGCACGCAACTGGACGAAGACGCAATGGAGGACGGGCGTCCCCGCCCGTCAGCTGTGAGGCCAGTGTGCGGAGACGGATGACTTTGCACGAGCGAGGACGCTCGCGCCTACATTAACGCTCGCGCCACATCGACAATACCTGGCGGATGGCATTTTCCACCAGCTTCAGCGCAATGGCCCAGCGCTGGCGGGCTTGCGCTTCGTCGTCTCCGTAACCGAAGAGATAGAGCGTGATGTAGAAGCCCTCGCAGGTTTCGCCGCCGACGTGGTAAAAGCAGCGCCGGACGAGCAATTCGGCCGCCGCGGGAATTTCTGGGACGCGCTTCAGGAGTTGCGTAATCCGTTTCGCGAATTGCTCATGTTCCGCAAAGGAACAGCGCGAGGCCTCCTGCGAGAACAGTATGTCCACGTAGGAGCCGAATTTGTACGCGGCCCCGAAGATCTCCTCTTCCGGATTGATCTCGGTGCTCGACCAGGTATCACACTTTGCGGTTTCAAGAATTCCGCCGGGCGAGTTCATGACCGCGAGGAACTCGCCCAGTTCGGGTGAGCGGCGGGCCTCCTCGACCTGGAGCAGAAGCTCAGGCTGACGCTTCAGATCGTAATAGCGCGGGCCGCCATCTTCGGCGGCCCAGGGCAATTCCAGGGTTTCGTCATCGGCTCCAAGTTCGACCGCGAAGTCAGCTTCCACGCTAGTGCGCGGGTTGCGGCGTGGCCTGGGGTGACGTGGTTTGGGGAGCGGCCGGGGCGAAATTCACCGTCGGCGCCTGGCGCGATCCTTCGGACGCAGCGAAATATGCGTCGTTGGGCTTGAAACCGGCCCACCCGGCGAAGATGTTGTTGGGAAATTTCTGGATGTAAGTGTTGTAGTCCTGCAGCGTGTCGTTGTAACGCTTGCGTTCGACCGCGATGCGGTTTTCGGTGCCTGCCAGTTCGTCCTGCAGGCGCAGGAAGTTTTCGTTCGACTTCAATTGGGGATAGTTCTCCACAATGACCAGCAGGCGGCCCAGGGCGCCGTCCAGTTGCTGGTTGGCGGCAATTTTGCCCGCAGGGGTGCCGGCGGAGAGCAGCGCGGAGCGGGCCTTGGCGATGTCGCCAAACACGGTTTGTTCCTGCTGCGCAATGCCTTTCACGGTGGCGACCAGGTTAGGGATCAGGTCGGCGCGGCGTTGCAGCACGATGTCCACCTGCGACCAGGAGGCCTTCACCGCTTCGTTCTTGGTCACCAGCGTGTTGCGGACGCCTACGTATTGTCCGAAGGCGACAAAGGCCAGCAGCGCCAGAATGGCGATCACGATTATAACTTTGATCATACTTTCCTCCTGAATCAAAAGTCACAGAAACGGTGAAGCCCGGTCCCGCCCGAATGCCTCATTTAACTTTATCCAGCATTGTATCGACTGCGCTGGTTACGTGCTGCACGGCGGCCAGATAGCGGGTAAAAACGTCTTTGGCGTCGAACTGTTTGCGATCCGCCTTGTGGTCGCGGATGTCAAGCAATTGCAGGAATGCCGAGGGTTCAAATGGAATGCGGGCCGCCAGAAGCTGAATGGCTTCGCGCTTGGAGTGCGGAGCGGCATCGCCCAGCGCCAGCAAGGCGTGCCGGAACAGGGTCCCGAAGGTTGAGACCGAGCCCAGCAGCAGCTGCCAGAGGGCGCGGTCGTTGTCGCCGGCTTCCAGCAGGCGTTGCCGCAACAGAATAAGTTTCTCGCGCAGTTCATATTCCAGCTGGGCGCGATGCTGGTGCATGGGGATTTGCAGCGGGCGCAGCAATTCGTCCCCGAAAAGCACCCGGTGGTGATGCTGCATATCCAGAAACTCGATGGAGAACACGTCAGTGGAATGTTCCAGCTCTTCCTGGGTCATGATCAGGGGTGCCGGATTTTTCTGGCGATGCCACCATTCCACTACCGGCGAAATGGCGGATAGTTTTGAGAACGAAGTCTCGCGCAGGATGCAGAGCAGGTTCAGGTTGGAGAAATCGGCCTGGAATTCTCCGGTCGCGGCGGAGCCGTAGAGAACGATGCTCTGAAGGTTGTGCCCCGCGGCTTGTTTCATGCGGCTGACGAATTCGTCGATCTGCTTTTCTGCGACCATTTGCGAAACCTCCCTGCTTTGCGAACGGCTGGAGGACGGGCGTCCCGCCCGTCTGTCTCTGCTTCCTCCGTAACCTCGACTGCACGCGCCGAGGGCAAGATGCCCTCGGGACAGCCGGCGGGACGCCGGCGCTACAAAGTGCCGGCGCTACCAACTTCGACTACCAGCTTCCGCTGGCGCCGCCGCCGCCGGAACTGCCTCCGCCGAATCCTCCGAAACCGCCGCCACCGCCGCCGAAGCCGCCACCACCACCACCACCTCGATAACCACCGCCACCGCCGCCGCCCAGTCCGGAAAGAAGGATCCAGAACAGGACACTGCGCAGGGGTGTGAACAGGATGATCAACAGAATGACGCCCAGAATGAGCAGCTGTTTTCCGGACAGCCCTCGCTGGGGCGCGCTCTGGGGCGATGTGAACTGTGGGCGATCGCCGGTCAACTGGATGCCGGCATCCTGCGCGATGACGTCGGCGACCCGCGCAGTCATCAACGACACGGCGCCGTTGTAATCATTCTGCCGCAGCAGCGGGACCGCTTCGCGGCCAAAGCCTCCAACCTTGCCATCCGTAAGGATCGGTTCCAGCCCGTAGCCGACTTCGATGCGGTATTTGTGGTCCTGCACCGCCAGCAGGATCAGCACTCCGTGGTCCGTGGCTTTGCTCCCGATTCCCCACTGCTTGTACAAGGCCACGGCGTAGCTCTCAATGTCGGTGCCGTCCAGGGTATTTATCGTGACCACGGCAATCTGCGCCTGCGCTTTCTGGTCGAGCTGCTGGCAGATGTTATCGAGCTGCGCGATGGTGGTCTGATCAAGGACGTGAGCGAAGTCGTTGACGTAGTCGGTGGGGCGCAGTTGGGAGACAGGCTCGGCTGAAAGCCAGAGAGGGAGCGCCAGCAGGATGATGGCGACGCGGATCGACTGCAGGAACTTCATCCGCCGTGATTGTATAGGAAAGCGCGTCGAGCTTGGCTCGCCCGTGGGTGTGTGGGTCGGACACTCCTGTCCGACTGCTTTTGATTTTCCCTTCTGGCCGACCAAGTCAAAGGCGGTCGGACAAGAGTGTCCGACCGGCACGAACGAGGACGCTCGCGCCTACATTGCGCGCAGGAATTCTACGACCTGGGTCTCGGCCCAGCGGCCGTCACTGCTGCCGTTGGCCTTTGCCAGGTAGGAGCAGTGACCGCCGTCTTCGGTTTCGACGAACGTGATGTGCGGATTGCTCAAAATCTTCTCGCGGGTTTCGGGAAGGATGCGAATGAAAGGATCGTTGGCTGCGTTCAGGATGAAAGTTGGGACCGCGATCCGGTCCAGCACGTGCGCAGCGGCGGAGCGGTCGTAGTAGTCGTCGGCGCCGGTGAAGCCGCAATAGAACGCGGTAATTCTGTCGTCAAATTCGCGTAGGCTGCGAAGGCCACGTAGGCGCGAGGTATCGAACACTCCCGGAAACAGGCGGGCCTTGGTGCGCAGCCGGCGGTTCAGGCTCCATAAGAAATATTGCTCATACAGGCGGTTGCCGGGCTGGTGCAGAGCGTCAGCCGAAGCCGCGAGGTTGACGGCCGGGCAAACCGCCGCCACGGCGCGAAATTGAGCCGGACCTGCGCTTCCCCATTCCCCGGCCAGTTTCAGCACCAGGTTTCCGCCCATGGAGAAACCCGCCAGGGCAAAGCGCGAGATCTGGTCGTGCAGGATAAGGTTTTGCGCTACGGCGGCAACGTCCTGCGAGCGGCCGGAATGGTAGAGCGTCGGTGCCAGGCCTTCGGTGCCGCCGCAGTTGCGCTGGTTCATCCGGACCACATTCAAGCCCCGGGCAAGGCCCTTGGCGGCAATCCCCTGCATGTAACTGGAATCGCTCGAGCCCTCGAGGCCGTGGACGATGATGACCGTCAGCGCGCTCTGCCGGTCGCTCTGCCAGTGACAGTGCACCCGGACCTGGACGCCGGGTTCGACTTCGATGAGGCGCGCCTCGGCTGGCGGCAGAGCGATGCGGCGCGAGAGGAAGAAACTGGCCAGGGTCTGCCGATGTCCGCCGCTCAGGCCGCGGCGCGCGACGAAAGCCGGCGTTTTCGTTTGCACAGTCTCCACTGCTTGATTTTAAATGGGGATAGGCACAGGCGGAGCCGGCTATCGCAAAGGAGTCACAGCAATGCCAATTTTTGAGTACATCTGCAAGCAATGCGATCACCAGTTCGAAGCCCTGGTCTATGGCGACCAGAAGGCGGAGTGTCCCAAGTGCCACGGCAGCAAGCTGGCGCCGCAGCTCTCGGTGTTTGCGGTGAGCGCCAAGGGCACCTCGGCCGCCCCGGCACGGTCAACCGGCGCCTGCGGCTCCTGCGGCGATCCGCGCGGGCCGGGTTCCTGTTCGCTCCCGAATTGAGTCGAGCGCAATTCGACAAATCCCTCTAAGTATCTGTATATAAACAGATTGACTATGTGACCACGGGCACCAGGCCAGCGTAACCGGGGTAAGTTTTCTTCTTCAAGCTCCCACCGTAACATCCTCATCAGCAGCAAGCCTCGAAGTTCTGCCTTCGGGGCAAAAAGGAGCCCGGAATGGATCGTCGCCGCAAGCCTCGCGTCACCGCATGTTTGCCCGTACGAGTTTGGGGGGTAGATGCGCATGATCTGCCTTTCATGCAGGTGGCCGGCGTCAAGAACCTGAGCACCACGGGAGTGGTCATTCAGGGATTGCGCCGCCAGATCAAGCCGGGCGAAATCCTGGAAGTGCAACTGGACGAGGAAAAAGCCCAGTTCCTGGTGATCTGGACCGGGATGCAGGGTACACCCGGCGCCGGCGAGATCGGCTTGCAGCGCCTGGCCTCGGAACCCTGCTTGTGGGGCGTGGCTTTGGGCTGCTACAGCGAAATGGTGGCCGAAGGGTAAGCTCCCAGACAGACAGGTTCAACCATCGTCGGGATCCTCCGAAGATATGTTCGGTTTGATCCGGGGGTTGATCTTATCCGTGTCGATCCGCGTGAATCCGTGGCCTGAATTTGCGTTAGAACTTCAGGGCCACGGATTCACGCGGATTATATCTAGCTCCTTCGTCCAATCTGTTTGCACCTCGGCAACGGTTTCCACTATGCTGCCGAGTTCGTGCCATCTTCGAATCTTCAGACTACAAAATTGGGGGACCTGATCGTGCGGATTATCCTAGCCGTGATGTTGTGCGTGGCCTTCACATCCGTGGTTGAGGCGCAGCCGCAGCAATCCCTGAACCTCATGCCCCTGCCGGCCAAGGTGCAGACGGGGAATGGCCGGCTTCTGATCGATCGTAACTTCTCGGTCTCGATCGCCGGGCATCACGAGGCGCGGCTGGATCGCGCAGTCGAGATTTTTCTCGGCCACCTTCGCCGGCAAACCGGGATGCCTCCCATCGACATGAAGGTCACCGATTCCGCGAGCGCCACCCTGGTGATTCAGGCTGCCGGCGGGACCAAGCCGGTGCAGGAGTTGGGCGAAGACGAATCGTACAAGCTCGATGTCACCGATTCCGGCGCGAAGCTGAACGCCGCGACTACGCTCGGCGTCATGCGCGGACTCGAAACTTTTCTGCAACTGGTGCAGACCTCGAGCGCAGGCTTCGCCGTGCCCGCGGTTTCGATTGACGACAGCCCGCGCTTTCCCTGGCGGGGATTGATGATTGATGCGGGGCGCCACTTTATCCCGCTCGACGTGCTGAAGCGCAACCTCGACGGCATGGCAGCGGTAAAGCTCAACGTATTTCACTGGCATCTTTCCGAAAATCAGGGCTTCCGGATTGAGAGCAAAAAATTTCCCAAGCTGCAGGAGATGGGATCGGACGGGCTTTACTACACCCAGGCCGAAGTCCGTGACCTGATTGCCTATGCCCGTGAGCGCGGCATTCGCGTGGTCCCGGAATTCGATATGCCCGGGCACTCTACCGCCTGGTTTGTGGGTTATCCCGAACTGGCCAGCGGGCCGGGGCCTTACCAGATCGAGCGCGGGTGGGGCGTTTTCGATCCCGCCATGGATCCCACGAAGGAGGAGACTTACAAGTTTCTCGACAAATTTATCGGCGAGATGGCCGGACTTTTTCCCGACCAGTTTTTTCATATTGGCGGCGATGAAGTAAACGGTAAGGAGTGGGATGCGAATCCCAAAATCCAGGCCTTCAAGCAGGCCCATGGCTTGAAAGACAACAATGACCTGCAGGCGTACTTCAACCAGCGGGTGCAGAAAATCGTGGCCAAGCACGGCAAGACTATGCTGGGCTGGGATGAAATTCTTCGCCCTGATCTGCCCAAGGACATCGCGATCCAATCGTGGCGCGGGCCGGATTCTCTGGCCCAGGCGGCGAAGCAGGGCTACCGCGGACTGCTTTCGTCCGGCTTTTACGTTGACCTGATGTGGTCGGCGGAACGGCATTATGCGACCGAGCCGCTGAGTGGCGCCGCCGCCAACCTGACTCCGGAGGAACAGAAGCGCATCCTGGGCGGCGAAGCCTGTATGTGGTCGGAGTATGTTTCGCCGGAAAATATCGATTCCCGCATCTGGCCGCGCACCGCAGCCATCGCCGAAAGGCTATGGTCGCCGCAAGATGTGCGCGATGTGAATTCGATGGACCAGCGCATGGCGGTGACCAGCCGCTGGCTGGATGGGCTGGGCCTCACTCACAATTCGAGTTACGATCCTATGCTTCGCCGCATTGCCGGAACGGATAACATCGCGGCCCTCAAAGCTCTGGCCGATGTGCTCGAGCCGGTGAAGGACTACACCCGGGAGGAAACCGCGCCGGCTCCGGCCACCAGCGCTTCGCCGTTGAATCGCGTGGTGGACGCGGTGCGTCCGGAAAGCGTGACGGCCAGGCAATTTGCTGAAGCGGTCAACGAACTTACTGGCGGCGCGGCCAGGCCGGGCACCGAAGCCCGCATCAGGGAATTGCTCACTCGCTGGCGCAACAACCAGGTCGAGCTTCAGCCCCAGTTTGAGAAGTCACTTCTGCTCAAGGAGGTCGCGCCGCTTTCGTTGAATCTCTCGGCGCTCGGCGGCGCAGGCCTGACCGCTCTTGACTACCTTGACCGCGGCGAGCCTGCTCCGGTTGACTGGGTAACGGGACAGCTGGCGCTGGTCAAGCAAGCCAGGAAGGCGCAGGCGCAACTACTGATCATGGTGGCCCCGTCGGTCGAGAAGCTGATTCAGGCCAGCGCAGGGCATGCCGCTCCGTCCTCAGCGCCGGCAAGATAGTAGTAGCTGATTCCCCCGATCGCCCGAGCAGAATTCTACAGGAATCATGGTAGACTAGACCAGTTGAACTAAGTCCATACACGCTATGAAAACAGTCAATATTCACCAGGCTAAGACTCAGCTCTCGAAACTCATCAAAGAGGCCTCAAAGGGCGAGACCTTCATTATTGCCAAGGCTGGCAAACCAGTCGTAAAGGTCACTGCGCTTGGCGCTCCGACCGGTTCTCAGGTACGGCGGCTCGGGTTCATGGCGGGCCAGATCTCTGTGCCAGACGACTTTGACCGGATGGGCAAGGCGGAGATCGAGCGAATCTTCGGCGGCGGTGCATGAAGCTCTTGCTGGATACCCATCTTCTGCTTTGGGCTGCCGGTGAACCCAGGCGGCTGTCAAAGGCAGCCCGGGCTCTCATCGACGATCCGGACAACGAGCTGCTCTTCAGCGCGGCGAGTCTGTGGGAAGTGGCAATTAAACGCGGTCTGGGCCGGAAAGATTTTAAGGTGGATGCGCGGCTGCTGCGCCGGGGTTTATTGGACAACGGGTACCGCGAATTGCCAATCCTCAGCGATCATGTGGTGGCCACGGAGAGTTTGCCGCTGATTCACAGGGACCCTTTCGACAGAATCCTGGTGGCACAGGCGACGGTCGAAGGCATCACGCTGCTGACCATCGATTCCCTGGTGTCGCAGTACCCGGGTCCTATCAGGACAGTGTAGAAATCCGCGCTATCATTGCCCTGAAGTATTCATGTAAACCTGTTCTAATACCCTGATGGCGAAGTATCGTGCCGCGGAAACCTTTAAAGGCGGCAGCCAGGAGAGACCAATGACCCAGGACGATTTCACCACCCAGCCTGAATCCTGGCCCGCTTTGCCGCTCGAAGCCTGGCAGGACACTTACGCCACGCTGCACATGTGGACCCAGATTGTAGGCAAGGTCCGTCTGGCGCAGAGCCCGCTGGTCAATCACTGGTGGGAGGTGCCCCTTTACATCAGCGCGCGCGGGCTCACCACTTCCGCCATCCCCTACCAGCACGGCATCTTTGAAGTGGAATTCGATTTTCTCCGGCACAACCTCGTCATCCAGACCAGTGAAGGGCGCGACAAGACCATTCCTCTGGCGCCGCGCTCCGTGGCTGATTTCTACAAGGAGTTCATGGCGGCGCTGGCAGGGCTCGGCATTGACGTAAAAATCTGGCACGTGCCGGTCGAGATTCCCAACCCGGTCGCTTTTGATCTCGACACTCAGCATGCGTCCTATGATCCCGAATACGTGACCCGGTTCTGGCGCATCCTGCTGGTGGTGGACAGCATTTTCCGGGAATTCCGTTCGCGCTTCATCGGCAAGAACAGCCCTGTGCATTTCTTCTGGGGAAGTTTCGATCTGGCAGTGACTCGCTTTTCAGGACGGCGCGCCCCCGAGCGCGAAGGCGCCGACCCGATCACGCGCGAGGCCTATTCGCATGAGGTGATCAGTGCGGGCTTCTGGCCCGGTGGTGGCGAGATCAAAGGGCCAGCCTTCTATGCCTACGCCGCCCCTGAACCGGCCGGTTATGGGCAGAGCCCGGTGCGTCCGGCGAAGGCGTTTTATCATCCCCAGATGAAGGAATTCTTCCTGATGTACGACGACGTTCGTACGGCCGTTTCACCCCGAACTGACCTGCTCGAATTTCTGCAAAGCACTTATGAAGCCGGCGCCAGGCTGGCGAAATGGGACCGGGCGGAATTGGAGAGAGCAGGCTGAGCCTGCGTTCACGTACGAAGATAAAACCATAAAAACCCTTCCAGATCATTAGCTTAGCCCTCGATTAAGACGGTCGTCCAAGGCCTTGAGCAACATCTGGTTGGCCTTCCGTTACCTGTCCAAGGTTACTGCTGGGTCCTATCATCAAACGTCCCTTATTCGACTATGGCGACTCCGACTCTCGATCCCAAGACCAGCGACACGGTCCAGGCACTGGTGCAACTTCTCCGTTCGCGCTCCTCGGAGGAGATACGGCAGCGCATGTACGATAATCCGCCCGGAAGTCCTTGGTGGGCGGCCTGCAAGACCGAGCTTGATCTGCGCAACAGCGAACGGGCTTCGACCGCTCTGGTCGATACCTCGCGCATATTGGACAAAATGCGCAGCGCCACCGATCACCTTGACGAACTCACCGACAAACTGCTGCAGGCAACCACCGACATGGCCGAGGTAGTGAAGAGCGTGCGCGAATCCGGCCGGCGGATGGAGATTGCAACCTACGTGATCGTGGGATTGACCATCGTGCAGCTGTTCTATATAGCCTTCCAGTTCTCCACCAGGCACTAGAAATGTAGGCGCGAGCGTCCCGCTCGTGCAGGGATTCAGGAACGGCACTTTTTCGTGGTGCAGTCTTTGCCGTATGCCCCAGCCTCCGTTACCATAGCCCGCGTGGCCAACTACATAGGGGCAATCGATCAGGGCACGACCAGTACGCGCTTCTGTGTGTTTGACGCCGCCGGCAAGATAGTAGCGGCGGCGCAAAAGGAGCACGAGCAGATTTATCCGCAGCCGGGGTGGGTAGAGCACGATCCCACGGAAATCTGGCAGTCCACGCAGGATGTGATTGCGCAGGCGCTGGAGCGGGGTAAGCTTCGCGCCGCCGACCTGGCCGCGATCGGGATCACCAACCAGCGTGAGACTACCGTGCTGTGGGAGCGGAAGACCGGCAAGCCCGTGGCCAACGCCCTGGTCTGGCAGGACACTCGAGTAGAGGACTACGTTGCGGAGTTTTCGCGCGAAGGTGGGGTTGACCGCTTTCGGGCCAAGACTGGCTTGCCGCTCAGCACCTACTTCAGCGGCCTGAAAATCCGCTGGCTGCTCGAGCATGTGCCCGGCGTCCGGAAAAAAGCGGAAGCCGGCGAGGTAATTTTCGGCAACATCGATTCCTTTCTCACCTGGCACCTGACCGGCGGGCCCAACGGCGGGCTTCACATCACCGACGTCACCAACGCCAGCCGCACTCAGCTGATGGACCTCGATACGCTTTCCTGGGACGAAGACTTGCTGGACGCGTTCGGCGTTCCCGCGGCTATGTTGCCGCAAATTTGCTCCAGCGGCGAAGCCTACGGTACGGTGAAAGCCGGTGCTGCCACGGGAGTTGCGATCGCCGGAATCCTGGGCGACCAGCAGGCTGCGCTGGTGGGTCAGACCTGCTTCAGATCGGGCGAAGCCAAGAATACGTACGGCACTGGTTGTTTCCTGCTGATGAATACCGGGGAGCGTGCCGTGCGCTCCACCTGCGGCCTGCTCACTACCGTCGCCTACAAGTTCGGCAAAGAGCCGGCACGATACGCGCTTGAGGGCAGCATCGCCATCACCGGAGCACTGGTGCAATGGGTGCGCGACAATCTGGGACTAATCGGAAGCAGCCCCGAGATCGAAACTCTGGCCCGCACGGTGGAAGACAATGGCGGCGTTTATTTTGTGCCGGCGTTCTCCGGTCTCTACGCGCCTTACTGGAAGCACAACGCCCGCGGCGTGATCGCCGGCCTGACCCGTTACGTAAACAAGGGACACCTGGCGCGCGCCGTGCTCGAGGCGACCGCCTTCCAGACCCGCGAAGTGGTCGAAGCCATGGAGCAAGATTCCGGTATTGCCCTCGATGTCCTGCGGGTGGACGGCGGCATGGTGGACAATGGGCTGCTGATGCAGTTTCAGGCCGACATCCTGAACCGCCCCGTCGTGAAGCCCCTGATCAAAGAAACGACCTCTCTGGGCGCAGCCTACGCCGCCGGCCTGGCGGTGGGTTTCTACAAGAACACAGACGACCTGCGGGCGCGCTGGTCAGTGGGCCAAACCTGGAACCCGAGTTTGGAAGAGCCGAAGCGCGCGGAGATGTACCGGCTGTGGAAGAAAGCAGTGACGCGATCGTTTGATTGGACGGAGTAGATTCCGGATAAAGGCTTCAACCACGGAGGACACAGAGATACACAGAGAAATACCGGTTTTGCTTTCCTCTGTGCATCTCTGTGTCCTCCGTGGTTAAGCCCTAGCTCTCCTCGCCCACCTTGAGCACCGCCAAAAACGCTTCCTGGGGAATATCCACGCGCCCGATGCGCTTCATACGGCGCTTGCCTTCCTTTTGCTTCTCCAGTAGCTTGCGCTTGCGCGAGATGTCGCCGCCGTAACACTTGGCGATCACGTTCTTGCGGATGGCCGACACCGTCTCGCGGGCAATGATCTTCGACCCGATCGAGGCCTGGATCGCGACTTCGAACATTTGCCGGGGAATGAGTTGCCGCATCTTCGAAACCAGAAGCTTGCCGCGCTCGTAGGCAAAATCGCGGTGCACAATGATGGAGAGCGCGTCCACCGCTTCGCCCGCCACCAGAATGTCGAGTTTCACCATGGGCGATTCCCAGTAGTCCGCCAAGTGATAGTCCAGGGACGCATAGCCGCGGGACACCGACTTCAGCCGGTCATAGAAATCGAGCACAATTTCGTTCAAAGGAAGCTCGTAGTGCAGCATCACGCGCGACGAGCTCACGTATTCAAACGTCTTCTGCTTTCCGCGCTTGTCCTCCACCAGCTTCAAAATTCCACCTACGTATTCTTCGTTGGTGAGAATCGTAGCCAGGATAACCGGTTCTTCGACTTTTGCAATCTCGCTCGGATCGGGCCAGCGCGAAGGATTGTCCACTTCGATCAGGGTGCCGTCGGTTTTGGTGATCTTATAGCGCACGCCCGGGGCGGTGGTGATCAGTTCCAGGTTGAACTCGCGCTCCAGTCGTTCCTGGATGATTTCCATATGCAGCAGGCCAAGAAAGCCGCAGCGGAAGCCGAAGCCCAGCGCGACTGAACTCTCCGGCTCGAAGAAAAATGACGAATCATTGAGGCGCAATTTTTCCAGCGCCTCGCGCAGTTGGGTGTGCTCGTGCGCGTCCACGGTGTAGAGGCCGGCAAACACCATGGGCTTGATTTCTTCAAAGCCGGGCAACGGTTCGATGGCGGGGTTGGCTTCGTCGGTAATAGTGTCGCCGATTTTTGTGTCGGCGACGGTTTTGCTGTTGGCCATCAGGAAGCCGACTTCGCCGGCGCGCAGTTCTTCTACTTCCACCGGTTTGGGGGTGAGAACGCCGAGGGTTTCCACCTCCAGCACGCGTCCATTCCACATCAGGCGGATTTTTTGTCCCTTGCGGATGGTGCCTTCGAAGACCCGGGTCAGCACAATCACGCCGCGGTAGGGATCAAACCAGGAATCAAAGATGAGCGCCTGCAGGCGGTTGTCCGGATTGCCTTTGGGTGGCGGTACACGCTTGACGATGGCTTCCAGAACATCGGGCACTCCGAGGCCGGTCTTGGCGCTGATCAATACGGCGTCGGAGGCGTCTAGCCCGACCGCACCTTCGATCATCTCCTTGGTGCGCTCCACATCGGCGCTGGGCAAGTCAATCTTGTTAATGACGGGTATGATTTCAAGCCGATGGTTGATGGCGAGATACGCATTGGCCAGGGTCTGCGCCTCTACGCCTTGCGAGGCGTCCACCACCAGCAACGCGCCTTCGCAGGAGGCCAGCGAGCGCGAGACTTCGTAGGAGAAATCGACGTGGCCCGGGGTGTCGATCAGGTTGAGCTGGTAGGTGTGCCCGTCCTGCGCGGTGTACATCATGCGGACGGCGTGCGCCTTGATGGTGATGCCGCGCTCCCGCTCCAGGTCCATGGAGTCGAGCACCTGGGCTTGCATCTCGCGCGCGGTCAGCGAACCGGTCAACTCCAGCAGGCGATCAGCCAGCGTGGATTTGCCATGATCGATATGAGCAATGATGGCAAAATTGCGGAGAAAGGCGGCGTCCATGGCTGCAGCGGTCAATCCTTAATTCTAACAGGCGGGCCACGGGCGCCAGACCTCTCCTGGGCATCGTTGCTTTGCCGAGGTCTGAGGTCCGACGCCTGACGTCCGGTACAATTTGAGGCGATGCTCGTGCTTGCTTCCGCCTCTCCGCGCCGCCAGGAGTTGTTGCGCAACGCGGGCATTTCCTTCACGGTGTATCCAACCCACATTCCCGAATTGCCGCGGCCGGGAGAGAACCCGCGCGATTGCGCGGAACGCCTGGCGCGAGAGAAGGCACAGGCTGCGCTCCATCAGCAACCCGGCAAGCTGGTTCTAGGCGCGGACACCGTCGTCGTGATCGAAGGAGAGATTCTCGGCAAGCCTCGCGACGAGGGCGATGCCGGGCGTATGCTGCGTTTACTCTCCGGACGGACCCACCTGGTCACCACCGGGGTTTGCCTGGCCGGACTGGGAACTGAGAACCAGAAACTGGAAACCGGGTTTGAAGACACCCGCTCCGAAACCACTCAAGTTGCGATGGTCCCGCTCAGCGATGAAGACATTCACTCCTACATCGCAACCGGCGAACCGATGGACAAAGCGGGCGCCTACGCCATTCAAGGCATCGCTTCGCGGTGGATTCCGCGCATCGATGGCGATTATTTCAACGTGGTGGGCTTGCCCGTGGCGCTGGTGTTCAGGATGTTGCGGGAGCACGGACTTGGTTAGGCGGGAGATTTCCGGCCAGGCGCTGATCTAGGTCTTCTTGTCCGCGTCCTGCTCGCCGTCTTTTACCGCTGACTTGAAATTCTTGATGCCTTCCCCCAGTCCTTTGCCCAAGTCGGCCAGCTTGCTGGGTCCAAAGATCAGAAGGGCGATGGCCAAAAGGATCAGTATTTCGGGCAACCCCAGTTTTCCAGGCATGTGAATCCTCCCTAGCGGGTTTGCCACTATGAGTTGGCGAGGAACCCTGTGGAAATTCTAGGCTACATGCTGGCGGTAGTCAAAGCATGTGCCGGCCTGTCATGCGGGCACCCCCGCCTGCTGCCCTTGACTTTCATCCTCAATTTTTTGCGGCGCAGCCGCGCGGGCGGGTCGCCCGCGACCACTTCAAATCAGGCGCGTTCGATCAATTCTGCCAGTAGCGTTGCCCGGCGCGGTAATTCAGCGATGATGATGGACTCATGAGTGGCGTGGGCGCCTTCTCCTACTCCTCCCAGTCCATCCAGCGTCGGGATTCCCATGCTGGCGGTGAAATTTCCATCCGAGCCGCCGCCGACCGACGCTTCTTCCAGCTTCCAGCCCAGCTGTTTTGCGATCTCGGAAGCCTTCCTGTACAGGGCCGCAACTCCCGCACTCCGTTCCAGTGGAGGACGATTCACACCTCCCGTGATTTCCAGCCTGCATTTGCGATTGAAAGGTTTGAGCGCTTTCAGCCGGCGGTCGATTCCGGGCACATCTTTGAGGCGGGCCACGCGCACGTCGAGAGAAACGGTTGCCTGTGCGGCAATCACATTCGTGCGAGTACCTCCTGAGATCAGGCCGACGTTCAAGGTCAGGCCACGCTTCAGGTCCACCAGTCTGGAGATCGCCACGATTTGCTTTGCCATTTCAAGGATCGCGCTCTCGCCTTTCTCGAAGTCCAGTCCTGAATGCGCGGCCTTTCCGGTCACCTTCATCGTGTATTCGCCCACGCCTTTGCGGGCGGTTTTCAGGGCGCCCTTGATTCCGTAGGCGGGCTCCAGCACCAGCACGGCTTCGGATTTTCGGGCCAGGCTTTCGGTAATGCGGCGGGAGGAACTGCTCCCGACTTCTTCGTCGGACACAAGCAGCACGGTCACCGGACGGGGCAGGCTGTCACTGTGCCAGGCACGCAATCCTTCAAGCGCATGCAGGACCAGCGCAATGCCGGACTTCATATCGAGGGCGCCGGGTCCCCAGAGCCGTCCGTCGGCCACGCGGCACGGCATGGTCGCGAGCGTGCCCATGGGATAGACCGTATCGAGGTGGCCAAGGAGCAGGACCGGCTTGCCGCCGCGTGCGCCGGCAAAATCCACTTGCAGGTGGTCGCCGAAATCCTGAACGCGATGGAATTTGGCATGACCGCCGATCTTCTCGAAGCGGCCGGCCAGAAGTGCGCCCAGTTGGTCCACTGCGGGTTTGTGGTCGCTGGGCGACTCGATCTCTACCAACTGGCGGATGGTTTCGGTGATGGTGTCTTTGCGCTCGGTAAAGAAGCGCAGCCGGTTAGCAGCTTCGCTGGAGGCGGGCGGAGATGGGTGTGGCTTCTTGAGGACCTTCTTCATGTATGTATTCTCGCAGTATTCCGCGCCCGAGTCGCGGTACAGTATAATCTTCGCTCCTGACAGCACCGCCTGACGAGAGAAAATGACCGACACCGCTCACCCTGGGACCAAAACCCCGGCGCCGGAAAAGACCACGCTGGACATTATCGACATTTTCAACATCCTGCCGCACCGGTTTCCCTTCCTGCTGATCGACCGCGTAATTGAAATCCAGGCCCGCCAGCGCATCGTAGCCATCAAGAATGTGACGATTAACGAGCCCTTTTTTGCCGGGCACTTTCCCAGTCTGCCCATCATGCCGGGGGTGCTGATCGTGGAAGCCATCGCCCAGGCGGGCGGGGCGCTGTTGCTCACTGAAGTTGAAGACCGGAAAAACAAACTCATCATGTTCACCGGAATCGAGCGGGCGAAATTCCGCCGGCCGGTGGTGCCCGGCGACCAGTTGCGCATCGAAGTTGAGCTCAAGAACTGGCGCGCCCGCTCGAGCATGGTCGCCGTCCGCATGGAAGGAATGGTTTACGTCGGCGCCAGGCGCGTGGCTGAAGCCGTGGTCAGTTGCCAACTGGTGGACGCCGCCCGCGGGCGTGGCGGGTCGGATGGCGCCGCAGAGACGGACGAACCGGAATAAGCTCCCGTATGGCCAAACGCCCGCAGCCAAACATTCCAGCTCAGCCTGACTCCCCGCCAAAAACTTCCGCACTGGTTCATCCCACGGCCATCATCGATCCTGGCGCGAAGATTCATCCCTCCTGCAAGATCGGCCCCTATTGCGTGATTGGCCCGGAAGTCGAACTGGGCGAGCGCTGCCATCTGGTTTCGCACGTCGCCATCGAGGGACCAGCGAAAATCGGCTCGGACAACGGCTTCTTTCCCTTCTGCTCGATCGGCATGGCGCCGCAGGACATTACTTACGCCGGCGAACCCACCCGGCTCGAGATCGGCGACCACAACGAGATTCGCGAGTTTGTCACCATCAACCGGGGCACCGTCAAGGGCGGCGGGGTGACGCGCGTGGGCAGTTACACGCTGGTCATGGCCTACACTCACATCGCGCACGATTGCATCATCGGCGACCACGTCATTCTGGCCAATGCCGCAACTTTGGGGGGTCACATCACGGTGGGAGAGTGGGCAGTGGTGGGAGCGCTGTGTCCCGTGCATCACTTTGTGCGCATCGGGGCGCACTCATTTATTGGCGGCGGAACGACCATCACCCGGGACGTGCTGCCGTTCTCGAAGACGGCGGCGGCTCGGGATACCCACGCCTATGGACTCAACGCTGTGGGATTGGAGCGGCGTGGCTTCAGCAAGGAACGCATCCGCAAGATTCACCATGCCTACAAACTTTTGCTGGCCTCGAAACTCAATACCTCGCAGGCGCTGGAGCGCTTGAAGTCCGAACCCGAGCGGGGGGCGGACGTGGACATGCTGATAAGATTCATCGAAGCGTCGGAACGCGGCGTGATCAAGTAGGCGGAGCGGAACTTTCTAGCAGATCGGCCAGAGTCCGGGACACAGCTTCTCGTCGTGGAGAACGTGGAAGATTGTCCATTCGTCGAGAATGTCAAGCGCGGGATCTTTCGTCAGTTGGGCGTTGATCATGGCCCGAACCAGTTTCTCGATGCTGCCCTGGGCTTCGGCCTTGCGTTCCGCGAACTCGTGCAAACCAACTTTACGGGTTTGAAGGCCCGACTTGATCAGTGCCTTGATGCCGCTTTCGCACCGGATGGAGAACTTGAATCGATGCCTGGCCGCCGCCCGTACCGCTGCCCCCCACATGTATCCTGACGGGTCCTGGATGATGGACGGGGTTTCAGTCATGGGAGGTCTCGCGGCCTGATTCGCGTGGGAGAATTGTGCAACGTGACGCGCAGCATAAGCAAGGGTCTGGCGTGCAAGCGGATGTGCGCCTTGCCGCCCAAAGGGACCAGAGTTTGAAGAGCGTACAGCCAGATCTTTCGGAATTGAACCTCACGACCACCCCGGTGGCTTTGTTTTTGCTATCCAGCGCTGAGAAGACGTCTTAACCATGCCGGAACGAATTGGTCTCATCGCCGGTAACGGAACCTTTCCCCTGCTGGTGCTGGACGCCGCGCGGGCGCAAGGCCTGGACGTCATCGTCGCAGCCATTAGGGAAGAGGCATCCCCGGAAATCGAGCGGCACGGGGCCACGGCGGTGCACTGGCTCTCGCTGGGGGAGTTGTCCAAGCTAATCGAGACGTTTCAACGTGAAGGCGTGAGCCGCGCCATCATGGCGGGACAGGTCAAGCACAAGCAGATTTTTTCCAGCATACGTCCCGACTGGAAGCTGGCCAAGTTGTTGCTGTCGCTGGGCACGCGCAACACCGACTCGCTGCTGGGCGCGGTGGCCCAGACGCTGGCCGAGGAGGGCATCACGCTGGAGAATTCGACCTCGTTCCTGGAGCCTTTGCTGGCCCGGGCCGGCGTGCTTTCGAAGCGGCAGCCCACACCGCAGGAAAAAAAGAACATCGAATATGGACGCGCCGTGGCCCGCCACCTGGCGCAGTATGATATCGGGCAGACCGTCGTGGTCGCAGAGTCAGCCTGTGTTGCCATCGAAGCGATGGAGGGCACCGACGTCGCTATTGGACGCGCCGGCGAGATCATGCGGTCGCTGGCCGGAGAGGCGTCCACACTCGGACGCGGGCTTACCGTCGTGAAAATCGCCAAGCCGAATCAGGACATGCGTTTTGATGTCCCGGTGGTCGGAGTGAAAACCATCGAAGTCATGCGCCAGGCGGGGGCCACCTGTCTGGCTCTGGATGCCGGGAAATGCCTGTTGCTGGATGGAAACGCTGTCATCGCCGCCGCCGATGCGGCAGATGTCACGATCGTAGCGGACTAGCAGGTCGCGATCGTTCATGTGACGATCGTGCTTGCACGAATCAGGGGGCTCCATGACTGAAACGTTTCGCCTTGCCGATCAAATCCGCCGCGCCTTTGAAGGCAACGCCTGGCACGGCGACTCGGTTCTCGAACTGCTGGCTGGGGTGAATGCCCGAACGGCGGCCGCCCGGCCGATCAAGAACGCCCACAGCATCTGGGAAATTCTTCTGCACATCGCCGCCTGGGATGATGCCGTGCGCCGTCGAATTGGGGGCACGGCCGTAACCCTCACGGACGAGCAGAATTTCCCGCCCGTGAAAGACACCAGCGATGCTGCCTGGAGCCAGGCCATTGATTCCACCAAGAACGCTCACCACGAATTGATCAAGGCAGTGGCCGCCTTTCCCGATTCGCGGCTGAGTGAGCAGGTCCCGGGCAAGAGCCAGAACTACTACAACTTCTTCTACATGTTCAGCGGCATCGTGCAGCACGAGCTTTACCATGCCGGCCAGATCGCTCTGCTGAAGAAGGCTGCGGAGTGATCCAAACTCGTACGCCAAGCGTCATCCTGAGCTTGCGAAGGATCGGGCGTGGAGCGGATGTGCACTCGGCCGCGGCCTGTGCCGATGTGCGCCGGATCCTTCGGGACTGAAGTCCCGCAGGATGATGCTTGTGTCGGGGAAGGGGCAGTGCCTAGTTTGAACCATGAAACGCTCATTTGGAAGGCAAACGTTGTGAAAAAAGCGACTACATTCCTGTTCGTACTTCTTAACGGCACATGGGCCTTGATGGCGTACTTGCTTCACAGAAGCGGGGTTCATCCCGCACTCATTGCCACCGTGGTAGCGATTGGCGTAGTGCTCGGGAATTTGGCGGGCTACGCTGGCCTTAGGCTCGCCGAGCGGTTGCTGCGCAAAAGGGGCTAAATTCAAACTGAGGGACTACCGGGAACGGAGATTCATAGCTGCCTGACAACTTTATCAACGTCGCGGTGGTCGGCGTGGGCGCTTTCGGGCGCAACCACGCCCGCATCTATCACCAGTTGGCCCAGCAGGGCGAAGCGGTCCGCCTGGTGGGCGTAGTGGACCCGGACGTGGCGCGGGCCGACGCCGTGGCCAGCGAATTCGGCTGCCGTGCCTTTGGCTCGGTCGAGCAACTGGTGACCACGCACAGCGAGGTGCAGGCCGCTTCGGTTGCCGTACCCACGGTGCGGCACCTGGAGATCGTGCGCGCTCTCATGCAGGCCGGCGTCGATGTGCTGGCGGAAAAGCCGTTGGCTGCTTCGCTGGCCGAGGCCGACGAACTGGTTCGCCTGGCGCAGAGTCTGAATCGTGTCGCCCAGGTCGGACACCTGGAACGCTTCAATCCGGCGGTCCGAGCCACCGCGCCTCTCATCACCCAGCCCATGTTTTTTGAAGTGCACCGGTTGAGCATGTTCACTCCACGCTCGCTCGATGTGGACGTGATTCTCGATCTCATGATTCACGATCTCGACGTCGTGCTCTGGCTGGTGAAATCGCCGGTAAAGGAAATCCGCGCCGTGGGCTTGCCCATTCTTTCCGGCAAGGCCGACATCGCCAACGTTCGCCTGGAGTTCGAGTCCGGCTGCGTGGCCAACTTCACCGCCAGCCGGGTTTCCACCGAGCGCGTCCGCAAACTGCGTTTCTTTCAGCCCCGGCAATATATTTCTCTCGACTACGGCCGCCAGGAGGTGCTCGTCTTCAGCGTGGGCGAGTCGGGCGAGGCGGCGGGAACGCCGTCGGTGAATCCGCAGATCAAGGTGGCCAAGCCGGCGATCGTGGCGGAAGAGCCGTTGCAGGCTGAGCTTAGATCGTTCCTGGAGGCGGTGCGGACCCGTTCCAAACCGCTGGTCTCATTCGAGGACGGACGGCGCGCTCTCGCCCTTGCTCTCGACATCGTCGCCGCCATGCGGGAGCACGGTAAGAAAGTTCAACTCGAGCACTTGCGCTGACGGAATAAACACTGTGGGGACAGCCGCCCTCGGCTGTCCGGTTGAGCCATGCTCGATTTGTTTTCCAGCCAGGGAAAGCCGCTGTCGAGCCTTGTTCGACCGGACAGCCGAGGGCGGCTTTCCCCACGTGTTTCCTTCTTGTAAGTGCTTGCTGCGGATCGCTCCCGCATGATTTTTCCTTTTACACTTCTTGACAGACAAGGGCCGCGCTTCAGGGTAACCTTTATTGACCACTCAGGTACAAAGGTAAGGGCCGGGGTGCCCTGGTTTTTCGCAGATATTGGGGAAAGATGCGAGAATAGAACATCAGGCGTCAGTCGTCAGACGTCAGTCGCCGGACCTTGTCCTTGGTCAGTCGTTGCCGGCTGCGGGCAGCAGAAGCCCCTCCGATTCGGCCAAAGACCAACGAC
>Ga0207678_10000404_pt1 | contig 39097 bp, 28 predicted proteins | sample KBSC63metaG_FD_184319 | JGI IMG/M metagenome (GOLD analysis project Ga0207678, IMG submission 184319) | Corn rhizosphere microbial communities from Kellogg Biological Station, Michigan, USA - KBS C6-3 metaG (SPAdes) (version 2) | ecosystem: Host-associated > Plants > Roots > Rhizosphere > Soil ... | reverse complement strand
TATTTTTTGGGCGTTGCTGAAGCCATCCTCACTTGCCTTCTGTCGGCAGGGCTTGCCTATTGGGCTTTCGCCGCTCCGTCGGTCTCCTGGAGTACCGCTCCGGTCGACTTTATCAGCATGGGTTTCTTTTTCCTGACGTCGGCGGTTGATATCTATGTCATCAATGCCATGAAGCGTGCGGTGGCGATGTACAAGGCCGAGCGCCAGCGCTTTGAGATTTTGGCGGAAGGCCATGCCGCGCTCTTTCATGACTATAGTGAACGAACCGCCAGTTATCTGAGCCTGTTGTCGGCCATCCTGGAGAATAGCGCGAAGGGGGAGGGCAGTCCCGACATGGTGCTGATCGATGAGGCGTCCCGTCATGCTTTCGCCCTGTCGTCACTGCATCGCAATCAGATGGGTGTGGGAGGCGTGGAAACCGATTTCCCGCACTTTGCAAAGCAGCTGTTGGAAAATATGGCGCGGACCGCCGGTGCGGCCAATTTCGCCATCCGAACGGTGGCGGATACTCTGGCCATCCCGTCCGATCGCGCCGCGCTGATGGCGATCATTGTTGCCGAATGGGCGCATCAGGCTCTGCCGAGTTTCCAGGGTGCGGCCAATGCCGAATTCGACCTTAATTTCCGATTATGGGATGGCAAGCTACACCTGGGGCTCCGCGTCAAGGAGTGCCGCGATGCGGAGCAACTCTCACCGCGCGCCATTCCCGCGATAAAGATCGTCGATGTTATCGCTGGCCATCTGGGCGGCAGTTCCTATGCCCAAATATTGGGCAATGATCTGTCCTTTGAACTGATTGCGCCGATCCATGCGCAGTCCGCCACGGCCGCTTCCAGTCCGACCTCGCCTATCATGACGCATCCGTCCACAATGACGGTGAATTAACGCCGTTAGCGGACAGGCAGGACCCTCATGGTCATGTCGGCGCTTGCCCGCAACGCTCGGACGAGCCAAGTGGCCAGCTTTTCGATGCGGGGATCATTCGAGTTGCACCAGCTGAGATGCAGGCGATCCGAAGTTGTCGCCGTGTCTCGTAACGGCGCGACCAGCAATCCTTTGCGCAAATGTTCCTCGACGTTGAAGATGTGCGCCAGAGCGATGCCATGGCCGCGCACCGCCGCATCCAGCGTCACATTGGCATCGTCGAACATGAGGTGATGGTGCACTCGCGCACGCTTCTGCCCGACCGCGTCCAGCCAGAGGGACCAAGGCCAGCGCTTTTCCGCAAGCAGGGGCTGTTCGGTCAGGTCCCGCACGGTTCGGAGACCCTGCCGTTTTTGGAAATCGGGGCTGCACACGGGAAAGAGGACGATGTCTGCGACATGTTCCGATTTCCAGTCGGGCAAGGCGACGGGCTCGCTGCCTAGACAGATGTCCACACCGCTTGCGCCGACAAGATCGGCTGAAGCCGTCTGGATCTCGATGGTGAGGCCCATATTATCCTTGGACAGCAGGTCAATTCGCGGCGCGAACCAGAACCGGCCAAAATCGGAGGGCATCGCGACCACGGCGCGCAATGGTGCGGGGCGTTCGATGATCTCGCCGAGCGACTTGTAGATGGTGTTGCGCGCTTCCGAATAGGCGGCCGCCATGCGGATCGCGATCTCGGAAGGTTCCATGTTCTGGCCGTTGCGCTCGAACAGCTTCAGGCCGAATTCCGTTTCCAGCCGTTTGATCGATTGGCTGATGGCGGCGTGTGAAATCTGCAGCTCCCTGGCCGCGGCGCTGTAGTTGCCGTTGCGCACGGCGGCTTCCACCGCCCGCAGGGAGGTGAAGGGAGGGTGGCGCGGAAGCGAAGGGGGGGCGGGCGGCTCCGACATTATGTCGCCCGCATTTAATGAAGTTGTCCGGCCGGGTCTAGCCCAGGGCCAAGCCATAATGCGGTAGCCGGTAGCCTCGGCCGTGGATCGTTTCGACGGGATTGGGCAGGCCGCCTGATTTGGCGATGCTGCGCAGCCGTTTGATGTAGACGTCGACGGATCGCGCCTGGACCGGTCGATTCCTGGCGATGGCCTGCCGGATTTCGTCCCGGTCGTGGATGATCTCCGGCGTGCTCATCAACAATGTCATGATCGCGGCGATCTGAGGATTGATGCTGATCGAGGCGCCGAATCCGCTGAGGCGCATATCCTCCATGTCCAGCGAAAAGCCGCCATGGGACAGTCGCGCCTTATGCCTTTGGTACGCGATCAGCAGGGTGACGGCGATTTCGCCGAGGCAGTAGCCGCTCGATGTGCAGGGCAGCACGTCATCGAACAGCGGTTGGAACCATCGTTCGCCCGCATTTTCCGTATCGGCTTCGTTCACGGTGAATATGCGGGCGTGGGGATCGGACAGGAGGCGCCGAAGCAATTCACAATAGCTGCGCCTGTTCCATCGTACCGGCAAGTCGCCCAGCACGATGCAATTGGGTTGGTCGTGGGCGATAACGCCGACCGCTTCGTCCGCCGAAGCCGTGCCGCAGGCGGGAAAACCGCGCGACTGCATCACGGTCACGGTCTCGCGAAGCCGATGTTCGACAGCATCGATCACCAGAATCTTGTCATGCACCAACAGGGGTCTCCTCTCCGGTTGCCGGACGCTTCGCGTGGGCACCGACAACCGTTCCCGGCTGCCGGCGCCCTTTCGATCAGAAACGGAACTGGCCGAAAATGCCGATTTCGTCGTAGGTGCCTTTGCCGATGCATGTTTCGGAGGCTGCCAGCGCGCAACCGATGAAGCCACTCTGCAGGCTGCCCGTCTGGAACGCGCCGTTGCGAGCCTGCTCATGCTTGTAGACCAGCGCCAGGTCGACGATCTTGGCCGGGCTCCACTGCAGGCCCAGATTGAAATAATCGTCCTTCAACCCGTAATCGCTGACCTCTGCCGGCTTGACCGAGTCATAGCGGCCAAAGACGCTCCATTTGGGCATGAAGCCCAGCGAGGCGAACGCCGAATAGCCGTCCGACTTGTCCTTCGGCGCCGATTCCAACTGGGGCTTGGTCGAGTTGAAAACCTTACCTTCGGCATAGAAATATTCACCGCCAATGGTGAAAGGCATCTTGTCGATCTTGCCCTTGTAGGCGACCAGCGCATTGAAACGGTTATAATTGCGCAGCGACGGCGCCGGCGTGCCCACAGGTTGCTGGACATCCACGCCCAGTTCGCCGGTGTAGCCGCCCACGGCCGCTTCGAAGCCCTTATATTTGGCGGAAATGCGCCCTTCGAGGTCCACGGTCTTGGAGAATTGCGGGTTGCGGTAGCCCCCGCCGTCGACAGCCGATACCTGATAGCTGATGAGGCCGCCCGCAAGGTCGCCCATCACGTGGACGCCCCAGTCGGCCGAGGTGCCGAACTTCGTGCGGTCGCTGACCGTCTGTTCGATGTGACGATAGCCGTAGACACCCTCTGCATAAGGGATCCACGGCATGTCGGCCGAACCGGCGCGAATGACGAGGGCGGGGCTGACCTTGGCCTGCAAATAAGCCTTCTTGATATAGAGCGACATGCCGACACCGCTAATCGCGCTCACGTCGGTCGTCAGATTGGCCGAGAAGGTGTCGTTGAACTTGTGATCGACACCCAGATAGAAGCGCTTGATCGCGAAGCCGCCGCCATTGTCGGCATTGCCGTCCTTCACGCCATTGGCTTTATGGCTGATGTCGCTGGCATTGAAGTACATGCGGCCGCTGACCTGCGTATCCTTCGCCCAGGCGAGCGCCTTGCTCAGATCGCCTTCATCCTTGCTGCTTTTCTGCGCGGCTTCTTGCGCCGCGGCGGCGGAAGCCTGCGCCTGGGCGGCGCTGGCCTTGGCTTCGGTGATGGCGGCGCTGTTTTCGGTCTGTGCCTGCTGGATGGTCGTCGCCGCCTGGCTCTGGGCAGCTTCTTGCGCGTCCAGCCGCGCCTTGAGCGCCTGAACTTCCGCCTTCAGTTCGCGGATTTCTTCTGACTCCGAAGAGGCGGCCTTAGCTGCATGGCGCTTCACGGTATGTGCCTGTGCGGGCATGGCAACGCCGACCAGCGCACCCGCTGCCACGGTGGCGGCCAGAATGCTCGAATATTTCATATCAAACCCCTTTTCGCAGCCGCACATGCGGCCCGGCGCGGCTGTTAGAAAATGTTTATGACACTTTGATGTAGCTCGCCGATAGCCAGGTCCTCTCGGAGAATCCGAAAATCAGGGGATTGGGAATTCCGGACGGTAAAACGGCTCAATGCGAAACAGGGTAGGGAACGGGCCATTATTGTAGCCCTTTGCCGACGCAGGGGGTTGCGGAGCATAGAGAATTCCGAGAGCTCGGCTGCAGCGGGGCGGTCATATGAATGTAACAGAATATTACTAGCGGGCTTCTGCCAGGCGTTCATGCTGGCGAGCGGAGATTCCCATGTTCAAAAAAGTTACAATCGCAGTGGGTGCGGCTGTCCTGGTTTCGGGATTGGCCTATGCGGCGGATCTGGCGGGGGCAGGCGCCACTTTTCCGGCGCCGGTCTATGCCAAATGGGCCGAAGCCTATAAGGCTGCCACGAACAATCAACTCAACTATCAGGCCATCGGTTCGGGTGGCGGGATCAAGCAGATCAAGGCGAAGACCGTCGATTTCGGCGCCTCGGACAAGCCGCTGAAGCCAGAAGAGCTCAATAGCGCCGGCCTATATCAGTTTCCCACGGTCATCGGCGGCGTCGTGCCTGTCACCAACATTCCGGGGCTGCACTCTGGCCAACTGCGCCTGACCGGCGCGCTGCTGGGCGACATTTTCCTCGGCAACATCAAGAATTGGAACGATCAGCGCATCCACGCCGCCAATCCGCGCGTGACTTTGCCCAACCTGCCGATCACCGTCGTGCACCGTTCGGACGGTTCGGGCACCTCGTTCCTGTTCACTACCTATCTGTCGATGAAGAACCCTGCCTGGGCCAAGCAGGTCGGCGGCAGCGACTCGGTTGAATGGCCGACGGGCCTGGGCGGCAAGGGCAATGACGGCGTGTCGGCTTTCGTGAAGCAGACCGTCGGCGCCATCGGCTATGTCGAATATGCCTACGCCAAGCAGAACAAAATGCCCTATGTGCTGATCCAGAACAAGGTCGGCCAATATCCAGCCCCGAACGCCGCGGCCTTCGGATCGGCCGCGGCCAGCGCGCCCTGGGCGAACGCGCCGGGCAACTATGTCCTGCTGCTCGATCAGCCGGGTGCCAAGACCTGGCCGATCAGTGGCGCGACCTTCATCTTGCTCTACAAGAACCAGCAGAATGCCGAGACCGGCAAAAGCGTGCTGAGCTTCTTCGACTGGGCGTATAAGAATGGCGACGCCGCCGCCAACGCGCTCGACTATGTGCCGCTGCCCGTGGGGGTCAAGACTCTGATCCGCAAGCAGTGGGCCGCCAACATCACTTCGGGCGGCAAGCCCATCTTTGTAACGAAGTGAAAATGCTCGATGTAAGCGAAGTGACGGGCGGGGGCATTGTGCCTCCGCCCACCCTTCATCAGGGGGGACCAGCCGCCATTCCGCACGCGAAGGGCGCCTGGTTCGATCCGGTCTTTGAAGGGTTGTGCTTTGGCGCGGCGACCCTGCTGCTCGCCAGCCTCAGTGGCCTGGTGATTTCGCTCGCCATCGGCGGTTGGCCGGCGCTGTCGCATTTCGGCCTGAGTTTCTTCACATCGACCACCTGGAACCCGGTGGATGATGTCTATGGCGCCGCTGGGCCCATCGTCGGCACGATCCTGACCGCCTTCGTGGCGCTGGCCATCGCGCTGCCGCTTGCCATCGGCATCGCGGTCTATCTCGTCGAATTCTGCCCGCGCATGCTGGCTCGTTCGGTGTCCATCGCGGTCGAGCTGCTCGCGGGTATTCCCTCCATCGTATACGGCATGTGGGGCCTGTTCGTTTTCGCGCCGCTGTTCGCCAAATATGTCCAGATGCCGCTCATCATGCACGCGGCACCCGGATCGCTGGCGGAAAAGCTGTTCGCGGGCGTCCCCAACGGCGCCAATATCGTGACCGCCTCGATCATCCTGGCCATCATGATCCTGCCCTATATGGCGACCGTGCTGCGCGAATTGCTGCTGACCGTGCCGCCGCAGGTGCGCGAGGCCGCCTATGGCCTGGGCTGCACTCCCTTCGAAGTCGTCACGTCCGTTATCGTGCCTTATGTCCGGCGCGAGCTGGTGGGGGTGGTGATGCTGGGCCTTGGCCGCGCTCTGGGCGAAACCATGGCCGTCACCTTCGTGATCGGCAACGCCCATGGCTTCCCGAAATCGCTGTTCGCTTCGGGATCGACCCTGGCATCGACCATCGCCAATGAATTCACCGAAGCGACGGGGGAACTCCATACGTCCGCGCTGATAGCGCTGGGCCTCGTCCTGTTCATGATAACCTTTTCGGTGCTCGCGCTCGCACGCGCGCTGCTGAGCACGAAGAAAGTCTGAGGTCCGCGATGCAAGTCCACGAACTGCGCCGCAAGATTGTCGACCGGCTGTTCACGATCGCCTGTTTCGGCGCGACCGTGCTTGCGCTGGTGGCTTTGGTGTTCATCCTCTGGTCGCTGGTGATCCAGGGAATCGGCAGCCTCGACCTGCATGTCTTCACGCAAAGCACGCCCGCGCCGGGATCGCAGGGCGGCCTGCTGAACGCCATCGTCGGATCGCTGATGATGTGTATGCTGGCGATGATCATAGCGCTCGGCATCGGCATATTGGCCGGCACCTGGCTGGCCGAATATGGCGGCCGTACGCCTTACGGCGCGGTGGTCCGCTTCATGAACGACGTGCTGCTGTCCGCACCTTCGATCCTGGTGGGCCTCTTCATCTACGAACTGCTGGTCCGGCCTTTCCATGGCTTTTCGGGCTATGCCGGCGCGGTTGCGCTGGCCTTTCTGGCGACACCGATCGTCACGCGCACGACCGAAGACATATTGAACCTGCAACCCCATACCCTGCGAGAGGCCGGCATTGCGCTCGGCACGCCGCAATGGCGCGTCATCCGCCAGATATTGTGGCGGGCCGCGACGGCCGGGTTGGTGACGGGCGGCCTGCTGGGCTTTGCCCGGATCAGCGGCGAGACCGCGCCATTGCTGTTCACCGCCCTCAACAACCAGTTCTTCAGTCTCGACATGGGCCATCCCACTGCCAGCCTGCCTGCCGTCATCTTCCAATATGCACTCAGCGCCTATGATGACTGGCGCAGGCTGGCCTGGGCCGGTTCGCTCATCATTGCCGTCGTTGTTCTATCCATCAGCATCATCGGGCGCTTCATGACCCGGGAGAAGTTCAAGCCATGACCACCGCCGCCATCGACGCCGACGCCCTTGAATGCATCATGCAGGAACCGCCTTCCAGCTCGCTGGTCATGGAAGCTCGCAATCTCAATTTCTTCTATGGGAAACACCAGTCGCTCTTCTCGGTCAGCCTGCCCGTCCAGCGTAATGCGATCACCGCGCTGATCGGTCCTTCGGGCTGCGGTAAATCGACCCTCTTGCGGGTACTCAACCGTATCTATGCTCTTTATCCCGGCCAGCATTGCACCGGGCGCGTGGTGCTGAACGGCGAGGATGTCCTGCACGAGCAGAAGCGTCTGCGCTGGCTGCGCAAGCGCGTATCGCTGGCGGTGGAGACGCAGACCGGCCCCGATCCGATCGAGCATGATCAGGCATTGCGTGCGGGTACCGACCTCGCCCGATTGCGTGCGCGAGTGGGCATGGTGTTCCAGAAGCCGACGCCCTTTCCGATGTCCATCTATGACAATATCGCCTTCGGCGTGCGCATTTATCACCGCAAGACCAAGGCGGAAATGGACGTGATCGTGGAGAAGTCGTTGCGCCGCGCTGCTCTGTGGGACGAGGTGAAGGACAAGCTGCACGCCCCCGGCCTGGGCCTGTCGGGCGGCCAGCAGCAGCGCCTTTGCGTCGCCCGCGGCATTGCGGTGGAACCGGAAATCCTGCTGCTGGACGAACCTGCGTCGGCGCTCGACCCTGTTTCCACCGCCAAGCTGGAAGCGACATTGCTTGAGCTGAAAAAGGAATTCACGATAGTGATCGTGACACACAACCTCCAGCAGGCAGCGCGCATCGCGGACTATACGGGGTTCATGTATCTTGGCCGCATGGTGGAATTCGGGCCGACCAACGGCCTGTTCATGAATCCACAGTTGCAGCAGACGCGGGACTATGTGACGGGCCGCTTCGGCTGATTATTTGCATAGCGCCTGGGGATTTTGTTGGTTTGGCTGCCGGGAGCGGCGGCGTTCCGGCACATCCAATGTCGATGCCATGGCAACTGGTTGGAGCCGCTTCGGTTACGCGCTGCTCGTTAGGCAGATTCCAGCATCAGCCCTCAGCGGGTGCCTCCACCGCCAGACTCAATGAAACGTAGCGACATCTGGTGGTAAAGCCGCTTGCGGCAGACAAAGGGAGCCACAAAATCGGCTACCAGCGCGGAGGCCAGGAGCGGCATCATGAGGCCCCGGCTTGCGGTTGTTTCCGAAATGATGATGACAGCCGTAAGGGGCGCCCGCACCACACCCGTGAAATAGGCCACCATCCCAAGCAGGACGATCGCTCCGGGTGGATAGGTCGGAAAAATGCTTCGAAGCACATCTCCGACGCCCGCACCGACCGAGAGCGAGGGGGCGAAGATACCGCCGGGAAGGCCCGATACCGCCGTCGCAAGTGTCGTCAGGAGCTTGGCCGCGCCGAACCAGATCGGGACGTCCGAACCGGTGATGATCGCGTGCGCCGTGGAATAACCAGTGCCCCAGGTGAGGCCCGTCAGGACGCCGGTGACAGCGACGATGCAGCCGCAGCATCCGGCGAACATGATGGGTCGCCGCCTCATCCAGGCCAGCGGCCGCCAGGACGTGTTTCCGACCGCCAGCATGGCGCGGGAAAAAAACGAACCGAGCAGGCCGCCGAGCACACCGGCAATAGGTGCGGCCACCAATGCTTCACGAACGCTCAGCGTCTGCTGCATAGCGCCGAAGTAGACATAATCCCCCGCAAGGCCCAGGCTGACCATGCCGGCGATCAGCACTGCCGCCATCACCAGGAGGGTCATCCTCTGCTCATAGGCTGCGGCCAGTTCCTCGATGGCGAAGGCGACGCCCGCCAAAGGCGTGTTGAACGCCGCAGCGACGCCCGCCGCGCCGCCGGCGATATAGACCGAAGCCCGTACCGGGATCGCCAGGAAACGGTGCGCATATCCCATGATGGAAGCTGCGATCTGCACCGTCGGCCCCTCTCGGCCTACCGACGCGCCCAGCAGCAAAGTGCAGATCGTGAGAATGAATTTGGCGATCGCGGTTCGCGCGGAAACCAGCCGATCCATGCCCCGCTCCGGATTGCGGGTCGCTGCGATCGTCTGGGGTATGCCGGAACCGGTGGCGGCCGGTGCGAACCGCCTCGTCGCCCAGACCAGCCCGGCAAAGCCCGCCGGCGTGATCAGCAGCGGCGCCCACCACCAGCGCGCCACGACGGACAGGAAGACATGATTGGCCTCGTCGGCCAGACGCGCGAATGTCAGCGCGACAAGGCCGATCAATATTGCCCCGCCCAAGAAGGCTGCTCGCCTGCGCCAGACGGTCGGCCGCAGGCCGTAGAGGCGCAGGCGGGCGCGCAGGCGCAAGGAATTACGCATCGGCCATGCTGCCTTCTTTGCGCGGCGATCCGGGCGCGAGCCGCAGGAGCAGAAAACCGGCGACCGCAGAAAGTACCGATCCGCCCAGAACCCCAATCTTGACCTCGTCGGACAGAAGCGGATCGCTGAACGCAAGGCCGCCGATGAAGAGGCTCATCGTGAAGCCGATGCCGCAGATGAGGGCGAGGCCATAGACCTGCAGCCAGGTAGCGCCTGCCGGCCGGTCTGCTATTCCCAGGGCTACCGCCCCCCGGATGCTGGCGAATATTCCGATCTGCTTGCCCAGAAACAGTCCGGCACCGATGCCGAGTGGCAGTGGCCCCATGATCTGCTCCATGCCGACGCCGGCCAGCGATACGCCGGCATTGGCGAAGCCGAACAGGGGCACGATCGCAAATGCGATCCAGGGGTGCAGCCGGTGCTCAAGGCGATGAAGCGGCGATTTTGCGTCATCCGGAGCCCCTGGCGACGTGCGGATGGGAATGGCCAGCGCCGCCAGAACCCCGGCTATCGTCGCATGGACCCCCGACAAGAATACCGCCAGCCACAAGGCCACGGCCAGCACCATATAGGGCCAGAGCTTCTTCACGCCCGACCGGTTGAGGATCAGCATCGCGCAGAAAAGAAGCGCGCCGACCAGCAACGCCAACCCGCTGATCCCCTTGGTGTAGGCAAGCGCGATAATCAGAACCGCGCCCATGTCGTCGACGATGGCAACGGTGGTCAGCAGCAGCTTGAGCGACGTTGGCGCGCGCTTGCCGAGCAGGGCGAGCACACCAATGGCAAAGGCGATGTCGGTCGCGGCCGGGATCGCCCATCCGTTGGCGAGCCCCGGCGTACGACCGGCAATCAGCAAATAGGTTATGGCAGGGATCGCCATTCCTGCCGCCGCCGCGATTACGGGCAGCCAGCGGTCGCTCCAGTTCGACAGGCTTCCATCTATGAACTCCCGCTTGATCTCCAGGCCGACGAGCAGGAAGAACAGCGCCATCAATGCGTCATTGATCCAATGGAGCAACGACAGCGGGCCCAGATGGACGTGCAGACTTTCGAAATAGACCTCTGCCCATCTGCTGTTGGCAAGGATCATCGCGAGCAGCGCCGCGAGGATCAGAAGGATACCCCCGGCCGCCTCGGTCCTGAGAAATTCGCGCAGCGCCGAGCGGGGGCGGTCGAAGGCATCAAGCATCAGCATGGTGAAACCCGATAACGGCCCTTGCCATGAAATGTCCAAGAAAACCGGGCCATACAGTGAGAAAAATAGCAACTCTGGGTCTGAAGCTGGTTTTGAATGCGGCGGACGTTATAGTTGCTCCATGCCGGAAACGGCGCGTAAGGGGACTTCATGACAGCGCAATTGCAAGGCCTCGCACAATTTGCCGATGAGCGGCTGGAACGGGTCGCTCTTTATCGTTGGTGGCGTCGTGCGGTCGTAGGGCGGGTCGAGCATGAGCGGGTGCTGGAACGGATTTTCGGCGATAGCGCGTGGTCGCCCCGCTATGCCTTCATGACAATGATGTCGGCCGGGATTGCGGTTCTCGGATTGCTTCTGTCGTCGCCGGCGGTTGTCATAGGCGCCATGCTGATCTCGCCGCTGATGAGCCCCATATTGGGGCTGGGTTTCAGCCTTGCACTGTTCGACTTTGGGGAGATGCGCCGCTCGCTCATCGCGCTCGCCGTAGGAAGCATCGCGGCTGTGCTCTTCACGGCGCTGATCGTCGCGCTTTCGCCGCTTCAGGCGCCGACCGCCGAAATCATCGCGCGCACCCGTCCCAATCTTTTCGATCTTGCTGTCGCCCTTTTTGCAGCGCTCGCGGGCACCTTCGCGATCATTCGCGGTCGCGGGGACACGATTGTCGGGGTTGCCATTGCAACCGCCCTGATGCCGCCCCTGGCCGTGGTCGGCTATGGCCTTGCTACCTGGAATATGCCGGTTCTGGGCGGCGCCGTCGCGCTGTTCGTCACCAACTTCGTCACGATCGCCCTGTCGGCCACCGTGATGGCCCGCTATTATGGCTTTGGTCACCATCTATCCAGTCAGCAGAGCTGGACGCAGACCATCATATTGCTGTTCGTCTTTGCGGCCATGGCGATCCCCTTGGGCATTTCCCTGAAACGGATAGCGACCGAAGCCGTGACGACCAATCAGGCGCGGTCCTATCTTTCGGATCGCTTCGGTTCGAACGCGCGCATCACACAGCTAGACCTGGACTTTGACGCCCATCCGCTCCTGGTGCGGGCCGTGGTGATCACGCCGCGCAATCAGGCGAAGACCAATGACGTCCTGCAATCCGAGCTGGAGCAGCGCCTGGGAAGACCGGTCCGGCTGCGGCTGGATCGGGTCCTGCTGGAACCTGGCGCGGGCGCCGTCGATGCCCAGCGCGAAGAATTGCGTCAGGCCAGCGAGGCGGCGGCTTTGGAAACCACACGCGTCAATATGGTCATCCAGTCGCTCGCCCTGTCCGCAGGCGTCTCGACCGATCAGGTGACCGTGGATCGCGATCACCACCGGGCCAGCGTAGCGGCGGCTCCGCTCCCTGGTGCGACGCTTGCGACCTATCGAGCGCTGGAGGCGCGTGCTTCGGCGCAGGTCGAAGGTTGGGAGCTGGCGATCATCCCGCCGCAGACCGACCTGCCGATCATAAGCTTTGCGGATAATAGCGACACGCTCGACAGCGTGGCCCGACAGGCGGTGCTGACGTCGGCATGGGCCGCGCGGCGGTGGAATATGCAGGCGCTCTCCGTTCCGGCGTTGCCTGAAACGGATACCGACAAACCCAATCTTTCGGAACGGCGCGCTCTGGCAATCGGTGGGTTACTGCGGGAAAACGGCGTCAGGGCCGTATCTCGCGCGCCCGCAGGGCAGGCATTCCGTCTGCTCCCCGCGCGGACAGAGGACCTTCCTTGACACCCAGACGGGTCTTCGCCCCGCCGCCACGGTGACAGTCAGTGCGGTGCCGCTCCCATTTCCACGCCCATCTGGGCGACGCGGTGCTCGGACGAGCGTCTTCGCATGACGCGATGAAGGTCGCAAAGGATGACGCGCCGGTGTTTGCTCCGCGATGTCTGTCGAAGCCGCGACCGGACTAATCTTGCCGCGTTGACGGGACCTGGTGCCCGATGCAGAAGGCTGTGAAGAAGTTGCAATTTGTGCAATGCAAAATTTTGCTTGCGACTCAGGCGAATCAGTGACAGCTTCCTAACGGTCGAAGCAGGGGCGCTTCGGCATTCAGGCTGAACCCACCGATGACGGCTGGGGTTCGGCCCGGTTTCTGAAAAACCGACATGGCAATGATGCCGCTTGAACAAGGTCCGATGACCTTCGTTCCGGCGGCTTTTTTTATTGGTTTTTCACCGGCGGCATGGGTGCTGCGGGGCGGCTTTCGACATCCATCTTCGTGCGCTGGATCGTTTCCGGCGATGACCAGTCGCGTGCCGCCTCCAGCGATCACGATCAACAAGGAAAGGACATTGGGGAATGGCAGAGGGGGATAATCAGGATGGCGTCAGTCGCCGTGGGCTGCTGAAGACCAGCGGAACGGCGGCGGTGCTTGCTGCTGTGCAGCAGGCCTTTCCATCCGGGGCATTCGCCGCAGGTGCGGGACCGGAAGTCACTGGCGCCAAGCTGGGCTTCATCGCGCTGACCGATGCTGCGCCGCTGATCATCGCCAAGGAGCTGGGCTTCTTCGCCAAATATGGCATGCCTGACGTGCAGGTGGCGAAGCAGGCGAGTTGGGGCGCGACGCGTGACAATCTGGTTCTGGGTTCCGCCGCCGGCGGCATCGACGGGGCGCATATCCTGACGCCCATGCCCTATCTGTTGACGCTGGGCGCAATCGGCAAGGCGACGCCGATGAGCATCCTCGCCCGCCTCAACGTCAACGGCCAGGCGATTTCCGTTTCCAAGGAATATCTGGGCGCCAAGGCGGACCAGAACGCCGGCAAGATGAAGGGCGTAATCGCGCAGCGCAAGGCGGCGGGAAAGAAGATCACCATGGCCATGACCTTCCCCGGCGGGACACATGACCTGTGGCTGCGCTATTGGCTGGCGGCCGGGGGGATCGATCCTGACAAGGATGTCGAGCTGATCACCGTGCCGCCGCCGCAGATGGTGGCGAACATGAAGGCGGACACGATGGACGCCTTCTGCGTGGGTGAGCCGTGGAACGACCAGCTCGTCGCGCAGCAACTGGGCTACACGGCGGTTTCGACCGGGCAGATGTGGATGAACCACCCGGAAAAGAGCTTCGCCATGCGGTCCGACTGGGTCGCGAAATATCCCAGGGCCGCCGTCGCGATCACGGCGGCGATCATCGAGGCGCAGCGTTGGGCGGACAATCCCGGCAACATCACGCGCCTTGCCGGAACGATTGCCGGGCGCGATTATCTGAAGTGCCCGATCACCGACATTGCCGACCGCCTGCAGGGCAATTTCAACATGGGGGATGGACGCAAATTCCCGAACGCGGCCTTCAAGATGAAGTTCTTCGCGGGCTATGCCTCCTTCCCGTACAAGAGCCACGATCTGTGGTTCCTCACCGAAAACCAGCGCTGGGGGAAGCTGCCCGTGTCCCTCGACACCAAGGGGGTGATCGGAAAGGTCAACCGATCCGACATCTGGCGGAAGGCAGCGGCCATGCTGGGCGGCAAGGGCCCGGCCAGCGACAGCCGGGGCGTCGAGAAGTTCTTCGACGGCAAGACCTTCGACCCCGCCAACCCCAAGGCCTACCTCGCCAGCCTGGCGATCAAGCGCGCCTGATGAAGGAGATCAGCATGGCATCGCCATCGCCCGGCAAGACCAATGGACCGTCGGCTTCGACCGGCGGGTCCGCCACCGAATTGGGGGTCATCCTGCCCTATCCCGAGGAAGCCATTGCGCGCCGGAGCTTCGAACCTGTTGCGGCGCCGGTTCATCCATTGATCCGCAGCCTCAGGTCAGTCGCCGCAAACGTCACGCCGACGCTGCTGATGGTCGGTGCCCTGCTGGCCTTCTGGCAATTGCTCTGCGGATCGCTGGATGCGACTTTTCCCAGTCCGCTCAAGGTCTGGCAGGAGAGCCATGACGTCATCGTTCACCCGTTCAAGGGCGTGGAGATCGGCCTTACCCATCTCAGCATCCAGGACGGCGGCGATGTCGGCATTGCCGGCCATGTGCTGACCAGCCTCGGCCGCGTGCTGATCGGCTACAGCATCGCGGCGGTGATCGGCGTAGCGCTGGGCATATTGATCGGACAGAGCGTGTTTGCCTTCCGAGCGCTCGACCCGCTGTTCCAGGTGCTGCGCACCGTGCCGCCGCTGGCCTGGCTGCCGATCAGCCTTGCCATTTTCCAGCAGGCGCAGCCGTCCGCGATCTTCCTGATCTTCATCACCGCGATCTGGCCGATCATCCTGAACACGGCGGTGGGGGTGCAGACCATTCCGGCGGCCTATCGCAACGTGGCCAAGGTACTGGCGCTCAATCCGGTCGAATATTTCGCCCGCATCATGCTGCCCGCCACCGTGCCGCACATGTTCACCGGCCTGCGGATCGGCGTCGGCATGAGCTGGCTCGCCATCGTTGCTGCGGAAATGGTGCAGGGCGGCACTGGCGTGGGCTTCTTCATCTGGGACAGCTACAACAGCTCGCTCCTCACCGACACCATCGTCGCGCTGATCTGGATCGGCATGGTGGGCTTCGCGCTCGACCGGATGGTCGCGCTTGCGGGCCGCATCATCGGCCGCGCGGGCTGAAAAGGGGGATTGGCATGAAACAGCGCAGTTATCTCGCACTAGAGGGCATCAGCGTCGAATTTCCGACCAGGGCGGGGCGCTTCTGCGCGCTCGACGGGATCGACCTGGAGGTGGACAAGGGACAGTTCGTCGCCCTGATCGGCCATTCGGGCTGCGGCAAGTCGACCTTGCTCAACGCCGTGGCGGGGCTGGTCAAACCAACGCGAGGCGCGATCTTCCTCGACGGCGAACTGGTCGATGTGCCCGGGCCGGATCGCGCGGTGGTCTTCCAGGACCACAGCCTGCTGCCGTGGCTCACGGTCGAGGAGAATGTGCGCCTGGCGGTCGACAAGACGGCGGGCGGCAAGAGCAAGGCCGAGCGCAAGGATTGGGTGATCCATAATCTGGAACTGGTCCAGATGGCCCACGCGGCGGGCAAGCGGCCCGGCGAACTGTCCGGCGGCATGAAGCAGCGCGTCGGCATCGCCCGCGCTATCGCAATGAACCCCCGCGTGCTGCTGATGGACGAACCGTTCGGCGCGCTGGACGCGCTGACGCGGGCGGCGTTGCAGGATGTGGTGATGAATTTGCAGGCACGGCTGAACAATACCGTGTTGATGATCACCCATGATGTCGATGAGGCGGTCTTGCTGGCGGACAGGGTCGTCATGATGACCAACGGCCCGGCCGCCCGCATCGGTGAGGATCTCACGGTGTCGCTGGCGCGTCCCCGGAACCGGCTGGAGGCCATAGATACCGTCGAATATGCCGAAGCGCGTTCGGCGGTGATCCACTTCCTGCATGAGCGCTATCGCAATCCGGCGACGCTCGCGGCCTGAAATCAAAGGAACAATCGGGTTTGGAGAGGCTGCCCTGAAAAGGCCCAGAATAGCCATCGGGAGCAAATGAAGGGGGATTTATGAAGAAGGTTTATTTCCTGTTGTCGGCGTCGGCACCGATAATCGGTCTGTCCGCGGCCGCAGCGCAGGCGCAGGAGGTCGTGTTCAAACCGATCGTGGAAGCGCGCCTGCGCTATGAGACGGTCGATCAGGCCGGCCCGGCGCCGCTCAGCAGCAGCCGGGATGCCAATGCCGTGACAATGCGACTGCGTGCGGGGGGCGAGATTTCGAAGGGCCCCTGGGCGCTGCTGGTCGAAGGGGAAGGCACGCTGGCGATCGATGAGGATTATAACAGCGGCGTCAACGGCAAGACGCTCTACCCCATCGTCCCCGATCCGGAAAATGTCGAGGCCAACCGGGTGCAGATCCAGTATCGCACCAAGCCGCTGATCGTGACCGTGGGGCGCCAGCGGATCAACCTGGACGACCAGCGTTTCGTCGGCTCCGTCGCATGGCGGCAGAATGAGCAGACATTCGATGCCGTGCGCGTCGAATATATGGGCGTGAAAAACCTGAAGATCGACCTGAGCTACGCCATTTCGGCGCGCACCATCTGGGGCATTGACGGGGGCAAGTTCGGCTCCGTCAACCGGCCGACGCAGATCGACGGCGACGATATTTTCGCGAACATCTCCTACAAGACCAAGCTGGGGACGCTGACCGGCTTTGCCTATCTGGTGGACGAGGATGAGGCCGTGGCCGCGCTGAGGCGCAACAGCAGCCAGACATATGGCGTCCGCTTCATGGGCGCGCAGCCGCTGACGAAGAAGGTGAAGCTCAGCTACCTCGCCAGCTATGCACGGCAGAGCAACTATGCGACCAATCCGGTCGACTATTCGGCGGACTATGCCACGGCGGAACTGGGGTTGGATGTTGCGGCGTTCAAACTGACGGCCGGCTATGAACTGTTGGGATCGGATGCGGGCGCGACCGGTATCGCGGGCGGCTTTGCCTTTCAGACGCCCTTCGCGACGCTGCACAAGTTCAACGGCTGGGCCGACAAGTTCCTGGCGACACCCGGCACCGGCCTTCAGGATTATTATGCCGGCATCGCCTATACCGTGCCGAAGGTCGGCAAGGCCGGGCCGCTCGTCGCCTCCTTCATCTACCATCATTTCAGCAGCGACCGGCTGTCGATCCATTATGGCGACGAATATAATGCGCAGATAACGCTGAAGCTGAACAAGCATTTGAGCGCGCTCGTCAAATATGCCGAATATGATCGCAAGGGGATCGCCAGCTATGCCGGCGATGCCGACACCAGGAAGTTCTGGGCGCAGATCGACTACGCGCTCTGATATCGCCTGTCCGGCGTGAATGCCGGTATCATGAGCCATCGCTGCCGACCCAGGGTTGGCAGCGATGGTTTTGCTTCGCAGGCGGCTGTTCCGGGCGGTCGGCTGTTCCGGCACCGGACGCAAGGATAAGCCGGCGCGCTGCCAGAACGGCGTGCCTTTAGGAACGGGAACTTCGGAGCTTCCCCTGTCGTTCAGCATGCAAAGCCAGACGACGGAGGACCGACTATATGGGCAAGGGCATTCTGCTGTGGCTGCTGGGCGTGCCCATTCCCGTCATCATCGTCCTGTGGCTTCTGTTCCATTGAACTGAACAACCGGCATGACCGGCATCCACAATATATTCGGGTAATGGTCGGGGAGACAGGATTCGAACCTGCGACATCCTGCTCCCAAAGCAGGCGCGCTACCAGACTGCGCTACTCCCCGGCGCCCGCGGGCCTTAGCGGTGAAGCAGGCCGCCCGTCAATCGCGCTTTTGCCTTCATTTCCGTTGGCATAGAAAAAGGGCGGATCGCCAAGACGATCCGCCCTTTCGAAAATCTCGCGGAAGCGAAGATTATTTGGCGTTGGCGGCGTTGCCAGCGACGTTCGCAGCGTTGGCGGCGTTGTCAGCGGCATTCGCGGCGTTGTCAGCAGCGTTGGTGGCGTTTTCGACAACGTTCTCAACAACAGCGTTCGAAGCGTTCGCGGTCTCGTTGGCCGGCTTCTCACCGCAAGCGGCGAGGGCCATCAGGCCGGCCGAAGCGAAAACAACAGCGATCTTCTTCATTGTGTACGGCTCCCATAGCATTTTGCCGCGTCGTCACGCCAAAAAACGTGACCTACGCGAGCGACCCGCATTAACGTGTGCGCTGCACAAATCAATGCTTTTCTGCGTCGGTGAAGCGACAGAATCACGCGACAGGGTGTTGTCTACAATAAAAGTTTAGTTACTTCCTAGCGATTCCGGCGCATTTGCGATTTCGAAAAGTGCAACTGCCCATGCCGCGACATTCTGCCGAAGCTGCGCCGGGTCGATCTTGTTCAACGTGTCGTCCGGTGTGTGATGGATGTCGAAATAGCGGGTGCCGTCCTGCTGGAGGTCGATCACGGGAACGCCCGCCTTCACCAGCGGTTCGATGTCGGAGCCGCCGCCAGCGGGCAACCGGCTGGCGCCGATGCCGAGCGGAGCCAGTCCGGCGATGACACGGCGGGCAAGCGCGTCCTGACCCTGCGGCAGCTTGAAATCCACGCGCCACACGCGGTCCGCGCCGAAATCCGATTCCATCGCCATGGCATGCGCTTCCTTGCCATGCGCGTCGAAATAGGCGCGCCCGCCATTTCCGCCCACTTCCTCTGCGCCGGCCATCAGTACGCGGATGGTGCGGCGGAGTGGTCCTGTCTTGCTCGCCTGGAGCGCGGCCGCCGCGACGATGCCGCAGCCCGCGCCATCGTCGATTGCCCCCGTTCCCTGGTCCCAGCTGTCGAGATGACATGCGGCGACGACGATGCCGGCCTTTGGATCGCTGCCGGGAATTTCAGCGAGGACATTGCCCGAGGGCTGGTCCTTGAGCATCTTCGAGGTGAGCGTGAGATGAAGCCGCACGGCCTGTCCCCGCGAGACGATCCGGACGAGTTGGTCCGCATCCGGCACGCTTAGCGCGGCGGCGGGGATGGGCTTTACGCCGTCCGCCCACATCTGGACGCCGCTATGCGGCTGGCGGTGATTGTCGGTGCCGATCGATCGGATCAGGATGGCGATGGCGCCCTTTTTGGAGGCGACGCTGGGGCCCTGCCGACGGGTTGCACCGAAATAGCCATAGGAACTGCCGTCCTGCGTCGCATGCATCGCATGACTGACAAAGGCGATCTTGCCTTTGAGGCTGCCGTCAGGAACCGCCTCCAGATCGGCGAGCGTCGGGAAATAGGCGATGTCGCCCTCAATCCCCTTGTCCGGGGTCGACGCGCTGTTGCCCAGGGCGGCGAGGACCAGGGCTTGGGGGAAGGGCGCGATCACGCGGGCTTCGTCATGTCCACGCAGCCATACCGGCATGGTGTAGGGCTCTGCGCGAACGTTCGAGAAGCCCAGGCTTTTTAGCTTCGCCACGGCCCAATCGCGCGCCCGCGCCTCCTGGGGCGTACCGGCGGGGCGGGGGCCGACCTCCGTGGTCAGGCCTTCGGTGAAGTCCATCGCGATCTCGTCCGCCAGGGCAGCGGTTCGAATCGCATCGGCACCTGAGGCGGCAAGGAGCGGGGAGGGTGTAAGGATGCCGCCCAGGATAAGGGCGGCCAGCGTGCCCGATCGGATTTTATGCATGGATCAGGCTTAGCGGGGCATCCCCCATTTGCCAACGCGTTCTGCCTCCGCTAACTCCGCCGCAAATTTTCACATAATTCCTTCGGAGCTGCTTCAAGCCATGTCTGCCTCCTCCCAATACGCCTTCGTCATGAAGAGCATGACCAAGAGCTTTCCCGGCGCCGCCAAGCCGGTGCTCAACCAGATCAACCTGCAATTCTATCGCGGGGCGAAGATCGGCATCGTCGGCCCCAACGGCGCGGGCAAGTCGACGCTGATGAAGATCATGGCCGGCATCGACACTGATTTCAGCGGCGAGGCTTGGCCTGGCGAGAATATCACTGTCGGTTACCTGCCGCAGGAGCCGCAGCTCGACCCCAGCAAGACGGTGCTGGAAAACGTCAAGGACGGCGCGCGGGAAGTCGCCGACAAGCTGGACCGTTTCAACGAGATCAGCATGATCATGGCCGATCCGCCGGAGGACGTCGATTTCGACGCGCTGATGGAGGAAATGGGCACGTTGCAGGAACAGATCGACGCGGTCGACGGCTGGACGCTCGACAACCAGTTGGAGATCGCGATGGAAGCGCTGCGCTGCCCGCCTTCGGACTGGCCGGTCGACAGCCTGTCGGGCGGTGAAAAGCGCCGCATCGCGCTGACCCGCCTGCTGATCCAGAAGCCGGACATCCTGCTGCTCGACGAACCGACCAACCACCTTGATGCCGAGAGCGTCGAATGGCTGGAAAATCACCTGAAGGAATATGCCGGCGCGGTGCTGATGATCACCCACGACCGCTACTTCCTGGACAATGTGGTCGGCTGGATCCTGGAGCTCGATCGCGGCAAATATTTCCCCTACGAAGGCAACTACTCCACCTATCTGGAGAAGAAGTCCAAGCGCCTGGAACAGGAAGACCGGGAGGCGACGGGTCGCCAGAAGGCGATCAACGACGAACTGGAATGGATCAGGGCCGGCACCAAGGGCCGCCAGACCAAGTCCAAGGCACGTATCAAGAAGTTCGAGGAACTGGTCGCCAGCCAGGAGAACCGCACCCCCGGCAAGGCGCAGATCGTCATCCAGGTGCCGGAGCGCCTGGGCGGCAAGGTGATCGAGGCGAAGAACATCAGCAAGGCCTATGGCGACAAGCTGCTGTTCGAAAATCTCTCCTTCATGCTGCCGCCGGGCGGCATTGTCGGCGTGATCGGGCCGAACGGCGCGGGCAAGTCGACCCTGTTCAAGCTGATCACCGGACAGGAACAGCCCGATTCGGGCGAAATCGACATCGGTTCGACCGTGCGCCTGGGCTATGTCGACCAGAGCCGCGATCACCTCGATGCGTCGAAAAATGTCTGGGAGGAAGTGTCGGACGGGCTCGATTATGTGAAGGTGAACGGCCACGACATGTCGACGCGCGCCTATGTCGGCGCCTTCAACTTCAAGGGGCAGGACCAGCAAAAGAATGTCGGCAAGCTATCCGGCGGTGAGCGCAATCGCGTGCACATCGCCAAGATGCTGAAAAAGGGCGGCAACGTGCTGCTGCTCGACGAACCGACCAACGACCTTGACGTGGAAACGCTGGCGGCGCTGGAGGAAGCCATCGAGAATTTCGCGGGATGCGCCGTGGTGATCAGCCACGATCGCTTCTTCCTGGACCGCCTGGCGACTCATATCCTGGCCTTCGAAGGCGACAGCCATGTTGAATGGTTCGAGGGCAATTTCGAAATGTATGAAGAGGACAAGCGCCGCCGTCTGGGCGATGCGGCGGACCGTCCCACGCGCCTCGCATATAAGAAGCTGACGCGCTGATTTTCGCCATGCGGTGCGGAGATGATCAAGGGATTGCAATCATTGCAATGACGGGCTTCATTTTCGCACTTGCAAAATAATGTGCTGCACTGCACATAGGAAAGGCCTTTCAGGCATCCTCTCCTAAAACTTTCCGGCCGGTCCTTTTTGGATCGGCCTTTTTTTCGTGCCCGGCGACGTGCTTCAGCAGCGTTGGGCGGCGTGTTGCGGGCCGGGTGCCGGCGCTTCCGTCGGGCTCGTAGGCACGGCGCGGCGCAAAGCGCGATTCTTTCCATCTCGGTGCTTCACGCTGCATCGGACTTGGGTTAGTCCCCTCAGAACAATGGACAGGGCAGATATCAGGCAATGAGGGTGAAGCAGGTCTAATGGCGTTGACCCCTCTTTCCGGCGTGATCCTGGGCGTCGTGCTGGCCTTGTGGCTGGGTGCTGCGGTCTGGGCTCTGTCCAGTGGTCAGCGTCGGCGCCGCGAAGGCATGCAGGCGCAGGGAAAGCTCGACAGGCTGTCTGTCCTGCTCGCTTCGGCGCCGGCCGCGCCCATCGTCATCCACCCGGATGGGCGGCTGGAGGCGGCCGACCGGCTCGCCAAATGGCTGGGCAAGGACAGGGTGCCCACTTTCGTTTCCGAATTCACCGCACCGGATGGCGGCCTGGAACCCGGTGATGCGGCCGCCCTGGCGCAGGAGATCGCGGCTGCCCAGCGCGCCGGGCGCAGCTTTGCACTGCCGGTGAGGGGCGCCGATTCGTCGCGCCTGCTGCTGGTCCGTGGTGCGCCTGCCGGGCCGGTGCTGGCCGAGAGCGGCGGCGTCGTCCTGTGGATCTTCGACGCGACCGACAGCCAGGCGGAGATCCAGGCGCTGAAGGGCAAGGTGGAGCAGCTTCGCGAGGCGCTGGAGGCGCTGGCGGGGCTGGTCGAGGCGGCGCCCTTTCCCATGTGGCATCGCGCCGCCGACATGCGGCTCAGCCTGGTCAACACGGCCTATGTCCGGGCAGTGGACGGTGAAAGCGCGCGGGAGGTCATCGCCAACGGCACTGAACTGGTGGAGACGGTGGGCGGCGTCACGCCGCAGGCTGCCGCGGCGCAGACCCTGGCCGACGGCGCGCCGGTCGAACGTCTGGTCCCCGCGACTATCGACGGCGAAAGGCGGACGATGCGGGTGGTCGACGTTCCGCTCGGCGCGGCGGGCGTCGCGGGCTTTGCCATGGACCAGAATGAGCTGGAGCAGGCCCGCGTCGAACATCGGCGGCTGGAGGCGGCGCAGCGCGATCTGCTGGACCGGCTGTCCGCAGGGGTGGCGCGCTTCGGGTCCGATCGTGCGCTGCGCTTCTGGAACCAGCCCTTCATGAGTCTGTTCGGACTGGATCAGGAACGGCTGGCCGATAATCCGCCGTTCGAGCGGGTACTGGACCAGATGCGGGAAGCACGGCGGCTGCCCGAGAACAGGGATTTTCCGGCCTGGCGCGCGGAACGGCGCGACTGGTTCCTCTCCCCCGATCCGCGAGAGGAAAACTGGCTGCTGGCGGACGGCACCCATTTGCGCGTCTATGGGCAGCCTTTGCCCGATGGCGGTCTGCTGCTGATATTCGAGGATCGGACAGAGCAGGTTCAGTTGTCGAGCGCCCGCGACACTCTGCTGCGCGTCCGTACAGCGACTTTCGACAATCTGTTCGAATCGATCGGGGTCTTTTCCTCGGACGGACGACTGCACCTTTGGAACAGTCGTTTCCGGTCGATCTGGGAGGTGCCGGAGGATTTGCTGGCCAAACATCCCCGGATCGACGAACTGATGCGCGCCGTCCAGTCGCGCCTAGCCAAGCCGCAGCAGGCGAACCTCGTCCGCGAACTGGTGCGCGCCGCCACGGTGGAACGCAAGCAGCGCGTCGGCCATGTCGGTTTTGCGGATGGGCGCATCTTCGAATTCGCGGCGATCCCGCTGCCCGACGGCAATGCGCTGTTCACCATGCTCGACGTCACCGACAGCCGCCGGGTGGAACAGGTGCTCCGCGACCGCAATGACGCGCTGGAGCAGGCGGACAAGGTGAAGACAGCCTTCGTCACCAATATGAGCTATGAATTGCGCACGCCGCTCACCACCATCGCTGGTTTCGCGGAGATGATGAGTGCGGGCTATGCGGGCGAACTGAGCGATTCCGCCAAGGACTATGTCGATGGCATCCTGCAAAGCACCAGTCGCCTCTCCATGCTGATCGACAATGTGCTTGACCTGACGCAGGGCGAGGCGGGGATGCTGCCCATCGAAAAGGCGACGGTGGATCTTGCGGCGGAAGCGCGCGACGCTGTCGCGCGGATTAAGGGCGATGCGACGGCCAAGGGGATCGACCTTGCCACGTCGCTCCAGTCCAGCCTGGGCACCGTGCAGGGCGACAAGCGAAGGATCGGCCAGGTGCTGGATCATCTTCTGGAAAATGCAGTGCGTTATTGCGCCCGGGGGGGGCGCGTGCTGCTGCACGGCGATGGCGGCAACGACAAGGCGCGCCTTGTCGTATCCGACAATGGTCCGGGCATCAGCATCAAGCGGCAGGCAACGATCTTCGACGCGTCTTCCCGGACCGAACAGGCGCGCAACGGCGGCAAGGCGGGGATCGGCCTTCCGCTCGCCAAACAATTGGCAGAGGCCCATGGCGGCACGTTGCAACTGGTGTCGGAGCCGGGGCAGGGAACGATGGTCGTGATCGAGCTGCCCCGTGGCTGAAGCCGGTATCCTGCTGGCCACGGAGGCCGACATGCTGGCGTTCGGGCATCGGCTGGCAGCGCTGGTCCGCATTGGGGACGTCATCGCGCTGGAAGGCGGATTGGGGGCGGGCAAGACAACGCTCGCCCGCGGGATTTTGGAAGGACTGGGGTTGGAAGAGGAAGCGCCGAGCCCCAGCTTCGCCATTGTCCAGCCCTATGATATTCCCGATGTGAGGCTGCCTGTCGCCCATGTCGATCTCTACCGGCTGGACGGGCCGGAGGAGGCGCAGGAACTGGCGCTTGACGACTATCTGATGGACAGCCTGCTGATCGTCGAATGGCCGGAACGGATGGGCATCGGGGCCTGGCCCGGCGCGCTGCGTTTCCACATCGGCACGGAACCCGACGGCGCTCGGCGCTTGACAGCGGACGTGCCGGACGCTTGGACGGAGCGATGGTCACAGATATGATCCCGCCCGTTGCCGCTCCCGCCTTCCTCGCGCAGGTGGGGTGGGGTCAGGCCGCCGTCGTTCCCCTCGCCGGCGATGCCTCCTTCCGGCGGTATTTTCGGGTGATCGACGGCGCGCGCCGCGCCGTGCTGATGGACGCGCCGCCGCCGCATGAGGATCCGCGCCCCTTCATCGCGATAGCCGAACATCTGACGGAAAATGGCTTCGCAGCACCCCGGATACTGGCGCGCGACCTGGAGGAAGGTCTGGTCCTGATCGAGGATTTCGGCGATCTGCGCGTGAAGGAGCATGTCGAGGATCAGCCGGAGGCGGAACGGGATGTGTATCGCCGGGCCGTGGACCTGCTCGCCGCGCTGCATCGACTGCCTGCCGCTGACGTACCGCCCTATGACCGTGCCGTCTATCAACGGGAGGCCGGGTTGCTCACCCAATATTATTGTCCCGCCGTCGGCCTGCCGGTGGATGAGGAGGGCTATGTCCGGGCATGGGACATGGTCCTTCCGATCGTCGAGCAATCGTCCAGCCCGGTGGTCACGGTGCTGCGTGATTACCATGCCGAAAATATCATGCTGATCGACGGGACGGCATCGCACGGGTTGGGCCTGCTCGACTTTCAGGATGCCCTTGCGGGGCACCCGGCCTATGATCTCGTCTCGCTGCTGCAGGATGCGCGGCGCGACGTGCCGCCCACGCTGGAGGCGGCGATGCTGGACCATTATCGCGCCATCGCCAATCCGCCGGCTGACTTTGACACCGCCTATGCCGTGCTGGGCGCGCAGCGCAACGCGAAGATCATCGGCATATTCACCCGGCTGTGGAAGCGCGATGGGAAGCCGCGTTACCTGTCCTATCTGCCGCGCATGTGGGACTTGCTGGAACGCGACCTTGCCCATCCGGCGCTGGCGCCCGTGGCGGAATGGTTCGCCGCGAACGTCCCCCCCGACAAGCGCCACCATGCGCTAGAGGACCATGTCCCGGCATGATCGACACCGCGATGCTGATGGCGGCCGGACTGGGCAAGCGCATGCGGCCGTTGACGGCGACCCGCCCCAAGCCGCTGGTCAGGGTGGCCGGCAAGCCGCTGATGGACCATGCACTGGACCGGCTGGCGGCTGGCGGCATCCGGAAGCTCGTAGTCAATGTCCATTATCTGGCCGATACGGTCGAAGCGCATCTGGCGGCGCATAATGAAGGCATGCAGATCGCCATTTCGGACGAACGCGGGAAGCTGCTGGAGACGGGCGGCGGGCTGATCCACGCGAAGGCGCAGTTGGGCGACGCGCCATTTTTCTGTGCCAACAGCGACAATCTGTGGATTGATGGGCCGCAGGAAACGCTGGGCATGATGCGCAGAATCTGGAACCCGGATCGAATGGACGCGCTGCTGCTGCTGGTGCCGCTCGCCCGCGCCCATTGCCATCGGGGACCGGGCGATTTTCACATGGACGCGAACGGGCGACTGACGCGGCGCAAGACTGCCCATGTCGCGCCCTTTGTCTTCACCGGCGTCCAGATCATGTCTCCCACGCTGCTGGTAGATCCGCCGTCCGATGTCTTTTCCACCAATGTCTTCTGGAACCGGGCGATAGAGTCGGGCCGCCTCTACGGTGTCTCGCACCAGGGGCTCTGGTTCGACGTCGGTACGCCGCAGGCCATTCCCATCGTGGAGTCGATGCTGGCCCATGGGTGAACGCACCCGCCCCGCATTGTTCAATATCCCCGCGCATCGCGCCTTTTCCGACGCGCTGGTTACGGGCATCCTGGCCCGGCACGGCAATGATCTGGTGCGGTTGGCGCAGGGGATGATCCTGCTGCCCAACAATCGCGCCATCCGGTCGGTGAGCGATGCCTTTGTCCGTAAATCGGGGGGCGGGCTGTTGTTGCCGCGTCTCGTCGCGCTGGGCGATCCCGATCTGGGCGAGCAGGTGGGTGGCGCGCTCGATCCGTTGGGGGAGGATGACCCGATCCCTCCCGCCATAGCGCCGATGCGCCGCCAGATGATCCTGGCGCGCATGGTGCAGCAGGCATCGGCACACCCGATCGATGCGGGGCAGGCATTGAAGCTGGCCCAGGCGCTTGGCGCGGTCCTCGACCAGATGCAGGTGGAGCGCGTCCCCGTGCGCGCGCTGGCTGAGCTTGGCCTGTCGGACGACCTGTCGCAGCATTGGCAGACATCGCTCAGGCTGTTCGGCATATTGCTGGCGCAATGGCCGCAGGAACTGGCGCGATTGGGGTGCATCGACCTCGCGGATCGACGCAATCGCCTGCTGGACCGCATGACGGCGCGCTGGGCCAAGGCGCCGCCCGATGGCTTCGTCATTGCGGCGGGAATGTCCACCACGGCGCCTGCAGTGGCCATGCTGCTCCGGCGGATTGCCATGCTGCCCAAGGGGGCGGTCGTCTTTGCCGGGCTGGATCAGGAGATGGACGCCGACGCCTGGAACGCCATTGGTCCATCGGATGCCGATACCCCGACCGGCAGCGCAACCGGTATCGGGCCCGGTGGGCTTGAGAGCCATCCGCAATATGCGCTGAAACGCCTGCTCGACCGGATGAGCGCCACGCGCGATGACGTGGCGCTCTGGCGCTGGGGCAGCGAGCATGACGCCCGCGCTGTCCGGGGACGCAACATCTCAAACGCCATGCTGCCGCCCCGGCTGACCAGCCGCTGGCGAGACCTCAGGACCGCTGACCGCCTGCTCGCCGGCGTCGAGACGCTGGAGGTCGCAACGCCGGGCGAAGAGGCGCAGGCCATCGCCATTGCCTTGCGCGAGGCGGTCGAGACGCCGGGACGCACGGCGGCGCTGGTGACGCCCGACCGGCAATTGGCGACCCGCGTGTCCGCCCATTTGCGCCGCTGGGGCATAGAGGCGGACGATTCCGCCGGGCAGCCGCTCTCGCGCCTGCCGCCCGGAACGCTGCTGATCGCGATGGCGGAGGCGCTGGCGGAGCGCTTTGCTCCTGTTGCGCTGCTGACCCTGCTCAAACATCCGCTCGTCATGCGGGGGGAGGGGCGGCTTGCCTGGCTGGAGGGCGTGCGCGGGCTTGACCTGTTGCTGCGCGGGCCAAGGCCGCAGGCGGGCATTCATGGGCTCGACCTGTTGCTGGCCGAACGGGAGGGCGAAGACCGGCAGCGGGCCTTGCGCGACCGTACGCGGCTATGGTGGGCAGAAGCCCGAGAACTGCTCGAACCGCTGGAGCAGGCCTTCATGGCCGCGCCGGATCTTGCGGGCCAATTGGCGGCAATTCGCGAGCATGCCGGTCGTCTCTCCCATGATACGGTCTGGGCCGGGCATCAGGGTCACGCCGCCGCCGATCTCTTTGCGGAAATGGAGGAGGCGGCGAGCGAAGGGCCGCGTCAGGCCGACATACGGGGGCTGCCTGCCCTGTTCGACCATCTTCTGGGCGGCCTGTCGGTTCGCCCGCCGCAGGGTGGCCATCCCCGGATCAGCATCCTCGGTCTCATCGAAGCGCGGCTGGTGCAGACCGACCTCATGATATTGGCCGGTCTCAACGAGGGTACCTGGCCGGGCCTGCCCGCGCCCGATCCATGGCTCGCGCCGCGCATCCGTCGGGAAATAGGACTGCCGGGCCTCGAAAACCGCATCGGCCTCGCCGCCCATGACTTCGCCAGCGCCCTGGGCGCGCCGCAGGTGCTGATCACGCGCGCCCGTCGCGGGGCGGGCGGTCCGGCGGTCGCCTCCCGCTTCTGGCTGCGGCTGAAGGCCATGGCCGGGCCGCAATGGAAGAATACCGGCCGCTATGCCGCATTGGCGCAGGCGATCGACCGGGCAGAGGAACACAGGCCCGCGGCGCGCCCCGCGCCTGTGCCGCCTTTGTCCGTGCGACCGAAGGTCATTCCCGTCACCGATGTCGATCGGTTGAAGGCTGATCCCTACGCCTTCTATGCCAAGCGCATCCTGCGCCTGGCGCGGCTCGACCCGGTGGATGCCGATGCCGGCCCCGCCTGGCGCGGGACAGCCGTCCATGAGATCCTTCAGCGATGGGCGGAGGAGGGCAATGGCAAGCTGTCCGATCTGGAGGCGCGGGCCCGGGCGATGTTCGACCGGCCCGATGTCCATCCCTTGCTCAGGGCTCTCTGGCAACCGCGCCTTATCGAGGCCATAAGATGGATCGCCGCTGAAGTCGCGAGCGACCTTGCCGCCGGGCGCAGGATCCTCTCGGTCGAGACGGAAGGCCGGGCGGAGATTGCCGGCGTGATGCTGACCGGCAAGGCCGACCGGATCGACCTGCTTCCGGACGGCAAGCTGGGCATTGTGGATTACAAGACCGGCAAGCCGCCCAGCGCGCGGCAGGTGAAGGCGGGCTATGCGCTGCAACTCGGCCTGCTGGGCCTGATCGCGGAACATGGCGGCTTTCCCGGCACCGACGCCGCGCCTGTCGTCGGGAGTTTCGAATATTGGTCGCTGGCCAGGAAGGGAGAGGCCTTCGGCTATCGGGAAAGCCCGGTCGATCCGCTGGGCAAGCGGGACAAGATCATCACCGCCGACTTCACGTCCGGGGTGCATGCCCAGTTCGAGGGCATCGCCGCCGCCTGGCTCAACGGATCGGCGCCCTTCGACGCCCAGGTAAATCCGGAAGTCGCCAGCTATGGTGATTATGACCAGCTCATGCGGCTGGAGGAATGGTATGGCCGGGACGATGGCTAGAAAGCCTGGGGCACTGCAACCGCTGGCTGGTGCGCAGGCGCAGGCCGCCGCACCTGATGCGCATGTGTGGCTGTCCGCTTCGGCCGGCACGGGCAAGACCCATGTGCTGACCGCCCGCGTCTTCCGTCTGCTGCTCCAGGGAGTGCGGCCGGAAAATATCCTGTGCCTCACCTTCACCAAGGCGGGTGCCGCGGAAATGGCGGATCGCATCCATGATCGCCTCGCCGCCTGGGTGCTCATGGACGAGGCCGACCTTTTTCATGACCTGGAGGCGCTGGGCGAAGAGTCGGGACCGGAAGCCCGCGACCGCGCCCGCCGCCTGTTCGCCGAAGTATTGGAATCGACCGGCGGCGGCCTCCGCATCCAGACGATCCACGGCTTCTGCCAGCAATTGCTCACCACCTTCCCGCTGGAGGCCGACCTGCCCCCCGGTTTCCGCCCGCTCGACCAGCGCGAGCAGGCGATGCTGGCGCGCCAGACCCTGGCCGATATGGTGGTGGTGGCGCAGGAGCAGGGCGACGACATCCTGATGGAAGCGTTGCAGGCGCTGAGCCTGCGCATGGGGGAGGGCGGCGCGGAAAATTTCCTGCTGCGCTGCGCGGCCCGGCTGGATGCGCTCGAAGCCCTGCCGGAAGATATCGCGCCATGGCTGCTGCGGGAACTGAACCTGCCCGAAGGAGACATTGAAGCCCACATTGCCGAACGATGCGCGGACGATTTGTTCGACATGCGGACGCTCGGCTGGATCGCTCAGGCCAATGCGGATTGGGGCACGGGACGCGCGCTCGAACGCTGCGACAGGATAGCGCGCTGGCGGGCTCTCGATCCGACGGCGCGCGCCACCGGGCTGGTCGATCTCCACGCGGTCTGGGCGAAGGCCGATGGCGATCTGCTTTCAACCGCCAAGGGTTGGGCGCCGTCAGTGGATGGCTATGGTGATGCGATTGCGCGGATGCATGAATGCTGTTCCGAACTGCTGGGCCTGCGCGTTCGGGCGGCCTATGCCGCGCTGCTCTCCAGGGCGTTGCATGCGGGGCGCGTCTACGCAAGAGCCTATGCCGAAGCCAAGCGCCTTGCCGGCGCCGTCGATTTCGACGACCTGATCGCCAATGCGGCCCGCCTTCTGTCCCAGCCCGGCATCGCCGACTGGATTCGCTACAAGCTGGACCAGCGGATCGATCACATATTGGTGGACGAGGCGCAGGATACCAATATCAGCCAATGGCAGATTGTCGGCGCATTGGCGGCGGAATTTTTCGCGGGCGAAGGCGCGAAGGGCGACAGGGTTCGCACCCTCTTCACGGTGGGTGATTTCAAGCAGGCGATCTTCGGATTTCAAGGCACCAGTCCCGAAGCCTTCCGCGCCGCGCAGATCGTCTTCCAACGCCATGCGGAAGATGCAAGCCAGATGTTCCACGACCTCTCGCTTCAGCACAGCTTCCGCTCGACACCCGCCATATTGGACGTGGTCGACCGCACCATAGCGACCCTGCGGGCTGAACGCTTCGGCCTGGAGCCGGGCGAAGTCCAGCACATCAGCGCCAACCGCTTTCCCGGCGAAGTACTGCTCTGGAAACCTGTCATCGCCGGGCTGTCCGACGAGGCGGAGGGGGAGGAGGATTGGGCCGCCGACCAGGAACGGGTGCTGGCCCAGAGCATCGCCCGCCAGATCAGGCAGTGGATCGATGACGGGCTGATGCTGGAGAGCCGGGGCCGCCCGGTAACGGCGGGCGACATCATGATCCTGGTCCGCCGCCGCTCCGAACTGGCGCGGTTGATCGTGGCGCGGCTCTATGAAGAGAAGGTGGCGGTTGCAGGCATTGACCGCCTTCGCCTGAACCAGCCGCTTGCCGTGCGTGACCTGCTCGCCGCGTTGCGCTTCGCGGTTCAGCCGGAGGATGACCTGAACCTCGCGGCGCTGCTGGTATCGCCGCTGGTCGGCTGGACGCAGGACGAACTGATGGGTCGCCTTGTCGGCCGCCGCGTCGGACTGTGGCAGCATCTGACGGGAACGCTGGACGACACACTGCTGCACCCCTTGCGGCAGTTGCTGGCGCAGGCGGACTTCACCACCCCTTATCGCTATCTGGAGGAGGTCTTGTCCGGCCCGATGGATGGCCGTCGTCGCCTGATCGAAAGACTGGGTTCGGAGGCGGCCGATCCGATAGAGGAATTGCTGAACGCCGCGCTCGCCTTCGAGAATGATGATCACCCCTCGCTTCAGCGCTTCATCGACTGGTTCGACAGGGGAGAGGTGGAGATCGTGCGCGACGCGGCCGCGCAGGGGGATTCGCTCCGCCTGCTCACGGTTCATGGGGCGAAGGGATTGCAGGCGCCCATCGTCATTCTTGCCGACGCCTGCCTTGATCCGGACGCGGGCAACCGGGCCGATTCGCTGGAGTGGAATGGCCTGCCGATCATCGCCCCCCGAAAGAGCGAGCGGCAGGGAGCGATCGGCCAACTGGCCGAGGAAGCCAGTGCCGTCGAGCGCGCCGAACATTGGCGTCTGCTCTACGTTGCCCTCACACGGGCGGAGGAAAGGCTGGTGGTCGCCGGTTCGCTCGGTCCGCGCGCCAAGGGCGAGGTCAAGCCCGAAAGCTGGTACGCCGCCGTCGAAGGCGCGCTGATTTCGCTGGAGGCGGAGTGGGAGGCCGATCCGCTATGGGGGGCGCGCCGCCGCTGGCGTGGCAGGGAAATTCTCCCTCCAAAGGCGGCGGAACAACGCATTCCCGAAAGCCGGACAGCGCATGTCGAACCGGACTGGTTTCGCCGCCGCGCGCCTGTGGAGGCCCGGCCGCCACGTCCCCTGGCGCCCTCCGCCGCCATCGAGGACGATGTGCCCTATCCGCCGCCGACCCCGGCCATGCGGGACGCAGCCGAACGAGGGCGCTGGCTGCACCGGCTGTTCGAACGGCTGGCCGACGTGCCGCCGGACAGTCGCCGCGCACGTGCCGGCAACTGGCTGGCGCAGCAGGGCCTTGGCGATCCGGCGCAGCGGCATGACGTCATCGAACAGGCCATGCGGATCATTGAAGATCCGCGATTCGCGCCGCTGTTCCATGCCGATGCGCTGGCCGAGGCGCCGATCGCCGCCGTGGTGGGGGAAGCGGTGATCGCCGGGACCGTGGACAGGCTGCGCATCAGTGACGATGTCGTGCAGCTGGTCGATTTCAAGACCGGCCGCATATCACCCCTGGGGATCGAAGAGGTGCCATTGGCCCATATCCGGCAGATGGCGGCCTATTCCGCTGCGCTTCAGGTGATATTTCCCGGCCGCAGGATAGAGGCCGGCCTGCTATACACTTCTGCGCCAAGGCTCATCACGCTGCCGCCTGAGCTGCTGGAACGGCACAAGCCGGGCTTTCCGCCCACGCAGGAGAATTTGCCGCTTCCGCCCGTTGAGACGGATGCGTCATCATCCTAAATATTCCGCAATCGAAGGAGATATCTAAATGGCTACCAAGGCAGTCACCGACCTCAGCTTCCAGCAGGACGTCATCAATTCGGACAAGCCCGTGCTTGTCGATTTCTGGGCGGAATGGTGCGGCCCGTGCAAGATGATCGGCCCGGCGCTGGAAGAAATTTCGGACGAACTGTCTGACAGGGTCACCATCGCGAAGATCAATATCGACGAAAATCCCGATGCGCCCGGCCGCTATGGCGTGCGGGGCATTCCGACGATGATCCTCTTCAAAAATGGCGAAGCCGCCGCCACCAAGGTGGGCGCGGCGCCCAAGAGCGCGCTCAAGGGTTGGATCGAAAGCGTCCTTTGATGATGTCCGGAAAGGCCTGAAACGGCCTTTCCCTTTGGTGCTCCCGCATTTGCGGGAGCATTTTTCGTTCTGGAAGCTGGCGTTCCGCGATCGCGCTCCCCGCGCCTCGCTCCATCAACGGAACAGCCGGTCTGCCGCCAGATCCCAGAGGCGAGGGGATGAAGCCCCAAGCAGCCCGCGTCGTAGATCACCCACGACATAGGGTGAACCGTCCAGCCGCTGGCACAGCCCGCCCGCTTCGTTCACGAACAGCGTCCCGGCCGCATGATCCCAGGGCAAGGTGCGGGCAAAGACCGATACGTCATTCTGCCCCAGCACAAGGCGCGGATATTGCTCGGCAGCGCAACGGGGAATGTCCACCAGCTGGAAGATCGCCTCCGACCGGCGCCTGACGTCGGCGCGCTCCTCCTCCGTCATGAAATAGACGGCAAGCGCGGCAATCGGCACCGCTTCGCCGCTTTCGCGTGCATGGACCTGCTGACCGTCGATATGGCTGCCAGCGCCCAATATGGCGTGGCACATGCGTCCGGTCAGCGGGTCCAATATCCAACCCGCCAAAATCGTGCCTGCATCCGCCAGTGCGACCATGATGCCGAAGGGCGGCTTTCCCGCGGCGAAGTTCCCGGTCCCGTCAATGGGATCTATGATCCAGTTGAGCCCTTCGCCCGCGCGGTCCAGCATGGCTGGATCGGCGGCGCATGCTTCTTCCCCGATGACGCCTGCTTCGGGCAGGATGGCGGAAAGCCCCTCCGCCAGCCGGAGTTCGCTTTCCTTGTCGGCGATGGTGACGAAGTCATCGGCCGCTTTCTCGGCCACCTCGTGGCTGGCGAGATTCTGGTAGCGCGGCATCACCACGTCACGGGCTACCTCGCGCATCAGCGCGACGACGGGTTCATGCAATTCCGTGGGCATCAGGCCCGTCCTTTTCTCAACTGCGATAATCCGCGTTGATCGAGATATAGCCGTGAGTCAGGTCACAGGTCCAAACCGTGGCCCGACCATCGCCCAGCCCCAGATCGACGCCGATCACTATGTCCTGCCCCTTGAGATGGGCCGTCACCGGCGCCTCGTCATAGCCCTCCATCGCCAGTCCGCCCGATGCGACCTGCGTCGCGCCGAAGCGGATGGAGAGCTTGTCCCGATCGGCCGGCTCGCCTGCCTTGCCGATCGCCATCACCACGCGGCCCCAATTGGCATCCTCGCCCGCGATGGCGGTCTTCACGAGCGGCGAGTTGGCAATGGAAAGCGCGATGCGGTGGGCGCTCGCGTCGCTTTCCGCGCCCTCGACGGTGATCTGAACGAATTTCGTCGCGCCTTCGCCGTCGCGCACCACCAGATGCGCAAGTTGGCGGCAAAGATCGTCGAGCGCCGCGGCAAAGGCGTCCGCCCCGCCATCCTCCATCGAGAGGAGCGGCGCGTTGCCCGCCTTGCCCGTTGCGAAGGCCAGCACCGTATCGCTGGTCGACGTGTCGCTGTCGACCGTGATGCAGGAAAAGCTCTTCCGGTTGGCGGCGGACAGCATCTGCTGCAGCAATTTGGCGTCGATGGCGGCGTCTGTGAAGATATAGCCCAGCATCGTCGCCATGTCGGGAGCGATCATCCCCGAACCCTTGATAATCCCGACCAGTTCGACCCGCGTGCCGCCAATCATGGCAGAGGCGCGGGCGCCCTTGGCATAGGTGTCGGTCGTGCCGATGGTAGTCGCTGCCTCTTCCCAGCCGCAGGGCGCGGCGACAAAGGCGGCCTCCAGCCCTGCCTCCGCCTTGTCCACCGGCAAAGGAACACCGATTACCCCGGTCGAGGAGATGAAGACGCTGGAAGGCTGGCAATTCAGATGGTTCGCGACCTTGGCGGCGATCGCCTCCACCGCTGCACGGCCCCGGTGGCCGGTAAAGGCATTGGCATTGCCCGCATTCACCACCAGCGCCCGCGCGGAACCCAGTGGAATGGCGTCCCGGCACCATTCGACTTCAGGAGAGGGGCATTTGCTCTGCGTCGTGACGCCCGCCACGGCCGTGCCTTCGCTCAGCTCTACATAGGTGAGATCGCACCTGTCCCAATTCTTGTATCGCGCCCTGGCGACGCGCGCGGTGACGCCCGCAATGGGCGGAAGTTCAGGAAAGGCAGCGGGGGCAAGGGGCGAACGTTCTGTCATGCCCGTCGCTTAGCGCAATATGCCCGTCCGTCAACGGAGAGATGGGCGGACATGGAGCTTTCCGATGCTATCCGGCATGCCCGCTCTGATTGACTAACGCCTGTGCGCGTCCTAAATCGCCGCGCATGTCCGCGTGCATCGCCCCAAAAGGCGTGCGCGTCCCCTTTTGTCAGGAATTTGCATGTTCGGCGCACTCGCCAAGTCTATTTTCGGCTCCTCCAACGACCGCTATGTGAAGTCGCTGGGCAAGACCGTCGAACAGATCGCCTCTTTCGAACCCACCATTTCGGCCATGAGTGACGAGGAACTGGCGGCGCAGACCGTGCGGTTCCGGGAGCGGCTGGCACAGGGTGAAACGCTTGACGGCCTGCTGCCCGAAGCCTTCGCCACGGTGCGGGAAGCCGCCAAGCGGACCTTGGGCCAGCGCCATTATGACGTGCAGATGGTGGGCGGAATCGTGCTTCATCGCGGCGAGATCGCCGAAATGCGCACGGGCGAGGGCAAGACGCTGGTCGCGACGCTCGCCACCTATCTGAACGCGCTGGAAGGGAAGGGCGTCCACGTCGTCACCGTGAACGACTATCTGGCCAGCCGCGACTGCGAATGGATGGGACAGGTCTATCGCTTCCTGGGCCTTACCACCGGCGTCATCGTGCCGAACCTGTCCGAAGACCAGCGCCGCGAGGCGTACAGTGCCGACATTACCTATGCGACGAATAACGAGCTCGGCTTCGATTACCTGCGCGACAACATGAAATATGACCGCGCGTCGATGGTGCAGCGGCCTTTCAACTTCGCCATCGTCGACGAGGTGGACTCGATCCTCATCGACGAAGCGCGCACGCCGCTGATCATATCCGGCCCGACCGATGACAAGTCGGAACTCTATGTCTCCGTCGATGCCATCGTGAAGCAGCTGGACGAGAGCGATTATGAGAAGGACGAGAAGCAGCGCACCGTCACGCTGACCGAGGACGGGACCGAGAAGATCGAGCGCATGCTGGAAGGGGCTGGGCTGCTGCAAGGTGCCAACCTCTATGATTTCGAAAACACCGCCGTCGTCCACCATGTCAATCAGGCGCTGCGTGCGAACGTGATGTTCCGCCGCGACATCGATTACATCGTCAAGGATGGCAAGGTCATCATCATCGACGAGTTCACCGGCCGCATGATGGATGGCCGCCGCTGGTCGGACGGTCTGCACCAGGCGGTGGAAGCCAAGGAAGCGGTGAATATCGAGCCGGAAAACCAGACGCTCGCCTCCATCACCTTCCAGAATTATTTCCGCATGTACCCGAAACTGGGCGGCATGACCGGCACGGCCGCGACCGAAGCCACCGAATTCTACGAAATCTACAAGATGAACGTCGTCACCATCCCGACCAACCGGCCGGTGCAACGTGTCGACGAGGAAGACAGCTTCTACAAGAATCTGGAAGACAAGTTCCGCGGAATCGCCAAGACCATCAAGGTCCATGCGGAGCAGGGCCAGCCTGTCCTTGTCGGCACGGTTTCGATCGAAAAATCGGAAATGCTCTCCGAATTCCTGACGCAGGAAGGCGTGAAGCACGCCGTCCTCAACGCCCGCTTCCATGAAAGCGAAGCGCATATCGTGGCGCAGGCAGGCCGCAAGGGCGCCGTCACCATCGCCACCAACATGGCCGGTCGCGGTACCGACATCAAATTGGGCGGCAACCTTGAATTCCGCGTCGAGGACGAACTGCGCGACATGCCCGAAGGGCCGGAGCGGGAAGCCGCCATCGCGCGGATCGATGCCGAGATCGAGGCCGAAAAGCAGGAAGTGCTCGCGGCTGGCGGCCTTTTCGTGCTGGGCACGGAACGGCATGAAAGCCGCCGCATCGACAACCAGCTTCGCGGCCGTTCGGGCCGTCAGGGTGACCCCGGCCTTTCGCGCTTCTATCTGAGCCTCGACGACGACCTGATGCGCATCTTCGGCCCGGACACGATGTTCGCCAAGATGATCCGCTCCAACCTGGAGGATGGCGAGGCGCTGCCCCCGTCCAAATGGCTCAGCAAGGCGATCGAGACTGCCCAGAAGAAGGTGGAAGCCCGCAACTACGACATCCGCAAGCAGGTCGTCGAATATGACGATGTGATGAACGATCAGCGCAAGGTCATTTACGAACAGCGCAGCGACATCATGGATGCGGATACGGTTGATGATGTCGTCGCCGACATGCGGCATGAAACCGTCAATGATCTTGTCGGCGCATCATGCCCGCAGGGTACCTATCCCGAACAATGGGATATCGATCGGTTGAAGGTTCGATCGGCCGAGGTGCTGAACCTCGAACCCGATTTCGACGCCTGGCTGGCCGAGGACCATGTCGATCCGGAGATGATCGAGGAACGGCTCAGAACGTTGGCCGACGCGGCCGTGGCCGAGAAGGTCAGGGAACTTGATCCCGAGAGCTGGCATATGATCGAAAAGTCGATCCTGCTGCAAAGTCTGGACCATCATTGGAAGGAGCATCTGTCGACCCTCGACGCGCTGCGCCAGGTTGTCCATTTGCGCGCTTATGCCCAGAAAACGCCGATCAATGAATATAAGCAGGAAGCCTTCGCCCTGTTTGAACGCATGCTCGGCAATATCCGCGAGGATGTGACCGGCTCCATCGCCCGCGTCCAGTTCCGCATGGAGGAGCCGCTGCCGGAATTCGACCTGCCGATACTGCCCGACTTCATCACGACGCATATCGACCCGTTTTCGGGCGAGGATAATAGCGGAGACTTCGACGGTGGTCAGATCAGCGGCATCACGACGACCCTGCCTCGTCCCGCCGCAGGAGGACCGGCTGGCGAGTTCGCCAATCTGGACATCAGCCGCAACGCGCCATGCCCCTGCGGATCGGGCCAGAAATACAAGCATTGCCACGGTGCGCTCAACTAGAAGGGTTCTGACCTGACTGGGTCAGGTCACCCTCCTGGCCTTATGGTTTTTCGGGAATCACCTGCCGCGATCGGTCCCGATCGCTGGTGAATGGTTCCACGCGCGCCTTGGCAGCGTCCCGCGCCGGGTCATCACATTGGCTCGCGCGCATTTTCAGCCTGATGACGAAGGTGCGGTGCTATCGCCATTTGCATGGTTCAGGCCGCCTTTCGGCTCGAAGGATTGCCCACCCGTGACCGCCGATTGACGTTACGGAAAGGTGACGATCTACCTTTGGATAGATTGCGATGAACGTCCATTCTTGCTAAGCGGAAATGGATTTGGATGCCCGACAGCAAACAGATCGCGCTCCCGGCATTCCCTTGCCCGGGGGCGCATTTTTATTCCGCATCCCGGAACGCGAAACGTCCGGAGGATCAGGCAGCCGCAAGCTGACCGTCATCAACCAGCAAATACCGATGATCAGGGTTCCCGCCCCAGCGCATCATGGAGAACCTGATCGGCGCAGGACATGGCAAGCGCCCGTACCCGATAGCGCAGCGCGAGTTCACGATGGGCGGCAATTTCCTGCGATGCCGCACTCCGCTTTGCAGCGGCATCGGCTTTCGCGGCTTCCTCTCTTGCACGCCGGAACAGATAACGTGCGTCGGTATCGGCAGACATTGTCACCTCCGATGATTATCGGCCGCTTCTAGCATGAAGAAAATCGCGTCGCCTTAACGCGGATCAAACTGGATGGCGGACAGGGTGGGATTCGAACCCACGGTGAGCGTAAACCCACGGCGGTTTTCAAGACCGCTGCCTTAAACCACTCGGCCACCTGTCCGTCGCCACG